>Ga0102832_1000551_pt1 | contig 54545 bp, 48 predicted proteins | sample EBPBio282013_DNA_FD_88942 | JGI IMG/M metagenome (GOLD analysis project Ga0102832, IMG submission 88942) | Wastewater treatment Type I Accumulibacter community from EBPR Bioreactor in Madison, WI, USA - Reactor 2_5/28/2013_ DNA (Illumina Assembly) | ecosystem: Engineered > Bioreactor > EBPR >...
ATGATGCCGGGCATGATCAACCTCGACTTCGCCGACGTCCGGACGGTCATGAAGGAAATGGGCCGCGCGATGATGGGCACGGGCGAAGCTTCCGGCGAACGCCGGGCGCTCGACGCCGCCGAAGCCGCCATCGCCAACCCGTTGCTCGAAGATACGTCGATGAAGGGCGCCAAGGGCGTTCTCATCAACATCACGGGCGGCTCCGACATCACCCTGTTCGAAGTCGACGAAGCGGCCAACCGTATCCGTGACGAAGTCGAAGGCGATGCCCACATCATCTTCGGTTCGTGCTTCAACGAAAGCATGGAAGGCAAGATCCGCGTGTCGGTGGTCGCTACCGGCATTGAATCGGCCGCGGGCGTGCAGCCCCGTCCGATGTCGCAGCGTACCGAAACCCGCGCGGTCGGCCGCCGCATGCCCGAGGCCCGCACCTCGGCGGCTCCGGCGACCCCGGCGCCAACGATGCGGGCTCCGGTTGCGCCGATGGCTGCCGCTCCGGCCGCTGCTCCGGCGGCTCCCGCCGCTCCGGCTTCCGCGCCGACGCTCGCCGCTTCGCTTGCGCCGGTGCAGACCTCGTTTGCCGGCTTCGGCGGTCCGACCCTGGCTCCGGCCACAGGCACCGCCGACCTGCAGGCCGAAGAACAGGCTCTGATGGATATGGCCGCCGCCGTGCGGGCTGAACTCCAGGCCGCCGCTCCGGCCCCGGAAGTCATGCCCGAGCCGGTGACGGCTGCGCCGGTTGCGCCGGCAGCTCCGGCCCCGATCGCGGCGCAGGCCGCGGCGGTGGCGGAAGCGGTCGCCCGTGCTCCGGCCGCGGCCGCCCCGCGTATGAACATCGCCCCGCGCGATGTCTTCATCCCGAAGGCCGCCGTGGAACCGCGCATGGACTTCCGCATGGATAACGAGCGCGCGGAAATCGTCGCGGGCACTGCACCGGCCCCCGCGCCGGTGGAAGCCGCGCCCGCTCCGGCCCCGGCGCCCGCCGCCGCGAAGCCGGCGGAAGGCCGCGTCAGCCTGTTCGGCCGCTATCGCAGCCTGACCGCGCGTCCGAAAGTCGAGGAAGTGAAGGCTCCGGAGCCGCAAGCCAAGGCCCCGGCCGGTCTTAACATCTCGGTCGGCCCGATGGACCGTCCGGTTTCGTCCCACGACGAGGATGAGCTGGAGATCCCGGCCTTCCTGCGCCGCCAGGCGAATTAAGACTTATATATAAAGCCTACCATTTGTCGGGGGGCCCGCATCTTGCGATGCGGGCCTTTCGCTTTTAAGAGTCCTGCATCTCAATATTTGGAGGGCGGACATGGCGACTTACGAAAATATCCTGGTCGAAACGCGTGGTGGGGTGGGCCTGATCACCCTCAATCGCCCCAAGGCGCTGAACGCCCTCAACTCCGATCTTATGCGCGAGCTGGCAGCCGCCATCGACGGCTTCGAAGCCGATCGTAACGTCCTGTGCATGGTGCTGACGGGCAGCGAGAAGGCCTTCGCCGCCGGCGCCGACATCAAGGAAATGGCCGTGCGCGACTTCCCCGATACCTACACCACCGACTACATGTCCGGCCTGTGGGAGCGCGCCTCGACCTGCCGCAAGCCGATCATCGCGGCTGTAGCCGGTTACGCCCTCGGCGGCGGATGCGAGCTGGCCATGCAGTGCGACTTCATCATCGCGGCCGACAACGCCAAGTTCGGCCAGCCGGAAGTCAATCTCGGCACCATCCCGGGAATCGGAGGCAGCCAGCGCCTGACTCGTGCGGTCGGCAAATCAAAAGCGATGGATATGATTTTGACAGCCCGCAACATGGACGCCGCGGAAGCCGAACGCGCCGGCCTGGTCGCCCGGGTCGTCCCGCTGGCCAGCCTGATGGACGAGACCCTGAAGGCGGCGGAGAAAATCGCGAGCCTATCGCTGCCGGCCATCCTGATGGCCAAGGAAGCCGTGAATCGGTCCTTTGAGGTGACCTTGGCCGAGGGGGTCCGGTTCGAGCGCCGCCTGTTCCATTCGACCTTTGGCGTGGCGGACCGGAAAGAAGGCATGACCGCTTTCGCGGAAAAGCGGAAACCCAACTTTATTCACAAGTAACGCCGCCTCCCTTTGCTAGCGGAATCAGCCGGTTTCCCCCCGGCGGCTTCGCAGGCAGTGGTTGTGGTTGCGTGTGCAAAGCAATATGGAAAGTCGGTCTGGTCTAAAAATTCCGGCCAAAATGTTGTCTTTCCTTCCTTTTTTTGCTTGTAAAACCGGAACAAACCGCAGAAATATCGGTTCTAGGTGAGGTCTCGGGGGTTTGCTACCGAACCATGGCGTTGGCCACGGGCGGAGATGTGCTTGTGGCGACGCTTAAGAACAATCGGTGATGTATGACCTTTGACTCGAGTGCCTTGGACGCCGGCGGCGTCCCCTTGACGACATCTACTTCCTACGACGACCGCAAACCGGTCTTTCAAAAGACTCTCAAAACCTCCATCGGCTGCACCGGCATCGGCCTGCACACGGGTGTGCGCGTTGCGATGAAGCTGCACCCGGCTCCGCCGAACACCGGGATCGTTTTCCGTCGTGTCGACCTGGTCGGCGGCGGCGCGACGATCAAGGCCAGCTGGGCCCAGGTGGTCGACAGCCGCATGTGCACCGTGCTGGCGGACGAAAACGGAATTAGTGTCGCGACCGTCGAACACCTTATGTCGGCCCTGTACGGCCTCGAGGTCGATAACGTGGTCGTGGAACTCAACGGGCCGGAAGTGCCCGCCATGGATGGCAGCGCGGCCCCCTTCATTTTCCTCATGGAATGCGCCGGCATCGTCGAACAAGACGTGCGCCGCCAGGCCCTGCGCATCCTGAAACAACATTCCTACGTCAGCGGCGACAAGATGGTCGCTCTGGGCCCGTGGCACGACGGCCTGCGCGTCGATTTCCACATCGACTTCCGCGCCCCGGCCATCGGCCGCCAGAGCTGCTCCTTCGTCGTCGGCACGGACACGTTCAAAGAAGAACTCAGCCGCGCGCGCACCTTTGGCCTCCTGTCGGACGTCACGGCCCTGCGTGAGGCGGGCTTGGCGCGCGGCGGCAGCCTGTCCAACGCGATTGTGGTGGACGGCAACCGTATCCTGAATGAAGACGGCCTGCGTCATGACGACGAGTTTGTCCGCCACAAGGCGCTCGACGCCGTGGGCGACCTCTACCTGACCGGCTACCCCATCATCGGCCATTTCATCGGCCGTTGCTCCAGCCATGCCGATACGGCGCGCCTGATGCATCAGGTGTATGCCGATCCGACGTGCTGGGAGATGGTGGACATGTGGCACCGCCCGCCCGCAGATACCGCGTCCTGGCTGAATAAGGCCGGGATTGCCGCGCGTGCGGCGACCCCGGAACGCCGTTCCGCCATCGTCGGCTAGGACTGGATTTAATCTTTTCAGGCACTTATAGCGAGGGCCGCAGCGTGACACGCTGCGGCCCTCTGCTTATACTGCGGCCCAATCCGCGGCCCTTTTGGACCGCCCTCTCCCTTGCGTGGAGCTCTATAGGTCTATGCTGAAGTTACAGCGCGTTATTGCTGCGTCCGTTCTGATCCTGACTGGCGCCCTTCTGTCCGCCTGCAGCGACAAGGAACTCGCGTACCGTGAACAGTCGGTCTACGAGATTTATAGTCAGGCCGTGGTGCACCTCGAGAACGGCCGCTATGAGCAGGCCGCGCAGTTCTTCGACGAAGTCGAACGTCAGCATCCGTACTCGGTGTGGGCGACGAAGGCCAAACTGATGTCGGCCTACAGCTACTATCATGACGGTAAGTACGATGAGTCCGTGACGCGCCTCGACCGCTTCATTCAAGTGCATCCCGGTAACCGCGACATCGCCTACGCCTATTACCTGAAGTCGCTGAACTACTACGAACAGATCGCCGACGTGCGCCGCGATCAGGAATACACCGTCAAAGCCCTGGATGCGCTGCAAGACGTGGTGACGCGTTTTCCCGCGACGCCCTATGGCCGCGATGCCCGCCTGAAGCTGGACCTCACCCGCGATCATTTGGCCGGCAAAGAAATGATGATCGGCCGTTTCTACTTGAACAACCGCTACTTCTTCGCCGCCATCAACCGCTTCAAGAACGTGGTGAACAACTACAGCACCACCTCGCATGTGCCTGAAGCGCTGTTTCGCCTGACGGAAGCCTTCACGGCCCTCGGTCTCAAGGAAGAAGCGCAGAAGAGCGCCGCCGTGCTCGGCTACAACTTCCCGCAGGATCAATGGTACAGCGACGCCTACGCGCTCATGGGCGGCAACGCGACCGTGATCGTGCGCGATCAGCCCGCACCGCCGCCGGCGCAGCAGTAAGTCGCCGTATAAGCGGGGGCATGGGGTGGCATGCTGACGCATCTGTCCATCCGCGATGTCGTGATCGTCGATAGGCTCGATATCGACTTTGCGCCGGGTCTTTGCGTTCTGACCGGCGAAACCGGCGCGGGTAAATCCATCGTTCTCGACTCCTTGAACCTCGCGCTCGGCGGGCGCGCCGACGGCACGCTCATCCGTCCCGGTTCGGACAAGCTCAGCGTCTCGGCCTCCTTCGCCCTACCGGCCAAACACCCGGCGCGCGCCGTGTTAAGCGATCAGGACATCGCCCTGGACGACGACGAGCTGGTGCTACGCCGTGTGGTGGGGGCCGACGGCCGCAGCCGCGGCTTCGTCAACGACCAGCCCGTCAGCATCGGGCTTCTCCGTTCCCTGGGCGATTTACTGGTCGAGGTGCATGGCCAGTTCGAGACCCACGGCCTTCTCGATCCCAGCACCCATATCGACGCGCTGGACGCGTTTCGGACCTCCGCCAAGGGCGGCGCGGCAGCCAACGAAGCCTGCGCCAAAGCCTGGCACGCCTGGCGCGAAGCGCACGACGCCTTGAAGACAGCCCAGGACACGTTGGCCTCCGCGCTCGCTGAAGAGGATCTGCTGCGCCATCAGGTCTCCGAACTGGATACGCTTGCGCCCAAGGCGGGCGAGGAAGCCAAGCTGGCCGACGCCCGTACAGCGCTGCGCCACGGCGAACAGATCATGAAGGCCCTGGTGGAGGCGAAAGCCGCGGTCACCGAAGGCAATGATGTGGAAGGCGCGTTGCGCACGGCCGTGAACAAGATCGCCAAGGCGGCGCCGCAATCCGGCGGACGTTTGGATAGCGTGGTGCAGGCGCTGGAGCGCGCCGCGATTGAAGTGGGCGAAGCGGTGCATGAACTGCATGTCGCTTTCGACAGTTTGGACAGCGATCCGCATGCTCTCGAGAAAGCCGAAGAGCGGCTGTTCGCGTTGAAAGCCGCCGCGCGCAAGCACAATACACCCGTGGATGATCTCGCGAACCTCCTCGAACGCTTGAAGACGCGCCTGGCGGCCATCGACAACGGCGCCGACCACGTCAAGAAACTGGCCACGACCGAGAAAACCGCCCGCCTTGCCTTTGAGCAGGCCGGGAAGGCGTTGAGCGATGCACGCAAAACGGCGGCAAAATCACTCGACAAGCTGGTGGCGAAGGAACTCGCGCCGCTCAAGCTCGACAAGGCCACCTTCCACACCGTCGTGGCGGCAAAGCCCGAAACGGCATGGAATGCTTCGGGCGTCGATCGTATCGCCTTCGAAGTCGCGACCAACCCCGGCATGCCGCCGGGACCGCTGGACAAGATCGCCTCCGGCGGCGAGCTCGCGCGGTTCATGCTGGCGTTGAAGGTCGTGCTGGCGGGTTCACAAGACCGGGCCGTGCTGATTTTCGACGAAGTCGACGCCGGCATCAGCGGGGCGACAGCGAATGCGGTCGGTGAACGTCTCGCACGCCTGGCCAAAAGCGCACAGGTGATGGTCGTCACCCACGCGCCCCAGGTGGCGGCGCGCGGCGACCATCATTGGAGGGTCTCCAAAGTCAGCAAGGGCGGCCAGACCACAACCAAGGTCGAACAGCTCGACGGCACCGCGCGCCGTGAAGAGATCGCCCGCATGCTGGCCGGCGAGAAAGTCACCGATGAAGCACGCGCGGCCGCCGAAAGCCTGATGAGCGGGCCGCTGTCGTGACGCCCCCAGCCCTGACCACCCGCGACATCGCGGTCGCCGACCTCACGGAAAAACAAGCCAAGGCGGAGTTGCAATCGCTCGCCAAAGTCATCGGCGAGCACGACGTCGCCTATTACACACAGGATGCGCCCACCGTTACGGACGCCGAATACGATGCGCTGCGCAAGCGCAACGACGCGATCGAAAAGCGGTTCCCCGATCTCGTGCGCACCGACAGTCCCAGCAAGCGCGTCGGCGCGGCAGCCGGCGGCGGGTTCAAGAAAGTCAATCATGCGGTGCCGATGCTGTCGCTGGGCAACGCCTTTGCCGACGAGGACGTGACCGATTTCGTGGACCGCGTCCGCCGCTTCCTGGATCTCGGCGAGGACGAAAAAATCGAAATGCTGGTCGAACCGAAGATCGACGGCTTATCCTTCTCGGCCCGCTATGAAAGCGGCCGGCTTGTCGTCGCAGCGACGCGCGGGGACGGCTCCACCGGCGAAGACATCACCGCCAACATCAAGACCATCAAGGAGATCCCGGATTTCATCATGGGCGACGTGCCCAAGGTGATCGAGATCCGCGGCGAGGTTTATATGACCAAGTCGGATTTCCAGGCGATGAACGAACGCCAGGCCAATGCCGGAGGAAAGATATTCGCCAACCCGCGCAATGCCGCCGCCGGATCACTGCGCCAGCTCGATTCCAAGGTCACGGCGCAGCGCCCGCTCAAGGCTTTCACGTACGCCTGGGGCGCGGTCGAAGGGCCGATCACATGGAAAACCCAGGAGGAGTTCGTGAAACTCCTGAAGTCCTGGCGCTTCCCTGTGAACCCACGCGCCACCGTGCGCGATTCCGTCGCGGGCATGCTGAAAGAATACGAAAATCTGGGCCGTGACCGCGCCGGGCTTCCCTACGACATCGACGGTATCGTCTATAAGGTAAACCGGCTCGACTGGCAGAAGCGCCTTGGCTTCGTCAGCCGCGCGCCGCGCTGGGCGATCGCGCATAAATTTTCCGCCGAGCGGGCCGAGACCCAGCTTGAGAATATCGAGATCCAAGTCGGCCGGACCGGCGCGCTTACGCCGGTCGCCCATCTGACACCCGTGAACGTCGGCGGCGTGATGGTGTCGCGCGCGACGCTCCACAACGAAGACGAGATCGCGCGCAAGGATATCCGCGTGGGGGACACGGTCGTTATTCAGCGCGCGGGCGACGTCATTCCGCAAGTCGTTGAGGTCAAACTCGACAAGCGTCCCGCGACGAGCAAAGCCTTCGCCTTCCCGCGCAAGTGCCCGGTTTGCGGCAGCCTTGCGGTCCGCGAAGAAGATGAAGCGGTCACCCGCTGTACCGGCGGCCTCATCTGCCCCGCACAAGCCGTGGAACGGCTGCGCCATTTCGTGTCGCGCGAAGCCTTCGATATCGAAGGGTTGGGCGAGAAGAATATCGAAGCCTTCTTCGCCGAAGAAATCGTCCGCGGCCCGGCGGATCTGTTCAAACTCAAACGGGACAAACTCGCCGGTCGCGAAGGCTGGGGTGACAAATCCATCGATAACCTGCTTGCGGCCATCGAACGTCGCCGCACCATCAGCCTTGAGCGCTTCATCTTCGCGCTGGGCATTCCTCAGGTCGGCCAGGCCACGGCGCGCCTTTTGGCGCACCACTACGGATCGCTCGAAGCGTGGGAACAGGCCATGACCGCCGCGAAGAACGAAGACTCGGACGCCTTCCGCGAGCTGACAAGCATCGAACAGATCGGCCCGTCGGTCGCGACAGACCTCATTGGTTTCTTCGCCGAGAAGCACAACCGCGACGTTCTCGCGGCCTTGCGTAAGGCCGGTGTCACGGCGGAAGACTTCGTGCGGCCCGATACGTCGAGCTCACCCATCGCCGGGAAAACGGTGGTGTTCACCGGGACCCTCGAGAAGATGGGCCGCAACGAAGCCAAGGCGCAGGCGCTTGCGCTCGGCGCCAAAGTGGCGGGCTCGGTCTCGAAGAAAACCGACTACGTCGTGGCCGGACCGGGCGCGGGATCGAAGCTCAAGGACGCCGAAGCTCTGGGCGTGAGAGTCCTGACGGAAGACGAGTACCTCACGCTGATCGGGTAGACCAAGCCCCCGAGGCAGGCTGGAGGATCGGCAAAACACACCGAGGAGCAGTCATGGCCGCGAAAAAGAAAGCCGTAAAGAAGCGCTCTTCCCCTCAACCCGCCGCGCGCCAAGCGCGCGCGCGAAAGGTGAAATCCAAGAAGGCTGGCCCGATCCCGAAGGGGATGCACAGTCTCACGCCGATGCTCACCTTCAAAAGTGCGGGCGCCGCGCTCGCCTTCTACAAGGAGGCGTTTGGGGCGAAGGAGCTCTACCGCCTGACAGAACCCAGTGGCAAGATCGGTCATGCCGAGATGATGATCGGCAATTCGCTCATCATGCTGGCAGAGGAATATCCCGATATGGCGCTGTTTGCCGCCGACCACTACGGCGGCATTCCGATGCGCGTCCACATCGCTGTGAAGGATGTGGACCGGACCTTTCAACGTGCCGTTCAGGCCGGCGCCCAAGCCACGCGCCCTGTCGAAGATCAGTTCTACGGCTGGCGCAGCGGGAGCATCAAGGATCCCTTCGGCTACCACTGGATCATCAGTACGCGGATCGAGCGCCTGTCACCGAAGCAAATGCAGAAGCGTTGGCAGAAGCTGTTCGCGCTGCCGTCCGCTTAGAGGTAGGCTTTCGTCAGCTCTTCCGAGACGGCCCACAGCCGCTCGGCCATCGCATCGTCGGTCATATGCGGTCCCGTGACCGACTCACTGTTGTCGGCGAAATATTTGCCGGTGACGCCGCGCACCTCGGGATGCGCGGCGAGATAGCACATGGTCGAGGCGCCGGTGGGGATGTCTTTCATCTGACGCTTGGCGATGGTGTGCACCAGCAGGCGCAGCGGTAGCGGAAGATTATGGAAGATGTTGGTGTAGACACGGCCCGGGTGGAGTGAGTTCGCGGTCGTGCCCGTCGATGCAAGGCGCCGCGCGAGGCTGCGCGTAAACAGGTGATTGGCGAGCTTCGTCTGACCGTACTGCTTCATGAAAAAATAGCCGCGTTCGGCCGAAAGGTTGTCGAACTCGATCCCCGTCTTGGGCGCGCGTTTATGCGCGTTCGAACTGACAATCACGATGCGCCCGCCGGGTGTAACGCGCGGGGCAAGCCTGTTCACCAGCACGAACGTCGCAAGATGATTCACAACGAAAGTCTTTTCGATGCCGCCGATGGTTTCGCGGCTCCATTTGCCGACCACGCCAGCGTTGGCGACGAGGACATCGAGCGGCGCGCCAAGAGCGCGAATTTCGTCGGTGAATTTGACGACGTCCTCCAACCGTTCCTGATCGCAACCGAACGGTTGAAGAAGATCGTTACGAACGCCAGAAAGTGCCGCGATGGCGGCGGCCGCCTTTTCGCGCGTCCGTCCCACAGCAAGAACCCGTGCGCCTCGCAAGGCCAGCACACGCATGGTTTCGAGCCCGATGCCGGCCGTGACGCCGGTGACCAGAGCGGTCTTACCGCTAAGGTCGATCCCGGACGTCACTTGCTCGGCGGTCGCGGATGCGTCGAACGTCGCCATGTCCCCCCGACATCAATCGCTAGCCGGCCACACCTTTTGGTTCGGATGGCGCGCCGGGGCGCGCCATCTGGCCGAATTTGCCGCTGTTGAAATCCTCGATGGCCTGGATGATCTCGTCGCGCGTATTCATGACGAAGGGGCCGTGGCCGAACACGGGCTCGTCGATCGGCTCGCCCGACAGCAGCAGAACCGTGGCGTCCGTCTTGGCTTCGACCGTGACATCGGCGCCGGCACGATCGAACAGCACGAACTGCGCGGCTCCCGCCTTCGTCTCGCCGTTCACGACGACGTCCCCATTCAGCACCACCAGTGCCAAGGTCCGCCCATCATGCACCGGGAATGTCGTCGGCTTGCCCTGAGAGAGACGGATGTCCCACACGTCCATCGGCGTCGTCGTCCGCGCGGGGCCTGTATTGCCCTGATAGTCGCCGGCGATCACCCGCAGCGAACCGCCGCCGCCAGCGAGATCCACGCGGGGAATGTCCTTATCGAGCAACGTCTGATAGCCGGGCGCGCTCATTTTGGCCTTGGCGGGCAGGTTCACCCAAAGCTGCACCATCTCCAGCGTCCCGCCGTTCATGGTGAACTCGTCGGAGTGGAACTCCTCATGGATGATGCCGGAGGCGGCCGTCATCCATTGTACATCGCCCGGACCAATGAGCCCGCCGGCACCGGTGGAATCCTTGTGCGCGACACCGCCCTGATAGACGATTGTAACCGTTTCGAAGCCGCGATGCGGATGCTCGCCGACACCGCGCCGACGCATCGTCGGCTCGAATTCGGCCGGGCCCGCATAGTCCAGAAGCAGGAACGGCGTCAGATGCTTGTTGTGGGGACCATTGTAGGAAAACAGCGAGCGCACGGGAAAACCATCGCCGACCCAATGACCGGGTGGAGCGCTATGGACACCAAGGACCTTCTTCATTGTCGTCTCCGTAACGCCTAGACCGGCGTTCATATGGGGGGGTTCAATTGGACCTTAGATAGGGATACGGCTGTGCCCTTGCAATTGCCACCCCTTCCCCTGTACCCCCGCACGGTTTGTGGCGGTTTGCGGGTGGGACCTTATAATGACCGCCGCAAGGGGACTTTTATTTTCGGGAGTTTGGGAGCTTTGAGGACATCCATGGACTCCATTCCGTGGACACCGCGCTTTACCTGGGAAGAGCGGTTCAAATACGACCTGATCCCGGCGCGCCTATATCTATGGCGGCTGCTGCGTAAGCATTGGCGCAAGGGCGAGCCCGAGATCCGGATTCTGCCCGAGATCGTGCCGGCGGGCCGCATGGCCATCGACGTGGGCGCCAACAAGGGCGTCTACACCCATTTCCTGAGCCGGCTGGCGAGCCATGTGCACGCTTTCGAGCCGAACCCGAAAATGCACCGCCTGCTGACGCGCACCCTGCCGAAAAACGCGACCGCCTATACGTGCGCCCTGTCCGACCGCGACAACGAGGTCGCCGAACTCATCGTGCCTATTTATGGGAGCGTGTTCTCGAACGTCGGCGCGTCGCTCAATCCGCTGATGAAAGGGCGAAACCACGGTACCGTTTCCGTGCCCACGCGCACGCTCGATTCCTTCAACTTCACGAATGTGGGCTTCCTGAAGGTCGATGTCGAAGGCTTCGAAAAAACCGTGTTCAACGGCGCCGTTGAATTGATCCGCCGCGAGCGGCCCGTGATCCAAGTTGAGATGGAAGAAGGTCACACCGGTGAACCCATCGAGGCGTCGCACGCCTTCATGGCCCAGTTCGATATGGCGGGCTTCTTCGTGCGAGACGGAAAGCTGCTCCCGCTGTCAGCCTTCGATGCCGACAAGGATCACCGGCAGAAAGTGCGCAAGCCAGGCTACGTGAACAACTTCATCTTTAAACCGCGGCGATAAGACTCCTTCGCCCGCTTGCGGGAGAAGGACGGGGGCCGTCGCGTCATGCCCGAAGGGCATCAAGCTGATTATCGAAGCGGACGGCGAACAACAGAGCGAGCGCGAGTCAGACACGCACCGCGCGGATTAAACCGCGGCAGTCGCGGCGTTCAGCCAGGCGCGGGTCTTTTCGTCCAGCAGCGGCGACAGGGTCTCGCGCACTTGCGCGTGATAGGCGTTGAGCCACGCCTTCTCGGCGACGTCCAGGATCGACGCGTCGACCATCTTGAGATCGATCGGCGCGAGGGTGAGCGTCTCGAATTCGAGCAACGGCTTCTCGGCGCCTTCAGGTTTCCGAGCTTCGCGCACGGCGACCAGGTTCTCGATGCGAATGCCATACTCGCCGGTCTTGTAGTAACCGGGTTCGTTCGAGATCACCATGCCGGGTTCCAGCGCGACGGTGTTGCCAACCTTGCTGATGCGTTGCGGCCCCTCGTGCACGCCGAGGAACGTGCCGACGCCGTGGCCGGTGCCGTGATCGTAATCGAGCCCCTCGGACCAGAGCGCGTGACGCGCGAGTGCGTCCAATTGGCTGCCGCTGGTGCCCTTCACAAAGCGCGCCTTGCCGAGGGCGATATGGCCCTTCAGCACGAGGGTGAAACGGCGCTTCTGTTCCGGCGTCGCCTTTCCGATAGCCACGGTGCGGGTGACATCGGTCGTGCCATCCAGATACTGACCACCGGAATCAACCAGCAGGACCATATCGGCTTTGATCCGCGCGGCGGTTTTTTCCGAGGCTCGATAATGCACGATGGCGCCGTTGGCGCCCGCACCGCAGATGGTCGCGAAACTCGGCGTACGGAACAGATTGCTTTCGGCGCGGAAAGCTTCGAGCCGATCCGCCGCCGTGACTTCATCAAGTGTCCCCTTCGGGCCTTCAACGTCCAGCCACGCGAGGAAGCGCGTCAGCGCCGCGCCGTCGCGCACATGTGCGTCGCGCACGCCTTGCAATTCGACAGGATGCTTCGGCGCCTTCAGAGCCATGCACGGATCGACGCCGATTTTTGGTTTCTTGCCGGCGGCTGTGATGATGTCGGACAGCCAGCGTGAGCTGTAGTCGCGATCAAGACCAATGACCGCGATGTCGGCGGAGAGATTTTTCACCGTTTCTTCGAGCGCGTCGTAGGGCGCCAGCGTCACGGCCGGCTGATCCTTTGTAAGATGCGCGCGCACATCATCCGTCACTTTGGCGGGATCGATAAACAAGGTGGCGCGGCCATCGGCGTACAGGATCGCGTAGGCGTAGACTTGCGGCGTGAACTCGCCGTCGGTGCCGCGGATGTTGAAGAGCCAAGCGATGGCGTCCAATGCCGAGATCACGAAAGCGTCCACGCCGTCGGCCTTGAGGGCCTTGGCGGCCATCGCGCGTTTTTCGGCCGAGGTGCGACCGGCAAAACGTTCGGGATAGACCTCGGCCGTGGCCTTCGGACGGGACGGCTGGCCGGTCCACACGGCGTCGATGAGATTCTTAGGCAGGGCCACCAGCGTTGCCTTCGCACGCGCCGCCGCTTCTTCAAAGCGCGCGACCGACGCCGCCGTGAGAAGCTTGGGATCGAAACCGACCTTCATGCCCGGCTTCAGGTTCTCGACCAGCCAGGCGTGCGGGGGTTCATCGATAAGATGGCGATAGGCGTAGAGCGTGCCGTCCACCTGATCGCGGACTTGAAGCGTGTAGCGTCCATCGATGAAAACGGCCGCCATATCGGCCATCACCACACCCATACCGGCGGAACCCGTGAAGTCCGTGAGCCATTTCAGCCGTTCGGCGTAAGGCGCGGGATAGGCGTCGACGCCTGCTCCGGCCATGACTTTCCGTAAAGCCGCGAGGCGCGTGGCTGCGGCGGTGTGCGTCGAAGGTGTGGGTGCTGCGTCCATGCGTTCAACCTAATGGGCCGCCGGAGGGGTTTCAACGAAGGTCGGAGCCGCTCTTTTCAGGCCTGGAGTCGCGTTGACAATCGAGCCGTTTAGGCCGGCACAGCGCTTGGCCCGGCGTGGGTCATCCGAGTCCCCCAAACGAGTAGGAGAGAATTATCCACAGGATGAGCATTGATTCGACGTCATTTTTCGCACGTTTATACGGAGCGCCACAGAACGCAACAGACGGGCGCAAAACGTTAACGAACGACTCACGGTTGCGAAAATAGCGTGATGGGGCGTGGCGAAGGGCCACGAGACTTTTGGGTGGAGAAACTTCCCAATGCCCCAACGCGCTTCCCTCCTCATCTTGACCATGACACTCGCCTCTTCCACGGCCGCCCTCGCGCAGAACGCCCCGCCGCCGCGCAACAACAACGGCAACGGCAACGGCCAGGTCAACACAACCGCCGCCACCGATCCCGGCCTTCGTACAGGCCCCGCCGACGCGGGCAGCCCCCTCGCCGATCTCGAGACCAAACAGTGGAATTTCTTCGCTGCCGCGCAGGACGTGTTCAACGAGATCACGTCGGTGTTCGGCAATTTGAACGGCGAAGAAGGAAGGGGCCTGGGCCCGCGTTTCAATCATACGAGCTGTGGAGGCTGCCATGCCTTTCCGTCCACCGGCGGCACGAGCCCGCCTCGCAATCCGCAAATCGCCGCCGCGACGGCGCACGGCGCACAAAATGCCGTCCCGTCCTTCATCACCGCCAACGGTCCGGTGCGGGTCGCCCGCCTTGTCCGGGACGCGCAAGGACGCCCCGACGGCGGGGTACATGCCCTCTTCACCATCACGGGCCGCACAGACGCGGGGACCTGCCGCATCACGCAGCCGAACTTCGCGGCTGAAGTCGCGGCCGACAACGTGGTGTTTCGCATCCCGACGCCGCTCTATGGGCTGGGCCTTGTTGAAAACACGCCCGACGCCAACCTGCGCGCCGCCTTCAACGCCAACGCGGCATTGAAGGAGTCCCTGGGAATCTCAGGCCACTTCAATTTCAGCGGCAACGACGGCTCGATCATGCGCTTCGGCTGGAAGGCGCAGAACAAGTCCCTGATGATGTTCTCGGGCGAGGCGTACAACGTCGAACAGGGCGTGACCAACGAAGTATTCCCGAACGAGCGGGAAGACGAAGCCGCCTGTCAACTGAATGCCACTCCCGAAGACGGCGTGCCGTTCGAGACCACGCCGAACGCCATGAGCCCGGCCGCCGCGGCCTCGTCGGACACGGCGAACGTCACCATGTTCGCGCGCCTGCTCGCGGCGCCGGCACCGGTTCCGAATGCCGCTGCCGTGCGTGGGGAGCAGGTGTTCAGCCGGGTGGGGTGCCACACCTGCCATACGCCGACACAGACGACAGGACGCTCGGAGATCGCGGCGCTCGACCGGGTGAGCTATCACCCCTACAGCGACTTCGCGCTGCATAACATGGGGGGCCGTCTCAACGACCGCATCACGCAGGGCGGCGCCAATGGCGGCGACTGGCGGACGGCGCCGTTGTGGGGCCTGGGCCAGCGTGTGTTCTTTCTGCACGATGGTCGCACCAGCGATCTCGTGACGGCGATCCAGGCGCATGCCAGCCAAGGCTCCGAGGCCAATACCGTGATCGGCAACTTCAACACCCTGTCGCGTCAGGACATGGCCGACCTGCTCGCCTTCCTAAGGGCGCTCTAACCAGCGTCCTCGGATCACCGGCAGGGAGGTTGCCCCCGCCCTGCCGGCACGCGCCGCGCAACCTTATCTTCAGCGCGCCGTTTCTAAGGGACACGGATCACAGGAGTTCCAAGCCATGTCCCTCATCGGCACCCTCATCATTGGTCTTTTGGTCGGTATCGCCGCGAAATTCCTGATGCCGGGAAAAGACCCAGGCGGATTCATCGTCACCATCGCGCTAGGTGTCGCCGGCGCCTTTGTCGCCACCTTCCTCGGCCAGCGCCTCGGAATTTACCGGGCAGACGAGGCCGCGGGCTTTATCGGCGCGGTGGTGGGCGCGGTGATCCTCCTTTTCCTTTACCGGCTGATTGCGGGAAAGCGGGCCAGCTAACCCGGCCGAAGCGCAAACGGCCCCTTTCGGACCCGCGCGCGGAACGGCTAATCTCTCCCCCTTCGCGAACAACAAGGCCCGGGTGGATTTAGGGGGCCAGGGAGGGACACATGAAATTACATTCGCGCCTTTATGGGCTTTCGCTCGCGGTGCTGATCGCCGCTACGCCTGCTTTAGCCCAGGAAAAAGGTGGGCTCGACGAAACCGGCCCCTATAACCCGGTCGCCGGCTGGTACAAGCCGCCCATCAACGGATGGGATCAACCGGTCATCTCGGTTGTCGTCGACAATCCGAACCGCATCATCATCGGCGCGGGCGATCAGTCCGTCACGCAGCCGAATGCCCCGATCATCGATATGGACGGCAACGTGCGCAAAGAGCGCAGCACCACCTCCACCAAGCCGGCCGCCGAAAAGACGCACGCGCATCAGTTGATGGTGCTCGACGGCACGGGCAAGACCATCGAGACCTGGAGCCAGTGGGACGCGCGCATCGACCAGCCGCACAGCATCTACATCAGCCCCTACGATCCGGAGCGCCATGTGTGGGTCGTCAACCGCATGGGTCACGAGATCCTGAAGTTCACAAATGACGGCAAGAAGCTCGTTCAAGTGCTGGGCGAACGCAACGTCCAGGCCTCGGACAAGACGCACTTCGCGCAGCCCGCGGGCATCGCGTTCCTGCCGGACGGTTCGTTTCTCGTCGCCGACGGCTACGTCAACTCGCGCATCGTGCGCTTCGATAAGGCCGGAAAATATGTGAACGAGTGGGGCACGAAGGGTTCCGGCCCAGGCCAGTTCAATCTCGTCCATGCCGTCACCATCGACCCGCAGGGGCGCATCTATGCGGCCGATCGCCGCAACAACCGCGTGCAGGTGTTCGATAAGGACGGCAAGTTCATCGAAGAGTGGCCGAACATCCGCAGCGTGACAAAATTGATCGTGACCAACGACAACGCGATCTACCTGGCCTCGGCGGACGGCAACAACCGCATGGCTAAGTTCGACCTGAACGGCAAACTGCTCACCTACTGGGGCGTGACGGGCAGCGAACCGGGCCGCTTCGACAACCCGCATCAGTTCGCCGTGGATGCGCAAGGCAATCTCTTCATCGCCGATGCGTGGAACAACCGCTTGCAGAAATTCACTCCGAAGCCGAACGCGGATAAGTCGCGTCTCATGACGACTGAGTACGTGCCAAAGAAGTAGATTCGGATGTAAGCTGACGAAGCGAAGGCGGCTCAGCGATGAGCCGCCTTTCTTCTAGGACCTTAAGATGACACCAGCATTCCAGATCGTTATCGGCCTTCTCCTGATCGCGGGGGGCGGCTTTGTCGTGCTCCAGGGCCTGCGCGCGAAGGCCAAATTCGAAGCCGCGCAAAAACCTCTGCCCGGCTTCTTCAAGGTCGCCTTCATCGTGCACGCGGCGATCGCGCTGATCGGCTTGTTCCTGGTCGCCAAAAACCTGATGGCGATGATGGGCGGAGCGTAAGCCATGCTGCAAAGCCAGATGCACCGGCAGGTCCTGCTGCTGGCGACAGCCCAAGCGCTGTTCCAAAGCACCAGCGTGCTTGTCGTGACCATCGGCGGCCTTGCCGGCAGCCATGTGGCCGCCTCTCCGGCGCTGGCGACCGCGCCACTGGGCGCCATGTTCCTCGGCAACGCTTTCACGACCTTCCCGGCCGCGATGTTCATGGCGCGGGTGGGACGGCGCGTCGGCTTCATCACCGGCGCCGCGCTGGGGATCGTCGGCGGCTTGGTGTGCGCCGCCGGCGTCGTGATATCCTCGCTTGTGCTCCTGTGCCTCGGCACGATGCTCCTTGGCGCCTATCAGGCGTTCTCGCTCTATTACCGGTTCGCCGCGTCGGAAGTTTCCGACGAGGCCTTCCGGCCGAAAGCGATTTCCTTCGTGATGACCGGCGGCATCGTCGCCGCGTTCCTGGGCCCGGCGCTTGCGCGTTGGGGCGAACCGCTGATCGCGCCGCAATACACCGGCTCGTTCCTGTTGGTCTCGGCGACATCCGTCATCGCCATGTTGCTTCTGTTCGCGGTTCGCGTGCCCGCCCCGGCGGCCGCCGCGTCGGGAGCCGTGCGCCCGCTGGCCCAGATCGTGCGTCAGCCCTCCTATCTGATCGCGCTGTTCGGCGCCGCCACGGGTCAGGGCGTGATGGTGCTGGCCATGACGGCCTCACCGATCGCCATCGTCGCGCACCACCACACTGTCGCCGATGCGGCGCACGCCATCCAGTTCCACGTACTGGGCATGTTCCTGCCGTCCTTCTTCACCGGTGCGCTGATCGCGCGTTTCGGCGTTGTGCGAATCATGTTCGCGGGCGTGGGACTTCTGGCCGGTCACATCACGCTGGCCTTGAGCGGAACAGACGTGCCGTTCTTCATCTCGGCGCTCACGTTATTGGGCGTGGGCTGGAACTTCCTGTTCATCGGCGGCACGACGCTGCTGACCAAGGCCTATACCCCGGCGGAACGCGGCCGGGCGCAGGCGGTGAACGATCTCACCGTCGTGACGGTGGGCTTCCTGTCGTCGGCAAGCTCCGGCGCGCTGCTCGCCACCGTCGGCTGGCAGACGATGAACATGCTTCTGCTGCCCTGGCTAGGTTTGATGGCGGCGGCACTGATCTGGTTCGCGCGCCGTCAAACCGCGTCGGCGACAGCGTAGCTATTTCACCTGGAATTCCGGATCGACCGGGATCTGCAGCGCGGTCGCCAGATGGTTGGTCTGGCCGGCGAGACCGATGATGGCCACCAGCTCGGCATGCTGCGCACCGGTCATACCTTTGGCGCGGGCCGCGGCCGTGTGGGAGTGGATGCAGTAGGAGCATCCGTTGGCGGTGGAAACCGCGATGTAGATCAGTTCGCGGGTTAGGGGATCGAGCGCGCCGGGCGCGCCCATGATGGCCTTTATCTGACCCCAGATCCTTGCGAGTTGCGCGGGGTCGTGGGCAAGGCCGCGCCAGAAGTTATTGATGAAGTCGGACTTGCGGGCGGCGCGGATCTCGTCGAACACCGCTTTCACGGCCGGAATAGCCTCCGCCTCCTGGTCCGTCATCAGCTTCACTGTCGCCATCTTTAAGCCCCTTCCCAGTCCTGTTCTTGTGACAAAACGTTACCATGGGCGGCTGGAAGGAGGGCAATAGCAATGATCTAATGCGGCCCATGCCCAAGATTTTGCGCACGCTTTTCACGGGTTTTCTGATGCTCGCGGCCATCATGGCGGCCGTGCCGCTGGCGCGTGTGTTTTTCGGCAATGCCGTTCAGGCACAAGATTGGCGCACCGCGAGCCGTGAACCCGTCGGCTGGGCGCCCCATCCGGACACATACGAACCCGCCGTGGTGCAGGTCTATTCGGCTCCGGCTGTGCGTTGGCGCGGCGCTTTCTCGGATCATACGTGGATCGCCGTGAAGCCGAAGGGCGCGGCGTACTACACGCGTTATGAAGTCACGGGCTTTTATCTGCGGCGCAATCAGAACGCCATCCGCATCACCGAGACCAAGGAACCGGATCAGCGCTGGTACGGATCGAGCCCTAAACTGCTTCAGGACCTGCGCGGCGAAGATGCCGAAGCGGTCATCAAAGACCTACCGGGCGTGGTCGACAATTATCCATACGCCAACACCTACGTCGTGTGGCCGGGCCCGAACAGCAACACCTTCATCGCGCATATCGGGCGTGAGATCCCGGCCCTGCATCTCACCATGCCGGGCAACACGATCGGCAAGGACTTCACCGGCTGGCGTTTCATCGCGCCGACACCCAGCAACACCGGCTTGCAACTTTCGTTGGGCGGCGCTTTCGGCGTTGCCTTGGCTAAGGACGAAGGGATTGAGGTCAACATCCTGGGTCTCGTCATCGGCGCCAATCCCTTGGACTTGTCGCTGACCCTGCCGGGCGTTGGCCGCTTTCCGGGGCGCGACGACTGGACCAACGGCGCGCATCAGGTGAAGGCGGCCGAGAACCTGGCCGCGGATACCGCCGCGCCTTGATCGCGCTCACGAAGCTTCGTGACCTCGACCTCAAAGGTCCTATCTCACCGGGGCGTCCCGCTTACCTTAGCGCCGCCAGCGGGCTCGTGCGTATCGATGACGTCCTCTATGTGGTGGCCGACGACGAACACCACCTCGGGATCTTCCGCCGCGAGGGCCCCGGCACATTGCTGAAACTTATCGACGGCGAACTCCCCACCGAAGCAAAAGCCCGCAAAAAAGCCAAACCTGACTTCGAGGCGCTGGTGCGCCTCCCGGCGTTCAAGGGTTATCCGCATGGCGCTTTGCTCGCATGCGGGTCAGGATCGAAGCCCAATCGGCGTAAGGGCATCTTGATCGGCCTCGACGCGCGCGGGCGTCATGCGGAAGTCCACGGCGTCGATCTCGGCGGCCTGATGGACCCGCTCGTGGCCGAATTCGGAAAAATCAATCTCGAGGGCATGGCGGTGCGCCAAGACGAACTCTGCGTCTTCCAGCGCGGCAATAAAGGCCACAAGAGAAATGCGGTTATTCGGTTCGCCTTGGATGGCGCCCTTGCCGCACTCACATCGGAAACGTCCGCGCCGCTGGCGCCTCTCGACTGTCAGGACTATGACCTCGGCGAAATCGGCGGCGTGCCACTTACGTTCACCGACGGCGCGGCGCTCCCTGATGGCGCCTTGGTCTTTTCCGCTGCCGCCGAGGACACCGGCGACTCCTATGCGGACGGCGCCTGCTGCGGTTCGGCGATTGGGCTGATCAACCCGGATGGAACGCTCGCTTGGGTCGCGCCGTTTCGTGAGGCGTATAAGATCGAAGGCCTCGACGCCCGGCAACAGGACGACGTGTTGCACCTTTTGTTGGTAACTGACGCCGACAGCATCGACATCCCCGCCGGCCTCTTCGCCGCGACCGTCAGCCGCCGAAGCGGGAGATCGCTTTAGGCACGAGGCGTTCAAGCGGCTCTTCCGAGGCTTTCAGCATCGCGTGCAGCGCGCGGCCGACCATGGTGGCCCGGGTCGGGATGATGATCGTGTATTCGATGGCGAGGTTGGCGCCGCGCAACTTCTTGTAGTGACCGGCGCCGGCGCCGAAGTTGACGATCGCCTTGCGTTCGCGCCCAATCTCTAGCGCGAGCGCGAAGATTTGGCGGTAGAGCCCGGCCTTCTTGTCCACATCGGTACGGTAACCGATGAGCGGGACCGACAGGAAATCGCCGTGGTCGCGTAGCGCCACGAAAGCTTGAAGCACGCCGTTTGATTTGAGACCGAAGAACTCCGCACCGCGTGTGCGGTGAACGTCGGCGAAGAAGACCGGCGTGAGCTGTGGATTACGGCTGCCGTGGCGGCCGATATAGACGGCGGTGTACTGCGCGTGGGCCGCGTCAAGGTCGGCGAGCGTGAAATCGTCGTGAACGATGCGCTCCAACTTCGCTTTTCGAAGGAGCGCTTGATCTCGCTCCGCGTTGATCTTGTCCGGGAGTTTTCTTTCTGTGAGATCGAACGCATAACTGACGCGGCTGGGAAACGAAGTGCCGCCCGCCAGCGCCGCGCAGGCTTTCACCGCATCGCGGTGCGCGACTATGCCTCGCGCGGCGACGACACGCTTCGGCCACCGCGCGGCCGCCTCGCGCAGTGCGCCCGCGAGGCCATGCAACCCGCTCGGTCCGATGGGCGACACCGACAACAGCGCGTTATTGACGATCGCTGCTTTGTCCGCCCCGGCGAACAGGGCCAGTCGCTCGACGAGGCCAAGCACCAATCGTAAAAACCGGCCAGCCGCATCCCCGGTCGATATCGCCTCGTCCTTGGGGGTACCGATCAGGGCTGAAACGAGCGACGTCAACCACGTCGCTTGCCGGCCCTGATCCGCGTCGCCGAGCGTAACCGTCCAGCGTTTGCCTGCGGCCGCGAGGGTTTCCAGACGGGCCTTGCCGTTTACGATCCATGGCGCGGTATCGCCGCTCTCAGGCGGCCAGCTCATAGACATGGAAATTGCCGTAGATGCCGGAACGATCGCGGGCGTGCAGCTGGTCGGAAAGCGCGTCGAGACGGCGCCAGCCGGACCAGGCGCCGGTCTCAAGGTACGGCGTGAACGGCGGGATGGTGCCGGCGGTGCGGAACACAACGCGGGCACCCGGCTTCGCGGTGCGCCCGATCTGGCTCCAGAGCGCGACCAGCGTGCGTTCATCCATCCAGTCCTGCGCATCGAGAAGAACGTAGCGGTCAAAGGCCGCAGCCTCTTGCCGGGCAAGGAAGTTGGTGACGGAGTCATGTTCGAGATGAAGCTGACAGGCCCGCCGGCGCATGATGTCGAAATTCTCGCGCGTGAGATACGGCGGCAGCGCGCGTCCGTCGGCGCTCGGTTTGTAGCCGTGCGTGAACGCCTGCCACAGGAAGTAGTTCTCGCTGGACTTGACGGCGCCCAGCAATTGCTCGGTGCGGTCGGCAAGGACGCTGGCCATGCGGTCCGGACGGCCGTCACACAGAAGCTCGAACTGGCGCGGCGGAATACCGAGCAGAAACAGGGGATGGCGCAGAGAGAACAGCATCGACAGGAGGCGGCCTTCAAACACCGGGCGCAGCACCTTGCGGGCCCACGCACGCTGTTGATCGGCGTCGTCCATGGCCAGTGCATCTTCGAGACGCACGCCGTGGAGGCGCGCGAGAAGGCGCGCGAGTGTTATGGCCTTGCCGAGCAGGCCCTTTTTGAAGAAACCCGATACAAAGTCCTCGTAACGGGCGCGGCGCCCCCCTTCCCAATAGGCCTTGATGCCGGCTGGAAGCTTGGCAGCGATCCGGTCCTGATAGAGCGCGCGGTTGCGCGCGCCCGCGGCCTTCACGAATAAGGAGCGGATGTCGTCGTAGGAGCCGACGGCGCCGAAAGCGGCGCGTTTCAGGCCCGCGAGCGACAAATGGGAGAAATTGAGGTCGATGGCCGTCACCTCGACGTCCGGCGCGGCGGTGAGATAGGAAAGCGCATTACAACCCGCCGAGCAGATGGTCGCGACCTTGTGCCCCGGCTTCAGCTCCATCGCCGCAATGTCCACTTCGGGGTCTTCCCAGATTTGGGTATAGACCAGCCGGTCGAAACTTTCGGCGAACCTTTTATCGCTAGGGCTTAAGGAATGATCGCCCCCCTGGACGGCGTCTTGGATAAGGATGGCGCTCGTTTGCTCGGACATTGCTCTGAAAACCCACGGCGTTAGGGGTGGCGCGACGAACGCCACACCATGATCAGAGGCCATGACGGTGGCGTGACGCTTCCATGAAGCAATCAACAAATTGTCGCGGTTTCAGATGGGTGGACCGGGCTGCCGCCGGCGGCCGGTCCCTTGCGATAAGGCCTCGCTGAGATCCGGCTAACAGTTATTTTAGCCTGTTTATAGCTCGCCAAGCCCCCGGAACTCTTTGATTCCGTATGGCTTTCGAGTTTGGAGATGCTATCTAAAGTGTCTGGGGCGTTCCCTGATCCGGAGAGCCAATGCCGCGCGCACGTTTCCTAGTTGTGACTGTCCTTGCCTTGGCCGCCGTCGGTGGCGGGTATTATTTCACGCGAGATAAAGACATCTCCTTCCTAGGCCAGACGGCCTCCTCGTCCTCCAGTTCGGCACCTTTCGTCTCGAATGGCGACGCCGCCGCGCCTTACACCGGCATCGCGGACGTGCTCGAGCGTGTGACACCCGCCGTCGTCAGCATCCAGGTGAAAGAGCAGCAGGAAGAATCCGAGCTGTCTCCGCTCCTGCAAGACCCGCGCTTCCGCCGCTTCTTCGGCGTACCGGACCGGCAGCAGCAACCGCGCCGCGAGCAGCGTACCGGCGCCGGTTCGGGCGTGATCGTGGACGCCAAGGAAGGTTACGTCATCACCAATTTCCATGTGGTCGACAAAGCGGAAGATATCGCCGTCACCTTGAAGGATCGGCGCACCATCACCGCGAAGGTGATTGGTAAAGACCAGGCCACGGACCTCGCGCTCCTGAAGATCGATGCGCCGGACCTGACCGCGCTGCCCATTGGCGACATGGCCAATTTGCGCGTCGGCGATTACGTGCTCGCGGTTGGCAACCCCTTCGCCCTCGGCCAGACCGTGACCGCCGGCATCGTCTCTGCGCTGGGCCGGTCGGGCTTCATCGATCAGGGTTTCGAAGACTTCATCCAGACGGACGCCGCGATCAATCCCGGCAACTCGGGCGGCGCGCTGGTGAACCTCAAGGGCGAACTCATCGGTATTCCGACCGTCATCCTCAGCCAGAGCGGCGGCAACGTCGGTATCGGCTTCGCCGTGCCGACCAGCATCGTCACCAATGTGATGAACCAGCTGATCCAATCGGGTGAAGTGAGCCGCGGCCGCCTCGGCGTCGCGATTCGGGACCTCACGCCCGACTTAGCGCAGAATCTCGGCCTCTCCATCAATCATGGTGCGCTCGTAAGCAGCGTTGAGAACGGCTCACCGGCCGACACCGCGGGGATTCAGGCCGGCGACGTCGTGGTGGCCGTGAACGGCTCCGACATCGAGGGCTCGGCCAGCCTGCGTAATCGGGTCGGCATGACCCCGCCGGATACGAAACTGAAGCTCTCCATCATTCGCGACGGCGAACAACGCGAACTGGATGTAACCACGGCGAAGCTCGACCCGACCCAAGCGGTGGCCGACGCCGCGCCGCAAGAACGCGCCGAGCCGAGCCGCATCATGGGCGCCGTTTTCGAGAACGCCTCGGGCGGTGTCCGTGTCGTGGATGTGGAAGAAAATTCACCCGCCGCGGTCATGGGCCTGCAGCCGGACGATATCGTCACGGCGGTCAACCGCACGCAGATCCGGTCCATGTCCGATTTGGAAACGGCGCTTAAAAACGTGAAGAGCCAATCGGTGGTGCGCGTAAAGCGTGACGACCGTGACGTGGTGCTGATCGTTCCGTAAAATCGGCGCGGAATGCCGCGCTTAGCGTTTATTTACGAAGGACCAGCGTGGTCCAGGGCGCGAGCCGATAACGCTTCACGAGGCGCAAGCCGTGCATGCGGTAAGGCGCGAGGACCATCTGTTCGTGGTGGCGCAGGAAGCCCGCGAGGATGAGCGTGCCGCCCGGCGCGAGCAATTCAGCAAGGTCCGCCGACATGGCGGCTAGCGGGCGCGCCAGGATATTGGCGGTGATGACATCGTAAGGACCACCGCGTGTCACCTCGCGCTGGCCGCAGCCTTCGCTGAGGACCGCATGGATCAAGGGTGTGACGCCGTTACGGGCGGCATTGTAGCGGCTTACTTTCACGGCCACGGGGTCGATGTCAGCCGCCACGACCGGCGCGCGCCAGGCCTTGGCCATGCCGATGGCGAGGATCGCGGTACCCGCGCCCATGTCGAGGCCGCGGCGGATGGCCTTGCGGCGATGGCTGAGATCGTCCAGCGCCAGGAGGCAGCCCATGGTGCTCGCGTGGTGGCCGGATCCAAAAGCCGTCGCGGCGTTCACCAAGATGCGGATGGCGCCGGGCGGAAAGGGACCTTGGATATGATCGCCATGAATGTAGAAACGCCCGGCACGCAATGGCGGAAAAGCCATGGCGCTTTCGGTCAGCCAGTCTTTCACCGGAATTTTAGCAATCACCAGTTCCGGTTCCGCGACCCCGAGGCTCGAGGCCGCGAGGGCGATACGCTCGGCGAGTTCCGCGCGCGGCGGCGCTTCGTCGAAGGTGCCTTCGACGGTCCATGTAAAGCCATCGGGATTGGCTTCGTACATCGAGACGACGCCTGCGAGCCCGCTGAAAGCTTGCTCAAACGCGTCGGCGTGTTCGGTTTTGACGGTGACCTTGGCGCTCCAGGCGGAGCCAATATCGTTCATTTGGAGGGTTCCACGAAGCTATCGAGCACTTTCTTGCGGCCCGCTTTGTCGAAAGCGATGTCCAGCTTGCTGTCGTCGATACTTTCGACGATGCCGTAGCCGAATTTCTGATGGAAGACGCGGTCACCGATGCGGAATTCGTTGGCGCTGATACGCTCCTGGGCCTCCCACGATCCGGTCTTCCCAAACTCGCCATAGTCGCCTAAACGCCGGCGGATACCCGCACCGCTGCGCGCGGACTCGCCGAATCCGGACCAGCCTCCACCACCGGCGCGATGGCCGTAGAGCCCCTGATCGGCATCCTGTTCGATATTCTCCTTCGGCAGCTCGTCGACGAAGCGCGAGGGAATGCTGGACTGCCACTGGTTATAGACACGCCGGTTGGCGGCGAAGGAGATGAACGCGCGGCGGCGCGCACGCGTGATGCCGACATAAGCAAGACGGCGCTCTTCCTCGAGCGCCTTTTCGCCGCTTTCATCGAGCGCGCGGCGATTCGGGAAAATGTCTTCCTCCCAGCCGGGCATGAACACGGTGTCGAACTCCAAGCCCTTGGCGCTGTGAAGCGTCATGAGCGTGACACCCGCCTCGCCGGCGTTGGCATCGTTCTCCATCACCAGGCTGACGTGATCGAGGAAGCCGCCGAGGTTCTCCCACTCGTCGAGGCCGGAGACGAACTCTTTCAGGTTGTCGAGGCGGCCCGGCGCTTCGGGCGATTTGTCCTTCTGCCACATCTCGATGTAGCCGGACTCCTCGAGCACCTGAGCGGCGATCTCGGCTGGCGGCACGGTTTCACGCAAAGAGCGCCAGCGCTCCATGTCGCGCGCGAAGCCCGCGAGCGCGGTGCGGGCTTGCGGGCGCAACTCGTCCGTCTCGCCCATACGCAGGCTGGCTTCCATCAGCGAAACACCCTGCGCGCGGGCGAGAATATGGATCTTCTGGACAGTGGTATCGCCCAAGCCGCGCTTCGGCTTGTTGATGATGCGTTCGAACGCAAGATCGTCGTCCGGCTGCTGGATCAGACGCAAATAGGCCACCGCGTCGCGGATCTCGAGGCGCTCGTAGAAGCGCGGGCCACCGACGACGCGATAAGGAACGCCCGTCGTGATCAAGCGCTCTTCGAATTCCAGCATCTGGAAACCCGCGCGCACCAAGATCGCGATCTGATCGAGCGGATGCCCCGCGCGTTGCAGGATTTCGATCTCGTCCACCAGCCAGCGCGCTTCTTCGGCGCCGTCCCACACGCCGCGCACCTTGATCGGCGCGCCTTGCTCGATGTCGTCGAGGCCCGTGCGGAGAGTTTTGCCGAGGCGGCCTTCGTTATGGGCAATGAGATGGGACGCCGCGGCCAGAATGGTCGGCGTAGAGCGGTAATTGCGCTCCAGGCGAATCACCTTTGCGTCCGGAAAGTCCTTCTCGAAACGCAAGATGTTGCCCACTTCGGCCCCGCGCCAGGAGTAGATCGACTGGTCGTCGTCGCCGACGCAGCAGAGATTTCGGTGCTTCTGCGTCAGGAGGCGCAGCCACAGGTACTGGGCAACGTTGGTGTCCTGGTATTCGTCCACCAGCACGTAGTGGAACTGTTCCTGGTACTCCGCGAGGATATCCGGGCGCGTTTGGAAAAGCGTGAGGCAGTGCAGGAGCAGGTCGCCGAAGTCGGCGGCGTTCAAGGTCTTCAGACGCTCCTGATAGGCCTTGTACATCGCGACGGCGCGGCCATTGGCATAGTCCGAACCGCCTTCTCCACCCACTTTGTCAGGCGTCAGCCCACGGTCTTTCCAACGCTGGATCACGCCCATGAGGCCCTGCGCCGGCCACTTCTTGGAATCGATGCTCTCGGCTTCCATGATCTGTTTCAGGAGGCGGATCTGATCGTCGGAATCAAGGATCGTGAAATTGGACTTCAGGCCCACGAGCTCGGCGTTGCGGCGCAGGATGCGCACGCTCAGGGCGTGGAAGGTGCCAAGCCACACGGCCTCGGCGGACGGCCCGATGAGCTGCATCACACGCTCGCGCATCTCGCGGGCGGCGCGGTTGGTGAAGGTCACCGCCAGCACCTGCCATGGCCGGGCGCGGCGCTGGAGAAGGATCCAGCCCACACGCGTGGTCAGCACGCGGGTTTTGCCGGTCCCCGCGCCCGAGAGCACGAGCACAGGGCCTTCGGTGGTTTCGACGGCTTGGCGCTGTTCGGGATTCAGTTTCTCCACCCACACCGGCGGCGCGATGGGCACCGGGGAAGCGGCAGGCGAAGCCGGCGCGGCGGGCCCGGGCGCGAGCGGTTCAAACGGTGGATCGTCGGAAAGTTCGAAAGGGTCGGACATCGGGTTTCTTATTTTAAGTCATCCTTGCGACCAAAGGTCGCGAGGATCCAGGGGGTTTTGGGTTTATCGCATACCCAAAAAACAAAAACTCCTGGGTCCTCGCGCCCTCGGGCCAAGGACGACGATAACAGTTACGGCCTCACGCCCAGGATGTGGCAGATCGTGTACGTCAGCTCGGCGCGGTTGAGGGTGTAAAAGTGGAAATCCCTGACACCTTCGCGCACGAGGGAGCGCACCTGCTCGGCGACGACCGTCGCGGAGACGAGACGCCGGGTTTCCGCATCCTCATCTAAGCCGGAGAACACGTCGCGCAACCACTCCGGCACGCTGGCGCCGCAGCGCGCCGACATCTTGTGGGTCTGGGTATAGTTGGTGACCGGGATCAGGCCGGGAATGATATCGGCCTTGATGCCGGCTTTCACCGCACGGTCCCGGAAGCGGCAGAAGACCGCGGGGTCGAAGAAGAAGTTGGTGATCGCGCGCGTCGCGCCGGCGTCGAGCTTGCGCTTGAGATTGTCGAGATCCGCATCGGCGCTTTGCGCCTCGGGATGAATTTCCGGGTATGCGGCGACGCTGATCTCGAAGTCGGCCACGCGCTTGAGGCCCGCAACCAGATCGGCCGCGAAAGCATAACCGCCCGGATGCGGCGTATAGCGGGTCTCGCCTTCCGGCGGATCACCGCGCAAGGCGACGATGTGACGGATGCCGGCGTCCCAATAGGTGCGCGCGACGTCATCGATCTCCTCACGCGTCGCGCCCACGCAGGTCAGGTGGGCGGCGGCGGCAAGGTTCTTTTCTTTCTGGATGCGCACCACGGTGTCGTGGGTGCGCTCGCGGGTCGAACCGCCGGCCCCGTAGGTGACCGAGACGAACTTCGGTTTAAGCGGGGCTAAACGTTCGATCGCCTGCCAAAGCTGTTCATGCATCTTCTCGGTCTTCGGCGGAAAGAACTCGAACGACACCCGGATATCGGGCGGCGCGGCCGTACGTTCGGTGACGCTGAGATCAAGAAGGGCAGCCACAGTCGTTGAATCCTAGAAACATCTGGAAAACGGGGTGAAAAGAGCTCCCACCCAAGGAGACCAGCGCACCAAACTCCGGCAGCCGGCCATGTCGAAATACATATATCCTTCTTGAAATCGGTATGATACCCGTCTTTCACGCTGGTGGGGGCTAAGTCGATATAAATACGATAGAAAATAGACCCTATTGCATGTCCATCTCCTCCCTTCTCCGCACTTCCATCCTCCTTCTGGCGGGCCTTACGGCCAGCGCCTGCGCGACGCGTCCGCCCGCGACGAACCCCGAGGCCGTGGCGGCTTACGAGGAAGCCCGCGATCCCTTGGAGCCGTTCAACCGCGCCATGTTTCGGACCGACCAGGCTTTGGACAAAGCACTCGTGCGCCCGGTGGTGAAGACCTACCGCTTCATGGTGCCCGAGGGCGGCCGCCAGAGCGTCGGCAACGCCCTCCGCAACCTGCGCTCGCCGATCACCCTTGTGCACGACGTGCTGCAAGGCCAACCCAACCGGGCCGGCATCACCCTCTCGCGCTTTTTCGTGAACACCTTCATCGGCGTGCTCGGGCTGTTCGACGTGGGTGAGGAAATCGGCCTGCCCTATCATTCCGAGGATTTCGGCCAAACGCTGGCGGTGTGGGGCGTCGGCGACGGCCCCTTCATCTACGTCCCGCTGTTCGGCCCATCGACGTTGCGCGACGGCACGGGCTATGGCGTCGACGCTTTCTTCGTCGATCCGTTGGCCTGGTACAGCCGCGGCAACGGGGCGGAAACCTGGATCCAATGGGTCGTCCTTGGCGGCACCTATATCAATCTCAAGGACGAGACCATGTTCGCGACCGACGAACTGGAGGCGTCGTCCATCGATTATTACGCCGCTCTCCGATCCGCCTATCGGCAAATCCGCGCGAGCGAAATCCGCAACGGCGCGCCACCGCCGATGGAGGATTTCGATGAGTTTTCAAGCACTTTCCAGACGCCGACGTTAGCGGCGAAAGCCGCCTCGGAAATGCCGCAGACATCCCTTACGTCTGAGCGTTAGACCATAACGGAGCTGCCATGATTTCCCGCCGTCATCTCATCGCCCTCGCCCCGGCGTTTGCCTTGGCACCGCGCCTCGCGTTTGCGCAGGGCGCAGTCGAGCCAGGCGCATTCGTGTCCGAATTCGCCCAGAAAGGTATCGTCGATATCCTGGCGGCGAAGATCGCCAACGCGGAAAAGCAGACCCGCTTCCGTTCGATGTTCACGACATCCTTTGATCTGCCGTCCATCGGCCGCTTCGTCCTGGGCCGCTATGCCCGCACGGTGAAACCCGAGGATCTATCCGCCTTTCAGCCGTTGTTCGAGGACGTGATCGTCTACACATGGTCGCGCCGTTTCTCCGAATACAACGGCCAGACGCTGAAGGTCGGCGCCAGCACACCGGATGGTGACGAAGGCGCCATCGTGAAGTCGACCATCGTCGGCAACGCCGGCGAGAACTTCGCGGTGGATTGGCGCCTGCGCAAGCGCCCCGACGGTTGGAAGATCGTGGACGTCATCGTCGCGGGCGTGAGCATGGCGATCACCTATCGTCAGGAATACACCACGCTCATCGCTCAGCAGGGCGGCTTTCCGGGGCTGATCACGCAGCTTCAGAAGCAAGTGGGCGACCTGAAGGCCGCCCAGCCCGCCTAGTTCAAACTCGCGCTGTCGATTGCGTGACGTGCCGTCGAGCCTTTCGGCGCGGCGCGCAGATATTGTGCCGGCCAGGTCGTGGCGTGGCCGAGCGCTTCGGCCGCATGCAGAGGCCAATAAGGATCGCGCAGCATTTCACGAGCCAGCATGACGAGATCGGCCTGGCCGGTGCGGATGATGTGATCGGCCTGCGCTGGGTCTGTAATCAGCCCCACCGCCGACGTGGCGATGCCACCTTCGCGCCGAATCTTCTCGGCAAAGGGCGTTTGATAGCCGGGCCCAACGGGGATCTCGGCTTTTTCCACATTGCCGGCGGTGGATACGTCGATGAGATCGACGCCCAGCGCCTTCAGTTTGCGTGCGAGCTCGACAGTTTGATCCGCATCCCATCCGCCGGCCACCCAGTCCGTCGCCGACAAGCGTACGAACAGCACCGCGGGGTCCGGAAGCTTCGCACGAACCTCAGTGGCCGTTTCGGTGAGGATGCGAATGCGGTTCTCGAAGCTGCCGCCGTATTGGTCGGTGCGGTGATTGGACAACGGCGAGAGGAACTCGTGGAAGAGATAGCCGTGGGCCGCGTGCAGCTCGATCACGCGGAAGCCCGCCTCATATGACCGCACGGCGGCCGTGACGAAGGCCTCCCGCAGCGCGGCGATCTCGGCGAGCGTCAATTCCTTCGGCTGCGGATAGGTTTTCGAGAACGGAATGGCCGACGGCGCCACGACCTGCCAGCCGCCATTCTCGGGCTTCACTTCGCCGGTCGGCTCGCCGGGAAACGCGCGGTGGGTCGAAGCCTTGCGGCCCGCATGCGCGAGTTGGATGCCGGGGACCGCGCCCTGGCCGGCCATGAAATGGTTGAGCCGCGCGAGAGGCTCAAAATGTTTCTCGCTCCATACGCCGAGATCCTGCGGCGAGATACGGCCGTTGGGCATCACCGCCGCGGCTTCGGTGAGCACGAGCCCCGCGCCGCCGACAGCCCGGCTGCCGAGGTGGACAAAGTGCCAATCGTTGGCGAAGCCGTCCTCGGAGCTGTACTCGCACATAGGCGAGACGACGATACGGTTACGCAAGGTCACGCCGCGCACGGCGTACGGTTCGAACAGATGGGGCATGGACGGGATCGCTTCTGTAAAGATGGGAAGGCAAAGGATATTTGTAACCGGCGCGAGAGGAAAATGGCCATATTCAGCGGGTCAGCCCTGCAATTCCGCTTGATTGACGGACGTTTGCTTGCTTCCTACGGGGACCTCCCATCACAAGCCTTTCCATGGCCCGACGCGCGCTTCTCATCGTCAACGAAAACAGCCGCCAGGGTCAACGGGCCGCGCAAACGGCCGAGATGCTTTTGCAAAAGGCCGGACTCCACGTCCTGCGCGAACGTTCCAACGGTCCGTCAGAACTCGATGCCCTGATCCGCAAGCACGCCGCCACCGTGAATGTCGTTGCGCTCGGCGGCGGTGACGGGACATTCAACGGTGCGGCCCACGCGCTGATCGATACCGGACTCACGCTCGGAATCCTGCCGCTGGGCACCGGCAACGACCTCGCCCGCACGCTCAATATCCCGATGGATCTCGCGACCGCGGTAGACACCATCGTCGCGGGCAAGACGCATCACATCGACCTCGGCGACGTGAACGGCCGGCCGTTCTTCAATGTCGCGAGCTTTGGCCTCAGCGTGCGCCTCACGCGCAATCTCACATCCGATGTCAAGCGGCGCTGGGGCCGGCTGGGCTATGCCATCGCGCTTCTCCGCGCGCTGATCCGCGCGCGCCCCTTCTCCGCCGAAATCGTCTGCGGCGGGACCACCCAGCATGTGCGCACCTTACAAATCGCGGTGGGCAATGGCCGCCACTATGGGGCAGGCATGACGGTGGAAGAGGATGCCCGCATCGACGACGGCGTCCTGAACCTTTACAGCCTGGAGTTCGATCATCCCTGGAGCCTTTTGTTGATCTATCCCGCCTTCCGCAAGGGGAAACACGGGGTGTGGAAGCAGGTGCGAACGCTGAAATGCAGCGAGGTCGAAATCCGCACGCACAAACCGCGCTCGATCAACACAGACGGCGAAATCACGACGCACACCCCGGCACGCTTCAAAGTGATCCGACGCGCGGTGAAGGTATTTGTACCGTAGTGCGACCCACCGGCATCGTCCGCCGCGAAGCGGCCGGGTGGTCCATCGTGCGAAAACCCAACTCTTGCGGATGAGACCCCGGCCTTCCCAGGATGCGACGGTTGAGTGGGTTAAGACGTCAGCGAGTTATCACCCAACGCAACATCCAGAATGAAGTTGGCCATGTCCTTGGGCTTGATCTTCGGCACTTTGGAATCGCGCCCCTCCATCGTGCGCTTGATGACGATGTTGGCTTCGACCTTCCGCTGTTCGACGCGCACGATGTCCTTCGCACCTTTGATTTTCGGGTAGTAGAGCGGATCGATAATCTTCATGCGTTCGCCGAGGCGAGCCATCAGGGCGGCCTCGTCGATACTATCGGTCTCGCGCGCACCCACGAGCGTCCAGTCCTTTTGGCCGCCGTAGCCGGTTTCGTTCAGCTCCTTCACCGCGTCTTCAGGCGCGTCATCGGTGAAACCGACCCGGTAGAGGTGCTTGCTGATGCCGGCATCGTTACCCCATTCCTGCATGGTTTCGCTCATGGCGATGTAGACGGACGGCATCCTTCTCTCCTAGGCTCATTCGCTCTTCAGGGGACCTTCATACATGATCGATTTGCGCAGCGATACCGTCACGCAACCCACCGCCGGCATGCGCAAAGCCATGATGGAAGCCCCTGTTGGCGATGATGTTTTTGGCGACGACCCGACGGTGAACCGCCTTCAGGCGATCTCGGCGGAGCGCGCGGGGAAAGAGGCCGGCTTGTTCTTGCCGACAGGCACACAGAGCAACCTTGCCGGTCTCATGGCCCACTGCGAGCGCGGCGACGAATATATCGTCGGCCAGAATGCCCATACCTATAAGTACGAAGGCGGTGGGGCGGCGGTGCTGGGCAGCATCCAGCCCCAGCCCCTCGCTAACGCCGCCGACGGCACGATCCCCCTGGATCTCGTCGCCGCCGCGATCAAGCCCGACGACACCCATTTCGCAAAGACGCGGCTTCTCGCGCTGGAGAACACCATCGGCGGCAAGGTGCTGCCGGCGAGTTATGTGGCTGAGGCGACGTCCTTCGCGAAGTCCAAGGGTCTCGCGACGCACCTTGATGGCGCACGCATCTGGAATGTGATGGTTGCGTCCAACGCGTCCCTCGCCGATTTGTGCGGCGGGTTCGACACCGTCTCCATGTGTTTCTCGAAAGGCATGGGCGCACCGGTGGGCTCGGTGCTGGTGGGATCAAAGGAGCTGATCAAACGCGCCGCGCGCTGGCGCAAGACATTGGGCGGCGGCATGCGCCAGGCGGGCGTGTTGGCGGCGGCATGTCTTTATGCGCTGGATCACCATCTTACCCGCCTGCGGACCGATCACGAGAATGCGGAGAAGCTCGCGAAGGGTTTAGGCGAAATTCCAGCGCTGAAGATCACCTCGCAGAGCACCAATATGGTGTTCGTGGCGGTGCCCGAGAAGGATTGCGCGCCACTGGCCACTTTCCTGAAGGAGCGCGGTATCCTGACGCTCATGTCGCCGAACCTGCGCCTCGTCACGCACGGCGACATGACCGTCGCCGATATCGACACGGCGATCGCGGCGTTCAAAGCCTACTTCAAATAACTACTGCGCTTTCGCGAAGCTGTCGCGCAGGCCGACGGTGCGGTTGAACACCAGACCCTTCGCCTTGGAATCGCGCACGAAGTAACCCAGGCGCTCGAACTGCACCGTGGTCTTTTCGTTGCGCGCCGCGAGCACGGGTTCGAGCTTCGCGTCCGCGATCACTTCCAGCGAGTTCGGGTTGAGGTCCTTCACCACATCGCCGTCGGCGCCCGGATCGGGGCGGCTGAACAGCGTGTTGTAGATGCGGACTTCCGCGTTCACCGCATGCGGGGCCGAGACCCAATGCATGGTCGCCTTCACCTTGCGGCCGTCGGGCGCGTTGCCGCCCTTGGTCGCCGGATCGTAGGTGCAGCGCAGCTCGACGATGTTGCCGGCCGCATCCTTGATGGCTTCGCGGCAGGTGATGAAATAGGCATAACGCAGGCGCACTTCCATGCCCGGCGACAAGCGGAAGAACTTCTTCGGCGGGTTCTCCATGAAGTCGTCCTGCTCGATATAGAGCTCACGGCTGAACGGCACCTTGCGCGAACCGGCGCTCGGGTCTTCGGGGTTGTTCACCGCTTCGAGCTCTTCCGACTGACCTTCAGGATAGTTCTCGATCACGACCTTCAGAGGCTTCAGCACGGCCATATAACGCGAGGCGGCCTTGTTGAGGTATTCGCGCACGGCCGCGTCGAACATGGCGATGTCGACCACGCTGTTGGCACGCGCGACACCGGCGCGCTTCACGAAGTCGCGGATCGCTTCGGGCGGGATGCCGCGGCGGCGCATACCGGCGATGGTCGGCATGCGCGGATCGTCCCAGCCATCCACATGGCCTTCCTTCACGAACTGAGTCAGGGAGCGTTTCGAAAGGACCGTGTAGGTCATATTGAGGCGCGCGAATTCATACTGACGCGGGCGCGCGGGCACAGGAAGCTGCTCAAGCAACCAGTCATAGAGCGGGCGGTGGTCGTCGTATTCGAGCGTGCAGAGGGAGTGCGTGACGTGTTCAAGCGCATCCGACTGACCGTGCGCGTAGTCGTACATCGGGAAGATGCACCAGGTGGTGCCCGTGCGCGGATGCGGCGTGTGGATGATGCGGTAGAGCACCGGATCGCGCAGATTGATGTTGCCCGAGGCCATGTCGATCTTGGCGCGGAGCGTACGGGCGCCGTTCGGGAACTCACCGGCCTTCATGCGGCGGAAGAGATCGAGGTTCTCGGCGACCGCGCGCTCGCGGAATGGGCTTGGTTTGCCGGCTTCGGTCAACGTGCCGCGATTGAGGCGCATCTCATCCGGCGTCTGGTCGTCGACGTAAGCGAGACCTTTTTCGATTAGGGTCTCGGCCCACAGATACAACTGCTCGAAATAGTCCGAGGCGTGATAGAGGTGCCGCCCCCAGTCGAACCCGAGCCAACGCACGTCCGCCTCGATGGCGTCGATATACTCCTGCTCTTCCTTCGCCGGATTGGTGTCGTCGTAGCGCAGGTGGCAGCGCCCGCCGAATTCCTCGACCAGGCCGAAATTGATGCAGATCGCCTTGGCGTGGCCAAGGTGGAGGTAGCCGTTTGGCTCCGGCGGAAAGCGGGTGACGATCTCCTTGTGCTTCCCCGAAGCGAGGTCCGCGCTGACGATATCGCGCAGGAAATTGTTTACGACGACGGGGGCTTCGGTCTCGGACATGAAATCTCTCGGGGATGGGCTAGACGGACAACGGCAGGAAATTAACCTACATCGTCGTTAAAGCCATTGGTAATTGGGTAGCGATAGTCGCGCCCGAAGGCGATTTTGCTGATTTTTACGCCCGGCGGCGCCTGACGGCGCTTGTATTCGGCGTTCTTCAGCATTCTGAAGACCCGGCGCACGGTCGCCTCGGCAAAACCTTCAGCCGCCACCTCCCCGATCCCCTTCTGCCCCTCGATCAGGCCTTTCAGGATCCCATCCAGGTCCTCGTAGGGCGGCAGCGTATCTTGGTCTTTTTGATTGGGTTTCAGTTCGGCCGTCGGCGGCTTGGTGATGACGTTCTCGGGCATCACCGGGCCCTCAGGGCCAAGGCCGCCCGCCGGCTTGTGCGCGTTGCGCCAGCGGCAAACCGCGAAGACGGTGGTCTTGTAGAGATCCTTCAGCACGGCATAGCCGCCGCACATATCGCCATAGAGCGTGGCGTAGCCGGTGGACATCTCACTCTTATTGCCCGTGGAGAGCACCATCTTTCCGAATTTGTTCGAGATCGCCATCAGCGCCATGCCGCGCGCGCGGGACTGGAGATTCTCTTCCGTGATACCCGCGTTGGTTCCCACGAACAGCGGCCCGAGCATCTCGTCATAGGCCGCCATGGCCGGACCGATGGAGATGGTGTCGAGACGTACGCCCAGCAGCTTCGCACAGGCGGCCGCGTCATCGAGGCTTTCCTGCGACGTGTAGGGCGACGGCATCATGACGCAGTGAACCTTGTCCGGCCCGAGCGCATCGGCGGCGATGGAGGCCGCCAGGGCGCTGTCGATGCCGCCCGAGAGGCCCAGCACCACCCCGGGAAAGCGGTTCTTGCGCACATAGTCGCGCAGGCCCATCACTGTCGCCTGATAGATGTTCTCGGCGCGCTCACAGGCGGGCGCGGGCGCCTGCGGCGTGCAGACCCAGCCCTTTTCCGTACGCGTCCACGTCGTGACGAGAAGGTCCGTCCGCCACCAGGGCATTTGCGCCGCCAGCGCGCGATCGGCATTGAGCACGAAGGAACCGCCATCGAACACCAGATCGTCCTGGCCGCCGACTTGATTCACATAAATGAGCGGAAGGTTGGTTTCGAGCACGCGGCCGACGGCATGATTGAGACGCCCGTCATGTTTGGAGAGTTCGAACGGCGAGCCGTTCGGGACGACCAAAATCTCGGCGCCGGATTCCTGAAGGGTCTCGGCCACATCCTCGAACCACATATCCTCGCAGACCATCGCGCCCAAGCGCACCCCACGGAACGGGATCGGTCCCGGCGCGGGGCCGGGCATGAACACGCGGTATTCGTCGAAGACGCCATAGTTCGGCAGATGGTGTTTATAGCGCACGCCCTGCACCTGCCCATGATCGAGCAGCAGCACGGCGTTGTGCGCGCGCAGACGCACGTCTTCACCGATCTTTTTGACCTTCGCCTGCCAGGGCGAACCGATCAGAAGCGCGGGGCCTTTGTCGGCGGTGAGCTCAGCGAGCGAACCGACCGCCTTCTCGCAAGCTTCGAGGAAAGAGACCCGGTAAACCAGGTCCTCGGGTGGATAACCGCTGACGCAGAGCTCCGGGAACACCACGAGATCGGCGCCGAGGGCGCGCGCCTTTTCACGCGCGTCCTTGATGAGCGCGACGTTGCCCGCGATATCGCCCACGGTCGGATTGACCTGAGCCAACGCGATCGTGAGGGAGTCTGCCATCGCGCGGACTTACGACGCGGCGGCCAAGCGATCCTTTTTCTGCAGAACACGCTCTTCCTTGAGCGCTTCGGCGATAAGGAAAGCGAGTTCCAGCGACTGCGAGGCGTTGAGGCGCGGGTCGCAGTGGGTGTGATAGCGATCGGCGAGGCTGGCTTCGGTGATGGCTTGGGTACCGCCGACGCACTCGGTCACGTCCTTGCCGGTGAGCTCGAAGTGAACGCCGCCCGGGTGCGTGCCCTCGGCGCGATGCACGGCGAAGAAGGCGCGCACTTCGGAAAGGATACGGTCGAACTGGCGGGTCTTGTAACCGGTGGAGCTTTTCACCGTGTTGGCGTGCATGGGATCGCATACCCACACGATCTTCCGGCCCTCGCGCTGCACGGCGCGCACCAGCGTCGGCAGATGTTCAGCGAGGCGTTCGGCGCCCATACGGGTGATGACGGTCAGGCGCCCGGCCTCGTTCTGCGGATTGAGCAGATCGCAGAGCGTCAGCAATTCTTCCGGCGTCGTCTTCGGGCCGACTTTCACGCCAAGCGGGTTCTGGATGCCGCGCATGAATTCCACATGAGCGTGATCCGGCTGGCGCGTACGCTCGCCAAGCCACAGCATGTGGGCCGAGCAGCCGTACCACTGGCCGGTGGTGGAATCGTTGCGGCACATGGCTTCTTCATATGGAAGCAGCAACGCCTCATGCGACGTGTAGAGTTCGGTTTCGCGGATCTGCGGCACCGTATCGCCCGTCAGACCACAAGCTTCCATGAACTCGAGCGTTTCCTGGATGCGATCGGCGAAGCGCTTATACTTTTCCGCCGTAGCGGCGTCGGTCATGAAGCCAAGCGTCCACTGATGGACCTTATGCAGGTCGGCGTAACCGCCTTGCGCAAAGGCGCGCAGAAGGTTGAGCGTGGCGGCAGACTGATTGTAGGCCTGCACCATGCGCTTCGGATCGGGCGTGCGTGCTTCGGCTGTGAACTCGGGGCCATTGATGTTGTCGCCGCGGTAAGACGGTAGAGTCACCTCGCCGATGGTTTCATCGGACGAGGAGCGCGGCTTGGCGAACTGTCCGGCGAGACGGCCGACCTTCACGATCGGCACCGCGCCGCCGAATGTGAGCACGACCGCCATCTGCAGGAGAACGCGGAACGTGTCGCGGATATTGTCCGGATGGAATTCGGCGAAGCTTTCGGCACAGTCCCCGCCCTGGAGCAGGAACGCATTGCCGTCGGCGACCTTGCCGAGCGCGGTCTTCAAGCGGCGCGCTTCACCGGCGAATACCAGCGGAGGATAACCGCGCAATTGCTTTTCGACGGCGGTAAGGACGGAGGCGTCCGGATAAACGGGCACCTGCTGGATGGGCTTGGCCCTCCAACTTTCCCGGCTCCATTTTCCTGTCTCACGTATTGCCACGGCGCGCCTCAATGGGTTCTCACGTACATATCGTACATATAATGCGCTGGTATTAATGATTTCACGCCCCCTTTTCCAGGAAAAAGCCCAAATACGAACAATTCCAACCGGTTGTGAAAGCTTTGCGCATGAATCATCCCTCGGCTGCCGATATCACCGCCCTCTATCAGCGCCACGCGGCCGCTTGGGATAAAGAGCGGGGCCGCACTTTGTGCGAGCGGCCCTGGCTGGACCGCTTCCGCGCGGCATTGCCGTCCGACCGGTCGGTCCTCGATCTCGGTTGCGGCGCCGGCGAGCCCCTCGCCCGCTATTTGATCGAACAGGGCGATCGCGTGACGGGCGTCGATAGTTCACCCGCGTTGATCGATATCGCCCGTCGCCGTTTCCCCAACGAACGATGGATGACGGACGACATGCGCACTGTTTCTTTTTCGGAACGCTTCGGCGGAATCCTGGCGTGGGACAGCTTCTTCCATCTCACACCGGACGATCAGCGCGCGATGTTTCCGGTGTTCGCGGCATATGCTGCGCCCGGCGCGGCGCTGATGTTCACCAGCGGGCCGAAATTCGGTGAGGCAATCGGGAACTACCAGGGCGACGCGCTTTACCACGCGAGCCTGGACGCGGCGGAATATCGCGCGCGGCTGGCGGAACATGGCTTTCGCGTGATGGCGCACGTTGTGGAGGATCCAACGTGCGGCGGTCACACGATCTGGCTAGCGAAGTTCAGCCCGTAAGCAGACGCGGCACCGACGAAATCAGCAGCGAGATTCCGGTGAGCGACAGGATACCGAGGATCAAGCGCCGGAACGCGGCGTCGCTGATCTTCGTGTACATCTTCGCGCCGATCAGCGATGGGATCACCATGGCGGGGATGGCGATAAGCAGCCAACTCGCGCGCTCGACGGTGATGATGCCGCGCACGAAGTAGCCGCTAATCGTGACAATGTGCATGGAGAGGTTGAACCACTGGATGATCGCGCGCTGCTCATCCTTGCTCCAGGCCTGGAACGATGCCCAGAGCGTCGGCACAGCGCCCGCGAAACCGCCGATACCGCCGAGGATACCGCCCACGAAGCCGAAGCCGCCGTTCACGGCAGGCCGCTCCTTTTGCACATGCACCTTGCCGCCGTAGAACAGCATCAAGGGGCAATAAAGCGCGAGAAATCCACCGACGGCGGCGCGAAACACGATTTGGTCGATCAAGGGCAGGATCGCGATGCCGAGCGGCACACCAAGCACGCCGCCGATAATGAACGGCAGCGTGCGCTTGAGATTGAACCCGCGCCGCGCGGCAATGATGGTGATGGCCTGACCGATGACCGAGCAACCGACCACAACAACGGCCGCGAGCTGCGGATCAACCGTCCACGCCCAGAAGGCCATGGCGCACATGGCAAAGGCAAAACCGGAAAGACCTTGCACGAAGCCGGCGGCGGCCGCGCCGACGATAATAATGAGGGTTAGGGAGTCCATCTAAAACGCAGTGTCACCTTGGGCGAAGCCCAGGGTCCAGAGTTTTCGAACACCGGCGTCTCATTTGGCAACCCTGGATCCTGGGCTGCGCCCAGGATGATCAGCCAGAAAACAGAAAAACTACATCTCAGCGGCGGCCGGATCCTTCTCCGGCACGGGATCGCGCATCGTGACGAACTCTTCCGCCGCGGTCGGGTGGATGCCGACGGTTTCGTCGAATTGCTTCTTGGTGGCGCCGGCTTTGAGCGCGACGGCGAGCCCCTGAATGATCTCGGGCGCGTCTTCGCCGACCATGTGGCACCCCAGCACGCGGTCGGTCGCCTTATCCACGATCAGCTTCATCATGGTGCGTTCGTCGCGGCCCGAGAGCGTGTGTTTCATCGGCTTGAAGCGCGCGATGAAGATGCTGACCTTATGATCCTTGCGCGCCTGTTCTTCGGTCAGGCCGACCACGCTGACGGGCGGTTGCGTGAACACCGCCGAGGCGATGTTCGTATAATCGAGGGTCATCGGGTTCTTGTTGAAAAAGGTCTCGGCGAAGACGCGGCCTTCGTTGATCGCCACCGGCGTCAGGTTGACGCGGTCGGTGACATCGCCGACGGCGAAAATGCTCTCGACGCTGGAGCGGTTCTGCGCGTCCACAATGATGGAGCCGTTCTTCTTGAGCTGGACGCCGGCTTCTTTGAGCCCAAGGTTCGCCGTGTTGGCGGCCCGGCCGGTGGCATAGAGCACGCAATCGGCCGCCATCGCCTCGCTCTTGTCGAAGCGCACGGCATACGCCTCGCCGTTCTTCTCGACCGCGTCGACGACACAGTCGCGGCGGATCTTGATGCCTTGCTTCTCGAGTTCCTCGGCCAAGGTCGCGCTGACGTCTTGGTCAAAGCCGCGCAGGAGCGAGCGCGAGCGGATGACGAGGGTCACCTCGGAGCCGAGCGAGCGGAAGATGCAGGCGAACTCGACGGCGATATAACCACCCCCGACAATGACGATGCGCTTCGGACGCTCCTTGAGTTCCAGGGCCTCGTTCGAGGTGAGCACATACTCCTTGCCCGGGAAGTCGGGGACCAGGGGCCAGCCACCGACGGCGACAAGAATCTTCCCGGCGGTCATGCGCTTGCCGTCGACCTCGACCGTATGCGGGTCGGCGATGACACCGCGCCCGGCGATGAGATTCGCGCCCGCGTCGCGCAAAATCCGGGCGTAGATGCCCTCCAGGCGGTCCAGTTCCTTGTTCTTGGCGGCGATCATGGCGCCCCAGTCGTGGGACGCGCCGTCGATCTGCCAGCCGTAGCCGAGGGCGTCCTGGAAGTGGCTGGCGAAGTGGGAGCCGTACACCAGAAGCTTCTTGGGCACGCATCCCCGGAGCACGCAGGTGCCGCCGGGGCGGCTGGCCTCGACGACGGCGACCCGGCCGCCGTACTTGGCCGCGAGGCGCGAGGCCCGGACTCCGCCGGAGCCGGCGCCGAGGGTGATGAGATCGTAGTCGTAACGCTGGCCCTGGGTCATGAAGCTGTCAACTTTTCGGTTTTTTACGGCCGCCATCCGCGCCTCCCTGGTTGGAAAGACGGCGCGTGGATCGTCTTTATATACCGGCCAGCCCCGGTGCCTGAAAATAATGCCCGGAATTACAGCCGGACGCTGGGAACTTTTCGCAAGTCAGGCGTTCTATCTGGCTTCTGGTGGAATACCGTCAAGGGTACGTCGTTATGAGTTGTTTGGCAGGCCTTCGCATCCTGATCGTCGAGGACGACGCTCTCGTGGCGCTTAACCTTCAGGAATTCGTGGAAAGCCTGGGCTGCGCGGTGATCGGCCCGACGGGCCGCCTGGCCGAGGCCTTGGACGTCCTGGACCGCGTGCCCATCGACGGCGCCATGCTGGACATCAACCTGCACGGCGAGATGGTCTATCCCCTGGCCGAACGGCTGGCGGAGCGTCAGATCCCGATGATGTTCTGCTCGGGCCACGCCTTCACACAGGCGGTGCCGTCGAAGTTCCGGAGCTACCCGCAGGTCGCCAAACCGATGGTCGAGCACACGCTGCGCACGGCGATGACGGAAACCTTCGGGTTCCTGACGGCGGCGCCCGCCGCGGCCAGAAGCGCAGGCGCCGGGGCCTAGCCCGCGTCCAATTCCACCTACTCGACCGTCACGCTCTTGGCCAAATTCCGCGGCTGGTCCACGTCGGTGCCTTTGAGCACGGCGGTGTGATAGGCGAGCAGCTGGATCGGGATCGAGGCGATGATGGGCACCACGAACGGATCCATCTTCGGCAGGCAGATGGAGTGCTTGGCGTTCTTGCCGGTACGGCGGATGCCTTCCTCGTCACTGATGAGAATGACCTTGCCGCCGCGCGCGACCACCTGCTCGATGTTCGAAAGCGTCTTGTCGAAGAGGCTGTCGCTGGGCGCGATGACCACCACGGGCACATGCTCGTCGATGAGCGCGATGGGGCCGTGTTTCATTTCACCGGCGGCATAACCTTCGGCATGGATGTAGGAGATTTCCTTGAGCTTCAGGGCGCCTTCGAGCGCGATGGGATAGGACGCGCCGCGGCCGAGATAAAGCACATCGCGCGCCTGCATGAGATCTTCGGCGATGGCGCGGATATGTTCGTCAAGATGCAGGACCTCGGCGGCGCGCGAGGGCACTTCGGCGAGCGCCGTCGAGAGTTGGGCTTCGCGCTTGGAATCGATGACGCCCCGGGCGCGCGCGAGGCAGATCGCGAAGCAGGCCAGCGACATCAACTGCGTCGTGAAGGCCTTGGTGGACGCCACCCCGATTTCTGGACCGGCGAGCGTCGGCACCACCACATCGGATTCGCGCGCGATGGCGCTTTCGGGCGAATTGACCACGGAGAGAATGTGCTGCTTCTGGGTCTTGCAGAACCGCAGCGGCGCGAGCGTGTCGGCCGTTTCGCCGGATTGCGAGACGAAGACGCCAAGACCACCCGGCGCCAACGGTGGTTCGCGGTAACGGTATTCGGAGCCGACGTCGGTATCGACCGCGACACGGGCCAGTTGTTCGATCCAATACTTCGCCACAAGGCAGGCGTAGTAGGCGGTGCCGCAGGCAACCGCAGTGATGCGTTCGATCTTCGCGAGATCGAAAGGCATCGGCGGAAGGGTGAGCGAGCGTTCGGCCGGGTTGAACAGCGCGCGCAGGGTATCGCCGAGGACCTGCGGCTGTTCGTAAATCTCCTTCAGCATGTAGTGGCGGTATTCGCCCTTGCCGATGAGCGCGCCGGTCAAAGCGGTTTGCTTGATCGCGCGCTCGACCTTCTGGCCGTTGCCGTCTCGAATTTCGACCTTGTCGCGCGAGATCAGCGCCCAGTCGTCGTCCTCGAGATAGGTGATCTTCTGTGTCATCGGCGCAAGCGCCATGGCGTCGGAGCCGAGGTACATCTCGCCGTTGCCGTAGCCCACGGCGAGCGGCGAACCGCGGCGGGCACCGATCAGGATGTCGTCGCGGCCGGCGATGAGGATCGCGAGCGCAAAGGCGCCCTGCAGGCGCGGAAGCGCTTTCTGCACGGCGTCTTCGGCTTTCATTCCCCGATCGAGGTTCTCCGTGATCAGGTGAACGACGACTTCGGTGTCGGTGTCGCTGGTGAACTTATGGCCCTTCTTCTCGAGTTCACCCCGTAGTTCCTGGAAGTTCTCGATGATGCCGTTGTGAACGACGGCAACGCGGCCGTTGGAATGCGGATGGGCGTTGGTATCGCTGGGAACGCCGTGGGTGGCCCAACGGGTGTGACCGATGCCCGTCGTCCCCGCGAGCGGCTCGCGCGCGACGTGCGCCGCGAGATTGGCGATCTTGCCCGAAGCGCGACGGCGGTCGATGGAGCCGTTGGTGATCGTCGCGACACCGGCCGAGTCATAGCCGCGATATTCAAGGCGGCGCAGGCCGTCGATCAGATGCTCCGCCGCATTCTCACGGCCGATAATGCCGATAATTCCGCACATGTAAGACCCTACTTCTTCTTGTCCTGCTTCATCTGCCGGTACTTCGCCGCGAAGCCTTCACGCGTTTCCTGGCGGGAGGAATTCAAAGCCAACCCATCCGCCGGAACATCCTTACGCACGACCGCGCCCGCGCCCGTCATGGCGCCGTCGCCGATTTTCACCGGCGCGACGAGCACCGAATTGGAGCCGATCGACGCGCCCGCGCCGATGTCCGTGCGCGACTTGTTGAACCCGTCATAGTTGGCGGTGATCGTGCCGGCGCCGATGTTGGCTTTCGCGCCGACACGCGCATCGCCGATGTAGGTCAGATGGTTCACCTTCGCGCCGTTTTCCAGGCTCGCGTTCTTGACCTCGACGAAATTGCCGACATGCGCATCGGCGCCGATGTCCGCGCCCGGACGCAAACGGGCGTACGGGCCGACGATGGCGCCGCCCGCGATGTGCGCGCCTTCGATGTGGCAGAAGCCTTTGATGACGGCATTGTCGTCGACGGTCACACCCGGACCAAAAACGGTGAACGGGCCGATCTCGACGTCCTTGCCGACTTTCGTATCGGCGGAGAAATAGACCGTATCGGGCGCCGTCAGCGTCGCGCCATTCTCCATCGCCTGCTTGCGGCGGCGGCGTTGGTAGATGGCCTCGGCTTCGGCGAGTTCGACGCGGCTGTTGATGCCGAGCAGTTCGTCCTCGTCGCCCTCCACGACCGCGCAGGCCATGCCGGCCTTGCGGGCGAGCGCCACGATGTCGGTCAGATAAAATTCGTTCTTGGCGTTGTTGGGCGTGACCTGCGCGAGCAATTGCCACAGCGCCTTGGCTTCAACCAGCATGATGCCGGAGTTGCACAGCGTGATGGCCCGCTCCGCCGGGGTCGCATCCTTCGCCTCGACAATACGCTCGAGGCCGTCGGGGCTGGTGACCAAACGCCCATAGCCGCCCGGATCGTCCGGCGTGAAGCCAAGCACCACGACGGCGGGCTTCTTGCCTCCGGCGCGGGCCGCGCGCATGCGCGCAATGGTCTCGCCGCCGATAAAGGGGGTGTCGCCGTAAACCACGACGATATCGCCGCTGAAATCCTTGAGGGCGCCCTCGGCCTGTTGGACGGCATGGGCCGTACCGCGGCGGTCGTGCTGGATGGCCGTGGGGTGCGGGGCGACCGCCTTGGCGAGTTGATCCATCTCCGGCCCGATCACCACCACCACGGGGGCGATATCCTGCCCGGCCAGGGTCACCAGGACGTGGTTGACCAACGGCCGCCCGGCGACTTTGTGCATCACTTTGGGAAGGGCGGACTTCATACGCGTGCCGAGACCGGCAGCAAGGACTATGGCGGCGGTCGCCGTCAGCGCGGGAGAGGTCATGAAAAGCCGATATCTGGAGCCAGGAGATGGGTGAAAATGGCACGCTAAAGCCCAAGGATAAAGAGCGCGCAAACAAGCTTTGCTCTCGCAACCGGTGAAAAAAGTGTCACCATCAATGAGTTAGGCGCTCAGGGGCGGCTTCGGGTACTGCCTCAGTTTGAAAATAAGCAGTATTGACCGGAATTGATGAACCGGGCGTCCGGGCCTATGCTTAGCGGTAGGCATAGGAGAGAGTCATGCGGCGTTTTCTTTCGCTGGCGTTCATCGCCGCCCTAATAGGTGGCGGCCTCTACGTACTGTATTTCGAGATGTTCCTCGCTGCGGTCATTAGGGGACAGGCGCTAGCAATGGCCGGCTTTTTATTCGCATTGGGCGTCGGTTGGTTGTGGGGTGACTTTGTGCTTCCGGCCCTCCGCTCAAGGAGAACAAGCTGATGCCGAAAGGCCCCAAAGGTCAGAAGCGCCCGGCCGACGTGATCGGCAACGCCGTTAAGGTCATGCGGATTGCGACCGGCCAGGAAACCGAAGATGCCCCGGTAAAGAGCGCCGCCGCGACGCTTGGAAGCCTGGGTGGAAAGGCGCGGGCCGCAAGCCTTTCCTCCGCGAAACGAAAAGCAATTGCTCGCAAGGCGGCGAAAGAGCGGTGGCGAGAAAAGGTTACTTCTGAATAAAGCCGCCCAGCATCCGATCTTTCAATCCCATCATGATTACGTACGGCTGCATCATCGGGTCGGTGAATCTATACCGATAGTTCTTCGGCGTGCCCTCCTGCTGAAGGATCGCGCCGCGCTCCTGAGAGCAGAAGGCCTTCAAATGGCGGGAAAAATCGGGAATGTCGCGCTCCTTCCCCATAATTGTGCTTAAGGGGGCGCGGACTGACGCGGCGGTAAATGATCCTACATCATCAGGAGTCGCCATGGCACAAGCGAGCAACGCCTGGCGATTCAAGTTGTTTGGTTTAGAACTGTGCGTGGCGCGAAAGTAGGCTTGACGTGTAGAGGCGCCGGCATCCTCCAAACAGGTTTGCAACGACTGATAAAAGTTATCATCGTTGATATGCAGAGAGTGGTTCTTGATGGCCGCCAGCGCCGAGTTTTTCCCCAAGAGGTGTGTGTAAGCTGGCATCCCCCGAGACGCCCACACAATCGTTCCCTGCGTGTGTGCATCAATCGTCATGCCCGCGCGATCAACGCGTTTTTTGATGATGTCTTGCAGCTCGTCTGGACGCATGCGCGGCATTTCGATTTGCCGGAGTGCGCGCAGGACTGACTCGTGCCCCAAAAACAGCTCTTGTATGGTCTTTGCCACGCCTGCGATGACGATGGTGGACTCTGCTGACCTGTCCGAGAACAGTTTGATAGTTTCGGCCATCTTTGTCTTGGTCGGTCCGTCCGTGACGCGATCAAATTCGTCGAACACGAACACCGGCTGCATAGTCCGCGGAAACTTATCAATGACACTTAAAAGACCGTCGGGGTCTAAAGCCGAATCAATGTCGTCTATCGCGTAGTCGCCATTGGCCCAGACGTGGTCTTTAAGCACGCGCTCCCAAATTTTTACGTAATCGTCATCGCCAAAACACTGCGCCGAGAAAAACTTAACGCGCGTGGACTTCGCAAAAATGCGTTGGATCATCGTGTTGATAAGAGATGTCTTTCCGACCCCTCGGTCTCCATAAACAACGATGTGCTGACCATCCTGAAAGATCGCATCCATGAACCGGCTTACTTGCGTGCTGCGACCTACAAAAAGATCTCTCTCCTTCACCGGATGCGTCGGACTGAAAAGCTGGGAAATTTCAAACTCTTTGGAAAACCAATAATCCTCATCTACCGGCGCGTGCACTCCCAAGCCTGGGAGCGTGGGCTGATTGTCGCTCATCTGTTAAGATGTCCCTTCCAAGTGCAATAATGGGATGGTAACCCGCATTTATTAGCGCTTCAACCAGTTATCTTAACATCAAAGACAATTATAATAACACATAGTTCTTGACGCTAAGCATAAAAGTTCAGATACTCGGGACATGGCAAACAAGCTCCCGACCGAAACCCGCGTCCAAATCCTCAACATGCTTTGCGAGGGCGTTTCGATGCGCGGGATCTCCCGCGTTACCGGGGTCTCCACGAACACGATTGATAAGCTGCTTGTTGATGCTGGTTTGGTCTGCGCGCGCTTCCACGATGAGAACGTGCGCGGCGTCAAATGCAAGCGCGTACAGGCGGACGAAATCTGGTCGTTCGTCTATGCGAAACAGAAGAACGTAGCGAAGGCCACTGCCGCCCCGGAGAACGCGGGCGATGTGTGGACGTGGACCGCCATCGATAGCGACAGCAAGCTGATTATCTCGTACCTCATCGGCGGTCGTGACGCTGAGTACGCCAATGAGTTCATGGACGATCTCCACCAGCGCCTTGCGGATAAGGTCCAACTGACCACAGATGGTCACAGCGTTTATCCTGATGCCGTGGGCGGGGCCTTCGGTCGCAACGTGAACTACGCGCAGCTGGTGAAGATCTACGGCGCCGCCCCTACGCGCGGCGAACAGCGTTACTCGCCCGCCGTCTGCCTGGGTGCCAAGAAGAAGCGCGTTATCGGTCGTCCGAACCAGGACCACATTTCAACGTCGCATGTGGAGCGCCAAAACCTCTCCATGCGTATGCACATGCGCCGGTTCACCCGCCTGACCAACGCGCACAGCAAGAAGTTTCAGAACCACTGCCACATGATCTCGCTGTACACCGTCTGGTACAACTTCGTGCGGATCAACTCGGCGGTGAAGATGTCCCCGGCGATGGCTTGCGGTCTCTCCCCTCGCCTGTGGGAAATGTCGGATATCGTGGCCCTGATCGATTCGGCGGCCGCGACCCCAAAACCTCGTGGTCCTTACAAAAAGAAGGCTACCGCGTTGATTCAAAATTCAAACTGAGGCAGTACCCGGCTTCGGGCCGCCTTGACAGGGGCCGGGACGGACTTTAAGAACCGGCCTTCCTTTTGCATCCTTCGACCGGTTGCAGGACGGGCGGTTAGCTCAGCGGGAGAGCACACGCTTCACACGCGTGGGGTCACTGGTTCAATCCCAGTACCGCCCACCATTTTCTCCAAAACGCCGAAAATTCAGAACGTTATTTCTTTTGCGGTTGAACACGCCGCAGGAGACCCGCCATTAACGCCGCGCGAAATCCATGAAATGGCGGATATAGAAGTGACACACCCGGCCCCAGCCGCTGACAAAGCCCTTTCGTTCAAACGCGTCCTGTCCTCGGCGGCCATCGGCCAGTTTGTCGAATGGTATGACTTCGTCATCTACGCCTATTCGGCCGCGACCATCGCGAAACTGTTTTTTCCGGCGGGCGATCCGGCGATCGCGATCCTGGCGACCTTCGCGATCTATTCGGTCGGCTTCCTGGCCCGCCCCGTCGGCGGCTACATCTTTGGCACACTCGGCGACAAAATCGGCCGCCGCCGGGTTCTGTCGCTCGTCATTCTATTGATGGGCAGCGCGACCGTCGGGATCGGGCTTCTGCCGACCTACGCGCAAATCGGCATCCTCGCGCCGATCCTCTTGATCGTCTGCCGCTTGCTCCAAGGCCTTTCCGCCGCGGGCGAAACCGTCAGCTCGAACTCTTTCGTCGCCGAGCATGCGCCGCCCCGTCACCGCGGCCGCTTCGTCTCGTTCACATTCTCATTCTCGACGGCGGCGCCGGTGGCCGCCGCCATCGTGGTGCTGGCGTTCTCGAACGGCATGCCCGCCGAGGATTATCAGTCATGGGGCTGGCGCATTCCGTTCATCCTGGGCGGCCCACTCGCGCTGATCGGGTTGTACATCCGCCGGATCGTGGATGAGTCCCCGGCCTTCGAGCAGGTGGTCGCCACGGCGGGCATCTCCACATCGCCGCTTCGCGAGGCCGCAACGCTGCAAACCGCCGCGATGGTGCGCGCGTTCGCGCTCGCGGCCTTCTCGTCACTCGGTTTCTACTCGCTCAGTGGCTACTTCGTGACCTATCTGGTGGAAACGGGATTGGACCGCCAGGACGCCCTGCTCTCCAACGGCCTCGCGATGTTCATCGCCTTCGTCAGCTTTTGGGGCGGCGGCGAGTTGTCGGACCGCTATGGGCGCAAGCCGGTCGTGCTTTCAACGATCGTGCTCAGTCTCATCTTGACCATCCCAGCGTTCATGCTGGCCAGCAGCGCCAGCTTTGGAATGGCGTTGCTCGGACAAACCCTGCTCGGGATGAACTATGGATTTTTCTGGGGCGCGTTCGGAATCGCGGTCGTCGAGATGTTCCCGGCCCGCACGCGCGTGACCGGCGCAACGATGAGCTTCAACATCGGTTACACGCTGTTCGGAGGCACGGCGCCGTTCATCGGCACATGGCTGCTGCTGAAGACGGCGGACAATCTGTCGCCCGCCTATTACATCGTCGCGGTCTCGGCGCTGGCGCTGTTCGCCGCCGTCACGATGCGGGAGACCGCCGGCGGCAGCATGGCGGATGGGAAATAACCCTCCGCTTTTTTGTGTGCGACACTTGCGACAGCGACACGTTCGAAATTTGTAAGCACGTTCAAAACGTTAGCTGAAACCCGGCCGTTTGCGACACTGCGCGACACTTTGCGACACTTGGAAGAGCAGGCGCGCGTGAGGGGCCGGGGCCGCCGTTTTTTCTCACCGCGATTCACGATGTCAAAGAGCGAAAGGCACCCTAGCGGAAACGCGGGAGAATGTCAATGTTTTGGGGACGCATTCTTGTTATGGGGACATCTTCCCACCCCGCCTTGACCGTACCCGCGCCATTGCATACCCACGGCCCATGCCGCCCCGCGCCCCCGTCGCCATCCTCTACCAGGCCCTGCCGCCGCCCGAGATCGGCGGGTTGCGCAAGGACGCAAAGCCGGGCGGCTATTCGGATAGCGGCGCCGACATCGGTTTTTGTCTCAAGGGCCGCGGCGTCAAGATCCTGACGCCCGTCGCGGCCCCCGACCCCACGCGGCCCATGGACTGGGTGTTCCCGGATACGCACGAGGGAATCCAAGATGCCATCGGGCGCGGCGCCGGCGTGCTCTGGGCCAACACCGTGTTATTCGAAGGCCATCCCCTGGAGCGCGTCATGGCCACGCACTGGATCGTCGGCCAGCCTCCGGCGGCACAACAATCCGGCGACGACAAATTCGCGACCAATACGCGGCTGCGCGCGAACGGCTTGCCCCTGCCCGCCTCATTGGTGGCCGGACGCGCGGCGCTCCGCGCCCTTACACCGGCCGCCCTGCGCGCCGCCGGTCTCGATTTCCCCTTGGTCGTGAAGCCGATCCGCGGGCGCGGCAGTCAAGGCGTGAGCCGGGTCCGGGATCTTGATGCGCTTCTCGCCGCCGCCGAGGCGCTCATCGCCTCGGCCCGCTTCGGCGACACCGTCATGATCGAGCAATATCTGAGCGGCGCCGAAATGACGGTGACCGTCCTTCCCACGGACACGGACTTCACCGCACTTCCGCCGGTGCTGCGTTTCAACCACCACGACGGCGTCGCGCCATACAACGGCGTTGTGGCCGTGACGCAGAACAGCCGCGCCTTGACGCCGCGCGAGCAAGCGGCTCCCGCCGTCACCCGCATGTTGGAACACTGTATCGCGGCGGCGCGGCTCATGCAGGCCCGCGCGCCGATCCGCATCGACTGCCGCGGCGACGGCGCCGGAGAGATGCGACTGTTCGACCTCAACATGAAGCCCAATCTTACCGGCGCGGGCCGCCCCGGCCGCGAGGATCAGGACAGCCTGTCGACCATCGCCGCGCGCGCGATGGGCTGGAGCTATGGCGATCTGCTCTGTGACATGCTGGCGCATGCATGGATGTCGCACACGGCCCCATAACGCGCCATCGGCCCGGCATCCTGGAGGATTGCCGCGACCGCCGGCCACGGCGGTTGATCGCGATCAATGCCCTTACCCAACACGCGCGCCATGGTCGTAAAAGACGACGTATAAGGGCTGATTTTCCATGGACAACCAAACACGCGAGGGCGTGGGCGACCCGGCCGAATTCGCCGCCGCATCCGCAAAGCTTACCGACGTCCCGCAAGGCGCATTCGCGCTCGCGGGCACGGCGGTGGGCTTGCTCGTGATCGGCTGGCTGCTGGTCTATTTCCTTATTTTTCTGCCCCGCGGGCCGGTCGGCTGAGATGGCGATCAGTGAAACTGGCGTCGTGCAAAGCGAGCGCCGCTGGGCTTTAGCGATGGCCGTGGTGTCGGTGATCTTCCTCACCGCGATCCTGTACGCGGCCATCGCTCAACATCTCAGCCCACCGTCGAACGTCGAACTCATCGATCCGGCGACCATCCATGTCAGCGGTGAATTCGCCGAAGACAATCTTGGCACGCGCCTGGAACCCGAGGGCGGCGTCGTCATCCGCCTTGTGACCACGCAATTCTCCTTTGTGCCGTCGTGCGTCGTTGTCCCGCAGGACGCGCCCGTGACGTTCCGCGTCGTAAGCCCCGACGTGATCCACGGCATCATGGTCGTGGGCACCAACGTCAACACCATGATCGTTCCCGGCTATATCAGCCGCGTGCGGACCCGCTTCGCTGAAGCCGGCGAGAAGCTGATGCCGTGTCACGAATTTTGCGGTCTGGGACACAGTCAAATGATCGCCAAAGTACGTGTGGTTCCCGTGAACGAATTCAAACCCGATGCCGATGGGAGGGCGCACTGTGCCGAGCCTTAGCCGCCTGATTCTCGCCCATCTCTGGACCGCGTTCGCGGCGTTCGGCGGCGCGATCATCCTGGGCCTTTGGCAGATGTGGGTGCGCAGCCCATTCGCCGCGCCCCTGTCATCGTCGGAAAACTACTTCATCTCCGTCACGGCCCACGGCTCAGCGATGGGGTACGTCCTCACGACGTTCTTCATCATGGGCTTCGGATACTTCGTCGCCGAGACCGCGTTGAAGCGTCCCGTGCCATTTCCGCAACTCGCGTGGGCCGCGTTCTACGCCGGCATCGCCGGGGTCGTGCTCGTGGTCGCGACGGTGATCAGCGGCCAGGCGACCGTGCTGTTCACCTTCTATCCGCCCCTCACGGCAAGCCCCTGGTTCTACGTCGGGCTCGTTCTCGTCGTTGCCTCATCCTGGGTCTGGTGCGTGCTCATGCTGGTCGCCATGGGTCAGTGGAAGCGGGAAAACCCGGGCAAATCCGTCCCCCTTGCGATGTTCGCGACCGCCGCGAACGCCGTCTTGTGGCTGTGGACGACGATCGGCGTCGCGGCGGAGATCGTCTTCGTCGTGCTTCCGGCCGCGTTCGGCGTGACGGACACGGTGGACGTAGGGCTTACCCGCACGCTGTTCTCCTGGACGCTACACGCCATCGTCTATTTCTGGCTGCTCCCCGCCTATATCGCTTTCTATACGATGGCACCGCAGAAAGCGGGGGGACGTCTCTATAGCGATACGATGGCGCGCATCAGCTTCGTCTCCTTCCTGATCTATGGACTGCCCGTCGGCCTCCACCATCTGTTCATGGATCCGCACCCACCCAGCGGATTCAAGACGGTGCAAATGGTTTTCACGGTGCTTGTCGCGGTGCCGACCCTGCTCACGGTGTTCACGGTTTGCGCGTCGATGGAAACGGCCGGCCGGCTCCGTGGCGGCCAGGGGTTACTCGGATGGGTGGGCGCCCTTCCTTGGAAAGAGCCAATGGTGCTCGCGACCGGCCTGTCGTTCTCGATGCTGTGGTTCGGCGGCTTCGGCGGCCTGATCAATATGAGCTATGGCATGAACGCCATGATCCACAACACATCGTGGGTGACAGCGCATTTCCACATGATTTTCGGCGGCAGCGTCGTGATCATGTATTTTGCGATCGCCTACGAGATCTGGCCGAAACTCACCGGCCGCAAGACGCCGTCCGTCGCCCTGCAACGTGTGCAACTTTGGTCGTGGGCCATCGGGATGATGATCCTCAGCTTGCCCTGGCACGTCCTCGGCTTGTTCGGCCAATGGCGCCGCGTCGCGCAATTCGACTACAGCGACCCCAACATCGCGTGGTGGTCGCCGTGGATGGCCGCGTCGCTGCTCGGCGGCGCGATCCTGGTGGTCAGCGCCGCGCTGTTCATCTGCAACATTGCGCGCTTCCACATCGACGACAAAAAGCTTCAGGCCGAGACCGAACCGATGCGTTATGCGGTCTCGCTTCATCCCGGCACAGCCGCGCCCGCCGCGCTCAATGGGTTCTCACTGTGGAACGTGCTGGTCCTTGTGCTGATGACGGCGGCCTACGCCGTGCCGATTGCGCACTCCTTCGTCGTGAAGCCCCCTCAGGCTCAGGTACACCGCGTCAATGGACAATAGATCGAAACCGACCCACGACACTTTTGGGGCCAAAGCCGCCGGCCTCATCGGCGCCACCGCCCTTATCGCGGGGCTGCTCGCGTTCCTTGCCGTTCCGGCGATGCTGGGCCGCGAGGAAGGCCTTGATGTGTTCGCGGCCCTCTGCCGGGCCATCGGTCTCACCGTCGAGACGTCACCCAAAGTGGCCACACAAACCGCAGGCTCCACGGTCGCCCTGGACCAGGGCACAGCGGCGCTTCTGGCCGCGGGCAACGCGGAAAAGGGCGCGGCGCTGGCCGGCGATGTGTGCATAAGCTGCCATCTCGCGGACGGGGAAACCTCCGATCCGGCGACCATCCCCTCGATTACGGGACAGTCCGCGCGGGCGATCTTCAAGCAACTGCGCGACATCAAGACCGGCGCCCGCGCAAGCGACGTCATGAAGCCGATCGCCGATGACCTCGACGATCAGCAGATGAGCGATCTCGCGGCGTATTTCGCAGGCCTCCATCGCCGGAATTACAACAACCCCGAGACGCCGGCGATTTCGGAAGGGGCATTGGCCCTCATCCAGAAAGGC
>Ga0102832_1000552_pt1 | contig 54508 bp, 44 predicted proteins | sample EBPBio282013_DNA_FD_88942 | JGI IMG/M metagenome (GOLD analysis project Ga0102832, IMG submission 88942) | Wastewater treatment Type I Accumulibacter community from EBPR Bioreactor in Madison, WI, USA - Reactor 2_5/28/2013_ DNA (Illumina Assembly) | ecosystem: Engineered > Bioreactor > EBPR >...
GGTGTGGAAATTCCGGCCAATGATGCTGAGATTTTCACAAAGGGCCACCAGGCAGTAATTGATTGCCTGATGGATGCAAACCCTGATGTTGTTTTTTCAATCATTTAATTCAATAAAATCATGGCAAAGAAAACAGTAAATCTTGACCAGGTTATTCTTAACCCAGACCAAACCGAAGCAATCTTGGAACGTAAGTACAAGCTGAATGAAAAGGGTGGCCCAGTTGTAGAGAATGGCCAACCGGTTATTCTTGAGGAAAAGAAATTTACCCTCAGAGCTGCTTTGATTGCAGCTGTTAACCACTATTCCGACCCCAAAATTGATTTAGGACAAATAGTTGAGCGTGGCAAATTGGTTATCAAGTTGAGAGAATCCAAAGCGCAAAGCTTCAGCATTCCCCCAACTATGATTGAACCAATCAAAGAAAACCTGGTACACCTAGGCTATACCCCTTACACCATCCTTCAGGTTGTCGAGGCCCTGGATGGTAAAGCTTCTGCCTAGTTGCTATCCACGCTGTTCTTTGACATATTGTTTCTATGCAAATTGAATTTTGGTTTGGGTAAAACCGCGAGTTAACCGGTTAACCACGCGCACCGATCCGGTTCGTTCCAAGTCCTTCAGTATGCCAGTTTCGTTTAACTGGGCATAGTGTTGCTCAGTGGTTTTTACTGAGCTATGGCCTAGGATGGTTTTAACCGTGAATATCGAAACCCCACTGTTGAGCAATAAAGAGCCGCAGGTTTTGCGGCCAATATGCGAGGTTAGTGGGAATGGAAGATTTGCTGCCATTCCCACAACCTTTAAGTAATCATTGTACTTCTGATTGCTAATTTTTGGTAAGCAATGGTTGTACTGGTTCAAAATTGCCATTGCTTTAGGTAATAAGGGAACTGTTGCCAGCTTTTGGTTTTTTTGCCGATTGTATCGTATAAAGTAGTTCCCGAGCTGGTCGGTATAAATCCAATCTTTGCTAAACCGCATTAAATCGCTGTAAGCAAGTCCTGTATAGCATTGCATAAGGAATAGGTCACGTATTTTAACTAGCTTATCCGTTAACGGCCCTGCCAGCTCCAACTCCTTCAGCTGTTTTTTGTCAAGGTATTGAATCTGTTTTGATTCAGATTTAAGCTTAACAGATAGGGCAGAGGTATGTTCTGCCAAACCTTCATCAATTGCGTGCCTCAGAACCGATTTAATGAACTTTACCAGCCTGTTTACATGGCCAACGGAATAACCCTTAACATTCCGGCAATAATTGATAAGGCACGAAATAAAGACCTTATCCACTTCCTTCCAGGTGGTTTTGATTCTGCTGGTTTCTTCCATGTATCGCTTTATTGATTTTCCCAGGAATTCGTTTTTCCTGTAAGTTACTGCCTGAATCTGGTTGGCCTGGTGGTTATCAATCCTGGTTTTGAGATATTCCAAGTAAACATCTATCAATGAACTGAGGGAATAGACCTCAGTAGCGTTCAGAATGCTTTCAAACAGGTAATTAATTCGCTCAGGGGTGGTAGCTACCTTTTGAACTTTAAGTTCAACCAGGTAAGCTTCCAGCTGGTCAAGCTTTTTGTTAGCCTCGATGGTTTCTTTCTGGTTGCCATAAACTCGTTTCCTTTTTTTGTCGAACTGTTTTTCCGGGACAAAGATTCCGGTTGACTTTTCAAGGGTGCAACTTTCGAGCTTAATCCTGAAATAAATTGGCTGCAAGCCTAGCTTGTTAGCCCGTTTGTGGCTTTGGTAGATGTTGTAATTTATCATGGTAGCTGGAAAAACGGTGAAGAATTATTTCTAGTCCCCTAAAAAAAACTTAGTCCCTTGAAGTAAGTCCCCTGAATCTGATTTTGTGGCCACAAAGGGCCGAAATAAATAAAAAAGGCTACCGGTTAAGTAGCCTTTTTCTTGTTTTTCCGCTGTAAGCTGAATTTTTGTGATTCCGCTGGGACCGTAACGGTAAACCCAGAAATCAAGGTTCAATTGACGCCAAGCGATACCACCATTTGCGCAGGAAAGGCGGTAGCATTTACCGCTAATACGGTTAACTTCTCAACCTATAGCTGGCAATCCAAGCATCATGGAAATAGGTCAGGCGGAACATCTTGGCTTTTAAATCCGGTTCAGACAGATACTATCCGTCTTCAAATCAGCAATAATGGATGTTCCAATTCAGCAAGCTCAATTGTGAAGGTGAATGCAAATACGCTTTTTGTTCATACGCTTAGGAGTTGTTTTGGTAAGTCTGTTGTGTTTCGAGGCGATACAATTAGAAACCCGGGAGATTATGAGTTCAATCTTCCTAATGCACTTGGTTGCGATTCGACTATTTTACTTACGGTAATTTTCTCAAACCAGTTGCAACAAGTTGTTAATGCCTCTATTTGCAATGGACAATCGTACCGCTTTAACAATCGGGATATTTCTGCCGCAGGAACCTACCGCGATACCTTAATCGCCAGTGGAGGTTGCGACAGCGTGGTTGTTTTGAATTTAGAAGTAAAGCCACTGCCACAACCGAGTATTGTTCAAAACGGTGCCGAATTGAGTACCCAAGTTTTCGCTAGCTACCAATGGAAGCTTAACAACCTGGATATTCCAGGAGCTGTTTCCCGTACTTTTATGGCTCAGCAAACAGGTTCGTATCGTGTCAGGGTCAGTGATAATTTCAACTGCTCAAACTTGTCAGAAGCCTTTGAATTGAACACGGTTGGATTACAAGGCATAGGACCGAATGGATTTTCATTTGGCTTATTTCCCAATCCGGCTCGCGATGAAATTAGGCTTTCCGGCTTACCTGAAAGCTGTCCTATCCAGGTTTACGACCTAATGGGAAAACTGCATTACAGCGGTAAAACTTCAGGCCAAGAACCCACCATTTTGGTTCAGGATTTCAAGGATGGAGTGTATGTTTTGGTAGCGGAAGTTGCTGGTCAAAAAATCAGGAAGCAATTTGTAATCACCAGGTGATTATTTGAACTTATCTTAAAAATTCAGAATGGTTTACTAGGAAAAGCTGCTCTTGTGGGCAGCTTTTTTTATTTAAACCATGAAGGGATGAAGGGAATGAAGTGCTTACGTAGATTGCAAGACGCTTTCCCTGATGGAATGAATTTTCACCATGAAGGAATGAAGGCCATGAAGGATTTTGCTTGATACGGAAGAGAAGTTAACCATGAAGGGATGAAGGGAATGAAGTGCTTACGTAGATTGCAAGACGCTTTCCCTGATGGAGTGAATTTTCACCATGAAGGAATGAAGGCCATGAAGGATTTTGCTTGATACGGAAGAGAAGTTAACCATGAAGGGATGAAGGGAATGAAGTGCTTACGTAGATTGCAAGACGCTTTCCCTGATGGAGTGAATTTTCACCATGAAGGAATGAAGGCCATGAAGGATTTTGCTTGATACGGAAGAGAAGTTAACCATGAAGGGATGAAGGGAATGAAGTGCTTACGTAGATTGCAAGACGCTTTCCCTGATGGAGTGAATTTTCACCATGAAGGAATGAAGGCCATGAAGGATTTTGCTTGATACGGAAGAGAAGTTAACCATGAAGGAATGAAGGGAATGAAGAGTTTCTTCCTATTGCATTATGCTTGCCTAAAGCGGTGAGGATTGTGGTTATTTTTTTACCATGAAGGAATGAAGGGAATGAAGAGTTTCCTCCTATTGCATTATGCTTGCCTAAAGCGGTGAGGATTGTGGTTATTTTTTTACCATGAAGGAATGAAGGCCATGAAGGGATGAAGTATGCTTGGAACCAGAGTTAGGTCTGGGTTTTACTTTGCCAAGTTTTAGTTTCGCTTTATTAACAAAACTCAAGCAGCATTCCCTTCTCAAAGGGCTTCACAAAGCCCAGGATTCTTCCGGCCCAGAAGCTATCGTACAAAGCCTCCATTTCGGGAAGAATAAGGTTACGCTCTTGAAGAATTCCCCCAGGGAACAGCTCTTTGCGCCAGCCTTCCAACTTAAGGAGTTTTGACTCATGCTTCTTTCTTCTGAGCTGTTGGTATTTTTTCACAAGCTCCTTTAACTCCTGCTTGTCTTCAAGTTTGTCTTGAAGTGTTTCGTGTGAGAGCTCGCCATCCACTTTGGTCATTTCCTCATAAATCCGCTGCCAGCTTTCCAGAATTTGTTCTGCTAGTAGGGGTACTTCAGTATCTCCTTGTTTTTCATAGAACAAAGCCTCAAGCTTTGAAAGAGGTAATAATATTTCCTGTGGATTTAGCTGCATTTCTTCCAATCGCTTATTTAAGCCCGGAGGAAATATGACCTGCATGTGGCGCAATACAGGAATTGGATAGCAGAGGGAGTTGGCATCAAACAATGGTTTGAGTTGAAGCCAGTAAGCAATTTCGGCAGGTCCACCCACATAAGCCAAATTGGGCAAAATGCACTCCTGGTAAAGTGGACGAAGATTTACATTGGGGCTAAATTGCTCAGGATTCGATTTCAGCATTTCAAGTAGGTTCTCTAGCTCAAAATTTTGGTTTGAATCGGATAGGCTAAAGCTGTTGCCGGAGCTGTCCTTCTTCAGTAAATTTCGTTTTCCAGCTTCATCCAGCAAAAACAAATTGCAGGCTCTTGCATTGATTTGCAAATCGTAATGTGCAGCTAATTTTTGATCGCCTTCCTGCTGGACTTGGAAATGTGTACTTGTTGCCAGGTCTTTTTCCATGATTGGCCTGAAAAGCGACTTCAATTCTGCATTGTCAGGATCGAGTACCAAAAGACCTAAATCTTTGAAGTACTCATGAAAAAAGCGAAAACTTGCGTTGGCCAATAATTCACCCTCTTTGTAACAAGATTTTATAAGCTGAATCAATCGGCGGGAGGCATGGTTATCTGCTAATAGCTCTTGAACTTGTTGAATAAGTGGCTCCAGATTAGCTATTCGTAATCTACCTACCGCTTCACCTTGATGCGGTAGTTCCCAGTTGAGCCAGGTATCTTTTACGAAAAAGCGGGCGATTTCCTCAAAATCGTGGTCTTCGGAAGCCAACCATAAAACAGGAACAACCTTGTTTTCTGTGGACAGGGCTGACAATTCCTCTGCCAATTTCACGGCAGTAAGAATTTTATAGGTAGTAAACAATGGACCACCAAATAAGACCAGCTGGTGTCCGGTTGTTACGGTAAAAGTATGTTCAGAATCCAAGGCATTCAGGTTTTGATAAACCTTTGGAGCCTGCTTTTCAGAAATGCCCAGTTCCTGGTATTTTTTTCGCATTGCTTTTACAAGCTGCTTGCGATGTTCAGCAGGATAATTCTGTTTTTTCTCGGCCATTTGTGCCGGATACGACTCTGGCTTATGGCTTCGGTTGTAGGCAAATTGCAGAAAATCTGACTCCTGAATGTAATCGTAGCAAAGCTTATTTAGCAAGCCAACAGAAAAGGCATCAATGCGGTTTATCATAGTGTTATTGCACCGTACCGTACAAGTCGAAGTCTTCAGCTGAATCAATTTTCACCATGGCAAAATCGCCAACACGCACATAATTGGAATCGGCTTTTACAAGTACTTCATTATCCACCTCCGGGCTATCCCATTCGGTTCGGCCAATGAAATAATCTCCTTCTTTGCGGTCGAATAAAACTTTAACCACCTGCCCCACTCTTTGTTTGTTTAGCTTTGCAGAAATAGCCTGTTGAATTTCCATTACCCGAGCCGCTCTTTCCTCTTTCACTTCTTGAGGAACGCTATCTTCCATGGTTCCGGAATGTGTTCCGTCTTCATGGCTGTAAGTAAATACGCCCAATCGTTCAAACTGACAATCTTCAACAAATCGGCAAAGGGCTTCAAAATCCTCTTCCGTTTCGCCGGGATGTCCAACGATAAGTGTAGTGCGAATGGCTATTCCAGGAACTTTTTCGCGGATGGTTTTCACCAAATCGCGTGTTCTCTTTTCAGTAATTCCCCTGCGCATGGTTTTGAGCATGGCATCACTCACATGTTGCAAGGGAATATCAATGTATTTACAGATGTTTGGACTTGAAGCCATAACATCGAGAGCATCTTCCGGAAACTGGCTTGGGTATGCATAATGCAAACGAACCCATTCCACTCCTTCAATTGCAGAAATATGCTGAAGCAAGGTTGCCAGTTTTCGTTCACCATAGATATCGAGTCCATAATAGGTACTATCCTGAGCGATAATCAGTATTTCCTTGGTACCATTTTTTACGAGGAAACGAACCTCCTTTTCAATTTCTTCAATGGGTTTTGAGACATGTTTTCCGCGCATAATTGGAATTGCACAGAAGGAACATGGCCTGTCGCAGCCCTCTGAAATTTTGAGATAAGCAAAATGGGAAGGCGTAGTAAGCTGCCTTTCGCCAATAAGCTCATGTTTGTAATCGGCACCCAAACTTTTTAGCAATTGAGGCAGATGGGTAGTTCCAAAATACTGGTCTACCTCGGGAATTTCCTTTTCAAGTTCCGGTTTGTAGCGCTGGGAAAGACAACCGGTTACGAAAAGCTGTTCAATTTGACCCGCTTGTTTTGCCTCTGCCCAGCGAATAATTGTATTGATACTTTCTTCTTTGGCATTATCAATAAATCCACAGGTATTGATAACCACGATATTGGCATCATCTTCGGTAGATTCGTGCACAACATCTACCTTATTGGCCTTTAGCTGACTGTACAAAACCTCGCTATCTACGCTGTTTTTTGAGCAACCCAAGGTTACGATATTAACCTTATTTCTTTTTAGAGCTTTTGTTTTCAAGAGTTTAGTTTTTGAAAAGGGAGTCAACAAATTCAACTTTATCGAAAAGTTGTAAATCTTCTATTCCTTCACCTACCCCAATGTATTTCACAGGGATTTTAAATTGGTCGGCAACGCCAATAACCACACCACCTTTAGCTGTTCCGTCTAATTTTGTAAGTGCGAGTGCATTCACTTCGGTAGCGGCCGTAAATTGGCGAGCTTGTTCAAAGGCGTTTTGGCCGGTTGAGGCATCAAGTACCAATAGGATTTCATGTGGGGCATCAGGCAGCAATTTCGACATTACACGCTTAATTTTCCCCAGCTCGTTCATCAAGCCAACCTTGTTGTGGAGGCGACCGGCGGTATCGATGATGGCCACATCCATTTGGTTTTCGAGCGCATATTTAACCGTATCAAAAGCAACAGAAGCCGGATCTGTATTCATGCCATGGTGAATAACCTGAACATCATTTCGGTTTCCCCAGATTTTGAGCTGTTCAACCGCAGCTGCACGAAAGGTATCACCGGCACCGAGAACAACTTTTTTACCGGCTTTTTTATACTGATTGGCCATTTTACCGATGGTTGTGGTTTTACCCACACCATTCACTCCAACCACCATAACTACATAAGGTTTATGGCCTTTGAGGTCTTGGAAGTCGGTGGGAATTTCGGCTTTATTTTCAGCCAGCAAAAGGCTAATTTCATTTTTTAGGAGGCTATTCAGCTCGGAAGTTCCAACGTATTTATCTTGGGCTACTCGTTTTTGGAGGCGCTCGATAATTTTTAGCGTGGTTTCAATTCCAACGTCGCTGCTCACTAGAATTTCTTCCAGTTGATCAAGAAAATCATCGTCCACCGTACTTTTACCTACGAGGGCTTTGCTGATTTTATCGAAGAGGCTGGTTTTTGTTTTCTCGAGCCCCTGATCGAGACGTTCTTTTTTTTCTTTGCTGAAGAAGCTGAAAATGCCCATAGTACAAACTAAAATAAAAAAAGCATTCCGAATGAACAGAATGCTTTTCAGAAAATACTTTTCACGAAATTACTTCTTGAAGTAGTTTTTTACTTCTTCATTGGCGACGATTTCTGACTTGAACGAGTAAGAACCTTTAGCGTTCTTAACCGCTCTGTAAACCTTAGCATAGTCTTTTCCTTGCGAGGTTTTGAGTGTAGCAACTACCTTTTTAGCCATGACTTAATTATTTTATTTCTTTGTGAACGGTTACTTTTTTCATAATCGGGTTGTATTTTTTCAACTCGATACGCTCTGTAGTGTTTTTGCGGTTCTTGGTAGTAATGTACCTAGATGTACCTGGCAAACCACTGTTTTTGTGCTCTGTGCACTCCAGAATAACCTGGATTCTATTGCCTTTTTTTGCCATTTCTCTTCCTCCTGATTAAATTTGACCGTTACGGATATAGTCGTTCAAAACGGCAGTGATGCCCTTTTTGTTAATTGTTTTAATCGCTTTGGTCGACACTTTCATCACTATCCAGCGATTTTCTTCAGGAATGAAAAACTTCTTTTCCTGCAAATTTGGGTAAAAACGTCTTTTGGTCTTACGATTTGAGTGAGACACATTATTTCCAACCATTGGACGCTTACCGGTTAAATCACAAACTCTCATAACGGTGTATTTTCTTGAAAAGGACTGCAAATATCCGGGAATAAAATTGAAATGCAAGCAGTAAATAGGAAAAATTCTATTTTCTGTCGCTTCAATGTCGCATTTCCAGACTTGGGTGGCGAAGATAGGGTTCTTTTTTTTAGAAAAAAAGTAATCCAAAGGCAAAAGGCTCCCAGAGTAAAATCGTCCCTAATTTTGGCTCTCCCTCAAAAAGTGATTATTTACGGTTTGAATTGCTCCTTCAAGAATAAAATCGTCTTTAAAGCGTAGACTTCCATTTAATTACTTATTGATGACATTTTACCTTTGAGGTTTTTATTTTTCCCCTACCGTAACTTTTGTAGCCAATCCGCCGAAGGCGGACATGCCTAGCCAAAAGCCTTGCCGCCACTGGCGATTAACCTGGATCACCCTGCGACCAAGCTCGGCCAAAATTCCTCCCTGCCTTTTTTTACGTGCGGAACTGCCATCCCTGAATCCTGAGAATACGGGAAATTATTCCCCCGAAAATTAGTCTAAAACCGGTCAAGGTTTTTTAGGACTCGACACAAAAGCCAATGGCTAAAGGCTAACGGCCAATGGCCCAGAATTAATAATCGTTCACGCCATCAAAGCTATCGCCAATAGCCATGGCCATAGTTCACCAATTTAAAATCGCTCACGTACCCCAAGCTCAATGCCATCTCTGCTTTGAATTACCTTTCCCTCCTTCTCCAGTTTTTTCATAACACGGGTAACCACTTCACGCGCTGTTCCTATGTTCTGAGCAATCTCACGGTGTGAAATACGAATGGTTTTATCCGCTTGGAGTGCTGCTCTTTCACGCAGGAAATCTAAAATTCGGGAATCGATTTTATCAAACAAAAGATGCTGAATAGTTTCAACCAATCCATCATACCGCTGGTGGTAACTTTCTAAGAATGCTTCATTCAAGCGTGGATTTTCAATAAGAAGTTCCTTTAATTTTTCAACGGGAATGAGCAATAGCTCTGAGTCCGACTCGGTAAAAGCGCTAACTTTACTGGGAGAACCCGAAATCCCTGCTGTAAATGTCATTACACAACTTTCGCCGGGTTGAACATAATACAAGAGCAGTTCGCGGTTTTCATTTCCTGTAATAACTTTTACCAATCCATTTAGGACAACAGGTACTACCCTTACCACCTGCTCCTCGGTAAGAATCCGGCTACCGGCTTTAAGTTCAACACGACTTGAGCCCTCAGCCAATAGCTGAATCAGGTGATTAGGGAGTGTACCTTTCATGAGATTATCTTGCGCTTAGTGAATGCTTTATTCTTTCTGCAAGATAGATGATGATGGGAAAAACCAATAGGGTTAAAATGGTGGCAGATATCAACCCACCTATTATAACAATAGCCAAAGGTTTTTGAGATTCCGAGCCAATTCCGGTTGAGATGGCGGCCGGCATTAACCCAATGGAAGCCATTAATGCTGTCATGATAATGGGTCGGGTACGAACCTGAACTGCCTGAATTAAAGCCAGCGAAAGATCTCCAAGTTCTTTCATTCGCAGATGGAACTCCGAAATCAATATCACCCCATTTTGAATACAAATGCCAAATAAAGCAATAAATCCAACCCCGGCAGATATTCCAAAATTGATTCCGGTGATATGAAGAGCAAGTATTCCACCCATTACCGCAAAAGGCACATTTGCCAACACCAGCAGCGAGTCGCGGATATTTCCGAATAGAATAAATAGAAGAAAAAAGATACCAATCAGACTTAATGGGACCACCTGAACCAAGCGATTTCCTGCCCGCACCTGATTTTCAAATTCTCCGGTCCAACCAATGGAATAACCGGTTGGCAGTTTGATTTGCTCGTTCACCTTTTTTTGAGCTTCTGCAATGGTACTGCCCAAGTCCCGCTCCCGAACAGAGAATTTCACCCCAATAAATCTTCGGGTATTGTCCCGATAAATGAAGGCAGGTCCGGTTTGTTTCCGAAGAGTTGAAATTTCGCTTAAGGGAATTTTACCACCTGTCATGGTTGGCACCATGAGGCGAGAGATATCATCCTCTGTTTTTCGGTACTCGCTGGAATAGCGAATCCTAACGTCAAACTTTCTGTCGTTTTCGTAGCGCTGGGTAGCTGTTTTACCACCAAATGCCATTTCCAAAACTGCTTGTGCATCTGATAGGGTTACGCCATAAGCGGCCATTTTCTCGCGATTTAGCACCACACTTACTTCCGGTTGGCCCACGTTGCGCAAAATTCCCAAATCTTTTATCCCATCCACATCTTTGATAGAAGCAATGACCCGGTTTGCCAATTCATCCAATTTATCCAAATCAGGGCCATAAATCTTAACCGCGTTTGAAGCATTGATACCCGCCACTGACTCTGCCACATTATCTATAATGGGTTGACTGTAATTGTAGCCTATGCCTTGGTACCGGGTGAGTTTGGCATCCATTTGAGCAATCAATTCCTGAAGGGTTATCTTTCGCTCCCATTCATCCTTGGGTTTCAGGTTCACCTGCATTTGCACGTAATAGAATCCACTTGGGTCAGTACCATCGTTGCTTCGGCCGGTTTGAGAAAGTACGCCGTTTACTTCCGGAAATGCTTGAAGTTCCTTACGTAAAACTGCAACCATTTTCACGGTTTCATTCAAGCTAAAACTCATGGGCAATTTTGCCTCTACCCAAAGTGCACCCTCGTTAAGTTCGGGCAAGAATTCGGTCCCCAGAAATTTTGCGGAACCAAGTACGAGCAAAAGTAACAGGGCGCTAATCACAAGAGTTGTCTTTTTTGCAGCAAAACTTATACGGAAGAACTTTTCAGTTATCCGATTCCAAAAATTCACGAAAGGATTATTTTTTTCCCTCACATTTTTATTCAGTAGTAAATGGGCTAAAACCGGCACCAGGGTCAAGGTAAAAAGGAGTGCACCTAACAGCGCAAATCCAAGCGTGTACGCCAAAGGAGAAAACATTTTTCCTTCCACTTTCTGAAAGGAGAAAATGGGCATGAGCGCTGTAATAATTATTAATTTGGAGAAGAAGATGGCTTTTCCCAACTGAATGCCCGACTTACGTATAAAACCCGCTTTGGCTAATTTATTGAATCGGTCCATTCCTATTTTATGAGCCAGATGATCGAGAGCCACATACACACCTTCAACCATAACCACTGCCCCATCAATGATAATTCCAAAATCCACGGCGCCTAAGGATAACAGGTTTGCACTCATACCCATTAGGTTGAGGCAAAGAAAAGCGAAGAGCAAAGAAAGAGGAATGATAATGGCCACTGTAACAGTAGTTCGCCAATCGGCCATGAACAATAAAACAATCAGCGTAACAAAAATGATTCCTTCAACCAGGTTATGCATTACTGTTCCAGTGGTGTAGTTCATGAGGTTATCGCGGTCGTAGAACGTTTCGAGCCTTACATCAGCGGGAAGAATAGTAGCATGCAACTCCTCAATTTTAGCTTTCACCCGTTGCAGTACTTCGCGTGGATTTTCTCCTTTGCGCATCACCACGATGCCTTCCACCACATCGTCGGCAGAATCAAGTCCAACCTGCCCAACCCGAGGTAATGATGACTCAATTACCTGCGCCAGGTTTTTCACTAAAACCGGATTTCCTGCGGCGTCATCTACAATGATGTTTTCGATATCTGCAATGGAATTCAGCAATCCCACTCCACGCACCACATAAGCCTGTCCGTTTTTCTCGATGATATCTCCACCCACATTCAGGTTGCTCCGATTTACAGCTTCATACACCTCAAGTGGAGTAATGCCGTATTTGAATAATTTATTAGGATCAACACTAATTTCATACACTTTTTCCTGACCACCAAAGGCCACCAAATCTGCCACTCCGGGAACAGCTCTCAGGTTACGATCGATTACCCAATTTTGAAGGGTAAGCAATTCTCGGGTATCACGCGATGGGCTTTTAAGCACATACCTGAAAACCTCTCCCGTAGGACCATAAGGGGGCTGCACTTCTGGTTCAATTCCTTCGGGAAGATTGACATTGCGCAGCTGATTATTTACTTGTTGTCTGGCGAAGAAATCATCTACATTGTCTTCAAAGATGATTTTGATAACAGATAGTCCAAACATGGTAATGCTGCGCACGCTGGTCTTCTTTTGAACCGGGTTCATGGCAATTTCAATGGGTGCAGTTACAAACCGTTCAATTTCTTCTGCACTTTTTCCATTCCACTCGGTAACAATAATAATTTGCGTATTGGTAACATCCGGGAATGCCTCCACAGGCATATTCTTGAAGGCAATTATTCCGCCAATGGCGAGTAATCCCACCCAAAAAAAGGTAAAGGCTTTGTTTTGAATGGAAAAGCCAATTATTGCTTTAATAAATTTATTCATGGCCTAATCATTCAAAGCATCATAAATCAACAACTGATTGGCGGTAATTACTTTCTCGCCAGGTTTTAAACCCGACTTAACATAGGTGATATCTTCAAACTGACTATATGGTTCAATCTGCCGGGTTTCAATTTCGTTTCGGCTATGGTAAACCATTACGAAATACCTGCTTTTATCAAAAATTACGGCCGATGATGGAATAGCAGGTAATTGCTGTTGGTCTTTGTAACGCACACGAATATTGGCGCGCATTTCAGGCTTAAGTAAGTAGTTTGAATTGGCAAGCTTTACCCGAATTTTCATGGCTTTGGTTTCGGGGTCGATGATATTAAAAATCTTATCAACCGTACCCTGAAAAACAGTATCAGGATAGCTGAAGGTGCTTACCAAAGCTTCGCCTCCCAGTTTTACCTGGTTAATTTCACTTTCGTTTACATTGGCAAGCGCCCATACTTCATCTATCTGTGCAATATCGAAAATGTTGTTGCTTCGGTCATTGCGAAGCAGCATATCTTGATTAATATTTTTCTGGATGATAAACCCGGAAATGGGAGAGCGAACTTCAAAGATTGCGCCTGAGCGCATGTTGTAAATGCGGTAGGTTTCTTCAATTCGGCTCAATTGGGCCATGGCCTTTTCGAGTTGACTTTTAGCTTCAATAACTTCACGCTCCGAAACCAATTTCCCTTCAAACATTTCAGTGGCTACCTTCAGGTTATTCTTGGCTACAATTTTATCGGTTTTGGCATTTTCCAATTCCTGTTCAAAGCTTGCTACTTCTGTGCTTCGGATGGTGGCCAGAAGCTGTCCTTTTTGAACAAAATCACCCAACTCAACATATACCCGGTTTACACTTCCACCCACTACCGGAAATACATCAATGGATTTGTTGAAATCGGCTACAATTTTGCCAAAGAATTTGTATTCCCTGCGTAAGGGAATTTCTACCACATCTTTCCATTGCGTAGTTTCTACCATTTTATCGCTCAAAACAAAGCTTTTCATGGGCACCTTTTCACTTGAGTTCCTGTTGCAGGAAATCAATAAAAAGGCCACAAAAAAGAGGGTTAGCGAAAACTTTAGCGGTCTATTTGAATACATCATATGCAGTTAATTCTTGAAGGTAAAAGCCGGATACCAATAGGGAATGCTCGAGTTCCTGACGGCGAATAAGTGTTTGATTGTAGCTCTCGATAAAATCGGTGAACTCGAGCAATGAAATATTGCGTTTGTGGAAATTGAGCATTACGCCCTCGTACACCTGTTGCAATTGAGAAGAATTTACCAAACGAATACGTCGCAATTCATCCTGGTTTAATTTCAATTTGGAGAATGCATTCTTCACGGAAAGTGAAAGCTCGCGTTTGGCTTGTATCTGTTGAATTCGTGCTTTCTCCAGTTCAACTTTTGCGGCACCAATGGCTCCTTTGTTTGGGTTGTAAAGTCGCAAAGGCATGCCTAAAGTTAAATTCAATTGGTTATTGAAGGCACCACCCCGTTGGTCATATCCGGCACCCAACGTAATATCTGAAATTCCCATGGCCTTTTGCCAAGCCAGGTAACGCTCGGCATTCAGGCTTGACTCCTGAGCAAGCCGGAGTTCTGGATTTCCAGCCAAGGCAATTTGAATGAGCTCATCAACCCTTAAAACCGGCTCACGCCACAAAAGCGTATCCAATTGATTTTTGTTTACTTGTGGAATGGGAATGGTATCAAGGCCGGTAAGCAAAGCAAGTTGTTTACCGCTTTCTTCAAGCAACAAGCGAGCGCTTGAATATTCGCTGCGTACCTGACTTAACAAGGCTTGCAATCGAACCAATTCCTTGAGTGCAATATTTCCTTTTTGAGCCTGGATTTGATAATTGATTAGTAAAGTATCAAGCACAAAGGCCTGCTTTTCCAACATTTCAAGCTTTCTAATTTGGTACCAGTTATCGTAAAAAGCTTCGGCCAAACTGGTTCTCATTTTCCGAAACAGCGATTCCAGTTCCAGTTCTGCGAGTTTGGTGTTTGATTTTGCCCAATCTATTTCGGCTTTTCGTTTTCCACCTAACTGCATTAGCTTTTGAATGGAGGCCTGTTTTTGTCCTGATTGGCCCATATCAAACCATTGAGGTCTGTTGGGATTGTAGGCATTTACCTCCATGTACAATTCAGGCAATGGACGAATAGCTGCCTGGATTTCCATAGCCCTGGATGCCGAAACATTCAATTCCGCAGCAATCAAAGCCGTATTGTTTTGAACCATCAGGCTTTCAGACTGCTGGAATGTTAGTTTTTGCTGGGCTTCCAGCGGAAGCAGGAAACAAAGTCCGAATAAACTTGCAAAAACAATTCGTAGCATGGTTTTTATTTTGAGGCAAAACAAAAACCCGTGCATTAAAAGCGTGTTTACACCTCACTTAAAAAGGCATTAAAATCAAAGTTAGTTGATTGAATATAAGTTAAATACACACGAAAACTCGTGCATTTTTTTCTCGGCATTGTAGCTGTAAACCAATTCTGCCTGATGGTATTCCAAAATGCGTTTAACGATACTCAGACCAAGTCCTGAGCCTGAAATAGTTTGAGAATTGATTCCTCGACGAAAGGGTTGATAAATTTCAGATTCAGCCATCAAACCTGAATCTTCCCCTTGGTTAAGAATTTTAAATTCAATTTTATTCCCTTCTTTTTCTGAAAGAACCACCTTTACCACCTTATCGGAAGAATAAAGGCATGCATTTCTCAGCAAATTGGCGAAGGCAATTTGCAATACCTGCGCTTGAGCCGGAATCAATAAATCCGATGATTCGGATGTTGTTTCATCAATCTCAAACTGAAAATTAATTTCCTTGAATTGAGGTTTTATATCGTCGATAACACGGAACAGCAATTCATCCAATCGCTCGGGGAATAAGTCGATGGTATTGGGTTGATCTTTGATGCGAGACAGGATTAACAAGGAATGAATAAGTTCCTTCATCTGTTCAACCACCTTCTCCATCTCATCCAGGTAGCTTTTTACCGCAGGCGAAACGCCATCCATTTTCTTAAGATTGTCTAACTGAAAAGTAAGGCGCGATATGGGAGTTCGTAATTCGTGGGATGCCGAAGAAGTAAATGCTTTTTGAGTATTCACTACTTTATTCACCCGCTCAAGCAATTGGTTGAAAGAGGTTGTGAGGGATTGAATTTCATCATGGCGACTTGGATTAACGAGAGGTTGATTTAGGTTATGCCCGGAAATCGATTGAAAACCTGTCTTCAACCTATCAAGTGGAATAAGTAAGCGATTGGTCATGCTATAGGTGATAAACCAAACCAGAAAAACACCGAGGCAATAAATCAAAATGAGCGAATAAAGCAAAAACTCTTGCTTGCGTATACCGTAGTGATCTTCGGCAGAAATAATCACGTAGTAATCGCGCGGTTCCAGGTCGTAATAAACCCCATAAATTTCCTGATCATTTTCTTGAAAGAAGAATTCTTTCTCGGATTTCAAACGTTTCAAATCCCCAAAATTCCAATCTACACGCTGGTCATCAATGCTTGAATAAATAAGCTTAAAATTCTCATCAAAAATAAGTGTCTTTTCATTGTACAGTTTATTGATAGAATTTTGGTCTATTACTTTCAGCAAATAGGAATCAATTTCTTTTACTTTAAACATGTAATTGGCAGTAGTCAATGCCTTTTCTGCCAATCTATCCTTAAACTCCTCCATCCTGAAATTGTAAAACAAGGCATAGAGAATTACCGAACAAATCCCGAAAATTCCTGTAAAGGCAATGCTAAGATTGAAGGATATACTTTGTTTGAGATTCATTCGGATTCGGGTTTTAAATAATAGCCAAATCCCACACGGTTATGGATCAACTTCACATCAAAATCCTTGTCCATTTTGCGTCTCAAAAAATTGATATAAACCTGAATGGTATTGAAGTTATTGTCCATGTTCATGTCCCAGATTTCTGAGGCGATAAACTCCTTAGAAAGAACCCTGCCTTTGGCTTTGGCAAGCAATAGCAGCAATTGAAATTCTTTGGGGCTCAACTCAATTGAACGACCAGCCCGAATTACGGTTTTTTGGCCCACATCAATTTGCAAATCTGCAATGTGAATAATCTCCTCCAGCTCTCGTGGGTGGCTTCTACGTTTCAACAAGGATTCAATGCGTAACTCCAATTCTTCCAAATGAAAGGGCTTTACCAGGTAATCATCGGCACCCGATTTATAACCCGTTCTTTTGTCCTCCAGTTCACCAAATGCTGTAAGAAAAAGTATGGGAGTAAGTGAATCCGTCTCTCGAATTTTAGTGCTTACATCAAAGCCATTCATACCCGGAACATTCACATCAAGCAAAAATATTGCATACTCTTTTTTCTTCCATTGTCTGAAGAACAAGTTGCCATCATACACCACATCACAAGCGAAAGTTTCACTGGTAAAATAATGAACGATTTCCCTTGCCAGCACAGCATCATCTTCCAACAACAATATGTCTATCCTTTCGCCCATACTTTCCACAAATAGGTAGGCAAAATAGCGAGAAAAAGCATTTGAGCACAACATGCAAACAGGTATATTCGTTACCGCATGAAACGCAGAACGCTCATCAAATCGGCCTTACTTGCTGCATTCGCAGGTGCTGCAGGATACGGAGGCTGGCAAGCTTACCGGATTTTTAAAACTCCGGATGTTGCCGACCTCAAGAATCACCTGCCTTTAATTAACGCGCTGGCGCAAACCATCATTCCCAAAACGGCAGACTCGCCGGGTGCGGGGGATGTAAATGCCGCAGCCCATATCGTTAGAATGGTTCAATTAGCCAGTGATAAAAAAACACAGAATAGTTTTGTGAATGGCCTTGCAGACATTGCCAATGCTGCATATAGCCGTTACAACAAAGCCTTTGAAAACTGTAGTCCCGAGCAACAAGCAGAACTGCTTGCAGAAGCGCAAAATTCTGGTAAGCCTTGGAAGGGTTCTTTGGGAAAGGTTCAGCAAAAACTGCTGGGAAATTCCTTTTTTACCACCCTCAAAGAATTAAGCTGTGAAGCCTGGTGTACTTCAGCAGAAGGCATGAATCAAGGTTTAGCATACGATTATGTTCCTGGTTCATTCCAGGGATGCGTTCCCCTGGCACCGGGTCAAAAATCATGGGCCACCAAATAACATGAGTACAATAGATAGTTTATCAAACGACAGTTTACATACGGATAGCCTTTACTTGAATACAGGGAAAGGAAAAGCCACCCATTATTTTGATGCCATTGTTGTGGGTTCCGGTATAAGTGGTGGATTCGCAGCAAAAGAGCTTTGTGAAAAGGGATTGAAAACCTTGGTAATAGAGCGTGGAAGAAAGGTGGAACATATCACCGATTATCCAACAGCCATGCTGAATCCCTGGCAATTTGAAAACCGGCTTCATGTAACCGATAACGACAAAAAACAGCAACCCATTCAAAGCGCTGTTGCCGATGAAAGCAACAAGCATTTCTTTGTGAATGATTTGGAGCATCCGTATATCCAGGAAAAGCCCTTTTTATGGATTCGGGGTTATCAAACTGGTGGACGCTCTTTAACCTGGGGTAGGCAATGTTACCGGCTTAGCGAATTTGATTTGGAAGCCAATGCCAAGGAAGGCATTGGGGTTGATTGGCCGGTTCGCTACAAAGACATTGCTCCCTGGTATGATTATGCGGAGCAGTTTGTTGGCGTAAGTGGCCAGAATGAAGGGCTACCTCAATTGCCAGATGGGCAATTCTTGGACCCCATGGAAATGAATTGCATTGAACGTCACCTGCGCGAAAGCAACCAAAAACATTTCCCCGACCGCTTGATTACCATTGCCCGAGTTGCCAATTTAACTAAAGGATTAAAAGGCAGAGGACCATGCCAATTCAGAAACCTGTGCGCAAGAGGTTGTCCGTTTAGTGGGTATTTCAGCAGCAACTCTGCCAGTTTACCAGCCGCCTTTGCCACCGGAAATCTGAGCTTGCTAAACGATGCCATTGTAATGGAGGTAATGGTTGATAAAGAAACCGGTAAGGCAACCGGAGTTCGGGTAATGGATGCACATACCCATGAAATAACCGAATACTTTGCTTCCCTTATTTTCCTAAATGCATCTACCATCAATACAACTGCCATTTTACTTCAATCCATCTCAGAACGTCATCCGGATGGACTAGGAAACGGAAGCGGACAAGTTGGAAAAAACCTCATGGATCATCCCTATGGCGGTGGTGCTTATGGCGAACACGACGATTTCAAGGACCAGTACTACAAAGGAAGAAGGCCCGCAGGTGTTTATGTCCCCAGGTTTCAGAATATTCCCGGAGATTCCATAAGCCGAAAATACAAAAGAGGTTTTGGCTATCAAGGCGATGGAGAACGAGCAGAGTGGCCTGACCGCATGAAAATGGAAGATGGATTTGGAGCTTCCTTTAAAGAAAAACTTACCACACCCGGACCTTGGACTTTTTGGATGATTGCGAGGGGAGAATGTCTTCCTTATGAAACCAATCGCGTTACGTTGGATAAGGAACAAAAAGACCAATGGGGCCTCCCCTTGGTTCGTGTTAATTTTGAATTCGGTGAAAACGAAAAAGCCATGGTAGATGACCAAAAACGCCATGCCGAAGAAATGCTCGAAAAAGCCGGATTTAAAAACATACGCTCTTTTTTCTACAATACAACAGGTGGCAGAGCTGTTCATGAAATGGGAACTGCTCGCATGGGCAAAGACCCCAAAACCTCGGTTGTGAATGGATTCAACCAGTTGCATGAGGTTCCCAATGTGTACATTACCGATGGTAGCTTTATGAGCTCGAGTTCTTGCATCAACCCTTCCCTCACCTATTTGGCATTTACAGCCAGGGCTTGTGCACATGCCGTTGAAGATTTGAAAAAAGGGGGAGCATGATTTCCCAAAGTGATTCTTTAGAAACCCTGAAACTAAAATGCCTTGAGCTAGCCAAAAATTACGAAACTGTATTTTGTTTGGATAGTCATCACCAGGAGGCAGCATGCGGCATAGGGCGCTATGAATTTTTGATTGCACTGGGCAGCAAAAAAGAACTCATTTCCTCAACAGGTAGTGCTATTGAAAAACTACAGGCCTTTTACGATGAGAATAAAGGGGAATGGATTTTTCATGGATTGGCTTACGACCTAAAAAATGAGCTTGAAAAACTGCATTCCATTCATGCCGACCCCATTGACTTTCCTGCGCTATTCGCATTTGTTCCAGAGCACTGGTTGAGTATTGACAAGTCTGGAAAATGTGAGTCGTCTATTGATTTTCCCGACCTAGATTCCGTACCCTTTCCAACTCCTGTTCCGGAATTATCAGGCATTCATTTCAAGCGCAAGGAAAGCGAAGCATCCTATTGCAGAAAGGTGAATCAAATTCGGGAACATATTCGCAATGGTGATGTGTATGAATTGAATTATTGCACTGAGTTTTTTGCTGAAGGTGTTCAACTCGAGCCCTATTCCATTTATCAAAAACTTCGAACTTTATCGCCAACACCTTTTTCAGCATTTGTTCGAATCAAAAACAAATACCTGCTTGGTGCAAGTCCGGAACGATTTTTATTTAAAACAGGAAATACCTTATACAGTCAACCCATCAAAGGGACCTCAGCCCGGTTTGAGGACAAAGCAGCCGATGAATCATCAAAAGCAAAATTGCTGGAATCGGAAAAAGAGCGAGCAGAAAATCTAATGATTACCGATTTGGTGCGCAATGATTTGGCCAGAAGTTGCAAAACAGGCAGCATTCAGGTTGAGGAGTTGTTCGGCATTTATAGTTTCAGGCAGGTTCATCAAATGATAAGCACTATTCGGGGCGAGTTAAAACCAGAAATTCATCCCGTACAAGCAATTGCCAATGCTTTTCCCATGGGCAGCATGACCGGTGCGCCCAAGGTGATGTCGATGAAATTGATTGAACAATATGAAGAAACGCGACGAGGTTGGTACAGTGGGGCTTTGGGTTATTGCAATCCGGAAGCTGATTTTGATTTGAATGTGGTAATCCGGAGTTTACAATACAATGCCGAAAACCAGTATCTCAATTTTGAAGTGGGTTCAGCTATCACCTTCGATTCTGTTGCAGAAGATGAATACAGGGAATGTTTGTTAAAAGCAAAAGCCATGCTTCGGGTATTGAATGCAGAAATTGCTTGATTGAAAGGCAGTAAATTGTAGCTATGGCGATGGCTGTTTGATTTCGTAAACGATTTGAAATTCTGGGCCATTGGCCATTTGCTTTTGGCCTTTGGCTTTGTTCCGTAAATGAATTTGAATTGTGGAACTATGCCTTTGGGCTATTGGCGATGGATTTTTTAGGGGCAGGAACGATTTTCAATTCGGGGCTTTTAGCCTTTTGCTTTTTCCGCCTTCGGCGGATTGGTCTTTTAACATCTTCAAGAAATTTAAATCGTTCATGTAAATTTTGGCCATAGCTATAGCCAAAAGCCATAGCCAGAAATCAAAGCTATCGCCTAAATCCCTTGCTAGGGTATTGGAATAATGCCACCCCTAACGGGGTTATTATTTGAAAATATTATAATAATTGCTCTTTCTACAATATTGCCACCCCTAATGGGGTTGACTTTTTAGGGGCATGAACTATTTTCAATTCTGGGCCATTGGCTATTTGCTTTTTCCGCCTTCGGCGGATTGTTTTACGTTTAACAATAAGATTGTTGAGCCATGGCGATGGCTTTATGATTTCGTGATTGGTTTATTAACGGGAACGGGCGGACCAATGGTCCGCCCGCATCAAAAATTTCTAAGCTCTAAACAGGGTGAAGACGGTAATCTCCGGAAGTATTCCTACCCTACCGGGATATCCAATAAATCCATATCCTCGGTTCACATAAATCATTTGTCTGTCAACATGGTATAAATCTGCCCACTGCTTGTACATGTATTGACTCGGACTCCAACGAATATTGCCCATTTCAACCCCGAACTGAAAACCATGCGTATGGCCTGAGAAGGTAAGGTCTATGTCCTTATATTCTTTACTCACCACCTTATCAAAATAACTTGGATCATGCGACATCAACAATTTAACCGGAACATCAGGCATGCCCTGCATGGCTTTTCCTACATCACCGTACTTTTGGAAACGACTTCTATCCCCCCAGTTTTCAATCCCTATCAGACCTATCCGTTTGTTTTCCTTCTCAAGCAGCACATGCTCATTCCGAAGCAAATTCCAACCCATTTCTTTTTGCATGTAGCAGAGATCGTCCAAATTCTTCTGCTTGGCCTCCGGAGATTTCCAATTGTTCACATAGTCGCCGTAATCGTGATTTCCCAGCACTGAATAAACCCCCATTGGCGATTTTATTTCACTGAACATTTGCTGGTATTCAATCAACTCTTCTGCCCTATTGTTCACAATATCACCTGTGAACAAGGTAATATGGGCTTTTTGTTCCTTTATTAACTTTATGCCTTGATAAACCGCATCTTTATTGGTAAAACTCCCGCTATGCACATCCGAAATCTGAAGAATTTTAATGCCGTCAAAAGCCTCGGGAAGTTTAGGGATAACCAAATCGTGACGCCTTACCTGGTAATTGTAGGCTCCGGTGTACATGCCTCGGGTTAGGAAAACCAAAGGTACGGTCCCTGCAATAATTCCGGCCTTGGCTATGAATTCAGAACGTGAAATGCGCTGTTCTTCGGGTTCAATCGACTCTTCAATTTCCTCTTCTTCTTCCTCTTCCTCATCCGCAATTACCGCCTTTTTGTTTTTTCCGGCAAACAAGCGCCTTAGGCGATGCCAGCTCCACATCATACCGCGCTTTACGTCATCAATAACCATGAACAAAAAGCTAACCGATTTGGAGCCATAAACCACAATCAAAAAACCAGTAAAAAGTGTTCTCAATTCACGCATCATGGCCACCTTATCATTCAGCATTACGAGAATAATAAATACCAAACTTAAGGTGGGAATCAACCAGTAAATTCCAAAAATCAGTCCTTGGGTAAATTTTGAACGCTTGCGAATAAGCACTTTAAAAGCCTGCCAAACATAGGTATCTACAATCAATACCAGTAACAGAAAATAGAGAATCAGCTTAATCTTAAATACTGCCATACTAGTATCCGCGCTTGATTATGCCATAACCAATTCGCGCGCCCGTGTACTGATCAACCGGAGCATTGTTAAGAATGCCTTCTATCCGCTCCATAATATCGGCACTCAATTCCAGTTTTAAACAACCCAAATTGGAATCTACTTGTGAAGGGCGAGAAGCTCCTGTGATGCAAGAGCTAATTGGCTTTTTGGTTAGTATCCATGCCAAGGCAAGTTCACCCAGAGTTGCGTTCAATTCATGAGCAAGCGCTTCAAGTTTATCTTGCAAATCCCAGTATTCTTCTGTCATACGCTTGGTTGGAAACCAAGCATTCATAACCGTTGATGCCAGGCGGCTATCTTCTGGCGTATGGTTGCGACGGTATTTTCCGGTTAATAATCCTTGTGCTAGCGGAGAATAAACCACCAAACCCAGGCCTTCTTTTTCGCACACATCCATTACATCTGTTTCAAGTCCGCGATTTAGCATGTTGTAAACCGGTTGATTGGAAATGGGCTTGCGCCATCCATTCTTTTCGCAAATACGCATGGCATTGGTAATTTGAACGGCTGTCCATTGGCTAACTCCCCAATGCAAAATCAACCCACGCTCAACCAGATTATGCATGGCATAGCAGGTTTCTTCCAAGGGAGTATCGATGTCATACCGATGGCACTGGTACAAATCAATATAATCGGTTTGAAGACGTTTCAACGAGGCCTCGCAAGCATTGCGGATATGGCGCATGGATAAACCTTGAGTCATCCAATGGTCGGACATAGGACCGAAGACTTTGGTTGCAAGAATTACCTCTTCCCGGCGGATAGTCTGCATAAATTCACCCAATACCTTTTCACTTTCACCTCTGTTGTACATATCGGCTGTATCCAGAAAATTTATTCCGGAATCAACCGCTTTATTAAGCACTTCAAATGCAGTTTGTTTCTCAATGCCAAGTCCGGTGGTTAACCAGGTGCCCAAACTAATTTCAGACACCATCAACCCTGAGTTTCCAAGATTCCTGTATTTCATATTTATATTCTTGTTTTCAAAAATAGGGTTTCCATATGGGTTTTGAGAAAACCCGGCTTGTCTGATTTTGGAGAAATTCCCCACAAGAAAAAGGAAAGTACCGTTTGAATTCCCTTTCAATTTTATCATCTTGCACCCATGGGAAGGACTTCAAAGGCAATAGGAAAGAAACTGGTAAAACTCAGAGACTTCCTCTGGAGAGTTACCCTCCTGTTGTTTCAGTTAAGCCTGTTTTTCATAATCATCTACCGGGTTTTACCTGTACCCATCACACCATTGCCTATTGTTCGTTTTTTTGAACAAGCCTTTGGCCCTGACCCTATAAGGTTAAAGAAGGATTGGGAACCGATAGAAAAATTGGGAAAACCCATTTGCCTGGCTGCCATAACTTCAGAAGACCCTCGCTTTTTTGAACATGTAGGCTTTGATTTTGAGCAGATTTGGGATTCCATTGAAAAAAGTTTCAAAAAAGGGAAAAGACCCAGAGGAGCATCTACCATTTCCCAACAAACGGCTAAAAACCTGTTTTTCACTCCCAGCCGAAGCTGGATTCGTAAAATTCTGGAGGTGTATGTGACGGTTTGCCTCGAAACACTCTGGACAAAAAAACGAATTCTTGAGGTTTACCTGAATATTATTGAGATGGGAAAGGGAGTTTATGGTGCGGAAGCCGCTGCGCAATTCTATTTTCAAAAACCTGCCAATGAATTAAGCAATCGTCAAGCTGCGGCCATAGTTGCATGTTTTCCCAACCCACGGAGGTGGCAGGCTAATAATCCAAGTCGTTACATCAAAAGAAAACAGCAGATTATTGTCCGCTTTATGGACAAGATTCCTGATTTACCTTGGGAAGTTGAGAGGTGAGTCCTTTTAACGATAGCTATGGCTATTGGCGATAGCTTTATTTTGGGTGGACGATTGTAGCGCCGGGCCATTAGCTTTTGGCATGTTGTCGTCAGATTCAGATTAATAGGCCACGTTGATGCCTTTTATACAGGTAAAAAGTTTTGACCATCTCCCCAAGGCCCTGACATTTAAACCCGGATTATGCATTTGAACTTCGTCATGAGGGCCAAAAGGCCAAAGAAATTGGCAGTTTCACGAGCAAGGCATAATGCACCGTTATGGTGAGTGAGGGAAACTGAGTTTACGCCCAATTTCACAGGCATTTTGGGCAGTAATAGATGGTCAAATGCGTATTCCGGGTTAAATTGTTCCAATCAAAAAGTCAGCACCAGGTCTTCCACAGGTTTGCCTTGAATCAGATGCGAATCAACTATACGCTCAACATCTTCAGGCTTTACATGTCCATAATAGGTTCCATCCGGATATACCACCAAAACCGGGCCTCGTTGGCAGGCGTCTAAACAACCGGAACGTTGAGCTCTTACCTTTCCTTTTAGTCCTTTTTCAGCCAACACATCCCGAAATTTCATCACAAGTTCCATTCCCCGTTCCTCGCCGCAGCAAGCTTTCCCTTCGCCTTTTTGATTGGCGCAAATAAATACATGGTGTTCAAATCGCATATTAGTTCAACAAAAGTGGTCTGAATTCAGTTTTAGGTTTGATTAAATATCCGGGCGCAGGAAAATGGTACAAATCCAACACATTTCGAATCAATTTTTTATGCGCTTTCTTCGCAGGTATTGCGCCTAAATTCCAATCCAAACCAATTAAAAATTTACGCTGCAACAGGGCATTCGTAAATTGACCGGTGGAGTAATAATAATCAATTTCAGAAAAATTCACTACCCCATATCCGGCTGCCAAATTCAAGCCGGCTGGCCAATATTGTTTTGATTTTCCGCTGAGGATTTTCTTCATATCAACTGCTACCCAATAGGTATGCCCATCGTAATCGCGCGTAAGCGTCCAGCCTTTGAAATTTTGATTCCGGTAGAATTGAGAAGGGAAATAGGAATACTTGAATGAAACCGCATTCAAGTTGGGAAATTCATCCTGCAACCAGGCATAACCAATTCCTGAAAAATTGGCTAGCAAATCCTCAAACGAAAATCCATAGGTTTTGGTAAAAGCATCTCCAACCTCTATACTCAATGCCCAAACTGTTGGCAAGCCGTAAGCTGTCCACTTTCTGCTTCTGTCCGAAAAGCCTCCATAGCGCATAAGCTCGTTCAAAAATTTGGTATAGGCATACGAGGTATAAAAATGGCCTGCTTTATCCACGCCAAGGCTGTAGTTGTTGAAGCCTCCATCGTTGTAAAAACGAAAAGGATGGTAATCGCCTTTCCACCACCAATTGTACTCCATAACGCGGCTTGCAGTTTGATGAACTGCCAAGCCCCCGCCAATTAGCCACTTTCGGGTTCGGAGACTATCTTGAGTTTCAGACCGGGAGCTTGAACATAAGAAGAGTAAAGCGACAATTAAAAATGGGACCCGCATTAGAAATCGAGGTTTAATCCGGTTTGAATGAGGTTGCGGTTTTGCGGATAAAATTGTCCCCGTTCGTCTAAGCCTGAAACCCAGCGAAGCTTCAAAGCAATAACTTTTCCATTTACTTGTTTGCTATAATCCAATTGAAGGGAGCGTGTTGAATTCCAACTATCCTGAGATTGAAATTTCACATCTGCTCCAATTCCCAGCGGGGAAAGGTATTTGTTTGAAGTCTCTTTTTTAAAAGGTTTGAAATGAAAACCTGTTTGAAGAAAAACGGCCCCCGACAAATCGGTATTGGTTTTGAAATTGTAATTCCAAATAAAGGAACCGTATACCAAAAGCTGAGGTTTTACAAGCGACAAACTGAGTTGATGGTAATCGCGGACATAATTTCCAAAAGGAAAGCCTTGAATAATAGCATCGTCACTTATATGTTGTGAGGTATGTCCGGTACCGGCACGAAACACCCAATCGGGATGAAATTTATAATCAAGTAATACATCCACAAAAAAGTCGGTATTCAAAACTGAACCATGATTAACCATGCGTAACAAGCCCAGATAGGTGCTAGCCGCAAGTTCCAATTGTAGGATTTCTTTTTGCTTATTTTGAACCGAAATAACAGGAAACTGTCCACCCATTGAACCTTCATACAGATTTTCAGAAACAGAGCGCTGGATACTTGTTCTATGTGCTCTACCATCTGCGGGATAAACGGGTTGCAGATGCGATTTTGGCAACCATTCCCACTGTTGCTGTTCCTGTGCAAAAAGGGAATAAGCAAGCAGGGAAAATAGAATAGCCAAAAGGGATTTGGGATGCATCAACGCAAATAAAAGAAATTTTGATGGAATTGAATGTGAATTGATTGATTCATCCAATGGTTTATCTCGGCTCGTGTTAAGAAAGAATAAGTTCACTTTCAGGTTAAGCTGGTTATTGGTTTGAATTTATTTATTGGGCAATCAAATCATTTCAGCTTGATTTACAATTGCAAATAAAAAGCCCGCGGCATGCCGCGGGCTTTTTATCATAAAAAAATGAAATGCTTATTGATCCCACCAAACGGGTTTCAAAATATCATTTTCTGCTGGCGCATTTGGATTGTACAAACGCTCATCCTGAACAGTTGGCAAGCGACGTGGTATACCACTTACTGCTCCATCGGGATTGGCAGTTAAAGTTGGAATACCTGTTCTTCTCCAATCCGACCAAGCTTCAATCTGTCCGTACATGGCCACATATTTATGTGTCATGATTTTTTCCAGTGTGATTGAGCCGGCAGTTTCGGCAGCTTGAGCTGCTTCAAATGCTGGATTTGCAGCACCTGTTACTTGCAAAACAGAAGCCTTTACAGCATCGTTGAATGCTGTTGCAGCTGCTGCTTTATCTCCTTTGCGGAAACTGGCTTCAGCTTCAATAAACAACAATTCTGCATAGGAAACAATTGGGAATGGAGCATCTGGAGTGGCCAAATAAGGACCAATGCCTGAAGCTTGGTCGTTTTGAACGTTAACCGGACATCCATTGTAGCCTCCTCCTGAGTCAGGTGTGCAGTAATAAGGCAAACGTGGATCGCTCCATCCATTCATTAAATTGGTCATTGAAGCTCCGGCTACCATGTAACCTGCACGCTCAACCACGGTAAATGCATACCATTGATTGTACTCGTTGCTGTTCTGACCAAAAATAGCATTGCAATTGGCATCGTTGCTTGTTAATCCGGCGGCTTTCGCAGCTGCAACTGAGGTCAAGGCATTGGCAGCTGACCCTGCAGCATCCTTCTTGCTCAAGCGGTTGTGGTAACGGGCTTTCAAGGCATGTGCAGTGGCAATCCAACTGCCGGCATCACCCTGAAATACCAAATCATCAGAACCTGGAAGCTGCACATTGGCAGAAGCTGGTTTAGATAATAGGGTAATTGCTTCATCCAGATAAGCCTGAATGTCTTGAATTACTACCTGCTGATTGTCGTAAACGGGGCTGAATTTTCCGTCCATTCCTTGTCCGGCTTCCCGGTTTGGAACATCACCCCAAAGGTCGGTTGCAACTCCCATAAATAAGGCTTGCATAACCTTTGAAATTCCTTGGTAATGCGGATTTGCAGCTCCGGCTTGCGCATAAAGCTTGCGAAGGTTCACAATTCCATTCGTGTAAATTACATTCCACTCGTTGACATTATCTCCTTCCAAAATTACGTATTCGTTGATGTCACGCGACTGGAAATTGATACCGGTAGTTTGTTGAACCAGCATAGAAGACATCCTTGAAAGTTGTCCGCTCGCAGTTGCAAAATAAGCTACCTGTGTATTTGAAAGTAACAATGCATTTGTTACTGCACTTGGGCTGTTTGGACTTACATCATAACCATCGATGAATTTTTTACAGCCTGTACCTGTCATTAAAAGGGCCAAAGCCAATACGGTATATACTATCTTTTTCATGTTCAAATCCTTTCTTTATAGCAATTAGAAACTGGCTTTTAGTGAGAATGTGTAAGATTTGGTTCCAGGGTTATTGAAGTAATCCCAACCACCAATGTTAGAACCGGCACCGGTCAAACTGGTTTCAGGGTCAACTCCGGTGTAATCTGTAATCAGAATCAGGTTACGTCCTGCAACGCCCAATTCCAGATTTTTAACATAACGTGCAACCACACCATTGAGGTTAAATTTGTAGTTCAAACCAATATCGCGTAAACGTACCCAACCGCCATCTTGCATTGAATTTTCGGCTGCTGCATTACCCCCGTCACCTTTGAAGGTACGGAAATAGTTGTACGCAGAAATTACGATATCATTTGGAGTACCATCAGAGGCTTTAACACCTTCGATAACATACGCTTTTTCGCGTCCTTCAGCACTTTCTTCGGTTTGACCAATATTGTTCAAACGTGCCCAAGTACCGTTCCAAACTGTTCCACCTTTGCGAATATCAATTAGGAAGCTCAAGCTAACATTTTTGTAAGTGAAGGTATTGCGAATTCCACCAAACCAATCCGGATAAGGATTGCCTAAGTTGCCACGAACCGGATCAACCAATGGTAAACCGTTTGCACCAATTACCAATTGGCCGGCCGAGTTGCGCTGCCATTTAGTTCCGTAGAATACGCCATAAGGCTGACCTACGATTGCATAAGAACCCATGCTGGCAAAGCCAGATTCAAGGCTGATTTCATCTACACCGGGAGCAAGTTTCTTAACTTCACTGCGGATGCGTGAGAAGTTAACTGAAACTTCCCAAGTGAAATCTTTGGTTTCGATTGGAGTTCCGCTTACTAACAATTCCAATCCGCGGTTTTCCATTTCACCCAAGTTTTCAAAACTTGAATTAAATCCACTTGAACCTGCAATTGGACGGTCAACCAACAAATCGGTTGATAGTTGATTGAAATAGGTTGCATCAATATTCAAGCGACCTTCAAAGAAGCGCAAATCCAAACCAATTTCACGACCTGTATTTTTCTCAGGTCTCAAATTTGGATTGCCAATGCGTGATGAATATCCATAACCATTGATTCCGCCATAAGGGAAGGAAAGTCCTCCAGTGAAACCATCAGTGTAGGTACTTCTGGTGAAATAGGTACGAGTGGCATAAGCCGGAGGAATAACACCTGCTTGTGCATAAGCAACGCGGATTTTACCAAAACTTAGTGTTGGGATTTTAACCAACTCGGTAAATACCAAAGAAAGGTTAGCGGATGGATAGAAGAATGAATTGTTGTTTGGTCCAAAAGTTGAACCTACTTCACGACGTCCACTCACACCCAAGAACAAATAGTTTTCATACGACAGGTTCAGGTCGAAGAAATGAGCATACGTTCTAACGATGCTATGCGCTTCACTTGAATACAAGTTTGCTGCATTGTTCAGGTTGTAGTTGCCTGGTACACCTAAATCACGACCACGGCTGTACAAATCCTGGCTGTAGCGGTGATTCATGTTATTTCCTAACAAGAGCGTTCCTTTAATCGATTTGGTTAAATCTTTCTTTAACGTAACAAGGAAATCACTGTACACTTCTTGGTAACGGAGAATATTCTGGCTTACTTCTCCACCAGGAGCATTGTCTGGAGCCCATGAACCTACTGCAAAAATTTGTTTGCGCTCGTCTGTCCAAACGTCTGTTCCAATACGGTAGGTAACGCTCATCCAATCAATTGGATCGTAAGTAAGATTAACATTACCCAACATGCGGTTAACATCATCACGGAATGGATTCTCGTTTACAGTCCACCATGGATTGTCGTAAATGGTCATGTAAGAACGTTGAGTTCCATCCGGATTTTTGTAACCACCATTGTCAGGGTCATTCAAACGGTAACTGTTTGGAGCACGCAACAAGCCCAGCATAACACCCGAAAGGTTTGAGCCGTTTTGAGGACGAGTACCTCCAGAGTTGATGTAGTTCACAGTACCACCCACCATTACTTTTTTGCTCAAGCGGGTATCAGCGGTTAAACGAACTGTTGTTCTCTTAAAATCTGTGTTTGGAACAACACCTGTTTGATTCATTCTTCCTAATGAAAGACGAACTGATGAATTTTCTGAGGTATTCGTAATACTAATGTTGTTGTTGTAGGTATAACCTGTTTGGAAAAACTCGCCCATGTTGTCGTAAGGAGCACGGCCGAGTGTATCTTGTGTAACAGCACCCCAGCTATTTGGAGTAGCAACACCATTTACAACACCCAAACGAGCACTACCTGCGCCAATTGAACCCGATTTGTCAGCTTTTAAAGCACCACCGCCAACACCTTGCGAATACTTCATTTGCAGTTTTGGCAGTTTATTTACCTGACTTAGTTCCACCGAGCTGTTAAAATCAACCGAAAAGGTTTTAGCACCTTTCTTACCGCGTTTGGTAGTGATGATGATGGCACCGGCACCTGCGCGAACACCATAAAGTGCAGCAGCGGCAGGACCTTTAAGCACGTTCATGCTTTCAATGTCTTCGGGGTTGATGTCGATACCGCGGTTTGAATTGTTAACACCTTGAAGGTTTTCGTTGAAAGGATAATCACCAGCCACACTTTGAGTAGTGCTGTTGTCGATAGGAACACCATCTACAACAATCAAAGGCTGGTTTTCACCGGTGAAGGTAACGTTACCACGGATTAACACTTTTGAAGAAGCACCCGGAGTACCGCCTGAACCGGTTACTAAAACGCCGGCAGCTTTAGCGGATAAACCCTGAATCATGTTCTGCTCGCCCGAGCGACGGAGTTCATCTCCGCCAATCTTTTGAGAAGAATAACCCAAAGTTTTACGTTCACGCTCAATACCAAATGCAGTGATTACGGTTTCATCCAACTTCACCACATCGTTACTGAGTTTAACATTGATTTCGGAAAGACCGGCAATGTTCATTTCCATGGTTTTCATCCCCATGGCTTTGATTACAATGGACTGGGCATTTGCCGGAACGGTAAGAATGTACCGCCCATTCGCATCTGTTGCCGTTCCAATACCCGTTCCTTTTACCGAAACCGAGGCCCCAATTACAGGTTCTTTACCATCGGTTACTACACCGGTGATTTGCCTGTTCTGAGCCCAAACTGCTGCCATGGAAACCATCCACGCCAGGAGCATAGTTAGGAGTTTTTTACTCATAAGCACTTATCATTTACAATAACCAAGTTACCCAAGTGCTTTTTTAAAATCAACAGGATTTTTACATAAACGGCTTGCAAAAAACGAAACTACCTGTAATTCAAGGCCGGTATTTTGAGCGTTTCAATAATTCGTCCCAATTATTGCTATTCATTAACTCCTTGAGGCTTAGATTTTCAGCCTCCATTAATTGTTGTACCAACTTATAACCGGCAAACACCCCAATTGCCGGTGATGATTCTGCCGGAACTCCGGGAGCGGAGGTAAATGGCCCATCATCAAAGTAGCGCATATACCTGCTTACATCTTTTGAATACAACAATTTGGAGTCGATAATATGCCCCCAAATCATGGACTCGTTTTCTTCGGCCCATTTCAATTGTTCGGCAGAATATCCCAAAATCAAACTGTCATGCGCATTCGGCAACATCGCTTTCATAAAATACCTCAACTTCCCTTCAAAAATCAACATCGCTACAAAGCGTTTATCCCGAAGCTGATTTTCATACTTGCTTATGGCAAGCGATTTCATGGTATTGGGAACGATATATTCTCTCCTCAGCTTTTTGGTCATAAACTCGGGAAATTCCAATGCCGGATAAATGGGATAATCTGCCCCCATGTACATATCAAGACCAATGCCAATAAGGGTATCATAAGATACATGCGCATATCCAAATTCCGATAAAAAGGTCACAAATTCCGGAATCCGCTCATCCGGAAATTCATCCTGGTACTCGGCCATAGCATCCTGCAATTCAGCTTTTAAGAAATCAAGGTTGGGATAAACCGAATCGAGTTCATGTTTTAATTTTTGAATGGTGGGATAACGAATAAATGAAACCAAACCCGGAACATAGTTTACCTGAGCCTCTTCTTCCGGAATATTGATTAAATCCTTGGAGAACGATTCATAGAAAACACCATACTTCTGTTCCAATTGGTTGAAATGCCCTTCATTCAATCCTGCGCTGCTATCAAACAAGTCCTGTTCAAACCGCTGAAGCCTCACTTCCGGCTTACTGCATGATACAAGCATCAACACAAGTGCAACACCAAGCGAAAAAAAAGAGCGGGCTATACCGCCTGTATGATTACCTTTGAACAAATTCATCAAACAAAAGTATGAAAACCTTTCGCATCCCTTTTGCCTTTTGTTGGCTGTTTTTTTTCGGGGCTTCACAATTATCAGCGCAAGACAACTCAAGCTGGAGAATTGGCTTCCGGATAGAACCCATGATTTCCTGGACCAAATCTGACAGCAAAAACTTAAATACCGGAACTGCAAAACCCGATTTTTCGTTTGGTGTAATTGTGGATCGCTCACTCAGCCAAAAGCTAAGTTTGAATGGTGGAGTTAGCATGGCTTATCTCAACCCTACTTTTACGATTAAAAATGCGTTCCTTAAAACTCCTGCCACTGGTTCAAGCATCTCCCCAATAACGAATTCTGTATTGAGCTACAACCTGCGTTCGCTCGATTTTAATTTGGTTTTGCAAAGCTTTACCCAACCGCATAACGGAATCCGTTACATGGGCGAAGTGGGTTTGCTTTCGGGATTCCTTATTCGCTCCAAATTTGATTTCAATAGCGATAAGTTTGATGTTGAAAATGGCGATGCCGGAAGTCCGGAAGCTCAGGACAAAATTGAACTTTTTGAAGACATCAACGGCGGAACACCTTTGCAATACGATGTCAATACACTCCGGTTTCAAGGTATCCTTGGACTTGGCTTGAAAAAAAGAGTGATGGAAGATTCAGATATTCAGGCATCACTCCGATACAATTTCGCACTTCGTTCATTTGCGGATGAATCGAAATGGAAAATAAACCACAACTATATCTCCCTGCAATTAGGATTCATCTTTTAAATGCTAAAAATTGCCCTAGCCCAGCTCAGTTACCATACCGGTAATTTCCAGAGCAATACCCAAAAAATGCTTCTGGCTATTGAAAAAGCCAAAGCAGAACATGCAGACATCATTGTATTTGCAGAATTAGCAACTTGTGGCTATCCGGCCCGCGACTTCCTTGAATTCTCCGATTTTGTGAGGCTTTCACAGGAATCTGTTAATACCCTGGCTGATGTTTGCAGAGGCATTACAGCCATTGTAGGCTCCCCTATTCCGAATCCGGAGCTGAAAGGCAAGGATTTATTCAATGCAGCCCTGGTTTTAGAAAATGGAGTTGTTGCTGCAAGCGTTTCCAAGACCCTGCTTCCCAACTACGATATTTTTGATGAATACCGCTATTTCGAGCCCAATAAGGAATTTCACCTGGTAAACATCAAAGGACATCCCATAGCCATTACCGTTTGCGAAGACCTGTGGAATGTGGATGAGAACCCCATGTACCGTATGAGTCCTATGGATGAATTGATGCCGCTTCAACCCGAACTCATCATCAATATTGCGGCTTCCCCCTATTCTTCAAAACAAATCCTACAACGCAAGCATGTCTTAAAAACCAATTGCCAACGTTATGGACTTTCTCTGGTGTATGTAAATCACATTGGGGCTCAAACGCATCAGGTATTTGATGGAGGCTCAATGGTTTGGAATCAGGATGCGGCTTTGGTAGAAGAATTGGCGTATTTTGAAGAGGATTTCCGAGTGGTTGATTTCAAATTTGAACAAGGAAAATTGACTCCGCTTGGCTCAGCAAAAACCCATAATCAGGCTCCGTCCAAATACGAGGGCATGGAAGCTGCCCTTACCTTAGGCATTCGCCAGTATTTTCAAAAGTTGGGATTCAAAAAGGCCATTATTGGCTTATCGGGTGGAGTTGATTCTGCATTGGTAACCTATTTGGCAGCAAAAGCCCTTGGACCAGAGCAGGTGCAAACCCTGCTATTGCCTTCCCAATTTTCAAGCGAGCATTCCATCAGCGATTCCATTCAACTGTGTAAAAACTTGGGCGTTTCTTACGAGGAAATTCCCATTCAGGCAGTTGTAAATTCGGTAGAAAACACGCTAAAGCCCTATTTTGAAGGAACAAAAATAGATATTACCGAAGAGAATATTCAATCGCGCACGCGGGCCATTTTACTCATGGCCATGAGCAATAAATTTGGATACATTTTACTGAACACCTCCAATAAAAGTGAGCTCGCCGTAGGCTATGGTACACTTTATGGAGATATGTGTGGCGGACTTTCAGTTATAGGCGATGTTTATAAAACGGAAGTGTATGAGCTCTGCAGGCATATCAATCGGGTGGGTGAATTAATTCCGGAAAATATACTTACCAAAGAACCTTCTGCCGAACTTAGACCTGATCAAAAGGACAGCGATAGTCTTCCGCCCTATCCTTTATTGGATGCCATTCTTCATGCCTACATCGAAGAGCATTTGGGACCCTCGGAGATAGTTTCAAGAGGTTATGATGAAGCCTTGGTAAAACGCATTCTGCGCATGGTCAATATGAATGAATGGAAACGCTGGCAAGCACCGCCAACAATACGGGTTTCAACCCGGGCTTTTGGACCGGGGCGAAGGGTACCGATTTCGGGTAAATACTTGGGGTAATTCAGGGAAAGAGGCTGTTTGATTGCGTGGACGATTGAAATTCGGGGCCATTGGCCTTTAGCTTTTGGCCCTTGGCTAGGGTGTCGTGAACGATTTGAATTTTGTGAAGCTATGGCTTTCATTTTCGTACAAGATTTGAATTTATAAGTCTATAGCCATAGCTAATGGCTATGTCTAAGATTTCATGAACGATTTTCAATTTTCGGCCTTTGGCTATTTCCGCCTTCGGTGGATTGGTCCTAGCTATTTGAACATTTACGATTAGAATTTCTTGGATTTTTTACTTTTGCTAAAAGCAAAATACGAATCCCTAAAATCTACCTGAAAATTGAATCATCCACATACGGGGTGGGCCTAAATCCGCGGGTCTTCGCATGACCAATTGATTGCTAACATTGTTTACTATCAATGAAATTTTCAGCGCATCACTTACCAAATAAGCCAATCGAAAATCAAACATCCTACTACTTCCTAACTCGTTTCTCGCGTCTGCAATTCCAGGCACAAAAAACACCAAGGCACTGTACACAAAGGCCCGGTCAACATTCCTTATTCGACTATCGTAACGGAAGCTAAGCCCACACTCCCAGCGCCGCCATCCTGCCTGAACATCTGCCTTAAACTGATGCTCATACCTGTACTTTAAAATATCTAAACTGTCTGAGCGTGTTGACCTGAAATTCTGATTTCCCAAAACTGAATCAAGAGCAAAAACCTGGTTGGGATTTACGGCAATGGGTAAGGAATACGTGTATCCAGCCAATCCTTGCCATTTAATTGTTCCTGTTTTTCCTTCAAAGCCCAGACTAAAGTCCATTCCGCTAATTCTTGTTCTGCCAATATTGAACGACTTAAAGCCCAATCCACTTGCAAATTGGTTAAAATTGGAAGTGTTCCAATACCCAAAATTGAACTCCATCATATCGTCATAAACGGTATGAAAAAGTGCAACATCGGCAAATCCGCTAAAGGCTCCAAGCCTAAATCCTTGCTTGTAACCTAGTTCGGCACTCCATCCTTTTTCCGGTTTCAAATACGGATTTGAAAACACATTCAATGCCCCAACGCGGGTGCTGATGTAGCGCTCTGCAATGGTTGGAAACCTAAATCCTTGTCCCCAACTGCTTCTTACCATTCCCGCTTTGTTTACCTGATAAGTGCCTGCAACCCGAAATACCGGCGAAGATTCCACTGCCCCATTCATCGAAAACCATTCAAATCTTCCACCTAAAGTCAAAGCCAATTTCTTTCGTTTCCAATCGGCCTGTAAAAAACCCGCCCGGTTTTCTGAGGTATTTCCACCTCCATACAAATCAGCCCGACTTGCATTGGTAGCCCAAACCAAACCTCCTAAAATTCTTAGCTCCGGCGTTACTTGCCTGTCGGCTTGATACTCGGCATAGGCATTCGTAAAGGCATTGTCCTGACTGGGCTGGCCGGGTAAATTATCTAAATTATTGCTCACGCCCATCAACCTCAACCGAATTTGATGGAGTGTATTCCCTTTTAGGTAACGAATACTGGGATCGAGATTCCAGGAAAACGAATTGGTTATGGTTTGTTGTGAATCTAAAATGGTATATCCCATTTTATAACTTTCCCAAAGTAAAAAGGAGCTATTCCGGCTTCCGTAAACAGAACCGGCCAATCCAAAAATCAAATTTTCTTTTTGGTATTGATACCTAAAGCCTGTGCGAATGCGCCTTTCCGATTCGCCCAACCGGTATCCGTCATCATCCAAATAATTGCTGCTTATAGCGTACCTGTGGTTTCCTTTGCGGTTTGAATGAAAAAAGGAAAGGTTATTACGCATCAGGGTTTGATTGGTCCATTTCAGTTCTTTACGTGCAGGATTTTCAAATACCCCTGAACTGATTTGATAGCGAGTTACCGGACCTTGGCTAGCCAACTCCGTACGAAAATGCAAAATACCGTTCAGTGCCGAAGACCCATACAGAACGGAGGAAGCCCCTTTGATTACCTCAATTTGTTCAATGCTTTCAATAGGAACAAAGCCCCATTTTACCTGACCGGCATCTCCGGTTAAAAAAGGCAAGTCATCCACCAATACCAAAACCCTCGAACCCGCACCATATGTCCAACCGCTGCCGCTTCGAATATTGGCTTGCCCATCAATTAAACTAACAGAAGGAATTTGGCTGATAAAGCGGTCCATATTGGTTACCCCCTTATTTTGAAGCAAATAGGGCTTAACCAATTCGACACTTGCTTTGCTATTCAAAACGAGTTCCTGGTTGCGTGAACCTGTTACCAAAACCTGGTCGAGTAGTTGTTTGGATGGCTTAAGGGCTAGCACTAAAACCTTGTTTTCCTTCACAAGCGCGTTCACCTGATCAGGCGAAATAAGCTCCTGCTTCATCAAATATCCGGAGGCTACAAGTTGAATTTCGAGCGCTGCGGAAAGTTGTTTGGCATTCAATTCAAGTTGTACTTCGCCCCGCCCATCTGTAAAAAAATGTCCCCAACGGGTTTGAACCAGAGCCTCACGAACTGCTTCATTTGTGGTCTCCTCAACTACACGGCATTTCAACTTAACCTGTGCGGAAACCGCAACACTCAAACTAAAAATTAAGGTAGTAATCCAAATTTTTAAATACCTTGCGGTAAAGATTAATCGCATGAAAAAACTTCTCCTTTCTTCAATAATACTATTTTCCGTTTTAAGTACTTGTCAAATTGCTCAGGCTCAATGCACGCCTGATACCACCATTAAAAGTACAGGGATTTATCCGGCTGCCTTTGAACGAGCACAGGAAGAAAAACCCTTTAGTCAAGTCATCCAGTATTTTATCACCAAAGATACTGCTGTTACCTATCAGGGATTTCCAATTACTGCAACAATCGACTCGCTTGTAATCACCTCCGTTAAAGGATTGCCGTCAGGCTTCAGCTATTCTTGCCACAACTCCAATTGTTTGGCAAAAGGTGGAGAATCAGGCTGCGCCACCATTTCGGGAACTCCGGCTGCGGGTTCAAAGGGCTCCTACCCTTTAACCGTTTATTATGATATCTATGCGCATGCCGTTCTATTTGGAACACCTATTGGCCAAAGCATGAAAGACTCTACCACACGTTATACCCTGTATGTGGACGGAGCAACAGGCTTAAGTTCCATTAGCCCGAATGCGTTTCGCGTGTATCCAAATCCTGCCAAAGGTGGGTTTACTATCTCCAATCTGACATCGGAACAAATTCAATTGTTCAATGCATTAGGACAAGAATTCACCCTTTCAGCTGAAAGCACAACTGCATCAGGCAGCTATTTCAACACCGGTAATTTACCCAAAGGCTTTTATTTTATCCGAGCAAACAACAAGCTTGGAGAAAAGATTTTGATTGAATAGGATTTCAGCAGGAATAGGCTTTAAAGGCTAGCAGATAGTACTATTTTTATTGCGAACAACTGTGCCTCTTACCAAATAGCAATTCATTATTCTAAATAGTGCGTTGTTCCATGAAAAGTCATTATTTATGGTTTGAATTTCTGGTTCAGATTTTAACTCGTCTCTAAAATGTAGACTACCATTTAGCTGTTTTTTTGATGACATTTAACTTCTCAGGTTTTTAGTTTTTTTCTGATGTAACTTTTGTAGCCAAAAGTCACCAAAAGCTTTTCCTGTTTCCCGGATTAACCGGGATCACCCTGCAGGCCAACCTCGGCCAAAATCCCTCCCTGCCTTTTTCCCGCAATAAAACGGGACAGCCCTGCCCGCGGATTTTGCCCGCACGCATCCAAAGATTCCGCCCATGCGGAACTGCAATCCCAAGATCCCGAGCCTTCGGGAACAGGAAAGTTCCGACTCACAACTTAAGGGAGGCTCCATCTCTAAATTCTGGAATTCTAAATCGGTTAACTCACTTATTTCTATTTTAAACTAGGATTCCTTTTTGTTAAGTAATTTGCAAGGTTTATTGTTATTCGATGATTTCCTTGCGAACTAGTGGTAATACTATTTGACCTAATAAAATGAAATTCAGTCGATACAAGACATTTTGATGGGCGACTACTTAATGAAAGGCCAATGCAATAGCACTATGTCACCCGGCTCCGGCGGGGTTGGAATTATGTCAATGTCATGCTTTGATTTGCTACAATTATGTCCCCCCTGGTGGAGTTGAAAATGAGCCAAAGCCATCATCCACAAATTAATATCGCTAAAGAAAATCCGCCGAAGGCGGATAAAGCCAAAAGCAAATGACGCAGAATTTTAAATCGATCACGAAACTCAAAAGCCAATGGCAAAGGGCTAATAGCAAAAGGTCCAGAATTTCAATCGTTCACGCCATCAAAGCTATCGCCAATAGCCATCGCCATAGCTCACGAACTCAATATGAAACGTAAAACAAAGCCAATCCGCCGAAGGCGGAAATAGCAAAAGGACCTGAATTTCAAATCCTTCACGAAACTCAAAAGCTAATGGCAAAAGGCTAATAGCCAATTGCCCTGAATTGATAATTGTTCACGCAATCAAAGCCATCGCCGTTCTTATCCACCTATTTCTGCTCTGGAAGCTTACGTTGCCTTTCCCTTGGGCGAAGAATACGGAATTCAACCTTACGGTTTAAGCCTTCGGTATTCAAATGGTACTTCTGCACATAAGGGTCCTTCTCCGAGAACACCAATAAGCGGCTATCATCAATTTCATAAATCCGATACAACTTACGCTTTACCTCCAAGGCTCGCTTTTCAGCCAGGGTAAGCTGAGTCATATCCGGTTTGTTGTTATCAGCATGCCCAATAATCATGAGTGTAGTGCTGGTATCAATAATCATGATACGAGCAATTTGCTGTAGCAAGCCATATTGCTCCACATGCACAGTAAAGCCATTCGGTGGGAAGGTAATTGTTGGCAAGCCCAAATTACTTTCTGAAATAACAACAAACTCATCCTTTGGAATGGAGTCATTGAATTCAAGAATACTTTTTGTTGAATCTCCTCCAACACCCGGTTTCATGGTGGGGAAATACAAACTTAGGGCTTTTCCAAATCCATAAGGGTCTGGATCAATGGAATCGGGAATACCATCATCGTCGCTGTCTAAGGTTTTTCCCTTGCTATCCACTTTAAAACCAGGTTTGGTATTGGGTTCCACATCAATGGCATCCGGAACACCATCACCGTCACCGTCACGTTTCAAGGCAGCAGCAGCTTCCTCCTGGGCTTTCAACAAGTCTCTGTAAATCTTTTCAACCGGGTTCGACCAATCAATATGCTTTGGCCTGCCCTTGCTAACAATGTTGTAGTGAATGGATGCAACAACCGAACCGTTTCCATCCGGTAAACCTCCACTCGTGTTAATGTCCATTCTATCAAAACCCATTAAGCCATAATTCAATTCCAATGCAAAATCAAATGCATTGGTAATTCTTCTTCGGGCTCCGAGTGAAAGTGGCACATAAATTACGTTTTCTTTTACTGGGCTTTGGGTCGACAAAAAATCTTTTTGGGAATTTACATTCAATACCCCTACACCAATACCAAAATAGAAGTTATTCCGCGGGAAACTTTTTCTAAAATCTACATTACCCAGGTTAAATAAGGTTTGCAAGTGAAATGAATTTAACCTTCCCGTAAAGAAACTGGTAGTATCTGTACCACTTGAACCGGTTATTTTGCTGTGCATATATCCCAGTCTTAGGCTCGTAATATGACTAAATGAGTATTTGCCCCAAAACCCGTAGGCGGGCCAAGCAGCATCCATTGGGATATCTCCGGCATAATAGCCTATCCCGAAATTTGCCCCCACTGAAAACTGAGAGTATTTTTCCTGAGGAATGATCTCATTCGTATCTCCCTTTTCGGTGAAATAGAAGGTTCCTTCTTTACCCAGAACGCTCATGTCCGGATTTTTCATCCGTTCGTTTTTCTTATTCGTGTTCCCCTTCTTTTGCCCAAACGAAACAAAAGAAAGCAGAGACAGAACCATTATTAAAGAGAAAGTTCTCATGCTGAGGTGGCTTAGCTTAATACTTTGCTAAGTTACACCTTAACATGAGAACTCCCAAGGTGCCCAATGGGCTTTATCTACATCTTACTGTTTATTGTACAAATGAATCCAGCTATTTGCATCCACTTCTTTGCGAGCTCTGCGCAACAAATCCATGGCTTCCTGCTTGTTGTCTGTAGAAATAATCGCCAAACGTAACATACGTGAATAACTTCCGTCCAGGTAAAGGCTTGGCGTAAATCCTTTGGCTTCCAATTTCGATTTAGCAGCACGTGCAACCGATTCTTTGGTTACCGAGTAACAACCAACAATTACATTGTATTTCATTGGAGGAGGTGTGATTGACTCACTTGGCTGGTAAGTGCCGCTTGGCTCAACCGGAGTTGGTTCTGCTTTTGGTGCAGGGCTTGGCTTTGGAGTAACTGGCTTTACTGGCTTTGGTGCAGGCTCTACAGCTTTTGGTGCAGGCGCTGGAGCAGGGCTTGGCTCAACTGCTTTAGGGGCTGGAGCCGGGGCTGGTTCAGGGGCAGGGGCCGGAGCAGGCTCAGGCTCTTTTACTGCCGGTGTAGCTGGTACTTCCTGTTTCGGAGCTGGAACCTCTTTTGGCTCTTCCACCACAACAGGTTTGTCAATCACAGGTACTTGCTCCAATGGCACTACTTTTTTGTCTTCCGACCAGTTGTAGCCACTGTATGTCCAATCTAAATGCTCCTTACCATATTTTGCACCAATCTTGTAAGAAACTCCGGCATATAAATAAACGCTATTGTCCAATTTCTCATTTTTAGGTGCTGCATCCAGCCAATAGCTTGAGTTGTAGTGAATATCAATCCCGGTCATGAAATCATACTCGCTAGTGATATATTTTTTGGCTTGATAGCCCACCATATAAGTCTGTGTTTTCCAACGGTATTTTGAATTTTCAATGCTACTACCATCTCCCAACTCATAATCTGTATTCAAGTTCATTACCGCAGCACCGGCACTCACATAGTGATTCCAGGTTCTGCGAGTATTTGGCTTTTCGCCCAACTGATTCAGGTTCAAGACACCGCGCATTCCGATCAAGGTCGTCCAGGTATCGTATTTCTTGATATTGTCGTTGTCAACCAGACCAATAACCGGAGTGGTAAGAGGCGAGCCATTTGAACCACGGTACTTGTACCAGCCAAAACTTCCCTGCAAGGCAAAGGCACGGCTGAAGGAATACTTGCCATTCAAGCCACCACCTAAGCTAGGTGAATACCCAATCGTGGTGAACATGATGGGCAAGCCCAAATGGGCTTCGCCGGTAAAACGGGAATACCCCACTTTTTCCTGAATTTCTTCCGGCTCATCTTTTTCTTTCCAATCCAGGAGGTTATGCGAGCGGCTGGCTCCAATCTTCAGGTTGACACCCATATAGGTATTCAGGTAACTGTCCAGCTTCTTATCCCCGTTGGTGGCATCCAGCCAATACGATTCGTTGAAGTTGAATTCTGTACCTGCGGTCAAATCCACGAAGGAATTCAGGTAATAACGCACACCACCGCCCAATTGGAAGCTTCTCCACATGGGGGAAGTTTGGTAGTTTGGATTTCCGGTACCGCTTCCATCACTGTAACTGGCGCCGTATTTACTTAAGAAAGTATATCCTCCTCCTAAACTTACGAAAGGTATGAATTTATTGGAGGGCTGCATGCCTAAAATCCGGTTTAGGTTGTATTGCAAAACCAGGTTCAAGCTGCGAAACTTGGTGTTGTAGCTCAACACATCGGAGAGCTGGTAAGGTGTTGCCGACAAAGGTCCTGGAGCGTTACCCGTTCTGGCGCCAAAGCCAAATGCATTGAAGCGCAGGCCGGCATTCAAATCCTGGGTAAAGGAATAACGTGCCCCTATTGTATATTGGGCAACAAGTCCGGAGTTAATAGTAAAAAAAGTCAGGGGTACCCCGTAGTTCAAGTCAACCGTAATTCGAGGATTCGGCTTAGCTGCTTTTTCCTGTGCAACTGCCGAGGAAACGAAAATAGCAACAGCCGAGGCTATCAAAAAGGATTTTCGTACCAAAAAGGTTTTCATACGCATAAATTTTAGGCAAAAGTAGGCCCTTTCCCAGCTAAAAAAAAGCCCGGTACATTATGAGTTCTTTAAAATTTCATTTCGGATTGTGTAAGTTTTTACTCATTCCCATCCAGTTATCCGCTCAAAATCCCAATTCAATCAACAAAACTGGGGCTCTGCTAATTTTTGTATCGGTCAGAAAAGAATTAAAAAAAATTCATCAATTCACAAAATTATTACAGCAAGCTCTCCAAAAATCCAAATATTACAACCATGTGCCACACAAAAACAACTGACCACATAAATTAAAACCTGGATATCACAGGATTAAAAACAATTAGCGGTTCGCTGTCCAGTTTTTTTTCCACAAATGCTTATTCCTTACTTTTGGTAACGTTCTTTGGCAGATGGAGCTTTTACTCGACAATATCCGCTCAGGAAATAATATTGGTTCGATTTTTAGAACCGCCGACGCCCTAGGGGTAAAGAAAATTTGGCTCACCGGAATTTGTGCCATTCCTCCCAATCGCGAAATCTTAAAAACAGCCTTGGGCGCTTGCGATTCTGTTGCCTGGGAATATCGGGAGGCAGCAACCGAATTGGCAAATGAACTTCTTCAAAAGGGCTATGATTTGCTGGCCTTGGAACAAAGCCCAGAAAGCACACTACTTAACACCTATTCCTTTCATTCCGGATTGTGCTGCATAATAGTTGGCAACGAAGTGGAAGGCGTAAATCAGGAGCTCCTTTCCAAATGCAATACCATTCTCGAAATTCCTCAATTTGGCATAAAAAAATCCCTCAACGTAGCCGTTAGTACAGGGATGCTTTTGTGGCAATGGAAGTTGCAGCAGCTGGGTTGAAAGGGCCAATTGCAATTGGCCCATGGCTTGGCGGTTGGATGCCAATCCACCGAAGGCGGAATAAGCAAATAGCCCAAAATTGAAAATCGTTCACGCAAACAAAGCTATCGCCAATAGCCATAGCTATCGCCAACCAATTGAAAATCGTTCATGCCCCTAAAAAGTCAACCCCGTTAGGGGTGGCATTATCCCAATACCATGGCATTGGTATTGGGCGATAGCTTTGATTTCGCGACGATTATCAGTTAGTGGCCTTTTGCTTGGCTTGCTTAGTTGTTCCTCAAAAAGTCTATAGTTACGTTTTGAATTTCTCATTCAGATTTTATCTCGTCTTAAAAATATCGATATCCATTTAGTTACTTATTGATGACATTTAACTTCTGAGGTGTTTAGTTTTTTTCTGCTGTAACTTTTGTAGCCAAAAGTCACCAAAAGCTTTTCCTGTTTCCCGGATTAACCGGGATCACCCTACAGGCCAACTTCGGTCAAAATCCATCCTTGCCCTTTTCCCGTAATAAGACGGGACATCCCTGCCCGCGGATTTTGCCCGCACGCATCCAAAGATTCCGCCCATGCGGAACTGCCATCCCAAGATCCCGAGCCTTCGGGAACAGGAAAGTTCCGTCACACAACTTAAGGGAGTTTCCTTTTTTAGATTCTGGAATTTTAAATCGGTTAACTCACGTATTTCCGTTCAAAATTAGGGTCCTTCTTGGTAAGTAATTTGCAAGGTTTCTTGTTAATCGATTGATTTCCTCGCAAACTAGACTTTACCTTTTTTGACTTAATTAAATGAAATTCAGCTATTCTAAGACTTTTTGAGGGTAGACTATTTATTTTAAAATATTGACCTCAAACCGGTCAACGTTTTTTAGGACCCGACAAAGCCAATGGCCAATAGCTAACAGCCAAAGGCCCAGAATTTCAATCGTTCATGCCCCAAAAAGCCATCGCCAAAAGCCATAGCTATCGCCAACCTATTGAAAATCGTTCATGCCCCAAAAGCCATCAACTATAGCCATAGCCATAGTCCATAAATTGAAAATCGCACCTGAAATTCAAAAGCAAATGGCCAGAATTTCAATCGTTCATGCCCCCAAAAGCCACAGCCAAAAGCCATAGCTATCGCCAACCTATTGAAAATCGTTCATGCCCCAAAAGCCATCAACTATAGCCATAGCCATAGTCCATAAATTGAAAATCGCACCTGAAATTCAAAAGCAAATGGCCAGAATTTCAATCGTTCATGCCCCCAAAAGCCACAGCCAAAAGCCATAGCTATCGCCAACCTATTGAAAATCGTTCATGCCCCAAAAGCCATCAACTATAGCCATAGCCATAGTCCATAAATTGAAAATCGCACCTGAAATTCAAAAGCAAATGGCCAGAATTTCAAATCGTTCATGCCATAAAAAGCCATAGCCAAAAGCCATAGCTATCGCCAACCAATTGAAAATCGTACACGATGAACATTGGCTAATATCCAACCCGCCTCCGGCGGGTGACAATATTCCAATCCTATAGCAAGGGATTTGGAGGATACCTTTGATTTCACGTACGATTATCAGTTAAAGGTCTTTTCTCGGCTCGTTTATTTTAAAGTTTTGACCTCAAACCGGTCAACGTTTTTTAGGACTCGACACAAAAGCCAATGGCCAATAGCTAACAGCCAAAGGCCCAGAATTTCAATCGTTCATGCCCCAAAAAAGCCATCGCCAATAGCCATCGCCATAGTTAATTTTTCCCTCCCAAAGACTCAATCCAGCTAACAACTTTCAAGGCTTCTTTCGCCGAGGTGCTCTCATGAGCATGGCCTTGCAAATGCTGCATCAAATGGAAATAAACAGCTGCATGGTTGGAAGCTGATCCTGAATAAGGGCCATAATTATTTGGTTCGGGACTAGGAGCTAACTGAGGAGTTTTTACCCCTTCAATCTGGCAATATTCTATTTTATCCATGTATTGCCCCCCAATTTTAAAGCTTCCTTTTTCGCCTAACACCACAATACTGCTTTCCATGTTCTGGTTCCACGCGTTAATCGAAACATTTAAGGTGCCCAATGCCCCATCCCTGGTTTTAAACACTACTGTTCCCTGGTCTGCAAACTCGGTTAGTTGCCTGTGGTTCTGATTTTCAAAACAGGAATAAAGGGTTTCAATTTCATGAAAAACCCAAAACAAGAGGTCGATAAAATGGCTGAACTGCGTGTATAGAATCCCTCCATCCCATTGGTTTGAGCCTCTCCAATTGTGTTCATTCTTTATGCCGGATTTGTAGTACCTGTTGTCGCGATTCCAAAAACAATTTACCTGAATCTGGAGAATTTTACCCATTTTTCCGCTGTCTATCGTCTGTTTCATCCATTGCGATGGCGGCGAATACCGGTTTTGTTTAACCACCCAGACATGCCTATTGGCTCGTTCCGCTGCTTGTAAAATCGCCTCTCCTTCCTCTTTACCTAAACACATGGGCTTTTCAATCAGCACATGTTTGCCTGCCTCTAAACAAGCAATAGCAGCTTCGGCATGCAAACCATTGGGCAAACAGATACTTACAATTTCCGTTCCTGCTTCCTGTTGTAAAAGTTCCGACCAAGTAGTGTAAAAATGAACCTTGGGATGCTCGGATTGAAGTTCCTCCCGGCGGGTGATTTGGCTATCGCAAACGGCTAAAAGCTTGGCATTGGAAAGCGTTGAAATAACTTGAGCATGTTTCTTTCCAATATGTCCGTAGCCGATTACAGAAAAACGATAATCCATGCCGGCAAGTTAAAGGTTTAACCCAGATTTTCGAAGATTTTGGAAGGTTGTTTGAGGGAAATTGTCCTTGGTTTGAAAATATTGAAACTATGGCTGGTGGCTGGTGTGTCGGCTTGAAAGGGCCAATTGCAATTGGCCCATACCAATTGGCCCATACCAATTGGCCCATAGCGATTGGCCCATAGCTGCTTACGCTCCCAAAAAGCCATAGCTATAGCCCATACCCTTAGCCCAAAAATCTAAATCGTCCACGAAATCTAAGCAAAAAGCAAAGGGCCAATAGCAAAAAGCTAAAGGCCCCAAAATCATCATCTTATACGAAATTAAATTACAAACTCCGATTTAAAGCCATCGTAATTCGGATTCACGCAGAAAACAGGAATATTTCCTGTGTCGTTTACAATCTGTTGGGCATAGGTTTCAATGATATACTCCCGAATTCCCTTGTCTTCCTGCTGCGTCATAATCATAATTAAGTCTGCAAGCTGGGTTTCTGCAAATTCCTGAGTCTTACGTGCAAAATCCTTATCGTTTTCCAATACGGTCTCGGTATGGGATATGCCATTTTCGTCAAGTAAGGTTTGAATTTGCTTCAGATTCGCCATCAACTTGTTGTTCAAAAACTCATCCCCCACTTTGTAGGTGAGCACGTGAATGGTTGATTTATACGATTTTCCCAAATGAATTGCCCATTTAACCTTTTGCTTGGATTCAGCCGACAAATCGAGTGGGAATACAATGTTTTTGTAGGCATTGGGATTCTTATCGGTTTTTACAACAATTACCGGTGTGGTGCTATAGCTGATTACCCTGCTGGCATTGCTGCCAATGATGCGCTCGGCTCCACTGGCTCCATGCGTTCCCATGATGATGCAATCACATCCATGCTCTTCAGCCGTTTCAATGATGGTTTTGTAGATTTTCCCCGATCTTACTTCGGTTACACATTTTACTCCATAAGTCGATTCAATCTCCCGGGCTTTTTGCGCCAGCCTGCCAAGCATGGCCTCTTTGGCCAGGTTTTCTTTTGCATCGTTTTTGCTGAAACTGAATATGTTGCTCAGAAAGTCATCTTCAAGGATGCTAAGCAATACCAGATCATTGTCGAAATGTTTGGCAATTTGCGCTGCATGCGTCAAGGCGTTCAGGGAGATTTCCGAAAAATCTACCGGTACCAGCATAATGTTCTTCTTTTTATCCATAGTTGATGAGGGTAATTGGTTTGCAAATGTAATTGTTTTAATTTACCTGCTTATCGCAATATCATGATACCTACTATTCCCGCTTCAGAACTTATTCTCAATCCGGATGGATCCATCTATCACCTCAACTTACACCCTGAAGATCTGGCAGATACGGTTTTTCTGGTGGGCGATCCCGACCGGGTTCCTGAAGTTTCCCGCTACTTTGATGCCATTGAGGTAAAAAAGCAAAAACGTGAATTCGTAACTCACACAGGACGCATTGGTAATAAGCGCTTTACAGTACTTTCAACCGGTATTGGAACCGACAATATCGACATCGTTTTGAATGAATTGGATGCCTTGATTCAGGTAAACCTTAAAACGCGTGAAATCCTTAAGAATCCGTTAAAATTAAATTTAGTTCGGATCGGAACTTCCGGCGCTCTTCAAAAAGAGATTCCGGTAGATACGGTCTTAATCTCGGAGGCGGCGGTTGGCCTCGACAATTTACTGTGGTTTTATGCCTTGCAGCCGGATGCCGACTTTCGGGAGAAGGGCAAAGACCTGGGACTTGATTTCATTTGGCCTTATGTGATGAATGCCGCTCAGGAACTGAATGAGCGCTTTCCGAAAACCTTTTTACGCGGGCTGACAGCCACCTGCTCCGGGTTTTATGCCCCACAGGGCAGACAATTGCGCATGCCCATCAGCCAGCCTGATTTTATTCATAAATTATCCTCCCTGGAATTTGGTGGAAGAAGAGTAAGCAATTTTGAAATGGAAACGGCTGCCCTATTCGCTTTATCCCGCCATTTCGGATTCAATGCACTTGCAGTGAATGCCATTGTGGCCAACCGAATTACCCATGAATTCAGCAAGGATACCCACAAAGCGGTTGACAGCACCATCCGCGCAGTTTTGGAGGCCTTTAGCTAATCCTGTTTTTTTGTGGCTACTCAAGAGGAACTCATTGCTGCTATCCAACTTCGTATGGTGCCCGGAGTGGGAGATATTATTGCCCGAAGTCTTATTCAGTATGCCGGTTCTGCCCAGGCAGTTTGGGAGTATTCCAAAGAGCGTTTAATGGCTGTTCCCGGGGTTGGCTTAAGTGTTGCTCAAGAAATCCGCGCCAATCGCGAACTGAAAAAGCGGGCGGAACAGGAACTGAAGAAATGCAAAGAGGAAGGAATAGCGATATATTATTACAAAGACGAAGCCTATCCCCAACGGCTCAAGTCATTTCCGGATTCACCTTTGCTGTTATTTGGCAAGGGAACGATTGACTGCAATCCGGTCAGGATGCTGGCCGTAGTTGGAACCCGAAAATGTTCCGAGTTTGGTAAGGAATTTACGAGGCAGTTGGTTGAACGACTGAAGGATATGGATTGCACCTTAGTTTCAGGATTGGCCTTGGGAATAGATACAGCCGCCCACCGGGCTGCTGTTGAATTTGGCTTGCCAACATTGGGTGTCCTGGGGCATGGGTTTAACACCCTTTACCCGTATCAAAACAGGGCACTTGCAGAAGAAATGCAAAAAAAGGGAGGCTTATTGACAGAATTTTTGTTTGCAAGTCCTCCCGATGCCGAAAACTTCCCCAAACGGAACCGGATTGTAGCTGGCATTTGCGATGCCTTGGTGGTGGTTGAAACCGCCCTGAAAGGGGGTGCCCGAATCACCGCAGAGATTGCCAATGCCTACAACAAGGACGTGATGGCCGTTCCGGGCAGGCCCGGAGATTTGCAATCGCTGGGTTGCAATTACCTGATTCGGGAAAACAAGGCCATTTTAATCAATACCCCGGAAGACTTGTTGAAGGATTTGAACTGGTTACCGGGAAGCAAAGTAAAACCTTTTCAACAGCAACTGAATTTTACCCTCAGCGAAGAAGACGGCCGGATTGTACAATTTATCCGGGAGCGCAGGCAGGTGGGCATCGACGAAATTGCATTTGGCCTGGGTATGGACCAAAGCTATCTGGCCTTTCGCCTGTTGGAATTGGAATTCTCCGGCTTCATCAGGGCCCTGCCGGGGAAACTGTTTGAAGTGAAGCGCTAGGAAATTGAGCGAGCCTTAAAGTGGGTATTAATTTGAATGAGCCGCCTGTTGCTATGGCATAAGGCGCTGCCAAGCAAAAAGTTACTGCATTCAACCTTTGGGATTAATATCTACCTAATGAACATAATATATTAAAGTATATCCAAAATTTGACGGATTCACAACTAACTAACTACAAATCAATACAAGAAAAAAAAACTCGCCAACGAAAAGGAAACCTACCATTTAGTAATTCATTCCCTCCGTTCAGCAATCCTCCTTGGATGTCATTTGAGCAAGCATTTCACAAACACCTGATAACCCATATATTACAACTGCTTAACCAAAACATTACACCAAAGTAGGCTCCATGCCAAACTTTCAATTTTTATTTCATCCCCATAAACCTATTTTTGTGATTCTTCAAAAAGACTGTATGAATTCAAATTTTGATAAAGTAAAATCGCTTTCAGGATTAATAAAATTGCAGCACTATCTGTTGGTTTCAGCAATAGCAGTTTTATTAAGTCTCCAGGGGTGCATCAGCAATAAAAACTACATTTATTTGCAAAACAAGGGTAATAGTTCACCGAAAGATTCTAGCACCCAGACAAAAATTATTAATGACCAATACCACCTTAAAGCAGGTGACATTTTGTTTATTCGACTTGTTACAGAAGACGAAAAGATGAACCAACTTTTCAATCCGCTGTCCAATGGTCAAATGAACATGCAAATGCTTATGCAGCAAGCTGGTTCTGGAACCCCATTTTACATCATGGGATATTCCCTAGACAAAGATGGCAACCTTGAGCTTCCTTATATTGGAAAAATGGCACTCCAAGGCAAAACTGTTGATGATGTAAAGGAACTAATAAGCATTGAGGCCGCTAAATACTTCAAAAAGTTTTACGTGCAGGTGAAATTGGGAGAATTTAGGTTTAGCATTCTCGGTTCGGTATATCGGCCAGGCCAATATTTTTTCATGGTAAATCATCTGAATATTTTTGAAGCAATAGCCATGGCTGGGGATGTAACAGACATTGCAAAAAGAAATGGCCTAACTTTGGTAAGAGAAGAAAATGGAAAAACGGAGCTTGTCAATATTGATCTTACCGATAAAAATTTAATTAATTCCCCCTATTATTATATCAAGCCAAATGATATCCTTTACGTTCAGCCTGTAAAATCAAGAAGTATAGGAAGAATAAGTAATTTCCAAGAAACTCTAAGTACAGTTTTGCCAATTTTTAGTACGTTCTTATTGGTGTTAAACACATATATTATCCTTCAAAATCTAAAGTAAAATGAGAAATAACAGCTCCCCAAATAATGAGGAAAATGAAAATTTTTCACCAATAAACAATCAATCTATAGATATTAAGGTAGTTCTAAGCAGATTTCTAGGGTACCTTCCATATTTCATAATATCACTAATTGTAGCTGTAATCATTACATTCTTCATTAACAGGTATTCAGAAGAACGTTATCTTGTAAAAGCCTCATTTTTAATTAAGGAAAAAGGGGGAAGAAATAATTTTGAGGGAATGGATAATTTCCTTATGGGTATGCAGTTACTTACTACGAATAAAAATATTGAAAATGAAATTGGTATAATGAAATCACGGTTGGTTACCCAAGAAACAATACAAAATTGTAATTTCAATATTGATTACTTCGAAAAAGGGAAAATAAAAACTACCAATCTATTTCCTAATCCACCCTTTATTGTATCTGTTGATAGCAATCATATTCAGACATATAATACAACCTTTAACATAAAAATTATTTCAGATACTGAATTTTCCATTGAAAGCGAAAAATCATCTTCATTTGTTGCAGATCCAAGTAAACAAGTAAAGTTAAATGTACCCTTTAATGGAATAAAGAAAATCGGAAAATTTGGTGAAGTTATTGAAAGTCCTACATTCAGATTTAAAGTTTTTCTAACTCAACCAGACCGAATGGTCTTAAATCAACAATATTCATTTAAATTTAATACAATAAATACTCTAGTAGGAAAATTTGCAGGGAAATATTCAATTAAACCCATAAATAAACAATCAAGTATCATTGAAATTAGCCGAGAAAGCAAAACACCAAAAATTGATGCTGAGTTTATTGATAAGTTGATGGAAACTTATATTCAAAAAGGTTTAAACGATAAAAATAAAATATCCATAAATACAATAAAATTCATTGATGATTATTTAATTTCAGTATCAGATTCTTTGAGGCACTTTGAGGATAAGTTACAATCGTTTAGAACCGTTAACAAAGTCCTTGATCTAAATGCTCAAGGCGAAGAATTGTTAAGGAAAGTTTCCAGCTTTGACAATACAAAGTCACAGGAAGAAATAAAACTAAAATATTATGAATACCTTCTAAATTATTTGAATTCCAAAGAGAAGATTGAAGAAATCATTGCCCCAAGCAGTTTAGGAATTCCAGACCCCCTCCTTAACCAACTAATATTGAAACTTATTCAACTAAATGCAGAAAAAGAGATTTTAGAACAAAGTCTCGAAAAAATAAACCCTGCCTTAATTGAAAAAGAAAAATCTATTGAATTGGTTAAAAAATCTTTGATTGAAAACATTAATTCAATAAAAAGCGGGTCCAAAATTATTCTGAGTGAAATTAATTCCAACCTACAAAAAATGGAAATAAGTATTTCAAGTCTACCGGAAAAAGAGCAAAGCCTTTTAAATATTGAGAGAAAATATAAATTGAATGATAAATTACTTACGTACTTATTGGAAAAAAAAGCTGAGGCTGGTATTGCTGGAGCTTCAAATATTGCAGATAACAAAGTGGTTGATTACTCTGTTATTTCAGAAAAAATATATCCTAAAGACTCTAGTAATTTTCTAATTGCAATTTTCCTTGCATTAGCGGTACCATTAGGAATTATTTTCCTAATCGAATATTTCAACACCTCGATATTAAATCATACCACATTACAAAGTGCTACCAGAATTCCGGTAGTGGGAAATATTCCCCATAATACCAAAAATACTGCCTTGGTAATCGCAAATCACCCTAAATCAATGGTTTCAGAGAGTTTTAGGAATCTTCGCTCTAATATTAGCTACTTAAGCCATAAATCCCAGAAGAACACTACCATTTTAGTAACTTCTACGGTATCAGGTGAAGGAAAGACCTTTGTGAGTATGAACATTGCATCAGTACTTGCAATTGGTGGCTTTAAAACAGTACTGATGGGGGTGGATTTGAGGAAACCAAAAATTTTCCAGGATTTTAAACTAGATAATACTTTAGGTATTAGTAATTATGTAATTGGAAAAGCAAAAAAGGAAGATATTATTCAAACAACCAATATTCCAAACTTATCGGTAATTACCTCCGGACCTACCCCTCCGAACCCTTCGGAGTTAATTATGTCTGATACCTTTAAAAACTTGGTGCTAGAAATTAAGGAAGAATTTGATTTTGTTATTCTAGATACGCCACCTATCGGTTTAGTTGCAGATGGTTTAGACCTGATGCCAATGGCAGATATTATTTTGTATATGGTTCGTCAAAGAATTAGTCGTAAAAATTACCTAAGCATGATTAATGATATTTATGCCAAGGAAAAGGAAAAGAATGTAGGCATTATATTTAACGACATTAATTTTGCGGCTGTTTATGGGTATGGATATGGTTCCTATGGGTATGGATACGGACAAAATAGCTATGGATATGGTTATGGATATGGATATGGTTATGGCTATGGATACGGTTATGGCTATGGCTATGGTTATGGACAATATGGAGATGTTGAAATAGAACGCAAAGTGTGGTGGAAAAAACTCCTTGGTATTTAATTTCCGAATAAAAAAGGAGACCATCCAAAAAAGTGTGTCAACGAAAATATTAAAGACAATTTTTAAATTAGTTGACCATGAAAAGAAACAAGAGTCCAAGATTAAAAGACATCATACCGGATGATGTTTATCGAGATCGGATTGAATCTGTCTTAAAGCGCGGGGCGCGCTGGCTAGGGCCAGATGGCATTTTTTCTGATTTGTTACAGAGCATAGTTAGTCGTCCCTCAAAAAGTCAATCTTGGTTTTCTTGAGCAAATTGAATTCTGTTTAGATACATAAAAGACCATAGAATCAGCTCTAAGGTATATTGAAAATTTGAGAAGTCAATAAACCACCCCTTCAAGCGGATGAACCGCTTGAAGTTGTAGGCTGCAGCTGCTAGAAGGATGTTTATTTGGTCTCCCTTAAGTCCCTTCAAGTAGTTTCTTCCAACCCGATGATC
>Ga0102832_1000553_pt1 | contig 54503 bp, 49 predicted proteins | sample EBPBio282013_DNA_FD_88942 | JGI IMG/M metagenome (GOLD analysis project Ga0102832, IMG submission 88942) | Wastewater treatment Type I Accumulibacter community from EBPR Bioreactor in Madison, WI, USA - Reactor 2_5/28/2013_ DNA (Illumina Assembly) | ecosystem: Engineered > Bioreactor > EBPR >...
ACACCTGCGCAATTTCAATCGGAATTACCCGGTCAATTTAAATCGCAGAAGGCTGCTCACTTTCATCGGAATATTCAGTTTGGCAAGTTCCTTTCCGAGTGCTTCATCTATCGCAAAGAAATAGCGTTGCTCTTCCAGGTTAAGTACCGGAGGAGTATTAAAGACTTTGATTTCAGAAGCTTGTAATAATTTGATTCGGCTCATAGTTGGCTGTACCTGAAAAAGAAAGATACTTCTGTAAGTCTTTAATCAGTAAGTCGTTAGCAAAATACCACTTGCAAGCCATTCAGACCAACTGTTTGATCAGACCAACCGGTTGAGAAGTGGTGTTCTTCTTTTGGCAGGCCATGCGGAATTGGATTATCAGAGCCGAAAAGATGGTAAGACCTCCGACCACCAGTATGGACGGATAAATACCTACCCAGTCAGCCAGTATGCCGGTCAGTAAGGCCCCGATGGCATACCCTAAATCCCGCCAGAAACGGAATACGCCCATACTGGCAGCTCTTTGTTCCGGATGGGTATCCGAAGCAATGGCGGCCAGAAATGTAGGATACACTACCGCAGTTCCCAGTCCCAATAAGGCGGAGATGGTCATAAAATGCCAAAAGGCTATCGCCCAGGGGAAAAGCACAATGGCTACTCCCTGCAGGAACATGCCGTAGAACAGCAACCGCTTTTTACAATACTTGTCGGCCAAGGCTCCGGTAAAGAGTTGTCCTACGCCCCATACGGCCGGGTAGGTCGCTACAATTATCCCGATTTGCTCCAGGGAAAAACCCTTCAGCGACAACAGTACCGGCAAGAGTCCCCAGACCATTCCGTCATTTAAATTATTGACCAGTCCGGCCTGGGTAACGGCTCCCAGATTGGAGTGAGCGAAAGTAGTATCCCAAAACACATTCAAAAGCTTTTGCTGCCCGCTACGGCCCGTTTCCAGTTTTACATGGGATGCCGTGTCCTTGACCAGAAAGATACTTCCCACAAGGCCAATGACGGCAAACCCTGCCCCCATCAGGAAAGGATAGGGTCTGATACCATAGCGGGAAGCCAAATACCCGGTCCCAAAAGCGACCAGGGCAATCGACAAGTACCCGGCAGATTCATTGATGCCCATGGCCAGTCCCCGGTTCTTTTCGCCCACCAGGTCTATTTTCATCACCACAGTCGAAGACCAGCAGAGTCCCTGGTTAATGCCCAGCAGCACGTTGGCCAACACGATATAATTCCAACTGGGAGCAAACATGAGAATCAGGGGAACCGGCAGGCCAAAAAGCCAGCCGTACACCAGCAGATTCTTTCTCCCTACGCGGTTGGCCAAGGCCCCGGTGAAGTAATTGGTGAAGGCTTTGCTTACGCCAAAAACGACAATAAAAGATAGCAGGGCCGTGCGGGCCACCAGGCCAAACTCCTGCTCGGCCAGCTCGGGGAGCAGCGTTCGCTCCAGGCCAATGATTCCCCCAACAAAGCCATTGATGATTACCAGCAGGGTAAACTGGGGCCAGTTCTCCCGCAGCCCCAGGACGGTAGGAATTGTGGACATAACGGTAATTCTTTATAAGGTGGGAAGGAAAAAAGCATATCGCCTGATGTGGATAGTTATAGCGGTACAAAAGAATCTCCTCCGGGAATATAACTTAGGCCATGTGAAAGGGAAGGTTTCGGCTTTTCCAATCCGGGAATCCTTCTTCCAGGCGCCAAGCCTTAATGCCTTGTTTTTGCAGTTGTTCGACGGCTTCATCAGCAAACACACAGAAGGGACCCCGGCAGTACACAATCACCGGTTTGTCTTTGGGTAAAGCGGCAATCCGTTCCGAAAGGTGTTCCATCGGGACCGATAAGGCTTGGGGAATGTGTCCGGCCCGGTACTCTTTTTCGGGCCTTACATCCAGGACCACTACATTTTCCTGTCGGACTTTCTCGATCAGCTCGTCGATGGATATTGACTGGAAGGAGTTTTTCTGCTCCCGGAAGTCTTTTAGGGTCCGCTCGATCTGGGCAAAACGTTCTATTCCTAAGTCCCGAAGTGATTTCCATACCAGATAGACTTTTTCATCGGCTAACCGGTAATGCACATAATGGCCTTCTTTCTGAATGCTGACCAGTTGAGCTCCCTTCAAAGTCTGTAAATGCTGGGAAGCATTGGCTATGCTGACATCAAGTTGCGTAGCAATTTCTTCTACCGTGCGGCTCGACTGGGCCAACAGGTCAATGATTTGCAGCCGGTAGGGATTGGCTAAGGCTTTAGTAAGACCAACCAGTTCCGAATAGACTTTTTCTTTAAGCTCCTTTTTTTCCATGGGCTTCCAGATGAATGAATCAGATGAATGAATCAAAGGTAAAGGTTTATAATTATTCAATAGAATTATTGAATAATTATCTTCATTAAATTGGGTCACAAAAACGTGGGTTTTCCGGTACAGGAAAAATCGAGAGGCTAAAGCGTCAAAAATTAAAATTTACTTGTACCCGAAAGTTATATTCGATATCAATATACCCTATATTTGAAAAGACGGCATAAAGGGTACAAAATCGGGTATTATGAAAATTGGCTACGCAAGAGTATCAACGCAAGAGCAGATATTGGACCTTCAGCTGGATGCTTTGAAAAAGGCCGGGTGTGAAACGATTTTCACCGATAAGGTATCAGGCATAAAAGTTTATAAACCCGAGTTCGAGAAACTCTTGCTTTACGCCCGGGAAACAGACACCATTATTATCTGGAAGCTGGATCGTTTGGGTAGGTCTACCAAGCAACTCATTGAACTGGTAGAAATGCTTGGTAAGCGCGGAATTAATTTGATTTCCCTCAATGACCCGATTGACACCACTTCTCCCAGTGGCGTCTTAGTCTTTCAAATCTTTTGTGCCTTGGCCGAACACGAACGGAATCTGATTGTGCAGCGCACTAAAGCCGGATTACAATCGGCCAGGGCTCGGGGGAGAATGGGAGGACGGCCGCAAGGGTTAGCCGTAAAATATCAAAAGGTCGCCCCAGCGGTAAAAGACCTGTATGTAGCAGGACAAAAGTCCACTACCGAGATCATGCAATACTTTAACATTGGCTCCCGGAGAACACTTTACAAAGTATTACGATTTGCGGGAGTGGATGTCAAATCATTCCAGAAAGAGAAATCAAGGCCAGTTTCACCAATCCTAGAGCAGGTAGTTCCAGAGCAGGCACCTTAATTTATTAAAAGCCTTCTAACCTTTGGCTTCTGATCTATCTTACTTTTGGCCCGAATCGGGAGTTGCAGCCATTACCAGTATAGGCTTGTATACAAATACGAAAATTTGTAAAAAAATGGCTAATTTTTAGCTCAAAAAATATGTCGAATATCGGCCATAAAACGCCTTGTACTCGTCACCATTTAGAAGGATCCATATTGAAAAAACGGCGATTCTAGCGTTTTGGAGGGGGTATTTTGCAGAACCGACGTATAGATAAACCAATTTGAGCTACCGATTTTTGGTTTATCTATAAAATATCTTACTCTATTTTAAGTCTTTAAAATGATTACTTTTAAGCCTATAATTCTGTTTGATTTAAACTAAGGCGTGATGCGATTGATAAGCTTTTTGCCTTGGTTGGATTGCCACTGTTCGTTTAAATCTTTATAATTCGCGTAAAAGTAGTTCATACTATTAACACTCATCCCTAGAGCAGTCCCTTTCTTCAAGAAATGGTTAGTCAATATTTCCCCTGCGGCATCATTTTGTGTCCACAAAATCAGCGGATTAAACTTGGTACCATACTCGCCAATTCCCGCTTCAATCACTGACAAAGCGCGGGTGATCATTCCCGTGCCGTTCAAAATCAAAAAGTTTTCACGCTTGGGGGCTATATCGGGTTTAAGATGTAAAAACGTCAAAAAATCAGGAAACCCCTCAAACACGTGCAGACGAGTTGGCGGGGGTTCGGACTTTGATACCTGGGCAAAAATAGTGGTGATGTCACGTGGACCGACACAGGATTTAAAATGGGTTTGGCCGAATTGGGCGCGAACTTCATAGCCGCCGCCGTTATTGGGAAAACCCACAGCGTACCATTTAGCAGTTTTCTTATGAGCAGGTGAAAATTTGATGGTGGCCACATAAGGGGAGCAAATCTCGGGTTTTAATCCTCGGTTGGCTAAATAGCGGGCTTGGGCGGTGAATTCTCGATTGCGCCCCCTGCCCGTCCATGTCGAAAATTCGTAAACAGTCTCCAAAATATGACCGCTCTCGGCAAGGTTGTCATTGGTCGCCTGTTTAGATGCCTCCATTTGGCCAATAGCAGCCCGTGGAGTGCGCTGAATTGGGGGGGCGGCTACCACCCTACCCGAAAGCCCGACAAGCCACTCACAAGCCTCTGTAAACGGTTTTCCTGTGAGCTTCATGGCAAGGGTAATGCTATCGGCTGGCCGTTCCATCCCTTCACCAAAGTCAAACCACTGATTTGTCCGATTTAAAACATGAAAACTGGGGCTTGAATCTTCCCGAAAGGGGCTGTTGTACCAAACATCGCCGTTTGTACTATTTTTGGCAGGGCTATGCCCCACGGCAGCCAAAATTGCTTCAATGCTAACGGCTTTAGCAGCCTCACGTAATTTTTGATATTTAGTAGGGGTCATACCAAGCAAATTAGCAGGTTGAATGATAAAACACAACGGCAGGTTTTGAACCCACTGGAGAAAAGAAAAATGCAAGGGTAGATAAAATTAAAATCATAGTTGCTCTAAACCCCCTCCTTTTTTTCCTTCCCAAGTCATATCCTTTGTTTTTTCACTGATTTGAGTTTTTCACATTTGAGAGGAAGTTTATAGGTTTTTTATAGTTTATATTATATATAGGATTCTGCCCCCGATATTACGTGCCACTTTGCCCCCAATATTACGTATGTTTTGCCCCCAATATTACGTAGATAACCTTCAAAACGCCACCTTTTTCCACACAGCCAACAATATGTATTTTAAACGATCATTTTACCCAAAACTGCCCCCAATATTACGTGCTTTGCAAAACAGGCAATCCAATAAAAACAGGGTGATAGCCTAAAATGCTCTTTCAGAAATTGCCCCCGATATTACGTACTTTTTGGATATGGGGCGTGACAAACTTTACGTACATTTTTAGTTGTAGATTCACAACTGATTTTGGTTGTAAAATTGCAACCAAAGTAACTTACTTTTTCTTCTTTTCATTGATTTTGGGGAGTTTATCCAACTCCTCACGGCTCATTTTCAGAATGTCTGCCTCACTGGGCGGGCGATAGACAGTCGCTTCGACCTGTGCGCGGCTTCTTTTGCCTTTAACAGGCTTAATATCAATCACGTGCTTCTTTTTGCCTTCAAGCTGGGGCTTATAATCGCTACTATGAGGTACTGGCGGCGGGGTATATTCAAGCCAAAAACCTGAGTAGCGGCCTGACTGCTTGTTACCATTTTTAACAACGCAAATACCCTCTGTTACTGAATTGGCCGCTCTTGGGTAAGCGTGTAACACTTTATGGAGAGCTTCACGGAATTTTTCTTTGAACTTGTTTGTCTTGGCATAGCCCTTGCCATAGATTTCATACAATGATTTCCAATCTACAAATTCTGGGGTTTCTTTATTGACACGGCATAAGCGATGCGCCAACCAAGCGTAAATATCAAGGGTCAACGTGCCTTCTGATAAGCTGGCCACTGCCCTTTCATCAAGAGGTACAGCATGATTAATAACAAACTCGGTAAACTTGGCCGTTGGCTCAACAAATGACGGCCAAAAGCCCAACTGGTCAGCGGATTCAGGATACCAGAGATCGTGTTTATCAAATAGTTTAATATCGGAATAGCCATCGTGTGGTACGCCTTCGGCAGTCACAATAAATGTAAATTGAGCGCGTGACATTCTTAAAATTTGCTCTTTCACGTTGTTGATATAGTGCTTGGTAACTGGCAACCCTAAACGCTTAATGAACGCGGACATACTTTTTTCAAGTGAAATGATGCGTTCACCTGTTTGCTGATATTTCTTCTTGTTTTTCAGAATTTCTGATACCAAATTGATAAATAATAAGCGGGCTGTCACACCATAAGGTAAGCCAACTTCAATCAGTTTCTTGGTGCGTTGGTCTTTGACAATACCCGCTTGGATAATCAAACTGCTGCGGCCATTTTCAACGCTCCAATAGCGGTTCGCTTTGGGGTCGCTGGCAGGCAAAGCCACTTGGCAAAGTAATGCGTGTTGGTAAACCACTTCGTCGGCCAATGGTAATGCCAAGCTGACCTCTTGAAGGGTTTTTACCAGTTTCGGTTTAGAGGTTTTTCGCCCTGGCTTTGGGCGATTGCTCTCTGCAATTTCTTTTAAATCTGTCATAAACGACCATATAACAAAACAAGTTGGTATAAAAGGTTTTCTAGTCTATTTTTACAACTAAAAACAGTTGTAAAAACACAACTAAATCTGGTTGCTCCTTTTTTGTTCTTTTGTGATTTTATCCTTTACAGCATCAACCACAAAATCATGGATAGAGATACGGTCGCGTTTGGGTAAACGTGCCTGTATCTCACGGATAATTTCCAACTCACTTTCATATATCTTAAAAGTGAATGATTTAAGTTTATCTGGCTTTGTCACGGGCTGCGAAGGATAGACATCCAATCCTTTGTCTATCATGTGTTGCAACTTAGGGTCAGAAAAATCAATTCCCTTGTGCGCGGGTTGTTGATATTCTGTAACAGGGGGCATTGCCAATGTTGGTGTCTTCTTCTTACTCATAATCTGAACTCATTTAAGTTGTAGATTTACAACTGAATATAGTTGTAAATTAAGTTGTTGATAATGTTTCTTGTTGATTGTTTTTCAATGCTTTATGAATACCTAAATATAATTCAGACAATTCATAAATTGCCTTTTCATCTATGGGCTTTAATTCTATAACCCCCAAGCCAGAAGCAGCAGCATTGGCAAATGAGATACGATTACCGATAGAGCAATCGAGGAAAGTGAGAACACTGGAATCTTTCAACAGGTCAGAAGCTTCTTCTTTGTAGCTTCCCCGTGCATCAGCTTTATTAATGAAAGAGAGGCAACGTATCTTAGTATTGAAGGGGGCAATTTCTGAAACCAGATTTTCAACTTTGCGTAAAGTCCAAATATCAAGGGAGCGGGGCGCAAAAGGAACAAGGTAAATATCTGTTACTGACAAAGCAGAACGTTGGCTGACAGTATCGCGCCCGCCTGTATCAATCACAATATCATCGCATTTACTGGCCAGTCGCAATACGTTTGCATTAAGTTCTTTTCCTGTGATTTTAACGGCTGTATAACCAAGGTCACCGTTTTTGGCTTGATGCCGAAAAGCTGAAAAATCTGTGGCAGATTCTTGGTCATCAGCATCGACTAAAATCACATCTCGGCCTTGATTGGCCAAGAAAACAGCTAAGTTGGTCGCTATGGTTGTCTTACCACTTCCGCCTTTGATGCCTCCTACGGTGTAAATCATAGTGTTACCCTTTATATTAAGTTGTAAATTCAGTTGTAAATCTACAACTATTTCTACAACTAAGGGCTTAACTACTCAAACGTACAATTTTCCCCGCGGGTCTCGTAAAATCATTTCAGGAACAGTTGTTAGCAAATAGCCAATTCTCAGGGCTTAAAAAGATTCAAAATAGCTTCCATATCAAAAGCCTTTGCCCTTCTGTAGATTAGCTCTGCGTAAAACCAAAAACTTTGTCCTGACAAAGTCATGTCTTGCTAACGCTTCGCTTTCTCTTTAATCTCCGACAATCTCCCATTATCTTCTCTAATCTCCTCTAATAGGGGGCGCTTATATTCGTACGATCGGATGGCCGAAGCCAATCTTCCATCAACCCTGAAAATCGAATAAACTAAGGTTTTTCATTTGCCCTTATATAGGCGTAAAGAGTAGGTTTACTAATTTCGAGCATCTCACATATTTTTTTTACCGATGTTTTTTTAGCTTCGTAAAGCTGGACGGCTAATTGCTGTTTATCTGCGTTAAGTACTTTTGGGCGTCCACCCCTTCGGCCACGAGCACGTGCAGCTGACAAACCTATCATGGTACGCTCCTGAATTAAGTTGCGTTCAAATTCGGCTAAGGCCCCGAAAAGATGAAACACCAATTTACCTGTCGAAGTGGATGTATCAATGGACTCGTGCAGACTACGCAATGCAACACCTTGATTTTCCAGGTAGGCCACCCAATCAATCAGGTCTTTTAATGAACGTCCCAACCGGTCTAATCGCCAAACTATTAAGGTATCTCCGGAGCGTAGAAATTTTTTGATTTCGCTAAGCCCTGACCGCTCCGTTACTGTACCACTGATTTTATCAGTAATTATTTTTTGGCAGCCGGCGGCTCGGAGCAAATCTTCCTGAGCGTCCAGTTGCTGATCGTGGGTTGATACCCTGGCATATCCAATGAGCATAACGGTAAAAAAACTTGTTAAGGCTTCAATATACTTTACGTTGATTTATTTACCAAGTTTATTTACTATTTTAGATACAGTTATCAGGCTTTGGGATGCCGATTACAGTCCGTTAAATAAACCCTCCTTTTCTTTACTCCCCTTATGGCACGCAAAGAATACCTTTCTTATGAGGAGCGCCTCCGTTTTGACTCGCCTCCAATTCTAACCAACTTGCAGCGGGCTATTTTTCTCCAGTTACCAGAGTGGGCAGAACAATATTATAAAACACTGACAACTGCGACCAACCAGGTTGGATTTTTAATGCAGCTGGGCTATTTCCGGATTGCCTGCCGTTTTTTTGAATCATTACAGTTTCGGCTGGAAGACATAGCGTTTGTACAGAAAGCCGGGAAGAATATTGATCCGAATGAAGTTGACATGCTTTTATATAAGCAATCAACCAGTTATTACCGGCATCAGCTGGAGATACTAAGCAGCTTAGGATTTGAAGCATTTAGTAACCATCACCGGGTTGTCCTTTTGAAGGAGGCTAAACGGCTCGCTCATCAGCAGGTGAAGCCTGCCAGCATTGTTGACTCGTGCATTACATATTTACGGGAAAGACGAATTGAGATACCTCCGTATAGTACAATGCGTAATATAATTCATGCTGCACTTTCAGAATATGAATCGGATCTGGAACAGATTCTTGAAACGCACCTTCACCAAGCCGACAGATTATTGCTCGACGAGCTTCTTAATAAGCAAGACACATTTCAAAGATACGAGCTGACTTTTATAAAAAGAATCCCACAGTCTATGCGGCCATCTGTTATTAAGGTTCGTGTTGAGCTATTTGTCCGCTTTAAAGCAATGGTTGTCCGGCTTAATCCGTTGATCAAAAAACTAAATCTTTCAGATGCTACCATCCGGTATTATGCCGAGTATGTCTTGGATAACAGAAGCACCAACATGGCCAGACGGGGTACGGACAAATACTTACTTCTGATTGCTTTTGTTATTCATCAGTATCTAAGTCTGGGTGATGCGCTTATATTGACAATGCTTAACACATTGAGCAACTGTCTCAACAACTGTGATAACTGCATCAAAGAACAACTTTACAGACAACGTTATCAAACAGCATCACTGGTCGGTCAGGTTACCAAACGTAACAAAGTCCATATTGACGTTCTGGGGCTAATAGAAAAAATAGCCAACGATGATTCAATTGATGACGGCAGCAAGGTTTTACAAATTAAAAGCATCATCAAGAATAAAAGGATTAACTCCGTAATATTGGAGGAAGATCATCAGCAGGTATTATCTCTACAGGCAACCCAACAAAAAGTTCAACAGGGACAGGAATTTTACCGGCAGCTCGAAAAAGAAAGTGTTTATCTGCAAAACCGGGTTTCCTTGCTGTTACAATGCCTTGTATTTGATGAAAGTTCTTCCCAAACTGATATTTGGCGTGCTGTGAATTACTATCAGGAAAGACAAGGCGAGATAACGCAAAGCAATAAGTTACCACTGGATTTTCTTGCGATCACAGATCGTAATAATATTTATACAGATAATGGAAAACTTAGAACATCACTTTACAAGGCCCTTTTATTCAAGGAAATTGTTTTGCATTTGAAAGCCGGCTCGTTGAATGTTATGTCTTCTTATGAATACCGTTCTTATGAGCAGTATTTAATTGATAAGCATAAATGGAGTAAACAAAGAGATAATTTTCTTAAACAGGCTTGTTTGGAAAATTGCCTGTCTGCCGGCAAGTTTTTACTTGATTTGAATCAAAACCTAAATCAGCATTTTGAATTTGTGAACGAAGGAATTACGACAAATTCATCTGTTTATTTTGACAAAGAAGGCCGCTGGCATCTGCATCGTTACCGCGCTAATAACCAAAGTGAGATAAATAATACGTCCCTTTACCCCCAACGTAAAGTAATATCAGTACTTGAAGTTTTGCATCAGGTTAACCAGCTAACTGGATTCTTAAACGCGTTTCAATATAAAGCAGTGGACTATGTTCCCAAACGTCCGGATGACAGATTATTTTTTGCAGCCATTATTGGATATGGAGAAAACATAGGAATAAGAAAAATGGGGCTCATTTCTAAAAACGTCACTCCCGATTCGCTTGAGTCCGTAGCGACACATTACTTTTCTCCGGAATTAACACTTCAGGCCAATGATCTGATTTTAAAACAGAGTAATCAGTTGCCTATTATTGACCTGTTTCGAAATCAATCCGAATATATCCATACGGGTAGCGATGGGCAAAAGTTTGATGTTTCCATTGCTTCGCTAAGAGCATCTGCCTCTTTTAAATATTTCGGAGATGGAAAAGGTATCACTATATATTCACACCTGGACGAAGCAGGGCAACTTATATACTCTACTGTTTTTAGTGCCGGTGAACGTGAAGCCCCATACGTGCTTGACGCTTTATCTCATGATGAAATCATTACTTCTGATGCGCACTCTACCGATACTCACGGTTATACTGAAGCAATTGCTGCCATTACCGGTATTTGGGGGATAGAATCCCGGCCCAGACTTGCCTCCATTCACAAAATGCATCTCTATTCTATTGACTCTATATCTCACTTTAAAGAACTTAATTACAAGATCCTGCCGAATCAAAAAGTAGATTATGAGCTTATCATAGAGCATTGGGATGATATCCTACGCCTGGTCACAACAATCAAGCTTGGGCATGAAAAGGCATCAACCTTGTTGAGAAGACTAAATTCCTATTCCCGTCAAAATCCACTTTATAAAGCTCTTAAAGAACTTGGAAGGCTGTATAAGACGATCTATATATTACGGTATATCAGCCGGGAAGAACTGCGCAAATCTGTTGAAGCGGTATTGTCGAAAGTGGAAAATGCAAACCATTTTGCCAAAGCAGTTATGCTTGGAAATCCACAGGAGTTTAACTGGAGTACTCATTATGATCAACTCACTGCCGAAGGATGTAAACGACTGATCATTAATTCAGTTAACTATTATAATTTACTTTTGCTGTCTCAGCAAATCTGTAATTGTAAATCCAACGAGCAAAAGGAAGAGTTAGTTAAACTTATTGCCCAGACATCAACACATACCTGGCATCATATCAATTTACATGGTGAATTTGATTTTAGCGAGGAGCAAATTGCGCCAACTTTTGACATGGAAGCTATTTTGAATCTTTTTAAGCCCTGAGAATTGGCTATTTGCTAACAACTGTTCCTGAAATGATTTTACGAGACCCGCGGGGAAAATTGTACGTTTGAGTAGTTAAGCCCACCGTTTGGGACCAGACTTTTTTCGAATTGCAATTTTAAATTCTTTTTCAGCGATAGCAACCATCGTCTCGAAAGCTTCGCGTTTGAGCTTTTCCTGCTGGAGGAGTGTTTCTGTTTGAGCTAATTGAAGTTTAAGACGGGTAATTTCATCAGCCTCGGTTTTCATCTTTCTAAGGTATTTAGTTTTAGGGTAATAACGTCTGAGCCGGTAGCGCTGGTAATCCCGATTCCAGCTTCGAAGTGAATTTAGGGAAATATTGAACGGTCCGCCGCGCGGTTCAGCCAAAATCTGATCTTGACTCACTAACTCCAATCGATACAATTCAATGACATGCCATCGAAAGGCTCCTGTTTTGTACTTTTTCTTTAAATCAATGAAGCTGCTCACTTTCATAACTTTACACAGTTTGTGTCAAGCTATTTCAGGGATATACAGCTGCTCACTTTCATAACTTTACACAATTAGTGTCAAGCTATTTCAGGGATATACATTTTGTTTTATAAACGGGTTTATGTTAATGACGAAAGTAAGCACCAGAGAAAAACTGAAATGTATTTCTTCCCCAAAAAGTACAACTTGATGCTATCATTAAGGGTAACTGACACAGTTTGGGTATATTCAAGGTATAAGATCAAATTACAAGAGAATAGGCTACGAGCTTTACGGAGGCCTCCCGATAAGCGATAATCAGCAAACCACTATTTTCCGTCCATCTGTAATGAAACCCTTGATTTCATTTCATTCAATTCTTTCTTTAACTCGTCATTTTCCAATATATAGCGTTGCAGTTGACCTTTCAGGTAGGCATTTTCGGAAAGAAGGGCAGAAATCATTTTTTCAGTTTCATCGTAAGGCACGGCTTCTTCAGCGGCTTTAGCCTGATTGGCGTATCCCCTACAGGTACCTGAGCAATATTTTGCTGTGGAGCGGCTGGCAAAGTAAACGGACCCGCACCAAAGACAGGTTTTTTCAAAGACTTTGGCGTTATATTTGAAATCGGAACGGTCTAATTTAGGCATAGCTTTTTAAACATTTTATTATCGTTATTATTCCGTTTTAAATTTAAATAAAAAATTGGAAAATATAAATATTTTTTTCCCCTATAACTATATACAATTATATTAAATTATATATATGGTCGCAATCTTATAGCGGTGAAATATCAAATACACTGATTATTAGCAATTTACATTTAAATAATCGGTCGCAATCTTATAACGGTGTTTTAGAAAGTCGCAATCTTATAGCGGTAAAGCATGGAATGGTCGCAATCTTATAGCGGTGAAGCGCATTGGGTCGCAATCTTATAGCGGTAAGTCGCAATCTTATAGCGGTGAAACGGGGTTTGGTCGCAATCTTATAGCGATGAAAGTGCCGTTCGGTCGCAATCTTATAGCGGCGAATTGTACTTTTCTACGTTTCACTGTTTTTTTCCTTATTCAGATTGGTAAGATAAATATCCAGAAGTTCCTGAAGACTTACATCTTCACCTTTGTTATGCTCAGACATAAAACTTGCCTTATAGACATCTCTGATAATTCGATCTTTCAGTTCCTTATCAAATTCGCGATTAGTCAACCACTGCTGTAACAGTTCAAAATTATCAACGTATTGGGGAAAACGATCGTCAAACGCCTGACGTAAACGCTCATTTAGTAACTTAAAGAACAAGTTCTTTTTATTGCCTTCCGGATGAAGATGTAAAGGATCAAAAATAAGTCGAATACTATAGGCTTGTTTTTGACCTTTTTCGGCGTAAAATTCAATTTGAAACTTCAGGTCTGAATTTTCGGCAATGATTTTCAGGTATTTATGCAGCGTAGCCTTACGGTGCTTGGGAAGACTGTCTTCAATACCCGCAATTTCACAGAGAAGATCAAAGTTGGGGGTCAAAATGTTTGTATTATTATAAATAAGTACATTCAGCATTCCTGCCAGATAAATGTACAGATTTTTGATACGCCCGCTGTTCTTGTTTGAGGCGACTCTCAAGTAATCCTTTAAGCTCAGGGTTACGTAAAAACCAATCAGATTTTCAACAAATCCACGGCCCAGTTTAAACGAATAAAAACGTTTTTGCGGACGATCTTCGTGATAACTGACCCGAATATCACTGATAATCTGCACAAAGGAAACATTCAGTTCCTTCATGCTCGGAATCTGCGTTTTCTCTATTCGGGATAAAGGAATATTGTTGGCCGCCAGGCGATACATCGTGTACTCAAAAACACTCTTAAACTCGTGGCCCTGAAGTGTAGGAGGTTTGATAAGCCCGGATTCAAATATAGGATGTGCTTTCTGCAGATTGGGCGCTTTATAGCCCATCAGCTTACAGAAATCACTGATGCTGAAATTTGTATACCCGAACAGATCCGTTTTGTAGGAATGAGCCAGAAAGATAATAATATCCCGGGCCAGCGTAGCATCCTCTTTAAAATTACGCTGAATGTCAGGCAAATTATAAAAAATATTCCTGTCCAGTCGAACGCGGTCCAACCATGCCCGGGCATTGTCGGGAACTAAAGTGACGGGCTCTGATTTCGGATTCATATCGGTGATAGTATAATTAGAGTGTCATATCGCGGTAATTCGGGTCCCGGGCTGTCCTTTGTATTAGATCTTCGTTAAAGTCTTTCGCCTGAGGGCGGTGTATTTTCAGCCAATCACGGGGTTGTTTTTCATTCAGCAGTAATGCTTCCAGTTCTTCAAAGTGGGCGGGAACATTCGGTAAATGTACATCCACTCCCCCATCCTTACGGGAAGCGACAAACTTTCGGGCAGTTTTAAAATACTTTTCCGCCATTGCTTCAAGTACATGTACTTTCCTTTGTGACTCCTCACCTTCATAATAAAGTGAAAATACCGCATTTTCTCCCTGTAATTGAATGATAACTCTCAGATTATCCGCACATTGCGGGTGCGAGAGCAATCCCATCATCTTTATATTCTGAAAAAAACCGGCTTTATCATTGTCATTGGCCAGTACAATTTTCCGGGGCTGATATACTTCTGTCAGGTACTGAATATAGTGCGGCTGAGATTCACTCAAATTACCGGCAGTGGCCACATACAGACGCTTTTCCAAAGAGTCAGCAGGAAACAGCTGATGATAGGATAGGGCATCAATGGGACTTTCCGTGATGACCATTGTCACATCATTTGTGTTATCTGTATTCAGGTTGGAAACCCAACAGGCATCTCCCCGGGCACGCTCAATCTTATTATACTGAACGTTTCGAAGGATGGCGGCAACCACCCCCGTTTGATTCCTCAGCGGAAAAAGGGTATTTATGTACGTTATTCCATTGTGGATGAACGGTCTGTTGAACACCTGTCCTTTAAAATACTCCTCTGAAAGAGTAGCTGTGCTGATTCCCCGCCGATTCAGATAAGACAAATCAAACGGTTCCTGAAAACCGAAGTCATACGCTTCATCAAAAGCAGCTTCGGGGGCAGGGATCGGTCGTAATCGTATTTTGTTTATTTTGATTCTTCCCGCTTCCGATTCATTCAGAAAACCATCCAGTAGGCTGAAAACGGAACGCCAATCACCCTTGCTGCGTTTGAATTCAAAATCCAGAACAGTTCCAGTGTCTTTTACATCATGCGGATTAAAATAGCCCTGATAACCCGTCGTACGATTTTGAAAAACAATGATGACATCCCCCTCTTTTTTCAACACGGCATAGTTACGGGATGTTTTTTTGGGATTGACGGCATAGCCTCTCCACTGCGCAAATTCGATCAAATCAATTCTCGCTTTGTAGTATTCCCAATTATGCTTCCCTTCAGGAGCCCGTTTTTCCATAAGGTGTCCATTTTTGCACTTACCGTTTACCGCTATAAGATTACGACCGTTTGGCAGCTATCTTCTTTATTTTTGATGCGCAGCCGATAATTTCATCACAAACCGTCACGTCACCCGTACGTTTGAGTTGACCCGTCAATTCCGCAAGCCGACTGATCAGAACATCCTTTTGCGATTCTTTAGTTGGCTTGGGAATTGCTTTTACAGGTATCGTTTCTGCATTCACTGCTTCCTCAACGGCATCAATCGTCGGCAGGAGTAAGGTCGAACCGGCTGCTTTTCCCACCCGTTGAATCAACGTCTTATTTATCTTGGTTTTTCCCGAAAGAATATCCGATTTTAATTCGGGCGTAAGTTTCTCCAGACCCGAGGCAAATTCGGCGTCGCGCTTGATTGTTTTGGCACTGACTTTAAATTGTTCACCCAATTTTTCGGAGGTGGAAAGGGCCTCTTTATCATAAGGGACAAAATGTCCCTTATGCCCGTTCACATCCGTTTTTAACGGCTCAGATTCTTGCCCAGCATCATAAGGGACATTTTGTCCCTTATGATCCAATCGCTCATATTTACCTTTTTCTTTTTTTTCATTGAGGTATTTCATCCCGCGTAGATATGAAACCTGCTCCGAAGTAAGGTTTCTTCTACCCAACTGATTATCAATCATATACTGCCTGACATCGTATAGATTTTCAAAATTCACTAAGTGGATTTTGAAATCCGTTCCATGTTTCCTGCAGATGCTGTAACGGTTGTGTCCGTCAATAAGTACAAAAACGGTATCAGTATTTTTGGTCTCAGGGTTAATACTAACTTCCGTCGTCTGCCATACCAACAATGCCTCCCGGCATCCTTCGCGAATAATATTTTGCTCCAACTGTCGGAATTCATCCTCCAGCAAAGGAGGAATGAGTTGTTCGAGTTCAGGTAATATTCGTATCTGTTTTTTTATCTCTTCAAACTGAAGCAGCCCCTGATCTTTAATGATTTTTTTCTCTCCGAGCGAAATCTGATACTTTTTCATAGTCTTCAATTTTTGTTGCCCGAAAGTTCCTGTGCCAATTTAAAATAGTCTTTTGCCCCGTTGGAATCCGGCGCATATTCAAAAATATCCTGCTGAGAAATCTGAGACTCTTTCAACGCTACGTTTTGCCGGATCACAGTCGTAAAAATGTTAAAGTTGGACAGCGTGTTTTTTATATATTCAATCATGTCTCGGTGAACTTTCAGACGAGCATCTACCATGGTCAAAATAATCCCTTCGATGGTCAGTTCGTAATTGATACGATCCCGCACCTGTGTTATTCGGTCAAATAAATTATTAACCCCCTTCAATGCCGAAGCCTCTGGTTGAAGGGTCACCAAACATCCCGTAGAGGCAACCAGTGCCGAGTTGGTAAAAATGTTCAACGCCGGCGGACAATCAATAAAAATATAATCATATTGACTGCGAATAGGAGCGATGACGTTTTTCAGTTGATTGACCCCGCCGACAGCTTGCACCAGTTCCAAATCCGCATAGGCCAGTTCCAAATCACTGGGTGCCAGATCATAATGATCCGCGATAGAGATGACAGGCAGCGGTTCTCCTTTCAGCAATGCCTGCACCACCTGTTTTTCCGGGTTGTCATGTCCGAGTGCCTGAGAAAGATTACCCTGTGAATCCATGTCAATTAACAGTACCCGATAGCCCAGTTTTACTAGTGCTTTCCCCAGATTGAGGGTCGTTGTCGTTTTTCCGACGCCTCCTTTATGATTCACAACGGAAATCACCTTTGCTCTTTCGTTGGCAAACTCTTTAAATCCATATTTAACCAAAATAGGGTAGAGGCCTGCCAAATGTTTGGGATTAAGCTGTCGATCGCCCGTTAAAGCCTTTGAAAGTGTACTGGCCGGTAATTGGGCTTCTTTCTCCAATACAGACAGAGAAAGTGCAGGATTTTGTTTTAAAAAAGAGATTGCTCTTTCGTGAGTAAGCATAAAATGGCTTTTTGCCATAAATTTAAGACAAATATTTTTTTATGTCAAAATATTGTGACAAAATAAATTATTCATCGAAAAATGGGGGATTTTCTTTAGCTACTGCCGTTGCATAGATTCATCAAATATATCAGACAGATTAGCCGAATGCCGCTTTACCATTTAAAAAACTAAGCAAATTGAAGTTATGGGGTGTACTTATACGTAAGTCCAATCTGAAACCGCCCATTTTGGCATTATTTATTATCAAATTTAATAAAATACAAGATTGATTTACGCGTCCTTAGGAACATGCACAGTTTCTTATGAAACCAATCCATCTTGCCGGAAAATTGTACACAAAAAGTACTTTGCTGCGATCAAGCCTATACTTTGATTGCTATACAGGCAGTAATAACAAAAACAGAGGGCTACAAACTACGTTTTTAAAGTAAAAGGCTGGGGTTAAAACTTTACATTCAAACCCGCGTTTGTTTGTACTCACCAAACTGCTTGTATCGTCCGAAAAAATGTTGACCGTTTTTATGTTAATCCTGAAATATGTTTACCGTTTTCTACTAAGTCCTGTAGTATCTTAACCGATGAATGTTCAAATCACTCGAGTTTACAGCCCCGCTTGAAGTATGGATAGGGCGTATATTTGAGTTCTTAATTGAAAGTAAATGAAGATACTGTTTCTATCAAAAACCGGAGAATCTATCATTAATAGAAGTGCCTGAAAAACCATAAAGACAGTCATATTTTATAATGAGATAGGGTAGCGATGCGGCTTTTGGCAGTCACTATTTTTTGGCTAACTCGTCTTTCATTAGCCGAACTTGCTCAGTTATATACAAATACTGACATTTATCATACTGATACTTAATACTTATACTCATTTTTAGTAAAGTACTTCTAAGTAATAGCACTATGTCACCTATTTCCTCCGATTTATTGCAACGCTACGGCGCTTCCCTCAACCGCTTTGCCAAAGGCGAGTATATTTTTTACGAAAATTGGCCGGCTCATTTCTATTTTCAGGTAGAGGAAGGAAGTGTCAAGATGTTTAATTCGGGCGAAAACAACGATTATATTCAAGGTCTTTTTGCCCACGGAGAAAGCTTCGGCGAGCCCCCTTTATTGGCCGACTTCCCCTATCCGGCTGATGCTAAAGCTGTTACTAAGTGCAAAATTTGGGTATTGAAAAAGGCAAATTACCTGCAATTACTGCGTGATCATCCTGATATTCACTTTGAACTCAGTAAAACGTTGGCAAAACGACTTTGCCATAAAACCAAGCTGCTTAATACCATGACTACCCAAAATCCTGAGAAAAGGATTCTGACCGTCATTGATTTCTTCAAAAACAAAACTACTCGCCCAAATAATAGTTATGAAGTACCTTTTACCCGTCAGGTCATTGCCGATATGACGGGGTTGCGCGTAGAAACGGTTATCAAAAAAGTGCTTCAATTGGCTGTAAACGGCGAATTAGAGATGCAGGACCATAAAATTTTGCGTCATTGACATTTCTCCGGTTTCTTTCAAAAGCCTCAAATGGGGCTTTTTTTTATAGCTCTACCTATTTAGTACTCAGTAAAATTACTTAAAAACCAACACTCAATCCTGCTGAAAGTCTGCTATTGTGTATGATTCAAACCATAAGAATGAGGGGAGAAGTGGCCGTAGGTTTGCAAACACAAGACGAACATTCTCTAATGTTCTTTGTCGAAATAAGCACAATGCAGTTAACCAAAATTTAATCACAAAATGAAACGTGTATTTTTTTACTTTTTGCTGGCTATTACCGCCGTAGCAGGATACGGATGCTCAGGTAAAGGAGCCGAGCAACGCGCCGAAGCTCCCGAGACTGACTCCGCTGCCATTTTAAACCAACCCGAAACCCACGGCACCGAGGTCAAAGAAGTCGTTCTTTCCAATCCGCTTGACCAAACTATGATCAAAACCGGCACCGGCATTTACGATTTAAAATGTTCCGCCTGCCACAAACTCACCCAAGACCGAATCGTAGGCCCGGGCTGGGCGGGTGTGACCAAAAGACGTAAGCCCGAATGGATCATCAACATGATTACCAACGTGGATATGATGCTTGCCGAAGACGCCGAAGCTCAAAAAATGTTGGAGCAGTGTTTGGTAAGAATGCCCAACCAAAACCTCACCAAAGAAGAAGCGCGCAGCATGGTTGAATTTATGCGTAAAAACGACGGAGAAAAATGAGTGGGCAGTTTACAGTAAGCAGTCAAACAATGATTTAGAAAGGTCAGACGACAGTCAGACCGCAGTCAGGCGCTAATCAGACCTTATTTGTCTTTCTCTTTCAACGCCTTTCAATAAACCTCAAAAAACGTACCTCAATGAAAATCAACAGTATCAACGGCATCGCTTTAGCGGTGCTTGCAGGAGGCTTTTTTGCCTGCAAACCCGATAATTCGGGAAAATCAGGCGGTTCGGAATTAGCCGGTGACGCCGCCCAAAAAGTGTACGTAGCACCGGGCAAACACGACGAATTTTATAACATCGTATCGGGCGGATTCAACGGTCAACTTTCGGTTGTAGGTCTGCCATCGGGACGGGTATTGCGCATTATTCCCGTTTTCTCTCAATTTGCCGAAAACGGCTGGGGGTACAGCGAAGAAACCAAACCCATGCTCAATACCTCGCACGGATTTGTGCCCTGGGACGACTCTCACCACGTGGCCCTTTCGACCACCAACGGCGAGCACGACGGCAAATGGGCATTCATCAACGGCAACAACACGCCGCGCATTGCCCGCATCAGTCTTTCCACTTTTCGCACGGATGAAATCATTGAGTTACCTAACTCCGGCGGAAACCACTCATCACCGTTTGTAACGGCCAATACCGAATATGCCGTAGCGGGAACCCGCTTTTCGGTGCCGCCCGATGCCAATGCCGATGTGTCTATCAACAGTTTTAAGCAAAACTTTAAAGGCTACATCAGTTTCGTGAGCATTGACAAAACCACGGGGCACATGGCTATAAAGTTTCAGTTGAAAACCCCGGGCGTCAGCTTTGACTTGGCCCGCGCCGGAAAAGGCAAATCCGACGGTTGGTTCTTCTTCTCGTGCTACAATACTGAGCAGGCCAATTCTTTGCTCGAAGTAAACGCTTCGCAAAAAGACAAAGACTTTATTCTGGCCGTCAACTGGAAAAAAGCCGAGCAATATTTAGCGCAGGGAAAAGGCAAAAAGGAAGCTGCCAAGTTTGCGCACAACATCTATGACGAAAAAACGCACTCCGCTACCTCGACTATCATCAACGAAGTAATGACGCTCGACCCCAAAGAGTGCCCGGATATGTTGTATTTTATGCCTTGTCCTAAATCTCCGCACGGTTGCGACGTCGACCCCACGGGCAGTTACATTGTAGGATCGGGTAAATTGGCGGCGGTGATTCCCGTGTTTTCATTTGACAAAATTCAAAAAGCGATTGCAGCCAAAACCTTCGACGGTGATTTTGACGGAATTCCGGTGCTGAAATACGAAGCCGTATTGCACGGAGAAGTGAAGAAACCGGGCTTAGGACCCCTGCACACCGAGTTTGACGGACAGGGAAATGCCATTACGTCCTTCTTTGTTTCTTCAGAATTGGTAAAATGGAACATCCAATCCCTCGAAGTACTGGATCGCGTGCCTACTTATTATTCCGTAGGTCACTTGTCTATCCCCGGCGGGCCGACCTCCAAACCACACGGAAAATACGTAATTGCTTACAACAAAATCACGAAAGATCGCTACCTGCCTACGGGCCCTGAATTGACTCAATCAGCACAGTTGTACGACATTTCAGGCGAAAAAATGAAGTTACTGCTTGACTTCCCCACCATTGGTGAGCCGCACTATGCCGAAGCCATACCCGCTTCATTGGTCGAAAAGAACTCACGGAAGATTTTCAAATTGGAAGAAAACTTCCACCCTTACGTAGCAAAAGGCGAAAAAGAAGCCAAAGTAGTGCGCAAAGGCAACGAGGTACACGTGTACATGACCGCCATCCGGTCACACTTTACGCCCGACAACATTGAAGGCGTAAGAATGGGAGACGACGTTTATTTCCACGTCACCAACCTGGAACAGGACTGGGACGTTCCGCACGGTTTTGCGGTACGCGGAGCCAATAACGCCGAAATCCTCATCATGCCCGGCGAGACCTGTACCCTTAAATGGAAACCCACCAAAGTAGGTGTCACTCCAATGTACTGCACTGACTTTTGTTCGGCGCTCCACCAGGAAATGCAGGGCTACGTGCGCGTATCACCCGCCGGCAGCAAAATCCCGCTCTCGTGGGGCACGGGCAAAAACCCAACCGCCGAAGCGGAAAAGAAAGTGGCAAAACTGTAACCCCATTAATTCCGTCGGGGTAAAAAAGTAGCCCTGACGGAATTAAAAAAAATACTCCCATGAAACCAATCCACCACATCTCAAGAGTCAGCATCGCCGTCGCTTCGTTGGCATTGATCGCAACTTATTTCGTTCCGCTTTGGCGCATTGACCTTTGGGCGCCGCAGTACCCGGAGGGATTAGTGATGAAAATCTGGCTTTCTAAGTTATCGGGTGATGTAGATATCATCAACGGACTCAATCACTACATCGGCATGGCGCACATCAAAGCAGAAATGTTTCCCGAATTCAAGATATTACCCTATGCCGTAGGATTTTATATCCTCTTTGGGTTGCTTACCGCCCTACTGAAAAACCTTAAAATGTTGGTCATCTATTTCGTACTGATCGTGTCGGCAGGTGTGGTGGCTCTGTATGATTTTTGGAAATGGGGCTACGAATACGGTCACAATCTCAGCGACGATGCGCCCATCAAAGTGCCGGGCATGGCCTATCAACCTCCGCTCATCGGTTATAAAGAATTACTCAATTTTGGGGCCTATTCCATGCCCGACGCAGGCGGATGGATCTTTGTGGTGCTGGGGGTAGTCGTGGCCACCACTCTTGCGTATGAATTTTATTTTTCGAAAAAAACAGCCGTCAAAAAAACGAACATCAAACCGGTCATTCTTTGGGCTATTGTTGGTTTGGGAACCGTTTCACAAGGCTGCACCCAAAGCCCCGAGCCGATTCGTTACGGAAAAGACGCCTGCGAATTTTGCAAAATGACCATCATGGACAAAAAATACGCGGCAGAAATAGTCACCGACAAAGGGAAAGTCTTCAAATTTGACGACATAAGTTGTCTGATTAAATACATGAAAGCCAACAGGTTAATTGAGGCAGAACTTGCCTTTGTGGTGGTCAATGATTACAGCAAACCGGGTGAATGGATTGACGTAAAAACCGCTGCTTTTTTAAGCAGCAAAGACCTCCGAAGTCCTATGCGCGGCGATGTGGCGGCTTTTAGTGCCAAATCGTTTGCAACGGCCAATATGGCCCAAATTTCAGAAGCTAAAATGCTGACGTGGAAAGAAGTTTTTGATAATTTTTAATGATGAAACCAGCCCTTAAAAATAGAACACGGGTTGAACGGATTCCACGGATACTCACGGATTTAATCCTTTTACATCCATTCAATCCGTTAAATCTGTGTGCCATTGCATTCATTTTTGCTCTCCACGCACAAGCTAAGACTTGGAAAATCACCGCCAATCAAGATTTTAAACGAATCATTGAACAAGCCCACCCTTACGATACACTGCTGATTCAAAAGGGTTTATACCGTGTCAATAACGTTTTGATCAATAAACCTTTATTCATCATCGGTCAAAATTTTCCCGTATTCGACGGTCAATTGAAGAGCGAGATTTTCACCATTACAGCGAGCAATGTCACCGTCAAAGGCATTCATTTTCAAAATGTCGGTATGACGAGCATGATCGATTGGGCCGCCATTAAAGTATTGGAAGCCCGCAATGTTCGCATCATCGGCAACCGCGTCAGAAACAGCTATTTCGGCATTTATCTTTCGGCTTCCGATCATTGTTTAGTACAGGGCAATGACGTGCAGGGCAATCCTAAAGAAGAACAAAATACGGGAAACGGCATCCACGCCTGGAAATGCGACAGTATTCGTATCGAGAACAACCATATAGCAGGCCACCGCGATGGAATTTATTTTGAATTTGTGACCAATTCAATCATCCAACACAATGACAGTCAGCAAAATATCCGTTACGGACTGCATTTTATGTTTTCGCACCAAAACGCTTATTTATACAATCATTTCCATAAAAACGGAGCCGGTGTGGCAGTGATGTACACCAAATTCGTGACCATGAAACACAACATTTTTGAACAAAATTGGGGCGGGGCGGCCTATGGATTATTACTGAAAGACATTTCTGACAGCCACATTGAACATAATCTTTTCAGCACCAACACCGTGGGCGTTTATATGGAAGGGTGCAGCCGTTCTGTTTTTTCCAATAACCAATTCATTAAAAACGGCTACGCCATTCGGGTACAGGCCAATTGCGATGACAACACGCTCGTTTACAGTAATTTCAAAGGAAACACGTTCGACGTAGCCACCAACGGCGATGTAGTTTTGACCAAAGTAGCCCATAATTATTGGGACAAATACGAAGGCTATGACCTCAATCGCGACGGCATCGGCGACGTGCCATTTCGGCCCGTGAGCCTCTACGCAAGCGTGATCGAGCGCATTCCGCAGGCAATGATGCTGTTGCGAAGTTTTACCGTGACGCTGCTGGACCGCATCGAAAAAATCATTCCGAGCATCACACCCGAAGGCATGAAAGACGAGTCACCGATGATGAAACCGATAAAATTATAACCCATGATTCGCGCTGAAAACATACACAAATCGTTTGGCAAACTGCACGTACTGCGTGATGTCAACGTCACCCTTCTCAAAGGCCGAGTCGTGGCGGTGATTGGACCCAACGGCTCGGGAAAAACAACGTTTATCAAAACCCTGCTCGGCATGGTGGTACCCGACAGCGGCAGCATTTTCGTGAATGATCAATCCATTGCCAATCGACATGATTACCGCGCCCAAATCGGGTACATGCCCCAAATCGGGCGCTATCCCACCAATCTGAAAATCAGGCAGTTGTTTGACATGATGACAGACTTACGCCAAGAAAAAGCCCCCGATTCATTGGACGAAGACTTAATAACGGCCTTCCGTTTGCGCGATATGTTTGAAAAACCGCTGGGCACGTTATCGGGCGGAACCAAGCAAAAAGTAAGTGCGGCGTTGGCCTTTTTGTTCAATCCTCCCATCCTGATCCTGGACGAACCAACGGCAGGTTTGGACCCGCTTTCGAGCGAGTTGTTGAAAGAGAAAATCCAACGGGAACACGAAAGCGGTAAGCTGATCCTGATTACCTCACACGTCATGTCAGACTTAGATGAGCTTGCTACCGATGTGCTCTATTTGCAGGACGGCAGTGTGCAGTTTTACAAATCGTTGGAGGAACTGAAAGAAGAAACCGGCGAACAAAAACTGGGCCGTGCCATTGCACAGATCATGTCAAAAACGGCGGTTTTGTCTAAACGAGTGCAAGAAACAGACATTCCAAGTTTTTAGAATCGGGGACGCCCGGTCTTGGAATGTCTTTAAAAATTTACAAAAGTTAACGCAATGAAAATCAAGCTTATTTACTTCATCCTTCCGTTGGCAGTGCTCTCCATGCTTCTTGGTGTGTATGCGGGCTGGCTGCGGTTGGGTTGGAATTTTCCCATTTTGGCAGCGCAGGCAACCGCCCTGCACGGTGCCCTCATGGTCGGAAGTTTTTTGGGGACGTTGATTGCCGTGGAGCGCGTTGCTATTCTCAAAAACAAATGGATATGGATCGTTCCGTTGGCCTTTGTAAGCAGCTTGCCGTTGTTGTTACACGTTTCACCGGCGGCGGGCTATTTTGCCTTAGTGGCCGGGAGTATCGGTTACTTTGGGGTATCGGTTTACAATTATAAAAAGTACCGCTTCACGGGCGATCTGTTGCTGCTGATTGGGGCTGTTTTTCAGTTTTTTGGCCACCTGGCATTGGCATTGACTTACTCTTACCCGATGGCATTAGCAGGATGGATGGCGTTTTTTGTCTTTACCATCGTGGGTGAACGCCTCAACCTGACGCGGTTTTTACCCGTCAAAAAGAACGACCGCCGGGAGCTGTTTGGCTGGCTCGGACTGTTTGTCATCGGTTTGTTTTTATACCATACCGACTACCGCTTTTTAGTAAGTATAAGCATGGCAGGGATTGGTCAATGGCTGATTCGCAACGACATTGCCCGCCATAACCTGAACAAAACGGGCAGTTACCGTTTCCTGGGCATTACGTTGCTTTCGGGATACAGTTGGCTGCTGTTTACGGGGCTCATTGCTTCCCTCAACACCACCTCGCCGTGGGTTTACGATGCCGTACTGCACGCCTTTTTTGTCGGGTTTGTCCTAACCATGATTTTGGCCCACGCGCCCATCATTTTCCCAAGTCTGTTGGGGTTCAACGCAAAACCCTATCATCCAATACTTTATGGCTGGGTTGGACTGTTGCAGGTCAGTATTCTCCTGCGAATAGCCGGCGATTTATCCCAATATATCACCCTTCGCCAATGGGGCGGCTTGCTCAACGGGCTGGCATTTTTAGGCTATTTGATCACGATTGCCTTTCTGCTGGGCACCCACAAAACCAAGGCTGTACCCAAACGGGCCGCCGATCCTACAAAAATCATTAATCAATCATTGTCATGAACAAAGTTACCAAATACGTCCTGTACGACATCATCCGCAATCGGTTCGTTATGGGCTATACGTTGTTGCTGGCGGCGGTGAGTTTGAGCTTTTTCAGCTTCGATTCCGATCCCAACAAAGGGCTTTTGAGCTTACTTAACATCATTTTGATGGTAGTGCCGCTGGTCAGCATTATTTTTTCGACCATTCATTTTTACAATTCCTACGAATTTATCGAACTGCTCTCGGCGCAACCGTTGAGCCGCCGAAGCATTTTTTTAAGCGAATACATCGGAGTAGCGGCTTCGTTGAGCCTGGCATTTTTAATAGGTGTAGGTATCCCGACGATGATTTTTGAAGGAACCGAACGCGGAATCATCCTGATTATAAGCGGCTTAATGTTAACACTGTCGTTTGTGTCGTTGGCTTTTTTGGCCGCCGTCATTACCCGCGACAAAGCCAAAGGCATGGGATTGGCACTGATCATTTGGTTCTATTTTGCCTTAGTATATGACGGTTTGGTACTGGGCATCCTGTTTTCATTCAGCGATTATCCGCTCGAAAAGGTAATGCTCGTCCTCACTGCCCTCAACCCTACCGATCTGGCCAGAATCATGGTCCTGATGAAAATGGACATTTCGGCGCTGATGGGCTTTACGGGAGCCGTTTTTCAGGACTTTTTCAGTACTGATTACGGACTGATCATCGCCTTGTCGGTGCTGATGGTGTGGGTAATTTGGCCCGTGGCTTTGGCGACCCGCATTTTCAGAAAAAAAGATTTATAGAAAAAAGAGCCGTATAATTTTCCCTCAACGTACGCTCAGTTGCGCAAAATTCCCTTTAATTTTTAACCAAAACGTGTATTGAAATGAAATCTAAACTTATTGCCATTGGATTTATCGCAGCCTTCACCGCCTGCCAATCTTCCGCCGAACAATCAGACAATCAAGCGAATGCGACTGAAACCGCTTCAGTTGCCGGACAATCTGCCGTGGAAGATAATGAATCCCAAAAAGACGTTGTAAAGGTAGCCGTCGGCTCTCCTGACCACACCACGCTTGTGAAGGCAGTACAGGCCGCCGATTTGGTGGATGTACTTTCCAACGCGGGGCCTTTTACGGTCTTTGCCCCAACCAACGAAGCCTTTACTAAGTTACCCGCCGGAACGGTCGAGGATTTACTCAAGCCCGAAAACAAAGACAGGCTGAAAGCCATTTTGGAGCACCACGTGATGACTTCTGCCTTAGCCGCCGACTTTTTTCAGGAAGGCCAAACGATGGGCATGGTGGACGGCACCAACGTGACTTTTCACAAAAAAGGCGATGTGCTCTACATCGGCGAAGCCAAAATACTGGCTTCGGTGCGGGCTTCCAATGGATTTGTACACATTATTGACGGAGTTGTTGTACCCAATTAATCACACAAAAATGAAAACTTCAAATATCCCGGGTTTACTGCCTTATGAAGGCATTAAAACCAAAAAAATTGATGCCAATGATCACTTTAAAACAGTGTGTATCAGCATTCAACAAGGCGAACGGCTCGACACGCACACCTCTCCTACCGACGCTTTTTTGTACGTATTGGAAGGAAATGCCAATTTCAATCTCGAAGGAGAAGCTTTTTTTCTTTCACCCGGCGATGGAATCTCGTTCAAAGCTCACGCCGCGCATTCCGTCAATGCATTGACCGATTTTAAGATGCTGTTATTCAGATAATTAACGTTATTGAATTGATTTTAATCATCTTCTCTGCTTCAAAATCACTTACCTTTTCCGCATAGAGAAAACCAAACATGGCATACAAACGGCACATATCACTTTTTTTGCTGTTATTGATCAGCTTCAAAACACTGGTGGTGCCGTTTGTGTATTTGGATTTTGAATTACGCAAAGAACACATTATTCAAACACTTTGCGAAAACCGTTACAAACCTCATCTCCACTGTGACGGAAAATGCTATTTGGCCAAACAAATTCAAAAAGTAGCCGAAGGACACGCCCGCGACGATGCGCAAAAACAGAGCGATTCGGCCAAACGGGTTATTCAGGAAGTATTTGAAGAAACTCCATTGGATTTTTCATTGACTTTTGCCTTTCCCCTCGATTCCAAGCTTTTTTCCTTATTTTCTTCTTCTGTACACAAAGGCTTTTTATTCAAGCCCGTTGTGCCTCCGATTGCCTGATTTTTTGTATTGAAAAAGCCATTCCCCATCTGCCACGAGTAGACATTGTGCTTTTTTTTCACGTAGGCAATCATACATACATGAAAATCAACCCATTAGTAATGATTGGGGTTTTGTTGACGACTGCCTGTCAAAACAGGGAGCAGACCCAAATCAATATCCTCGAAAAGGACGTGATGATGATTCACGATGCTGTCATGCCCAAAATGGGTGAGTTAGTAGTATTGGAAAACGCCATTCGCAGGCAAATTACCCAAACCGACAGCTTGCCCAAAATCACGCCCAACCACTCCGCGCTGAACCAGCTGCTGGAGCAATCCATCCGCCTTTCATCTCAACTCAAACAGGCCGACGATGCCATAATGAATTGGATGCACCACTATCGAGGTGATTCACTCAGGCAATTGCTTCCTTCCCAAGCCATTCAGGCATTTACGCAGGAGAAAATCAAGATTGAGCAAGTCAGTGATGACATGCTCAAAAGCATCGAAGAGACACAAAACTTTCTGAAACAACAATGAAAAATATACAATTAATACTACTGCTTCTCTTGGGAATGTTTGCCCAAAAAGCGGCGGCGCAATACGCTGTCAAAGGCAAAATTTTTGACGCCGTCTCCAAAGAACCCATCGTAGGAGCTACCATTCAAATTCTGACCACTACTGATGGTACGGTTACTAATCAAAATGGCCAATTTCAGCTAAAATCAGTACCTCAAAACGCCCAAATCAAAATCTCCACCATTGGCTATACCTCTCAGGAACACACCGTTACAGACGCTCAACCCCTGACGATCTCATTGGAGCCCGCCGTTGAGAATCTGCAACAAATCGTGGTAACGGGCAATCGGGAAGCCGCTTTGCGTACCGAATCACCCATGGCCATTTCACGATTGACACTTAAACAAATCGACGAAGCCAAAGCTACGGCCCTGTTTGAAATCATCAACAAAACGCCGGGTGTGATGATGGTGAATCTAAACAATGAACAGCACATGATGGCGATTCGCCAACCCATGACCACCAATGCTTACTTTCTGTATATGGAAGATGGAGTGCCGATTCGGCCCATAGGCGTTTTCAATCACAATTCTATTTTGGAATTCAATCAGTTTGCCATCAGTTCGGTCGAAGTCGTGAAAGGTCCGGTTTCTTCCATTTACGGCCCCGAAGCCGTAGGAGGCGCGGTCAATTTTATTACGCACCGCCCCACCTCAGTACCCACGGCAAAAATCGGTGTGCAGGCCGACCAATGGGGCTATCAACGCCTGCAATACGGGGTCGGAGGAATGAAGGGCAAGTTTGGCGTGTACGTGGGCGGGTTCGTGTCTCGTCAGCGCAATGCGTGGATGACGAGTTCTGATTACGATAAAAACGCCGTGAATGTACGGTTAGAGTATCATTTTACGCCTAAATCGCGGTTGATCTATACGCTTTCGTACAACAACTACGATTCGCAAACGAGTGGCAGTGTGGATAGCGTGGCGTTTTACAATCGCCGGTATGTGAGTACGACCGACTTTACCTACCGCAAATCGTATTCGCTTCGCTCGCGTTTGACGTTTGAAAAAGACTGGAATAGCGGTTCTCAATCGTTCATTACAGTTTTTGGTCGCGACAACAAACACGGTCAGAATCCAAGCTACGGCATTCGTTGGACATCGGGTGCAAGTACAGCCCGGGGAGAAATTAATTCGAGCGACTTCAAAAGTTTGGGACTCATTGCCCAACACACGCAGAAGTTCAAATTCCTGAATTCCAAACTGATCTCGGGGACGACGTTTGATTTTTCTCCGAGTACTTATTGGTCGTACCAAATTGATTTAGCCGCCCAACTCCGCGCCGATAAAAAATCAGTGGAGAAATACACCATTGCCAAGGAACGGCCTGATATTCAAATCGCCAACTACGACGCCGACATTCATAATACGGCTTTCTATGCGCAGTATGACTTTGAGCCGCTACCTAAACTGCGTATTTCAGCAGGTTTGCGTTATGATAATATGTCGTTTGACTTTGTGAATTATTTGGACAATACCACAGGAAATAAATCATACAGTCAGACCACGCCCAAAATCGGCTTGACCTACGATTTGGGTAAAGGAAAAGGGATTTACGCCAATTATTCCAAAGGTTTCTCACCTCCCGGCCTGACGGCGATCTTTCGTAAACGCAGCACTCCCCTGCCCAACGGCGATTTGTTTTATTACAACCTCGCTTCCGCTCAATTTGACAATGCCGAGATTGGCGGATGGGCTTCGTTGCTTAACAATAAAGTGTACGTAGATGTAGCCGCTTACCAAATGAACGGCACCAACGAACTGCTGAACATTCGCCGGCCCGACAACTCCACTGATTACCAATCAGCAGGAAAAACCCTCCACCGTGGCATTGAGTTTGGATTGACCTACAGGCCTGACAAACAACTCTTTGTGCGATTTGGAGGAACAACAGCTATTCACCGTTTTGTAGAATTTACACTGAGTCAAAAAGCATCCGACGTCCTGAAAGATGTCAACGGAAAAGACATGCCTTCGGCGCCTCGATGGTTGTGGAACTCGGAGATCAGTTACTATCCAATCTGGTTCAAAAACTTCCGTACGTCAGTGGAATGGCAACACGTAGCGGGTTGGTTCCAGAACCAAACCAATACCGTTCGTTACGAGGGCTACAACCTGGTCAATTTCCGTGCGGGCTACCAATGGAAAGGCATTGAACTTTTTACCAACATCATGAACCTGACCGACGCCTTGTACGCCTCCAACGCCACGCGGGGCAACGCAACCACCGACCGTACGACATTTACCCCCGCCGCGCCGCGCACGTTTACGTTGGGAGTGCAGTATACTTTTACGGTAAATAAAATGAAGTAGGAACACGGAAAAAGTAGAACGGAGAATTTATCCGTTAAATCCGTTTTATCCGCGTTCCATTGATTTCCAAATCATAAAAATCTAAAAAATGAAAACCATTTTCATCGCCACATTCGCCTTTATCAGTTTATCCGCTTTTTGGCCTAAAGAATCGTCTAAAACGGCACAATTATCCAACGAAAAATTTACAGGCGCGACACCTCGTTTCACCACCGACCACCGTGGCAATCCGGTATTGAGTTGGGTCGAAAAAGACGGTGACAAAAGCTTCTTTTACTTCGCCGTTTCTGAAAACGGCGGACAAACATTTGACAAAAAAATCCAAATCAATGCCCCTGCTGATTTAACGGTCCACGCTGAAGGAATGCCGCGCGTGGCCTTCAGAGCCGACGGCAGCATTTGGGCCACGTTTGAAATCAAAAAACCGACCAAAGAAGCACCGCGTGCCTCCGATTTGATGTACGTTACTTCGGCTGACAACGGCAAAACCTGGTCGACCCCGAAAGCTGTTCATAAAGATATTTCGCCCGGCAAAGGCCACTCGTTCAGCGACATGGTTCGTTTGCCCAACGGAGAATTGGGCTTTGTGTGGTTGGACGAAAAAATGGGCAATTACGACGGTCGCAGCGTAAAATTTGTTCAAACATTACCCAACGGAGGTTTTTCGGAAGAAGTCGTAGTGGATTCCAACGCCTGTCAGTGCTGTCGCACGGTGTTGTTTATTGATGCCGACAAAAACATTCACCTCACCTACCGCGACCTGCTCGCCGATGGCACTCGCGACATGAGCCACGCCCTCTCGACCGACGGCGGTAAATCGTTTACTCAACCCCAATTGGTCTACAAAGACCGTTGGAAAGTCAATGCCTGTCCGCACACCGGCCCCGGCATGACTCAGGCAGGAAATGATTTCTTTGTAACGTGGTTCAGCGGCAAATCCGAAAGCCACGAAGCAGGCGTCAGAATCGTTAAATTGGGAGAAGAAAAACTCTTTTCCTGCAATTTAACGGTACGCGCCAAGCACCCCCAAATCGCCAATCTAAACGGCAATTTGGCCGTGGTTTGGGACGAATCCGTAGAAAAAAACGGTGAATTTTTTACCAAAATTGCCCTGAGGATCATTGACAAAAACGGCAAAGAAACCACCACGCATCTGACTGCCGATAATGAAAATGCTTCGTATCCTGTACTTTTGCCGACGCCTCATGGTTTATTGTTGTCTTATGAGCTTCAAAAAAGCAATGATAAGGCCGTAATTGTATCACAGTTAATAGGGAAAGTACTAAATGGAGTAAGGCTAAATTCCGGGGAGGTCAATTATTATAGGTAATGTATTATGGTTTGTAAAAAGCTTAAAATGCTCCGCATAAGACCTATATAGCGAAAGTTACCTGCCGATTTCTGTACGTATCTACTTGATTTCAATTCCGGGTAATGTAAGTTTAGAAAGTATGTGGTAGATGTCAGAATATCTATGTGGCCTTTTATAAACGACCGTTCTTAAAACGCCACAAACTGGGTAAACCCTAAAAAACGTCTCAATAACTCATCCTAAAATGGCAAATCAAATATTGAATCGTGAGATAACGAATAGAGACACTTTTGAAGGATTGTTTGGGAGGGTTTTCAGTGGTGAATCTGGTCTCAGAAAAATCCCCGTTTTATGAGACGGATATTGACCTTGTATTGTCCCAAAAAATGTTGCCCGTTTTTAAGTTAATCATAAAATAAATTTGCCGGTTTCTGCTTAGTCCGAATTTAGTCTATGTTTTTTCTTTACGTTTAGTAAGATTGTAATAGTTTTTCCAACGACGTTCCAGCGGACCGAATTCACAATATGCTTCATTTGGACTGAGCATATTACAGCCGCTGCGGCGGAGCGCTGAGATGCGGACGCTTATAGTTGTAGAGAAAGATACTTTTCACTAACAGGACATACGCTTCCTGTAGCGTTCGAACCGGTTGATGACTTAGATATTCTTGTTTGAGAATACCGCACGGGCGGCCCCGCGTTTACCCGCTCTGCAATTGAATTCTCTAACTGCCAAAAAAACTAACTGTGTTCGCCTAACTCCAAAAATTCTTCAACATTCAATTGCATGCGCACCCAACCATATACAACTATGAATCAAAATCCGCTTTCACAAATTCAAGCTTACTTGACCAAGACATTTTTTGTGCCCAAAACGGCGATTTCGCCCGATCTGTTATTGAGAAGATTAGCGCTGAGCACTGCTGAGTTTATGGAAATCGTCTTTGTGCCGGAAACTCAAAACCAAATTACCCTGCCCGACGATGAATTACAGCGAGTCAGAACCGTAGGCGATTTGGCTTTACCGGCAGAGCAAAGTCTTATATCTGTATCCAATTGATAATCTTGGAAGTCTTCTAAAACAAAGGCAAAAGTGTAGCGAAAAAAATATTTATCACGGACAAACTTTTCATTAGAAGATATCGGTATCACTTCATGACAATAAATGTGCCTACCAGAATAAATATACAGCCAATCGCTACTTTCCAACTAATAGGCTCTCTCAATATTATAAATGCCAAAATCAGTGTAAGGGCTAAACTTGATTTATCAATGACAGCCACTTTAGCCACCGGGCCGGTTTCCAACGCTTTAAAATAAAACAACCACGACAAACCGGTCGTAATTCCCGATAGAATCACAAACAATAAACTCCTTTTTGAAATACCGGCTAACTGCCTGTGCTCGCCGACGAAGATAACAATGCCCCAAGCGATGACCAGTATGACGACCGTTCGAATAGCGGTAGCGACGTTGCCACTTATTTCGCTAATACCTATTTTGGCCAATATGGCCGTAAGGGCGGCAAAAAAAGCCGCAAAAAGTGCGTAGTATGCCCACATGCCTGTTGGTCAGTTAAAATCAATTGAAAAATAATGAACTCCCATCCGATAGGAATGGGCAATAGTCCAGCCGTTTAACAGACAAATTTGATGGACAATTGCCAATCCCAACCCGGTTCCCTGAGTATGATTGGCACTTTTTGTGAACCGATCAAATAAATGCTCGGGAGGAAAATCCAACGCTGAACCGGGATTGCTGATAATGAGTTGTTGCTCACTTATAAAAATGACTATTTCACCCAGCGAAGGCGAATAACGCAGTGCATTGGAAAGTAGATTCGATAACAAAATATCACATAAATAACGGTCTGACTTTACAGTAACGGGGCACAGATTTGTAGAAAGAGTCATGTTTCGAACTGAGAACAGCTCTTCCATTTGTTCCAAATGTTGGCCGAGAAGTTCATCTACCCGAATCAATTGCTTTTCCAAGTACACCTGATTGTCCAATTTGGCCAACAACAGTAGGTTACGATTCATTTTACTCAGTCGTTCCACGCCCGATTTGGCCTGCACAATATAACGCGCCATTTCTTCGCTGACCTCCAATTGGCTCATCCGATCCAATTTGGATTGGATAATTCCCAAAGGAGTTTGAATTTCGTGGGAAGCATTTTCGGTGAATTCCCGAAGCGCCAGGTATTCCCGGCGACTTCGTTCGGTGAGGTCTTTGAGCGAGTACTGCAATTCTTTAAATTCGGTGATCGTGGAATCATGCCATTGCAGCGGTTGGGCTGAACGCACCGAGAATTGCTTCAGGTTTTCCAGGTTTAAAAAGAAAGGTTTCCAAATTTTTCGATTGGAGTAATAATTGATCAGTACTCCGAAGAAAGCCATCCATAACGCTACACCTAAAAAAGAGATAAAAATGGTTTTATAATACCGTTCCCAGCCAATATAAGAGGTCATGACCGTGATTTGATAATTACGTAGATTGACTTTTTTTACAAGGGTGAGATAGTAATAACCTTCGTTTTCACGTTGCAATCGGTCATAAATTAAGGTATCTCCCAAACGCTTGTCAGGAAGAAAATCGGCAGAAACTTCTGAGACTGTTGTAAGTGGAAAATTGACTGTTTTGCCCTGAGCCACTTGGTCAGCGACCAGATCAGCCTGTAATTCAAGTTGTTCTTTGATCTCAGCCGTTACTTCCTGCCTTAACAAAAGGTACAGCGCAATACCCGCAATGGATAAAATGACGGCCATTGCCAACAGAAAATTTTGCGTGGTTTTATAAAGCAGTTTCACGCCGACGTAAATTTATAGCCCATCCCATAGACTGTTTTGATGTAATCAATTCCCGTATGCGCCGCGATTTTCTTCCGCAGATTCATCGTATGTACATAAACGGTATCAAAATTATCGGCCATGTCATAGTGATCTCCCCATAGATGTTCGGCAATGGATTGCTTGCTCACCACGCGATTTTTGTTGACAATAAAATAAAGCAGCAATTCATACTCTTTTTTAGTAAAATTCACGAGGGTTTCTTTGTAAAAAACGGTTTTGGCCACCGGATCAATGATCAGGTCATCTATGATAATTTGTGCATTTCCTTTGAATGATTTCCGTCTTACCAACGCATTGACCCGCGCGTTCAGTTCTTCCAAATGGAACGGTTTGGTCATATAATCGTCGGCACCGAGGTTGAGTCCGACCAACTTGTCGTTCAATGAATCTTTGGCGGAAACGATCAACACACCCGCTTCGCTGTGTTGCTTTTTGAGCATTTGCAGTAATGCAAGCCCATTGCCTCCGGGCAACGTAATGTCCAGAATAACGACATCATACTCATACAGCGCAATTTTGTCTTCTCCCGCTTCAAAGGACATTGCTTTTTCGCAACGGTAACCCTGCTCAGTTAAGTAGGCCTCCATTTCATCCATCAGCAACGGTTCATCCTCAATCAGCAACAGTTTCATAGGCACGCTTCGCGTCGGTATTCAATCAAAATTTATAGTTATAGCCTATTCTGACCACTTGGGTTTCGTAATAGTCCGTGCTAATATAATTAAAACCGGCTCCTTGGATGGTTTTTTTGATTTGCATCGTATTCAGCAAGTCGGTGGCATTGAGGTTAAACTCCCGTTTTCCGTTCTGCATCGACTTTTTTATCCCCGTATCCAACGAAAAGCGTTGACCTATTCTTCCCTGCGGAATCAGATCGGGCGCTAAATAAATAGCCGTCATTTGCAGGTCGATTTGTTTTGGCAAATGAAAAAGCCCATTCCATTTTATATTGCCCGAAAGAAGCTGTTCAGTAGGTGCAGTAAACGTATTAAGCGCAGGATATTTATTAATGACACTGAATGCATTGATCTGATTGCGGTAACCATTAAGGTTCAGATTGAACGAGAACCATTTAGATAGTTCCTGCGACCACATCAATTCCAGCCCTGTATTGTAGCTTTTGCCGGCGTTTTGCATGATGGAATAGATCAACGTGCTGCCGGGAACGACGCTCGCAATGCGGGTGATGGTGCCCTTGGCCATGCGATGATAGGCGGCCATGTACAGATAACCTTTTGCCAAATTGGTTTTATAACCCAGCTCCAAGGTGTTGGTAAACTGCGGCGCTAAAGCAGGATTGCCCACTTTGATGATTTCGGCATCGTCGTACTTAGGAAATACCCGAATATCCACCTCATTGGGTCGATCTACCCGACGGTTGAAAAATAACGAGATCTTGTTGCGATTATTAATTTTATAAGCCGCCCGCAGGTTAGGAAAGGGTTGCGTGTAATGATAACCGTCACTTTTATAAGTGTTATGATTGGGATCAACAAGGTATCGAACAGCCACGTATTCCATACGAAGTCCCGCTTCCAATTCGGCTTTTGTATTCTCGTAGACATAATTGCCGTACAGGGCCGGAATGTTTTCTTTGTAGGTAGCTTTTCCTCCTGCATTTACATCCAGCGGTGAATTTTGGCCGGGAATGAACTGCATATTGGTGGGAATTTGCCGCCAACGGTATTTCATTCCCGCTTCCAAACGACCGTAGCGAAGCGGGCGCACATAATCAACCGTAAAGTCGATTACGTGTTCATCGGACAGCAGTTTAAACGCATCCAAACCCGTAAAGGTGGGCATGATATTGGTAAAAAAGTACTTCTCGTCTTCTCGGTGGAACGTATAATTAAGGCCAAAATTCAATAAACGTCCGGGCTGACTGAATTTGTGCTGAAAGGTAGATGCCGCCGTAACAGTGGTTTTCAGTTCATCTTCCAAAAATTGCCACAAGCGTTTTCGTTCCGTTAGGGCCTGATTGAAGAAAGGTTCATCGCCGTCATCCAGAATTTTTTCGCTGCTGAACAGGCCCGAAATGGTGAATAAGTTAGTGGGATTAATAGTCCAATCCATCCCTGCCCGCAGGGTACTGATGGTTGTTCTGCGGTTACGTTTGGTTTGTTGGTTGATGACTTCCCCCGTGTCATAGGTACGCGTGACAAATTCATTTTTGTTAAGCGTAGGCGTATATAGAACATCTCCCTGAAAAAAAGTATTGATGTTCTTTTTGCGGTAATTGAGCGCCACCGAAGGATTGAGTTTAGGGGTATTTTGAAACTGAGGACGAATCCCGGGCAAATTTCCTCTTTTTATCCACAATGCTCCCAAGCCCGCCATCATTCCCACTTTGCCGTTGAATCCTTCCTGCCTGTTCTTTTTGAAAATGATATTGATAATTCCCGCATTGCCGTTGGCGTCGTATTTGGCAGAAGGATTGTTAATGATCTCGATTTTGTCGATGGCCGAGGCGGGAATATTGTCCAGACTCGTCTGACTGCCAAAACCCGTGAGCGCCGTTTGTTTACCATCAACCAAAACCGCCACTTTGTCGCTTCCGCGAAGCATTACTTTTCCTTCCTGCACTGTAACGCCCGGCAAATTTTGCATTACCTGCAAGATCGATCCTCCGCTTTGGGAAATATTGGCCTCCATTAAAGAAATGGGGCGAATGTTCTACGATATTGAGTTAACTATTTGTAATGTAGTGTTTTACGTTCAAAATTTCACTTTTCTTTTATAAAATCCTTTTTTGCCCCATTGCTTCCAGATAACGGTAAACCGTTGACCGGCCTACACCAATGATCCTGGCGATTTCTTCGGCGGTTTTCTTCTCTTTGTAAAGCATCACTGCGGTTTCTGCTTTTTTAATGGCATCTGGGCTAAGTCCTTTCTTTTTCCCACCCATACGTCCCCTTGCACGTGCAGCTGAAAGCCCAGCCCTGGTGCGCTCCCTGATGATATCCCGTTCAAACTCGGCCAATGAAGCAAAGATATTCAGAAAGAAGCGCCCCTGGGCAGTCGAAGTATCAATGGCATCCTTCAAGGAAATGAATTCTATTTTTCTTTCTTCCAGCTGGGCAATTAGGTTAACCAGCTCTCGCAATGATCTTCCGAGCCGGTCAAGCTTGTAGACCACTACTGTATCGCCTTCCCGGAGCATTTCCAGCATCTTCAAAAGTTGTGGGCGTTCTTTGCCTGATGAGATCTTTTCCTGAAATATCTGTTGACATTTCGCAAGCTTCAATTCATCAATCTGCATATCGAGTATCTGGTCCTGGGTCGAAACCCTTGCGTATCCTATTTTCATACTTTGGAATCCCACTAATCTGGTAATTTTTCAAAAATAGGATTTTATTTAATGAGATGACAATTTGGTATTGGTATTTAATACGAATACGATACATTTCACACACATTTCAAAATCCCGTAGAACGTTCGTTTACCAGGATTCTATTTTTTACAATTTATGAGATTATTAGAAATTTTAGACAAGGGGCAACAGAATGAATTTGATAATCCACCCAAGTTCGATTACGGACAAAGAAAATTCTTTTTTACCATGCCCAAGTGGGCAGAAGATGAATGCAGGACTATGCTGAGCCCTGTTAATCAAGTTGGGTTTGTAATTCAGGTTGGTTATTTTAAGGCAAGTGGGCGGTTTTTCAATGCAAAGAATTTTAACAGGGCAGATATTGAATTTATAATACGACGCTTGGGTGTATCCATTAACTGGGGTGATATTGAACAAACGTATGCACGAAGCGTTATTCATCGACACCGGCAGGTGATTTTAGAAAGTTTTGGTGTCGAGCCCTTTGATGACAGACAAAAGGAAGTGGCTTTGACGAAGGCTGCCGCATTTGCCAAACGGCAAATGCGGCCTGCTGCTGTATTCGGCTCCCTGGCTGAGTACATGCGCATCCACCGGATCGAACTGCCAGCTTATTATACTTTTTCGGTTATCATTTCTGATGCTTTCAAATGGATGCATAACGAGCTGGAATCGCTCATAGAAGTGCACCTGTCAGAAAAAAATAAAGAACAGCTGGGTGCGCTCCTGTCGGTTCAGAAGGATCCACAGACAGGCCAGCCCGTCAGGTTCTACCTAATCACACGTATTAAGCGCAGCCACCAAACCATGAAACCCATGGCCATTAAAGCCAATATTGAAGATTATTTATACTTAAAGACCCTGTATACTGATCTAAAACCATTATTGGCACTTTTGAACTTGTCGGATGAAATGATAGAATACTATGCCCAGTTTGTAATCCGGTCACAGGTTTTTCAAGTTTCAACCCGGCAGGAAAACCGTAAATATTTGATGATCATATGCTTTATCGTCTACCAGTATTATTTTCTGGGGGATTTGCTGGTCGAGATACTGTTAAGGGCGTCACAACAGATTGAAAATACTTCTCAACGCGAGGTCAAAGAAGCGATCTTCCAAAAGCATGTTGAATCTCAGGAAGAGATGGACCAGTTTATTAAGGTGAGTGCTCAGATGGTCCAGGAAGCTAAAGATATTGAACGGGTTGCACTTGATTTCTCCCAGACCAATGATCAAAAGGTAAAGCATTTTATAAAGTGGGTGAACGGGGATGTATTCAAGCGCTTTACAGATAGCCAAAATAGCATTGAGCAATTAAAGAAAGGCGGTTACGCGAGTAAGGACGATACTTATTACCAGATTCTGGAAGAGAAATCACGAAAACTCCAGACACGGGTAGCGGACATACTACGGCATGTCAATTTTGAAGCGAAAAACGAAAACCTCACTCAGGCCCTGGAAGAATTCAAAAAGAGGGATGGCCGCCTGCTGGAAAATCCACTGGATGGCTTTTTGGGCAAAAAAGAACAACATTATTTTAAAAATTCTTCCTCCCGAAGCTCTTTGTACAAGGTTTTACTGACCCGGCATTTAGCCCATGGAATCAAATCGGGACAGGTAAATCTGACGGATTCTTTTTTGCACAAGCCATTTTTAAAATACTTGATCGAAGAATCGGTGTGGGTAAATCAAAAAGAGCAATTACTGGAAAGTGCTGGTTTACAATGGATCAGTGACTTCAAAAGCCTCCTAACCGATCTACAGGGAAGTCTTGAAAAGGCATTTGCCCATACTTTTGAGCGGATTGACAACGGACAAAATAAATTCGTTGAGACCAGAAAAGATGGTAAACCACGCTTTATAGAACCTAAAACGCCTGATAAACCTGGTATCGATATGGATCTTTGGCCGCCTGAAGGATCCATTCCGATCATTGAAGTTTTGAATACAGTAAATGCCAAATGCAATTTTACAGATGCGTTGCAACACTGGAACCAAAAAAACAAACCAAATCGGCCCAACGACACGGTTTTTCTGGCGGGATTGATGGCCTATGGCTGCAATATAGGGGTTGGCCCTATGGCCCGTAACTCTCAGAATGTATCGGCCAATACACTTGACAATACCGTCAACTGGTATTTTACCCTTGAAAACATTCAAGAAGCCAATGACGCTATCCTGATGTTGATGGGGAAACTAAAAATCAGTGAATTATTCCGGAAGGACCCCAAGATCCTGCATACTTCCAGCGATGGGCAAAAGTTCTATATCCAGGTAGATTCGATACATGCCAATTATTCTTATAAATACTTTGGCAACGAGAAAGGAATTGTGATTTACTCCTTTATTGATGAAATGCACCGGCTTTTCTATTCTACTTCATTTAGCTCTTCACAACGGGAAGCCCCTTACGTAATTGATGGTCTGATGCACAACCAGGTTGTTGAATCCGATATCCATTCAACTGATTCGCATGGATTTAGCGAGATTATTTTTGCATTGACTCATCTATTGGGGATTCTTTTTGCTCCCCGGATCGAAGATTTCCAGAGCCTTATTTTCTATATTTTCCCCGGAATGAACGTGGAATCCCTTAAAAACTACCATATCAAAGTGGGTAATCCGATCCAAACCAAGCTGATTGAAGAGCAGTGGGACGAAATAATGAGAATGGTTGTCAGTATTAAACTCAAACATACCACTGCATCCACGTTGTTGAAAAGACTTGGTTCTTATTCACAGCAGCACCGGCTTTACCTGGCACTTCGTGAGCTTGGGCGGGTCGTAAGGACTTTGTTTTTGCTAAAATATATGGACGATCAAATGCTCCGGAAGAGAATAAACCAGCAGAACAACAAGACTGAAAATTCCCATCAGTTTGCAAAGGCCGTATTCTATGCGAATAACGGGGAAATACGGTTTGCTTCCCGCCAGGAGCATCTGATCACGGACTCTTGTAAACGTTTAATCCAGAATGCAATTGTTTGCTGGAATTATTTATACTTGTCCAAGGAACTGATAAAAGTCTCCGATAAACAGCGTGATGACATGGTTAAAGCCATTGAGCAGTCATCGCCTGTCAGCTGGACACATATCAACTTGCACGGGAAATTTGACTTTTCAGAAGATGCTTTAAAGGGATCCGTAGATTTCGACCTGGAAGAGATTTTAAACTTTGAAATCAATAAATGAAAGCAGAAACGAGAAAATTTGATTATTTAACCGTAATCTGCTGTATTATATATCATTAAGTCGATTTCGTGGAACATTACCCCCATTTATTTAATGAAGGCCAATATTGTTTTCCACCGAAAAGGTTTTTCGGTCCAATTTCTCTCTGATCTCATCAGCTTGTCCCGTCACGACCACTTCGTTGAGAGTGCGGGTATCGGTTTGCAATTCAACATTACCCAAATCAATGAATTCCGACAGATTGCCGACAAAAAGCGGTTGCAGCCCGGATACGTAACCTATGGACGAAAGCTGTAATGAATACTTACCGGGTTTGATTTTTGCCAACGTAAAACGCCCGTCATCGCCGCTGATGGTTCCTCCCACGAACGCGCTGTCTTGAGCATTTTTAAGAATGACATTGACGAAAGGAATAACGACTTTGGTTTGGTTGTCTTTGACAATACCCGAAACGTTAACGGCCGTATATTGAGCAAAAAGCGGAGTTTGGATTGTGAATAAGAAAACAAGCCAAAGTGTACATTTCAACGGAATTAAGTGGGTTCTCTGCACCATGTCATAAGATTTATGGCTCAAAGGTGAAACCCAATTTTAAAGAAATTTTAAATTTTAGGTTAATGAGTGGTTTTAGTACTTACTGCTTTTGATTTCAATCCGAGAGTTTATTTTTTATTCAACATAAAAAAAATATCTATTTTTTTGCCGACTACTTCGGAGGTCTTCTCCGGTTCGCAAATATTTGATTTTTATAGATATTTTCAGAAGAGCTATAGAAGTGATTGATATAGATTTTATCTATTAGGATGGACTTGTGCAAAAAACCATCGTTTATTGGGCACTTTCCCCAAGGAGTAAATTCTATTTGGAATTGCCGAAAAATATGCACAATTTCCCGTCCATAAATCAAAGCCTAACAATCCCCTCATTTTTTTGATTTTTGTGCAACAATAAATTCAGCATATATGATATTCGGTTACGCTCGGGTTTCAACCCAAGACCAAAATTTAGATGTGCAAATAGATGCACTCAAAAAGAAAGGCTGTGAGCGCATCTTTCAGGAAAAAGAATCCGGTGCTAAAGACGACCGACCGGAACGAGCCAGATTACTTGAACAGCTGCGGCCCGGTGATACATTGATAATTTACAAGTTTGACCGCTTTGGCCGTTCCCTGAAAGACCTCATTGAAAAAGCCGACCTGTTCCGGGAAATGAATGTGAATTTTGAAAGTATCTGCGATGGCATAGTCACCAATACCCCATCGGGCAAAATGCACTTCGTTCTGATTGCTGCAATGGCTGAATTTGTCCGGGACATTATTGTTGAAAATACAAATGCCGGTTTGAAAGCTGCCCGGGCCCGTGGCCGAGTGGGAGGACGCAAAGAGAAGCTGACTGAAAAGCAAAAGAAAGACATTAAAGCTGCTTATGAAAAAGGAAGCATACCGGTCACGCAGCTGGCCGCATCTTACAATGTTCATCGGAATACAATCCACAATGTAATTAATCCAAAACCAAAATCACCCTGAAATCCAAAAACTCTTTTTTCCGTTTTTAATCGTGTTGTAGTTGATTATACCATTTATCTGGCGAATATACCCATGTGTCAGCTTCCCCAACTTTGCTGCGCGAAACCCATGGCGCTTTTTGCGATGGCCGGCCGTACAATCTTTTAATTTAACCCTGTAATTTGGATAATTCCATTTTCGTACTATTTATGGGAAATACGAAAGCAAAACTACCAAAACCTTTAAAAATGTCAAGATTTTAGATATAAAATGTCAAAAAAGGGCAGGGGCTTTTCGTACTATAAGAGGTAAAAGGCGAAATCATCTTTTACCAACGTACGATGTTGGTAGTACGTTTGTAAAATGGCCGTAGAACATATTTTAATCCGATGAATTCATTACAAAATCCTGTCTTGAGCATTGAACCCGTTTTTTTTCATCAGGCATACTAAGTGCTTGCTTTATAATTTGGGTTAGTGCTTCAAAACTATCAGGCTTTTTAACATAAAAAAGTGCCCCGTTGGTATAAAGTTCGTCTAACAATGTAGGACTGACAGTCTCGGCAAGAATAATAATAGACAAAGATTTCAGATGGTGGACCTGTCGGATTTCTTTCAAACATTTCAGGCCATTTTTTCGGGGCATGTTCAAGTCCAAAAATAGAAAATCGGGTAAATCGGAAGGATGTTTTGCGAGCCACTCCATGAGCAGTTCACCGTTATTGACTATAGTCAGTTGGTTATTAATAGGAATTCCTGCTAAAGCTTCCTGAAAAAACTCACAATCCTCTTGGTCGTCATCGGCCAGTAGAATATGTACAGGTTTGCTTTCCATGACTCTCTGTGTTTTAGGGAGTGCTGAAAAAATCATGCCACTATAAAATAAAGTCCCAAAACAATAAAAAGGATTTTATTCCCCAAATAAGGACGGATAACGAAAAAATTCAGTTTGCAGGGTATTCGTTAAAATGTGGGATATATAGAAGAATAAGCAAATTAAATGTAATCATTTATCAATTGAACTTTCTCATTTTTGTTAAAATTAATCAGGACCAAATCCTTTAGGATAGATACCCTTTAACAAAATTCCTATGAAGCTTTACTTCAAATATATGGTTAGTAGTCGCTGTAAATTGGTCGTAGAGGCAGCCCTGAAAACCTTGGGCTTACCTTACAGGAACCTTGACTTGGGCATGGTGGAGCTGGTGGAGGAGATTTCTTCATCTCAGCGGGAAGCGCTGAAAAAAAAACTGCTCAAGTCAGGGCTGGAAGTATTGGATGATAAAAAAAGTATCCTGATTGAAAAAATAAAAGCGGCAATTATCGAAATGATTCCTACTGCTGAGCAAGTGCTTAAAGTGAATTATTCGGAGTATATCAGCGAAAAATTAGGCTATGATTATACCTATCTGGCCAATATGTTTTCGGAAGTGCAAGGCACCACTATTCAACAGTTTATTATCCTTCGTAAAATTGAGCGGGTCAAAGAATTGCTCTTATATGAAGAGATGAATTTGACCCAGATTGCCCACTTTCTCCATTACAGCAGTGTAGGCAATTTATCCGCTCAGTTTAAGAAAGTGACGGGACTGTCCACTTCTTTCTTTAAAGAATTGAAACACAAGCGCAAAAGCAATTTGATGAACAGGTGATAGGTAGTAAGATTAACCGTTTCCTGTACCGATAGAATGTGATTAGGGTAAAATGAAGTAAAAGCAGGCCAAGGATTTTTACTGTGAATGGTGTGGGAGTACTTCAAAAAATGAATTTTTATTAAATTATCACAATTTTAATCTTACCCTACTCTAACCAAATGCAAGACCAATCAACTCCCTCGGAGGAGTCAAACAGAAAACAATTTGAGCTCTCCAAAATTTTAGGCCATCACTCTGAAAAATTCGCAAAAATTGCCCATTCAAATAATGATTTTGTCGCCAATTACTTAATTGGATTTTTAGGCGAGGGCGACCTAATGCTATTACAGGAAAAGGAATATTTGAGAGATTTGGTGAATGGTATAGTAGCGCTTAAATGGCAATTTCTTCATGGCATCAATTATGAAATCTCCTACGCTAAGCTACATGACACCATTCCTACTACCCAATTGGAATTCAATGCTGTTTTAAACGAGTTACTATTGCTGCCAAAAATGGGAGACTCAAAAAATTAAAGACGTAATTATACCCACAAAAAAGCCTTGTCGAGAGACAAGGCTTTTTTGTGCAAGCTGGGAAAATAGAAAGTTGTGGTCTTTTGTTAATATATAAACGTTCGTATGCGTTTGAACGAAAAATGTCTATTTGGGGCTATCTTGTTCATATATAAACGGTGGTTTATATATGAACAAAAAGAAGAAAACGCAATTTTTTCGGTCATTACCAATTTGCCGATTATCTTTGCATTCATGAAGCTGTTGCGAATTTTGCTGGCAATGTATGTAGTGTTGCTTTCCGTGCTGCCCTGTGAAGCTTTTTGTTCGGAAGAACACGATGCGCAGGAGCAATCAAAAACGGAATGCTGCTCTCCTTTTTCCCTTTGCTCTATCTGCTTTGGCTTTACCCTTCCACAAACTCAGACATTTGTTGTTTCTCCTCTGAGCGTTGCTTTTTATTCAGTCAGTACGCTCTCTTTGTATGAGGCGTTTTATTCGCTGGATGTATTGGGCGGCATCTGGCAACCGCCCCGCTTAGGTTAGTTTCAAAAGTCCTGCTCCTGATTTTTCAATCAGGCCGCTCACGCTTTACTAATCTAATCCATTACATTCTATGAAAACCTTTTTAGTGTCGCTCTGGCTGACACTCTCCACCCTTATTATTGCCCAAGGGCAACTCACGTTACGCGTTTTGGTTCAGGAGGCTGAATCTGCAAAACCGTTGGCGGGGGCAACGGTTGTTCTAATGCCCGGACAAATCGGAACTGCCACCGATGCCGTAGGACGTGCCACTTTAACCGCTCCCGCCGCAGGACGCTATTTACTTACCTGTTCCTTTGTCGGCTATGAAAATCATTCCGATTCATTGACCCTGACGGGAAATGATTCACTGACGGTGCAACTTCGTGAAGGCGAAGAACTGGAAGAGGTGGTTGTCTCTTCAACCCGAAGTAATCGCAGTATTGATGATATTCCTACTCGCATTGAAGCCATTACGGGCGAAGAGTTGGACGAAAAATCAAACATGCGCCCCGGCGATATTCGTATGCAGTTGAACGAAAGCACGGGGATTCAGGTGCAACAGACTTCCCCCGTTTCGGCCAATGCCAATATTCGGATTCAGGGATTGGATGGTCGCTATACCCAAATTTTACAGGATGGTTTGCCGCTTTATTCGGGCTTTGCATCAGGATTGAGCATTTTGCAGATTCCGCCGCTGAATCTGCGACAGGTGGAAGTTATCAAAGGCTCAGCATCAACCCTTTACGGTGGTGGTGCCATTGCAGGATTGGTCAACCTGATTACGAAACGCCCGACGGAGAAACGCGAATTAAGTTTTATGCTGAATGGGACTACCGCCAAAGGACTCGACCTGAGCGGCTTTTGGGGGCAGAAATCGGAAAAAGTTGGGGTGACTTTCTTTGCGGCCCGCAACACTCAACAGGAATATGACCCCGCCAAAACTACTTTTTCCGCGTTGCCCAATTATGAGCGTTATACGGTTAATCCCAAATTATATTTCTACCTGAATCCTACCGCTACGCTGGTAGTCGGCGGAATGGGCAATTGGGAAGACCGTATTGGCGGAGACATGCAGGTGATAAAGGGTCAAACCGACAATGCGCATCAATATTATGAGCGCAACCGCTCCCAACGGCTGGCCTCACAACTACAATTTGATAAGCGGTTCGAGCGTTCCGTTTTGACCTTTAAAAACAGCATTAGCTATTTCAACCGCACCATTACCCAACCCGGCTATGTGTTCGGGGGCCATCAGGTAGCAAGTTTTACCGAAGCAAGTTACACCCATAGCGGCGAACGCTCGGAATGGATTGGCGGAGCCAATCTATGGACTGAGCAATTTACCGAGGATGAACCCAATCAGGGTCGTAATTATCAATACACCACCATAGGTGCGTTCCTCCAAAATAATTACGAAATACAGCCTTGGTTGACACTGGAAACGGGGTTGCGGGGTGATTATCACAACCGCTACGGTTTTTTTGCTTTACCGCGTCTGTCAACACTGTTCAAATTCTCCGAAAAGCTGACTTCCCGATTGGGGGGAGGCTTGGGATACAAAGCACCTACGATTTTTACTGAAGAAGCTGAAAGTATCGCGTTTCGCAATGTGCGCCCGATTGACCAACAAACCGCGCAGGCAGAAACATCATTAGGCGCAAACTTTGATGTTAATTATCGCACCTCGCTTTTTGATGTGTTGGACGTGTCGATCAATCAGCTATTTTTCTATACCCAACTCAATCATGCTTTGGTTATTGACGTTCCCTCAATTATTACGCCTGGGCCAACCACGGACATTTACCGTTTTGCTAATGCGGACGGGCCGATTGACAGTCGGGGCTTAGAAACCAATGTGCGAATTGGCTATGAGGATTTTAAATTTTATGCGGGTTACAGTCTGGTCGATACCCGCCGCCGTTACAGCGGTGTGGATCTCAACAGCGCGGTTCCACTTACGGCCAAGCACCGTGTGAATTTGGTAGCAGTTTACGAATTGGAAGGTATATTTCGGTTAGGACTGGAAGCGTACTATATTGGTCAAAAGCCGCTTTCGGGTGGGGGAAGCTCACAGCCTTATTGGTTAATGGGTGTGATGGGAGAACGGCGTTGGAAGCATCTGAGCCTATTTATCAACTTTGAGAATATCTTCAATGTCCGACAGGACAAATATCAGCCTGTAATTATTCCCGCTGCGTTGCGGCCATCTTTTCGGGAAGTGTGGGCACCCTTGGAGGGATTCGTCGCTAATGGAGGAGTTAAATTATTTCTTTAATTGAACAACCAATGAATAAATCTGTTTTTAAAGTCATCAAAATGGACTGTCCTTCCGAAGAACAGCTCATCCGTATGAAACTTAGTGGCCATATGGATATAAAGCAGTTGCAATTCGATATACCGAATCGGGAAGTAACAATGTTGCATACGGGTGATATCAACCGGATCGCAGAATCATTGAATGAGTTGAAATTAGACAGCACACTACTGGAAACCGAAGATGTCGGCTTGGCTGAGCTGACGGAGGAAGCCCCTCGTGACCGTCGTTTGTTAATGAGTGTATTGGCAATCAATGCTTTTTTTTTCGGGTTGGAAATTTTGACGGGAATGCTGGCCGATTCGATGGGTCTGGTAGCCGATTCTCTTGATATGCTGGCTGATTCCATTGTTTATGGATTAGCACTTTATGCCATTGGTAAAGGGGTTAATTCACAAAAAAGAGTGGCTCGCATCAGCGGTTATGTACAACTCATTTTAGCGATTGCAGGACTGATGGAAGTAGTGCGCCGTTTTATCGTTGGTGAGGCAATGCCTAATGTGGGTTTCATGATTATGATCTCTGTGTTGGCCTTACTTGGCAATGCTATTTGTCTATATCTGCTTCGACGAGAGAAAAGCGATAAAGTACACATGCAGGCCAGTGAAATTTTTACCTCTAATGACATTGTTGTAAACTTGGGAGTCATTATAGCGGGCGGTTTGGTCTATTTAACCCATTCCTCTTGGCCCGATTTAATTATCGGCCTTGGTATATTTATCGTGGTAGCTCGGGGCGCATTTCGTATCTTTCAACTATCGCGTTAGTACACTTCAAAAATGAATCGGCATGAAACTATTAAAGGTGGCCGCAGGTGCACTGAATCAGACGCCCCTGCATTGGGAACACAATACTCGAAATATTATTGAAGCAATAACTGATGCCCGCAAACAGGGTATCAGTTTACTTTGCCTTCCTGAGTTGTGCATATCAGGCTATGGCTGTGAGGATGCTTTTTTTGCGCAGAACACGATTGATCAGGCGTTGGCTTCGCTACTGGAAATTATTCCTGAAACAAAAGGCATAATCTTTCATTGAATCTTGCAAACTATCAAGTTGCAGAATTTAAAAACTATCACAGTTTACTTCCTATGGCACAAGAATCCTTAAAGCCAATTTTTGAATTAACAAATCAAGACGGTGTGATTGGAGGTCATTATCAATACGTAGATAATTGCAGAGCGGAATTCCAAGATATAGCAAATTATTTGATGACAATAATATAAAATTTATTGCTCACAAGAGTAGAGGTCTAAGCAGGCTGAAAATTTAAACTTGATGGATTCCAGAAAACCCGAATATGACTGGTATCAACGGTTGGCTTAACCTTCGCAAGGTCATAGTTTTCCTGCACCTTTAGCCAAAATTCAGCGCTCGTATTCGGAAAAGCTGCGCCTAAGCGGATAGCCATTTCAGGGCTGACGCTTTGCTTGCCATTGATGATGGCTGATAGCGTTTTGCGTGTCGTGCCTAAACCCTCGGCAACCTCCGCAATCGTCAATTTCTGTCCTGTTTCTTCGCGCAAACCTTCTAAAGTCTCACGGATTAATTCGCCCGGATGGGCAGGGTTAAATAGTGCCATAAAATTTCAAAGCCGACTTTCTACATCCATGCTGACATGCAGTACGCGGATAATCTCTATAATTTCATCCGCTGCTATGCGATAGAAAATATAATGCTTACCATAGAGCGTTTTTTTGTAGCCTCGTCTTATATGCTCAACTGACTTGCCTATAATAAAACCCTCTGCCAACCCGTCAAAACAGGAAAGCAAACCACCAATATATTTTTCTGCCTGCTCAATCGACCATTCATCAACTGTATAATCCCAAATATTCTCTAAGTCCTGCTGGGCAAGTTTTGAGATTCTATACTTTGTCATTTTCGGCCAACGATTTCTGTTTTAATTTTGCTTGAAATGCTTGTGGGTTGAAATTCTCCACAAATCCGCTTTGCTCGCCTTCAACTAATGCCTGTTTTAGCAGCTTCAATTTTTCTTCTTCGCCTTCCAACAAACGTAGAGCTGCACGAACTACTTCACTGGTAGAAGCATAACGCCCTGCTGCAATTTGCGTCTGAATAAAGGAATCAAAATGCTGCCCGATGGAAATTGAGGTGTTTTTGTTCATGACATTATCCCATTTTTATTTATCAATAACCAAAAGTACCAAAATTTGGTAATTCTTGCAAGCCTTAGATTTTTTTTATGGCACGCCCCTATTTTTTATTCATCACCCAGCCTAAAAACAGGTAGGGATTTACCCAGACCGCACCCCCACAGGGTTAGGCTGACAAGTAGTAAAATGATGATCGGTTTCATGAGAGTGATTGAATTAAATGGTGTCGTTGGCGGGTGTTTCCATTGAGGGGGCAATCTTGCGTAGTTTCGGGTTCAGGGCTTCCATGGCTTCCAAAATCGAAGGGCTATCTTCCACAGCCTTCACCACTTCGGGGTTGCTCTCGGCTTGCTCGGCCAAATGCTTCAAAGAATCTTTTACTGATTCACTAATACGGTAACTCTGCGACGTACCGCGCAAGGCAGATTGTAGCTCTTGGGCTTCGATGACATTATCCTGAATGTCTAAGAATTTATGCCGCTCGGCCTGATGGCGAAAGCTGGTATAAAAAAACAGGGCAACCAGTGAAAAAAACACCCACATCATAGGCACAAATATTTTGCCCAAAAACAGGCTAAACATAACGATAAAGCAAGCCAGTGGCTCTAACACGCCTTCGGCAAAGCTACGCTTATCCCGAAAGGCAGGGAGAATGCGTAACATATCCTGCTGCCATGCATGGGGTAGGGCTTTGGAAAGTAGGCGAATAATCGGCGTGGCAAGCGCATTGCAGGTGACTAAAATAAGGCTGCAACTCCCGATTCGGGCCAAAAGTAAGATAGATCAGAAGCCAAAGGTTAGAAGGCTTTTAATAAATTAAGGTGCCTGCTCTGGAACTACCTGCTCTAGGATTGGTGAAACTGGCCTTGATTTCTCTTTCTGGAATGATTTGACATCCACTCCCGCAAATCGTAATACTTTGTAAAGTGTTCTCCGGGAGCCAATGTTAAAGTATTGCATGATCTCGGTAGTGGACTTTTGTCCTGCTACATACAGGTCTTTTACCGCTGGGGCGACCTTTTGATATTTTACGGCTAACCCTTGCGGCCGTCCTCCCATTCTCCCCCGAGCCCTGGCCGATTGTAATCCGGCTTTAGTGCGCTGCACAATCAGATTCCGTTCGTGTTCGGCCAAGGCACAAAAGATTTGAAAGACTAAGACGCCACTGGGAGAAGTGGTGTCAATCGGGTCATTGAGGGAAATCAAATTAATTCCGCGCTTACCAAGCATTTCTACCAGTTCAATGAGTTGCTTGGTAGACCTACCCAAACGATCCAGCTTCCAGATAATAATGGTGTCTGTTTCCCGGGCGTAAAGCAAGAGTTTCTCGAACTCGGGTTTATAAACTTTTATGCCTGATACCTTATCGGTGAAAATCGTTTCACACCCGGCCTTTTTCAAAGCATCCAGCTGAAGGTCCAATATCTGCTCTTGCGTTGATACTCTTGCGTAGCCAATTTTCATAATACCCGATTTTGTACCCTTTATGCCGTCTTTTCAAATATAGGGTATATTGATATCGAATATAACTTTCGGGTACAAGTAAATTTTAATTTTTGACGCTTTAGCCTCTCGATTTTTCCTGTACCGGAAAACCCACGTTTTTGTGACCCAATTTAATGAAGATAATTATTCAATAATTCTATTGAATAATTATAAACCTTTACCTTTGATTCATTCATCTGATTCATTCATCTGGAAGCCCATGGAAAAAAAGGAGCTTAAAGAAAAAGTCTATTCGGAACTGGTTGGTCTTACTAAAGCCTTAGCCAATCCCTACCGGCTGCAAATCATTGACCTGTTGGCCCAGTCGAGCCGCACGGTAGAAGAAATTGCTACGCAACTTGATGTCAGCATAGCCAATGCTTCCCAGCATTTACAGACTTTGAAGGGAGCTCAACTGGTCAGCATTCAGAAAGAAGGCCATTATGTGCATTACCGGTTAGCCGATGAAAAAGTCTATCTGGTATGGAAATCACTTCGGGACTTAGGAATAGAACGTTTTGCCCAGATCGAGCGGACCCTAAAAGACTTCCGGGAGCAGAAAAACTCCTTCCAGTCAATATCCATCGACGAGCTGATCGAGAAAGTCCGACAGGAAAATGTAGTGGTCCTGGATGTAAGGCCCGAAAAAGAGTACCGGGCCGGACACATTCCCCAAGCCTTATCGGTCCCGATGGAACACCTTTCGGAACGGATTGCCGCTTTACCCAAAGACAAACCGGTGATTGTGTACTGCCGGGGTCCCTTCTGTGTGTTTGCTGATGAAGCCGTCGAACAACTGCAAAAACAAGGCATTAAGGCTTGGCGCCTGGAAGAAGGATTCCCGGATTGGAAAAGCCGAAACCTTCCCTTTCACATGGCCTAAGTTATATTCCCGGAGGAGATTCTTTTGTACCGCTATAACTATCCACATCAGGCGATATGCTTTTTTCCTTCCCACCTTATAAAGAATTACCGTTATGTCCACAATTCCTACCGTCCTGGGGCTGCGGGAGAACTGGCCCCAGTTTACCCTGCTGGTAATCATCAATGGCTTTGTTGGGGGAATCATTGGCCTGGAGCGAACGCTGCTCCCCGAGCTGGCCGAGCAGGAGTTTGGCCTGGTGGCCCGCACGGCCCTGCTATCTTTTATTGTCGTTTTTGGCGTAAGCAAAGCCTTCACCAATTACTTCACCGGGGCCTTGGCCAACCGCGTAGGGAGAAAGAATCTGCTGGTGTACGGCTGGCTTTTTGGCCTGCCGGTTCCCCTGATTCTCATGTTTGCTCCCAGTTGGAATTATATCGTGTTGGCCAACGTGCTGCTGGGCATTAACCAGGGACTCTGCTGGTCTTCGACTGTGGTGATGAAAATAGACCTGGTGGGCGAAAAGAACCGGGGACTGGCCATGGGCATCAATGAATCTGCCGGGTACTTGTCGATTGCCCTGGTCGCTTTTGGGACCGGGTATTTGGCTTCCCGCTATGGTATCAGACCCTATCCTTTCCTGATGGGGGCAGGGTTTGCCGTCATTGGCCTTGTGGGAAGTATCTTTCTGGTCAAGGACACGGCATCCCATGTAAAACTGGAAACGGGCCGTAGCGGGCAGCAAAAGCTTTTGAATGTGTTTTGGGATACTACTTTCGCTCACTCCAATCTGGGAGCCGTTACCCAGGCCGGACTGGTCAATAATTTAAATGACGGAATGGTCTGGGGACTCTTGCCGGTACTGTTGTCGCTGAAGGGTTTTTCCCTGGAGCAAATCGGGATAATTGTAGCGACCTACCCGGCCGTATGGGGCGTAGGACAACTCTTTACCGGAGCCTTGGCCGACAAGTATTGTAAAAAGCGGTTGCTGTTCTACGGCATGTTCCTGCAGGGAGTAGCCATTGTGCTTTTCCCCTGGGCGATAGCCTTTTGGCATTTTATGACCATCTCCGCCTTATTGGGACTGGGAACTGCGGTAGTGTATCCTACATTTCTGGCCGCCATTGCTTCGGATACCCATCCGGAACAAAGAGCTGCCAGTATGGGCGTATTCCGTTTCTGGCGGGATTTAGGGTATGCCATCGGGGCCTTACTGACCGGCATACTGGCTGACTGGGTAGGTATTTATCCGTCCATACTGGTGGTCGGAGGTCTTACCATCTTTTCGGCTCTGATAATCCAATTCCGCATGGCCTGCCAAAAGAAGAACACCACTTCTCAACCGGTTGGTCTGATCAAACAGTTGGTCTGAATGGCTTGCAAGTGGTATTTTGCTAACGACTTACTGATTAAAGACTTACAGAAGTATCTTTCTTTTTCAGGTACAGCCAACTATGAGCCGAATCAAATTATTACAAGCTTCTGAAATCAAAGTCTTTAATACTCCTCCGGTACTTAACCTGGAAGAGCAACGCTATTTCTTTGCGATAGATGAAGCACTCGGAAAGGAACTTGCCAAACTGAATATTCCGATGAAAGTGAGCAGCCTTCTGCGATTTAAATTGACCGGGTAATTCCGATTGAAATTGCGCAGGTGT
>Ga0102832_1000557_pt1 | contig 53566 bp, 46 predicted proteins | sample EBPBio282013_DNA_FD_88942 | JGI IMG/M metagenome (GOLD analysis project Ga0102832, IMG submission 88942) | Wastewater treatment Type I Accumulibacter community from EBPR Bioreactor in Madison, WI, USA - Reactor 2_5/28/2013_ DNA (Illumina Assembly) | ecosystem: Engineered > Bioreactor > EBPR >...
AAGCCACACCCCAATGGGGGTTCTCCCTCTTCGTCAACCAGTGCCTGTCACCAACGTCCCGGCCGAGTACAGCTAGGAGCGGGGCGCGGCGATCTGCGCGGCGAGGTGCCCGGCGCCGTACCCGTTGTCGATGTTCACCACCGCAACGCCGGGCGCGCACGCGTTCAGCATCGTGAGGAGCGCAGCCAGCCCTTCGAAGGCCGCCCCGTACCCGACGGAGGTGGGCACAGCCACCACCGGGGCCGACACCAGCCCGGCGACGACGCTCGGGAGGGCCCCGTCCATCCCGGCCACCACCACCACCGCGGACGCCGAGCGCAGCAGGTCGAGACGCCGCAGGATGCGGTGCAGCCCGGCGACGCCCACGTCGACGACCAGTTCGGTCGGCCGTCCGAGAAAGCGCGCGGCGAGCTCCGCCTCGCGTGCCACCGGCAGGTCGGACGTGCCGGCGGCGGCCACGACCACCAGGCCACCCGTGGGCTCGGGCATCACCGGGGGCCACCACAGCAGCCCCGACTCGGCGTCGTGCGCGGCGTCCGGTAGCGCGCTGCGGACGGCGTCCGCGTGCTCGGGCGTGGCGCGCGTGAAGAGGGTCCGGGCCGACCTGTCGGCCACCGCTGCGGCGATGCGGCGCACCTGCTCCGCGGTCTTCGACGCGCAGTAGACCGCCTCGGCGTACCCGCGGCGGCGTTCCCGGTCGAAGTCGAGGTCGGCCACCTGCTGGAGTTCCGGCGGCGGCTGCCACGCCTCGCCGGGCTCAGGCATCGCCGCGCAACGACGGCGTGAGCAGGGGCAGGGTGAAGGCACCCGACTGGACGCCGGCCAGGTCGACGCACACGAAGCGGAACCCCGCCGCCCGCACCCCACGGACCAGTTGGGTGCGGGCCGGCTCCGACACGGCCCTGAGCAGGTCGCCGGGCGGGACCTCGATGCGCGCGGTCTCGCCGTGGTGGCGCACCCGCGCCTCGGTGAAGCCCAGGGCGTGCAGCACCTCCTCCGCGTCCTCGACCTGGCGCAGCTTGGCCGCGGTCACGGGCTCGTGGTGCGGGATGCGGGACGCGAGGCAGGGTGCTGCGGGCTTGTCGGCCGACCGCAGCCCCAGGGCGCGAGCGACCCGGCGCACGTCGTCCTTGCCCAGGCCCGCCTCGGCCAGTGGCCGGAGCACCCGGTGGTTCGTCGCCGCGGCGGAACCCGGGCGGTCCGGACGCCGCGCGTCGTCGGCGTTCTCGCCGTAGGCGATCGCGGTGAGGTGGTAGCGACGCGCCACGCCGTCGTCGATGCGGCTGAACAGCTCGGTCTTGCAGTGGAAGCACCGGTCGGGGCCGTTGGCGCGGTACTCGGGCCGGTCCAGCTCGTGCGTCCGCAGCTCCACCAGCGGGGCGCCGATCTCCGCGGCCACCTCGTGCGCTGCGCGGCGCTCAGAGGCTGCGAGGCTGGAGGACACCCCGAGGATCGCCAGCGTCCGGTCGGCGCCGAGGCTGCGGGTGGCCAGGGCCAGCAGGACCGAGGAGTCGACCCCACCGGAGAAGGCGACCCCGAGGCGCTCGGGCTCACCGAGGGCGACCCCCACCCGGTCGGCCAGGGTGGCGATTTCCGCCGGCAGCTCCTCGGTCATGCGTCCACCTTGCACTCAGGCACCCGCCCCGGCAAGGCCCGACACCTCGATCTCGTTCCCTCCGGCCGACCAGAGGGTGTGGAACACCCCGGGCCGGTCCACCCGGCGGTAGGTGTGCGCGCCGAACAGGTCGCGCTGGGCCTGGATCAGTGCCGCGGAGCTGCGCGGCGCGCGAAGCCCGTCGTAATAGGCCAGCGACGACGCGAACGCCGGCGCAGGGATGCCGGCCTGCGCCGCCCGGGCCACCACCCGGCGCCACGCCGGGAGGCCGGCCGTGACCGCGTCGGCGAAGTAGGGGTCGGACAGCAGCAGCGGCAGCCCCGGGTCGCGCTCGTAGGCCTCGGTGATCCGGTTGAGGAAGCGGGCCCGGATGATGCAGCCGCCACGCCAGATGCGCGCCATCGCGCCACGGTCGATGTCCCAGCCGTAGGTGTCGCTGGCCGCGGCGATCTGGTCGAACCCCTGGGAGTACGCGACGACCTTCGAGGCGTACAGCGCCGAGCGGACGTCCTCGACGAACGCCGCCCGGTCGTCGACCACCAGCGCGTCCGCCTCCGCGGGCAGGGTCCGGCGCGCGGCCTCGCGCTGGGGCAGCGAGCTGGACAGCGCGCGGGCGAAGGTTGCCTCCGCGATGCCGGTGACCGGGACGCCCAGGTTGAGCGCGTTCTGGACGGTCCACCGGCCGGTGCCCTTCTGGCCGGCCTCGTCGACGACCACATCGACGAACGGACGGCCGGTCTCCGCGTCCACGTGGCGCAGCGCCTGCGCGGTGATCTCGATCAGGAACGACTCCAGGTCGCCCGAGTCCCACTCGGCGAAGATGTCGCCGATCTCGGCAGGGGTCGCGCCCAGCCCGCTGCGGAGCAGGTCGTAGGCCTCCCCGATCAGCTGCATGTCGGCGTACTCGATGCCGTTGTGGACCATCTTGACGAAGTGGCCGGCGCCGTCCGGGCCCACGTGCGTGCAGCACGGGACGCCGTCCACCTGGGCGGCGATGCTCTCCAGGAGCGGCCCGAGCACCTCGTAGGACTCGGCGGGGCCGCCCGGCATGATCGCCGGCCCCCGAAGCGCGCCCTCCTCGCCGCCGGAGATGCCCGCGCCGACGAAGTGCAGGCCCTTCTCCCGCAGCGCGGCCTCGCGCCGGATGGTGTCGGGGAAGTGCGCGTTGCCGCCGTCGACGAGGATGTCACCCGTCTCCAGGTGCGGCACGAGCGCATCAATCGTGGCGTCCGTCCCCGCACCGGCCTGGACCATCATGATGATCCGGCGGGGCCGCTGGAGGCTGGCCAAGAAGTCGGCCACCGTCTCCGAGGGCACGAAGGCGCCCTCGTCGCCGTGCGCGGCGACAAGCTCACGGGTCCGGCCGGGAGTGCGGTTGAACAGGGCGACCCGGTGACCCCGGCTGGCGAAGTTGCGGGCCAGGTTGCTGCCCATCACGGCGAGTCCCACCACGCCGACGTCGGCGAGGTCGGAGGCGGGGAGGGGACTGGTCATGGACGGCCTTTCTCACGGACGGTGCTGCGGCCGGGCGGCCACCACTCCACCCAACCAAACACTCCCCTGCCCGACAACGAGTTGCCGTCGGTTGCTCGGCGTTACGCTGGTGCGGTGACGGAGCAGCCACACACCGCGGTCACCATCTATGACGTCGCGAAGGCGGCGGGGGTGGCGCCGTCCACGGTGAGCCGCACGTTCGCCCGTCCCGGGCGGGTGAACGCCGACACCGCGGCGCGGATCCGGCGCATCGCCGATGAGCTGGGCTACCGCGCCAACCCCATCGGGCAGGCCCTCTCCACGTCGCAGACCCGGCTGATCGGCCTCATGGTCTCCGACGTGGCCAACCCGTTCTACTCCCAGCTCATCCGTGGCGCACAGCTCGCTGCCACCGAGGCCGGCTACGAGATTCTGCTGGCCGACAGCCGCGAATCGGGGACGCGGGAGCGGACGGCGCTGGAGCGGCTCGTGCCCGTCGTGGAGGGCTTCGTCATCGGCAGTTCACGGATGTCCGACTCCGCCCTGCGCAACATCGCGAAGCAGCGGCCGATGGTGGTGCTCAACCGCGCGCTCCTGGACGTGCCGAGCGTGGTCACCGACAACGCCGGCGGCATGCGGGCGGCGGTGGAGCTCCTCCGCGAGCTCGGTCACGACTCGGTGGTCTACGTTGCCGGCCCGGAGGCCTCCTGGCCGGACGGGATGAGGTTCCGCGCACTGCGCGACCTCGGGACATCCTCCGGCCTCGGCGTGCAGAAGGTCGGGCCGTTCCTGCCGACCTTCGAGGGCGGGCTGGCCGCGTCCCGCGTGCTGCTGGAGCGCCTGCCGACGGCGGTGATCGCCTACAACGACCTGATGGCGATCGGGGTCATGCACGGCTTCCTCGCCGAGGGGGTCAGGATCCCCGAGCAGGTGAGCGTCATCGGGTTCGACGACATCCTGATCTCGCGGCTCGTGCTCCCGTCCCTCACCACCGTCGCCGCGCCGATGCGGCAGATGGGCGCGACGGCCGTGAACAACGTGGTCGCGCTGATCAAGGGCGCCCGGCACCGCGCGGAGGAGGCCATGGTGATGCCGGTCCAGCTCAAGGTGCGCGGCTCGACCGGTCAGCGCAGGCGGAAGAGGGTCTCCCCCGCGTTGGGCACCACCATGGTGTCGGGATCGGCCTCGTAGGCGGCCAGGTCCACGTCGTCCGGGGAGAGGTAGCCGAGGTTCGCACCGCGCACCTTGTCCTCCGGGATCGCCGTGCACAGCGTCACCTGCACCCGGCAGCGCTCGCCGTCCACCTCGTCGTAGGTGCCGGCCCCACGCAGGTGCGTGCTGTGGGCGAGCACGCCCCAGTGCACCCCGGCGAACCGGTCCCACTGGCTCACGAAGTAGTCGCGGCAGTGGTAGCCGATGTCGTAGATCTCCTTGTGGACGAACGAGATCTCCCGCACGTGCGGCGCGTACAGGATGACCTCGCCGCCGTCGGCCACCACCGGCTCGAGCTTGTAGAAGCCCTTCGCCGCCGTCCAGATGTCCTCGTACTTCTCGGGGATCAGTGACACGACGCGCTTCACGGGGGCGTCAAGGTAGCGGACGTGGGTGCGCGCGGAGATCTGCGCCGCGGCGGCCCAGGCCGACTCCGTGCTGCCGAACGCGACCGCGTGGAGGTCGTGCGTGCCGGACTTCGCCACAACGCAGAGCGCAAGCTTCTCCGCGGGAATCATGTCCGCCGCCTCGTTGATCAGCGCGCGGACGGGGGTGATGCCCAGCGTGCCGATGATCTGGGCGCTGGTGATCAGCGCGCCGACCCAGTGGGTGAGGTCGATGATCTCCTGGCCGGCGATCCCGGGGAAGAAGTACTTGTTGCCGCCGGAGAAGCCGACGACCTCGTGGGGGAAGACCGGGCCGATCACCAGTGCCACGTCGTGCTCGACCACCGCCTTGTTGAGGGCGACGCGGGCCGGCACCGACAGCAGCCCGTCACTGAGCTCGGACACCCGTTCGGCGCTGATCGTGCCGAGCTCGACGAAGGTCTCCGGGCGCCACCACTCGTGGTTCACCACGGTCATCCCGGGATAGGTCGCCTCGAGCCCGCCGTCGTCGTAGCCGAGGTGGCGGGCGATCGCCTCCTCGGTCATCGCGACGTGCGTGCCGAGCGCGATGACCGCGGTCAGGGCGCTGACGCGTCCGGCGAGCGCGCCGTGGACGGCCCGCAGCAGCAGCGGCAGCGGACTGGACCGGGTGCCGTCCGGGACGACGAGGCAGACGCTGCGCCCGTCGAGGTCGAGGGCGGCCAGCTGCTGGCGGACGAACTCCCGCACCTGGTCGTCGGTCAGCACGTGGTCGGCGCTCCCGAGCACGGCGGCGGAGGAGGCGAGTTCAGCGATGACGTCGACGCTCTGGCTCATGCCCCCACACTGCCGCCGCGCACGCACGGGGGCAACAGGATGAGGCAACTCGCGGCAACGCGTTTGCGCCCGGCGTCCCCGGGAGAACGATGGGGGCATGGCTCGACTCGACCTCCACCCCGACCGGATGCTGCCGGCCGACGCCGGACTGCGACCTCTCGCCAGGGAGATCTACGAATCGGTGCGCGACCTGCCGATCGTCTCCCCCCACGGCCACGTGCCGGCCGAGTGGCTCGCCGACGACCAGCCGTTCAGCGACCCCACGTCGCTGCTGATCACGCCGGACCACTACGTCAACCGCCTCCTGCACGCCAACGGCGTTGGCCTGGACCAGCTCGGCGTCGGCCAGCGCGAGTTCGGGCCCGAGCAGTCCCGTGAGGCGTTCCGGCTGCTCTGCACGCACTGGGACGCCTACCGCGGCACCCCGGTGCGCTTCTGGCTGGAATCCGAGCTGGTCGACATCTTCGGCCTCGACCTGGCCCCGTCCGCGGAGACCGCGGACGAGCTGTACGACGCGATCGACGCGAAGCTCCGGCTGCCGGAGTTCCGTCCCCGGGCCCTCTACGAGCGCTTCAACCTGTCGTTCCTCGCCACCACCGACGACCCGTGCGACGACCTCGCCGCCCACGACCGGCTGCGGGCCGACCCGACCTGGACCGGCCAGGTGGCCCCGACCTTCCGTCCCGACCGCTACCTCGAGCCCGCCCGCGCCGACTGGAACGAGCTGGTCGACCGGCTCGGCGAGGTGAGCGGGATCGACACCGGCAGCTGGGCCGGCTGGGTGTCGGCGATGGAGATCCGGCGGGCGTACTTCCGGGCCCACGGCGCGGTCTCCAGCGACCACTCCCACGCCGACGCCCGCGTCGAGCCGCTGGACGCCGCCGAGGCGGACCGCCTGTACCGGGCGGCCCGGCAGGGGACGATCGGCACCGCGGAGGCCGACACCCTGCGACGGGCCTTCATGTTCGAGCAGGCCCGGATGGCCGCGGACGACGGACTGGTGATGACCATGCACCCCGCCGTCTACCGCAACCACCACACCCCGAGCTTCGAGCGGTTCGGCGCCGACGTGGGCGCCGACATCCCCCTGCAGGTCGAGTTCACCCGGGCCCTCCAGCCGATGCTCGCAGCGTTCGGGACGTCGGCGTACTTCCAGGTGGTGCTGTTCACCATCGACGAGACCGTCTACTCCCGCGAGCTCGCTCCCCTGGCGGGGTTCTACCCCAGCGTGTACGTCGGCGTGCCCTGGTGGTTCATCGACGCGCCCGACGCGATGGTCCGCTTCCGCTCCGCGATCACCGAGACCGTCGGCTTCGGCCGCACGTCCGGCTTCATCGATGACACCCGGGCGTACCTGTCCATTCCCGCCCGCCACGACCTCAGCCGCCGCGTCGACGCCGGCTACCTCGCCCGCCTCGTCGGCGAGCACCGGCTCACCATCGACGAGGCCGTCGAGAGCGCCACCGAACTGGTGGCCGGCAACCCACGGAAGGCGTTCAAGCTGTGACCGCGATCCCCACCCTGTCCCGGGGGGCCGGGCACGGCCGCCCCGCGGCCCCCGTCCGCATCGTCCACCTCGGCCTGGGCAACTTCTTCCGCGCCCACCAGGCCTGGTACACCGAGCACGCCGGGGACGCCGCGGAGTGGGGCATCGCGGCCTTCACCGGACGCTCGTCGGCGATGGCCGACGCGCTGCGTCCCCAGGACGCCCTGTACACGCTGGTCACCCGTGGGGCGGCCGGGGACTCCTTCGAGGTGGTCTCCAGCATCTCCGCGGTGCACGCGGCCGACGAGCACGCGGCGTTCCTCGACTACCTCCGCTCCCCCGCCCTGGCGGTGGTGACGCTCACCGTCACCGAGGCCGGCTACCTGCGCGGCCCGGGTGGCGGGCTCGCCCTGGACCGTCCCGACGTCGCCGGCGACGTGGCCGCCCTGCGCGCGGATGCCGTGGCCCCGGTGACCACCGCGCCCGGACGGATCGTCGCCGGGCTCCTCGCCCGTCGCGGCGCCGGTGCCGGCGCGCTGGCCGTCCTGTCCTGCGACAACCTCTCGCACAACGGCGAGGCGCTGCAGCGCGTCGTCTGCGACCTGGCCGCGGCCGTCGACCCGACCCTGCTGCCCTGGCTGGAGGAGAACGTCACCTTCCCGACCACCATGGTCGACCGCATCACCCCGGCGACGACCGACGACCTCCGCGCAGCCGTGCGCGCCGCCACCGGTGCGGAGGACGCGTCCCCCGTGCCGACCGAGCCGTTCAGCGAGTGGGTGATCCAGGGTCGGTTCCCGGCAGGGCGTCCTGCCTGGGAGACCGCCGGAGCGCGCATCGTCGACGACGTCGCGCCCTTCGAGCGGCGCAAGCTCGCCCTGCTCAACGGCTCGCACTCGCTGCTGGCCTACGCCGGGACGATCCTCGGGCACGAGACCGTTGCCGACGCCATCGCCGACGCCCGCTGCCTCGCCTGGGTCGAGCAGTGGTGGGACGAGGCGTGCCTCCACATCCCGCTGCCGTCGGGGGAGCTCGTCCGGTACCGCGGCGCCCTGCTCGAGCGGTACCGCAACCCGAACATCCGCCACGCGCTGGCACAGATCGCGGCGGACGGCTCGCTGAAGCTGCCCGTCCGCATCGTTCCCACCCTGCGTGCGGAGGCCGCGGCCGGCAGGCCGGCGCCCGGCGCGGCCCGCGTGCTGGCGGCCTGGGTGCTGCACCTGCGCGGCCACGGCGCGCCCGTCACCGACGTCCGTGCCGTCGAGGTGCGGGCGCTCGTCGGCGGTACGCTCGAGGACGCGGTGTCGGGCGTCCTCGCCTTCCTCGACCCGGGGCTCGCCACCGACGGCCGCGTCCACGACGCCGTGCTCGCGCGGGCCCGTGACCTCACCGACCTCGAAGGATGACCATGGAACTGCGCACCGACGCCCGCTGGGCGCTCGTCGTCCCCACCTCGATGGGGGTCCGGCTCACGCCCGAGCAACGCCAGCCCGTGCACACCTCCGACCGCTTCCTGCTCCAGGCGACGAGCGCGGAGACCAACGTGGCGTCCGTCCTGTCCTCGCTCGGGGAGCCCGCCAAGGTGCTGACCGCGTTCGTCGCCGGGTCGCCCGTCGCGGCGCTGATCAAGGCGAACCTGCGCGCCCGGAACCTCAGCTACGAGGGCCCGGAGCTGCCCCAGGGCGACGCGTGGGGGTTCCGGCACCAGTTCAACATCGCCGACGCCGGGTTCGGCGGACGCGCGCCCCGCGTGTGGAACGACCGCGCGGGCGAGGTCGGCCGCGAGTTGAGCGCCGACCAGTTCGACCTGGAGACCCTGTTCGGCACGGAGGGCGTGAAGATCCTGCACCTGTCCGGACTGATCGCGTCCCTCTCGCCCAAGACCTCGCAGTTCTGCCTGGAGCTCGCCCGGGCGGCGAAGGCCCACGGGACCGTCGTCAGCATGGACATGAACTACCGCGCCTCGTTCTGGAAGGGTCGCGAGGAGGAGCTCTCCCGCACGTTCGACGAGCTGGCCGGGCTGTGCGACATCCTCTACGGAAACGAGGAGGACTTCCAGCTCTGCCTCGGCATCCCCGGACCCGCCGCCGGCGGTGCGGACATCGAGTCCGAGACCGCCTCCTTCGCCGCCATGATCGGGCGGATCACGCAGCGCTATCCGTCCGCCCGCTGGATCGGCACCTCGCTGCGCGAGGTCGTCTCCGCCAACCACCACCGGTGGGGGCTCATCCTCTGGCACGACGGCGAGTTCGCCGTCCTGCCGTTGCGCGACATCGACGTGCTCGACCGCATCGGCGGTGGTGACGGCTCGGTCGGCGGGGTCCTGTACGGCATCGTCAAGGGCTGGGACGTCGAATGCTGCGCCCGCTTCGGGTGGGCCTGCGGGGCGCTCGCCGCGACCTCCGTCACGGACTACGCCGCCCCCGCGGACGAGGCCCAGGTCTGGGCGATCTGGGACGGCAACGCCCGCGTCCAGCGCTGACGCCTCCGCTCCACCCTCCGCTCCACCCTCCGCTCCACCCTCCGCTCCACCCTCCGCCTGGCCCCTCCCCCACCCCGCGCTCGCTGCCGAGTGCAACGCCCGCTACCGGAATTCCGGTAGCGGGCGTTGCACTCGGGGGCAGGAACGGGCGGGAGCTCGCCGGGGGCCGGAGGGAGCGAGGCGGGCGGGGGGCGGAGAGGGACGGGCGGGGCGTCAGGAACCCCAGCGCTCCTCGAGGCGACCGAGCTTCCACACGAGGACGGCCACCGTCCAGAAGAGGGCGAACAGGCCGGTCACCAGGAAGCCGACGTTGCCCAGGTCGAGGCCGGCGATCGCGGCCAGCGGGCCCGAACGGACGGCCAGCCGGTCGGCGAGGACCGACAACAGCTCGATGCCCCCGATGACGAGCGCGACCGTGACGGACAGTCCGGTGACCGCCACGTTGTAGGACACCTTCCGCACCGGCCGGCCGTTCGCCCACCCGTACGCGTGGCGCATGAGCAACCCGTCGGCGGTGTCGAGCAGGCACATCCCGGCGGCGAAGATCACCGGCAGCGTCAGGACGGCGTACCACGGCAGGCTCACCGCAGCGCCGCCCGCCAGGACGAGCAGCCCGACCTCGGTCGCGGTGTCGAAGCCGAGCCCGAACAGCAGGCCGACGGGATACATGTGCCGCGGCCTGGTCACGGCCCGGGTCGCGCCCCGGATCAGGTGGTTGGCGAGCCCGCGGTTGTCGAGGTGCCGCTCGAGTTCCGCCTCGTCGAACGACCCGCCGCGCATCCGGCGCCACACGCCGAGCAGGCCCCACAGAGACACGAGGTTCACCACGCCGATCAGCAGGAGGAAGACCCCGGACACCAGGGTGCCGGACACGCCCGCCACCTGCTGGAGCACCGACGACTCGTCCGACACCTGGGCGGCGAGCGACCGCACCCCGAAGGCCAGCAGGGCGACCAGCACCAGCACCACCGTGGAGTGGCCCAGCGAGAACCAGAACCCGACCGAGACCGGACGGCCGCCCTCGGCGAGCTGCTTGCGGGTGGTGTTGTCGATGGCGGCGATGTGGTCGGCGTCGAAGGCGTGCCGCATGCCCAGGGTGTAGGCGGTGAAGCCCAGACCGAGCCCGAACACCTGTCCCGGCCCTGCCGGCACGTGGCCGGACGCGACGAGGCCGGCCAGGACGCCCCAGCCGGCCAGGTGCAGCACGACGATGAACGCCGCCATGCCGATGACGGTGCGCCGCTCACCCGGGGCGGCGCACCACCGGTTCACAGGCGCGCCTGCCACTTCCCGGTCCACACCAGTTCGTTCGGGGTGCCCTTGAAGGCGCTCCGGCCCTCCAGCTTGTCGATGGTGGCCACGATCGCCGCCTCGTTGGAGTGGTAGGCGTTGACAAGGCATTTCACCATGGTCGCATCGTGCAGGTGCGTGGTGAAGTTGTGGCTGACCATGAACGTCGGCACCTCCCAGACGTACCAGGGGCACTCGTTGCTCATCGCGGTCTTCCACTGGATCCGGTAGTTGTTCTGGGCGCCGTACCCCACGACCTCGGCCACGATCAGCGCGGCGTCCACCTCGTCCCTGTACTTCAACGTCGGACCCTTGATCCGGCTGCTGCCGTCGTTGACCGTCACCTCGTAGCCGCGCGAGGTGAGCTCCGCGACGTAGCGGTTCACCGTGTCGTCGCTGCCGGAGTAGATGCCGCCCTTCTCGCCCGACAGGTAGTAGAGGCGGATCCGCCGGTGGTCCGCCGGGTTGAGCGGGAGCTGGTCGAGGGTGTTCTTGACCAGGGTGATCCCGAGATCCGCCGCCTCTGCCCGCAGGGCGAGGTGCTCGTCACACCCGACGACCGCGAGTGCGTCACGGGTCGTGAACAGCGTGCCGTCCGCCTGCTTCTCGTGCAGCCGCAGCCGTGCCTTCAGGCCGAGGACCCTGCGATTGGCGTCGTCGAGGCGCTCCTGGGTGATGATGCCCCGGCGGACGCCCTCGAGCATGAAGCCGAAGTCCTCCTCGAGATCGTTGAAGAACAGGAACAGGTCGCACCCGGCGGCGATCGCCCGGGGGACGTAGTCCTCACGGCGCATCGCGGACGTCATGCCGAGCATGTGGGACGCATCAGTGATCACGGCCCCGTTGAAGCCGAGCCGGGTCTTGAGCAGCCCGTCGATCAGTTCGGGCGCCAGCGTCGCCGGCAGGATGTCCCGGTCGGCGAGGGACGGGTCGAGCGCCTGCTGGTAGTGCGGCAGGGCGATGTGCCCGGCCATGATCATCTCGACACCGTTGGCGATGTGGGCGGCGTAGACCCGCCCGAACGACGCGTCCCACTCCTCGGGGGTGAGCTCGTTGACGCCGAGCACGAGGTGCTGGTCGCGCTCCTCCGTGCCGTCCCCGGGGAAGTGCTTGATGCACGTGACGATGTCCGAGCGCCGCTGTCCCTCGACGAAGGGCAGGGTGTACCGGAGGACGTCGTCCGCGGTGGTGCCGTAGGCACGGGTGTTGACGATGGTGTTGCGCCAGTTGGTCAGGATGTCGACGCAGGGGTCGAAGTTCACGGTGATGCCCATCGCGGCCATCTCGCGGCCGGCGACGTAGCCGGCGTCGTACGCCACTTTCGTGGACCGGCTGGCCTCGGTCTGGGCGCCGGAGGCGATGTAGGTGCCGTCGGACGCGGCGCCGTTGCCGCCGGAGTCGCAGTTGGCTGCGACGAGCAGGGGGATTCGCGACGCGCCCTGGAGGCGGTTCAGCAGGTCCTGCACCTCGGCGGCGGTTCCGCCCTGGTACCGGGCGCAGCCGATGTGGAACTTCTGGATGATGTCCTCGGCGGTGTAGGCGTTGCCGGAGAAACTGTCCGGCCCGAAGAAGAACAGGTTGGTGAAGAGCTGGCCGACCTGCTCCTCCAGGGTCATCGAGGCGAGGGTCTGCTCGACCCACGCTATCTGGCCGTCGTCCAGGTGGTACGGCGCTGACTTCAGGTCCACGAGCGGCATGGCGATGTCCTTCCTCACTTCACGGCCGGCATGGTGACCGTGCGGATGCCGGAGATGGTTTCCCAGGGCACGACGTCCGGCAGTTGCGCGTCGAACTCCTCGATCAGGGACGCCTGGTAGGCGCCGGCGAACTCTCCGGCGAGGAACCGCGGGAGGGCCTCGGACGTGAAGCGGTGCCACGACTCGCGCTCACGGCCGGGCAGGATCGGGTAGTACAGGCAGCCGACCCTGGCGGCCGCGTCACGGTCTCCCGGAGCGTCGCCGATCAGCAGGATGTGGTCGGGCGGGTACTTGCCGACCGCGGCGAGCTGGACGTGCTCGGCCTTGCTGCCCATCTCCTGCCCGGCGATGACCTGCATGTACCGGGCGAGCCCGTGCTCGGCCCACTCCCTTGCCAGCGCCTCGATCGGCGTGGCAGACACGACCATCTCGTCCACCCGGCCGTGCATCGCCCGGACGGCGTCCAGCACGCCGGGGAACGGCCCGCAGCCGTGCACCATGTCGGTGATCGCTGCGTTCACGGCGTTGCCCCAGGCGATCATCCGGTCGGCCGTGGCGGACGGGTTCTCCGCCGCCCAGGCGGCCAGGCCCTTGTCGGAGAGCGGGTGGGCGGACTCGATGAAGTCGGTGAGTTCCGGGTAGGCCGGGATAGTCACGCCGCGCTCGGCCACCTCGACCCGGTCGCGCAGCAGGTCGAGCACCTGGCGCAGGGCGAGCCAGCGGTTCAGGCCCCGCGTCACCGACCCGAGGTTGACGAAGAGGGCGGTCTGCCGCGCCAGCGTCGAGATCGGCTGGAGGTCCCAGTGGCGGATGGTGGACGGGGTGAAGCACTCCTGGTGCTTGATGTCCATGGCGTCCATCGCGCACCCGTCGGAGTCGATGCCGACGAAGAACCCGCTCGTCGGCACGAAGGCCGACAACGCGGACGTAGCCGGCACGACCGGGCCGGGGACGGTGGTGGCGTCGCTGCTCACTGCTCCTCCTCGCTGGGACCTTCTGCAGCGAGTACACCCCCCGTGGCACGTCGCAACCAAGGCGTTGCCAGTCCTTGCCGTGGCGATCGCGCTCCGCGCGGCGGCTCCCCGTCCGCGTTCGCGGTCGCCCGCCCCCTGGCCCGCGTTCGCCCCCGATTGCCACTCCTGCTGCCGGAATTTCGGCGGCAGGAGTGGCAATCGGGGGCAGGGACGATCGGAGGGGCGGCGACGGGTGCCCGGGCAGGGCAGGGGGCCGGACGCGGGACGGTGGGGCGACGCCGCGGCGCCGCCCCACCGGTCGGATCACCCCTTCCAGACCAGCGAGTAGTCGGTCAGGCTGGTGTCGTAGGAGCCACCCACGCTCACCTTGTAGAGGCCCTTCGCGGTCTTCCACGCCGCCGAGGCGCTGTCGAAGTACTCGAGCAGGTGCTGGTCGGCGAGATCCTTCGCGCTCAGGGTGAGCTGGACGGTCTTGCGCTGCCCGGGAGCGAGTGCCACCTTCTGCCACGCCAGCAGCCGCTTGGCCGGCTCCTTGGCCTTCGCCGGCAGGGTGACGTAGGCCTGCGCGGTCTCGGTGCCGGCCACCTTGCCCGTGTTGGTCACCTGGAAGCGGATCCGGACGTCCCGCTTGCCCTTGCCGTTGATCACCGGGGTGACGTGCAGGTTGCTGTACCGGTAGCTCGTGTATGACAGCCCGTGGCCGAACTCGAACAGCGGCTCGATGCCCCGGGACGCGTACCAGCGGTAGCCGACCTCGAGCTCCTCGGAGTAGGCGACCTGCCGGATCTCCGACGTCCCTGCCGGACGCGTGGTCGAGCCGTCGGAGAAGATGCCCGGGTACTGCGCGGGCGTGTTCGTCGGGACGTCGGCGATCGACTTCGGGAAGGTCATGGTGAGCTTGCCGGACGGGTTGACGCTGCCGAAGAGGATGTTCGCCAGGGCCGTCCCCATCTGCTCGCCCGGGTACCAGGTCTCCAGGACCGCACCCACCTCATCGAGCCAGGGCATCTCCACGGCGCTGCCGGTCTGGAGGACCACCACGGTCTTCTTCGCCGCCCCGGCCACGGCAGCCACAAGGGCGTCACCGTTGCCGTGCAGGGTGAGGTTCGGGATGTCGCTGAACTCCCCCATGCGCTGGTAGCCGAAGACGATCGCGACGTCCGCCGCGGCAGCCTCCGCCGCTGCCGCGTCGACATCGGTGCCGGGATTCCAGGTCACCGTGCCGCCGGCGGCCTCCACCACCGAACGGATCCCGGCCTCGGGCGAGACGAGGTTCTCGCACGGCATGGTGTTGCGGCCGCCGCCGAAGGGCAGGTACAGGCTGCAGATCGTCTTCGCGCTCACCCCCGCGGTCGCGGTCGCCGAAGCGGTAGGCCCGAAGAGCGCCACCTTGAGCCCGGCCTTCGCCGACAGCGGGAGGGTGCGTCGCGCGTTCTTCAGCAGCACGGAGCCCTGCTCGGAGAGGGTGCGCGCCAACGCCTTGTGGGCGTCGGTGGAGCCGTTGGTGACGGTCGCGGCCATCGGGTGGTCGAACAGGCCGTGCGCGATGTAGGACGTGACCACGCGCCGTGCCGCCTCGTCGATCCTGGCCTGCGTGATCTCGCCTGCGGCGAGCGCCGCGTCCAGCTTGTCCGGCGTGAACCACACCGGCCGGTTGAGCTCCTGGTCGAGCCCGCTCATGAGTGCCTCCGCCGTGCTGTGCACGGCCCCGAAGTCGGACACCACGTAGCCCTTGAGCCCGAACTCGTCCTTCAGCACGTCCTGCAGCCGGTCGTTCTCACAGGCGTAGGTGCCGTTGAGCTGGTTGAACGAGCACATCACGTTTGCGGGCTGCGACCGGGCGAGCGCGATCTCGTAGGGCAGGTCGTAGAGCTCGCGCAGGGCCCGCTCGCTCACGACGGAGTTGCTCGTCTGCCGGTCGAGCTCCTGCTCGTTGGCGACGTAGTGCTTCAGCTCCGCCATGACGGCCCGGTTCCCGGTGGGGTTCTGGATGCCGTCCACCTGGGCGGCGCCGAGGTGGCCGGAGAGCACGGGATCCTCACCGAAGTACTCCGGGGTGCGCCCCGCGAGGGGTGTGCGTCCGCTCGCCAGTCCTGGCGCGAGGATGCCATTGCGTCGCTGGTCGAACGCCTCGTCGCCCATCGCCGTTCCCTTGGCCTCGGCGAGGTCGGCGCTCCAGGTCGAGGCGAGAGAGATCTGCGAGGGGAATGTCGTGACCCCGCTGGAGGCCCGCACACCTTCCGGGCCGTCGGTGTAGACAACGGTCGGGGTGCAGTCGACCTGGACCGGGTAGGTGACGCCGGAGAAGGTGGTCTGCTGGGGGCTGTTCGCCGGCTGCTCGACGAGCCACCGGTACTTCTGGGCCTGGGTGCTCGCCGCGAGCAGCGCGTCGGCCCGTTGCTGGGGCGTCTTCGTGGCGTCCATCCAGGCGACGGTGGAACAGTCCACCGCTGCGACGGCCGGGGTCGCCGGCATCACGGCGACCATCGCCGGTCCGACGAGGGCGACCGCTCCGGTCACCGCCAGCGCGCTGCGGCGCAGCCGGCGATGCCCCCGGAAGGGAGGAGTGTGAGGCATGTGCCCGCCTTTCTGATTTCGCGGCCCGCGGCATTACGGGCCTTTTCCAGAAGGCTAGGAGTGAATTCCAGAACGGGTCAATAGGTCGCCTCCCGTAGAGTTTTGTAGAATTCGTGGCGAAATTGTAGACTTCAGCCATCGGACAAGGCCTTATGCAATAATCCCTGCTATTCAGGCACGAATAATCACCCCCGGGGTGAGGCACTCCCGGAGGTTGACCGCACGCGTGGTCTGTGGCCTAGGAAGAATTGCGTCCAATCGTCGCCTCGAGCACTTCATCGTTCTCCACTCGCACGGCGATTGGCGTTCCCGGGTCGACCGAGCTGGTCGCCACGCGCAGCTCGTGCCCGCCGGGGACGGGACGCCGCCGCGCGGCCACGGCGTCCCACCGTGCGAAGGCGTCGGCGCCGACCACAGCGTGCGCGGCAACCCGGAGCCCGGCAGGGACGGGCACGCGGACGACCCCGGCCAGCTCCGGCGCGGCACCGGCCACGCCGGCGTACAGCTGCGCCACGTGGACGCCGTCCCGCCCGCCGTGGTTGACCACGTCGAGGGCGACGCGGAGCCCGCCGTCGACGACCTCCACCCCGGTCGGCACCGCGGTAGTGGCTGCGTAGCCCAGCCCGTGGCCGAAGCCGTACCGGCACCCCCGATCGCGGACGCCCGGCGACCGGTAGCCGATGCCGTCGTCGGCGTCGTAGTCGAGCCGCGTGGGCACGACCTGCGGCCCGTGGTCGCCCCCGGGGAGGTCCTCCCGGGCATGCGGGAAGGTCAGCGGCAGCCGGCCCCCGGGTTCGGCGTCCCCGAACAGGACGGCGGCAAGAGCGGTGCCGAACCGCTCGCCCGGGTACCAGACGGCCAGCACGGCCTCGACCTCGTCGATCCAGGGCAGCAGAACGGCCCCGGGGGTGTTGAGAACCACGACTGTCCGCGGGTTGGCCGCGGCCACCCTGCGCACCAGCTCGTCCTGGTCACCGGGCAGCTCCAGGCCGTCGCGGTCCATGCCCTCGCCGGAGGCCTGGTTCACGAGCACGACCGCGGCGTCGGCGGAAGCCGCAGCGGCCACGGCCGCCTCGATCAGGTCGTCCGGCTCCTGCCAGCCCAGCCGCACCGTGGGCCCCAGGCCCATCGGGGGAATGGTGATCGACGGGCCGGGAGCGTACTCCATGTCGAGTTCCACCGCCTGACCGGCGACCAGGTGGACCACGGCCTGCAGGGGGTAGCGCGGGCCGTGGATGAACCGCTCGGCCTCGCGCGAGCCGACCATCACCGGGGACCCGTCCACGGACAGCGTCGCCCGTCCGCCGAGAGCAAGGCTCAGCCGGTGAGCGCCGGTGGCCCGGGGCACCAGCCGGCAGCGCCAGCGGCGCGGCCAGCGCGCGAGCGGAGCCGCGGGATCGACGGCGTGGTCGATCCGTGGCAGCACATCGGTCCACGACGTCCCCGACTCGTCGGTGAACTCCACCTCGACGCCCGGACCGCTGCCGTCGGGAAGGACGAGCACCTCTGCGGGGACGGGCGGGAGCGGCACGTCGCCCAGGCTCCCCTGGGCGAACACCACCTCGCGGCCGGCGGCCCTCGCCTCGATGCCGGCGCGGGGGGTGACGAGGCGGTCAGGGTCGATGCTGACGGCCGCGGACCCGCCGACGACGAAGATCGCATCCTCCCCGGAGGGTCCGATCACCGCGAGGCGGCGGACGTCGTCTCCGAACGGGAGCGCGTCCCGCTCGTTGCGCAGCAGGACGGACGCCGCGACAGCGCAGCGCCCCGCGAGGTCACGGTGCGCCGCGGTCGAGGGCGTGCCCGGCTCGGGGAGAGGGTGGTCGGCCAGGCCGGAGCCGATCAGGGCCGTGACGAGGCGGGTGACGAGGCGCTCCACCTCCTTCGGCGCGGCAGCGACCATCTCCGGCGTCCGCCCGCCGGGCCCGCCGAGCGCACCCAGGTCGAGCCCGGCGGCGAGCGCTGCGGCGTCGTCGCGGACCGCGAAGAGGAAGTCCGGGCAGTAGAACCCCTGCCAGCCCCAGTCCCGGCGAGGAATGGCCAACAGTTCGGGCGTCTCGCACACGTAGCGTCCGTTGACCCGGTTGTAGGAGCCCATCAGCGACCAGGCACCCGCCTCGACGACGGCCCGGAACGGACGCAGGTAGGTGTCGTGCAGGGTCGCCGTGGACACGCCGATGTCCATCGCGTCGCCGCGCACCGCGAGGCCCCCGCCGGTGCGCCGGTCCTCGCCGCTGTAGGCGACGAAGTGCTTGACCTGGGTGATCACGTGGCGTCCCTGGGCGCCGCGGACGTGGGCGGCGCCGATCAGGCCGGAGAGGTGGGCGTCCTCGCCGAGGGCCTCGGGAATCCGACCGCCGCGGGGATCCCGGGCGAGGTCGATCGTCGGGCCGAGCAGCACGCTGAAGCCGGCGTCGCGTGCCTCCTGGCCGACGGCGGCCCCGTACTCGTAGGCGAGGTCGGCGTCGAAGCCGGCGGCCAGCGCGATCCCGGCGGGGAAGGCCGTCGCCCCCGGGACGTCCCGCAGCCCGGTGCCCGCGTCCACGTACTCGGGGGCCGGGAGGCCCCTGTCCACCAGGGGCGCGAAGTCGCCCAGCGCGATGGCCGAGCGCTCTGCCTCGTCCAGCGAGGCCACCAGCGCGGCGACCCGCCCGGCGAGCGGGGCGCCGGCGTCCCTCCAGGCCTGTTCCACGGCGGTCACGCCCCGCGCCGGGCGTTGAGCTCGGCGAGGCTGTTCTCGACGGCCTCGACGACCGCGGGCGAGATCAGGCTGAACGAGCCGAACAGGGGCCGGTTGGGCACCCATGCCGTTCGCCTGGTGAAGTCCTTGCCGACGGCGGGGTCGATGCGGCTGAAGGCGTCCACCACCGCCCGGTACGCTCCCGGGTCGTCCATGATCGCTGACAACGGCGTGGACGTCGTCAGCGGGGACGGGGCCGGCTCGGCCTCCGCGGCCACCGTCCACTCGTGGTCACCGGACACCACGTCGAACGACCGGCCGTCGGGGAGGCTGACGTGCGCGCCGGCGTTGGCCGGGACGTGCGCCGAGATGACCACCTGCCCGCCATCGCGGCGCCAGGCGACCCGCGCCTCGCCGTACGGCGTGAGGTGCCGGGTGGCGGCCCAGTCCAGTGCCGGGAGGGGACGGGGGGCGATCTCCAGGCGGTGGTAGCCGGGGGCGGCGGGCGCGAGGCCGGCGACGACCCGGTGCAGCCAGTCGGCCACCGCGCCGAGGGCGTAGTGGTTGAAGCTGGTCATCTCGCCGGGGTTGATCGACCCGTCCTCGAGCATCGAGTCCCAGCGCTCCCAGATCGTGGTGGCGCCCATCGTGATCGGGTAGAGCCACGAAGGGCACTCCGTCTGCGTGAGCATGCGTCCTGCCTGCCGCAGGTGGCCGGTGCGGGTGAGGGCGTCGGTGACCAGCGGAGTGCCGACGAAGCCGGTGCTGATCCGGTAGCCGTCCCGGCGCACCAGCCAGGCCAGCCGCTCCCCCATGCGCTGTGCGAGCGCCCCGGTGACCAGGTCGAACTCGATCGCGAGCGCGTAGCTGGTCTGGGCGTCGGACAGGATGCGTCCCGCCGGGGTCACATACTCTTCCAGCCAGGCCCGGCGGACCTTCTCCGCGACGCCGGTGTAGTGGGCGGCGTCCGCGTCCTCGCCGAGGACCGACGCGGCCCGGGCCAGCAGGCTGGTCGAGCGGTACAGGTAGGCGCTGGCGACGAGGTCCGGGTCGGCCTTCGCCTTCGCCGGATGGTCGGGGGGCGCGTCCGGGTCGACCCAGTCGCCGAACTGGAAGCCGCCCTCCCACAGGTGGCGATCGCCGGCGATGGCGAGCAGCTGCTCCACCCACGCCTTCGCCGACGGGTACTGCGTGCGCAGCACGCCGACGTCGCCGAAGCGCTCGTACAGCACCCACGGCAGGATCGTGGCCGCGTCGCCCCAGGCCGCGGCCGGCACCTTGCCGGAGTCGAGAACGTCGGGGACGATGAACGGCACGCCACCGGCCGCCTCCTGCTCCAGGGCGAGGTCGACCAGCCAGGAGGCGAGGAACCCGTCGCAGTCGTACAGGTAGGACGCGGTCGGGCTGAACACCTGGATGTCACCGGTCCAGCCCAACCGCTCATCACGCTGCGGGCAGTCGGTGGGCAGGTAGAGGAAGTTGCCGCGCATGCCCCAGACCACGTTCTCGTGGAGCCGGTTCACCAGCGGGTCGGAACACTCGAACCAGCCGGTGCGCACCATGTCCGAACCGATCACCTCCGCGGTGACCGCCGCCGGGTCGAACACACCCGGCCAGCCGGTGACCTCCGCGTACCGGAACCCGTGGAACGTGAAGCTCGGCGCCCACTCCTCCACCCCCGTGCCGGCCAGGGTATAGGTGTCGGTGGCCTTCGCCACCCGCAACGGCCGGACGCCCAGTTCGCCGTCCTCGAGCACCTCCGCGTGCCGCAGCGTGACCACCGTGCCCCCCGGACCCGACACCCGGATCCGCAACCGGCCCACCAGGTTCTGCCCGAAATCCAGCAGCGTCCTGCCCGAGGCCGAGGTGAGCACCTCCGCCACCGGGACGCGCTGGGTGACGCGCACGTCCGGACCGGTGCGCGGCCCCGGCACGGGCCCGCCCTCGCGCACGGCCACCGGCGCCCAGGCGCCGTCGTCGAACCCCGGACGCGACCAGCCCGCCGGCGCGCGGCGGGCATCGAAGTCCTCGCCGAGGTAGAGGCCGGAGGCCGTCCACGGACCGTCCCCGCTCACCCGCCACGCGGGGCCGGTGGCCACCCACTCCGTGCGCCCGTCCGCGTATTCGAGCAGGAGCTGGCCGGCGAACGCCGGCTGCGTGCCGTAGAACGGCTTGGCCAGCCCCTGGAAGCCGTAGCTCTCGGTGAACCAGCCGCCGGCGAGCGCCACGCCGACGGCGTTGCGGCCGGTGGCGAGCAGGTCGGTGACGTCGGTCGTCTCGTGCACGAGGCGGAACTGGTACGGCGTCCACCCCGGCTTGAGCACCTGGTCGTCGACCGGCGCGCCGTTCACCTCGGCGGCATACACGCCCTGGGCCGTCGCGTAGAGCGTGGCGCGGACGAGGCCCGCGGCGACGTCGAACTCGTGGCGCAGCAGCGCCGGCTGGGCGTGGCGCTGCGGATCGGGCAGGCCGACGAAGCGTGCCGTCCACTCGCCGTCGGCGAGGAAGGTCGCGCGAACCTCGCGCCCGGCGCTCCACGGCGACCAGCCGTCGACCCCCTGCACCCGGACGCGGATCGTGCCGCGCTGGCGCGGACGGAGGGGCGCGAACGGCCACTCGACGAGCACCGACGCGTCGCCGTCGAGCTGGTAGTTGGTGGTCGTCGAGCCGTCGTCCCACGACAGTTCCGCGGCGAGCTGGCGCCAGCCGGGGAGGTCGGAGCGGGTGACCCAGGACAGCCGGGGGCGGGCGAGCGGGGCGTGCGGCGAATCGTGCCGGTACTCGAGCCGGACGGAGTCGACGACGGTGGGCATGCGGGGACCTTTCGTGCGAGCGGGGTCAGCCCTTGACGGCACCGGCGGTCATGCCGGCCACGATCTGGCGCTGGAAGAAGACGTACATCACGAGCATCGGGATCGTGATCACCAGGATGTTGGCGAACAGCAGGTTGTAGCTGGTCACGTACTGGCTCTGGAAGTTGAACAGGGTGAGTTGCACGGTCGCGTTCTGCTGGCCGGGCAGGAAGTAGAGCGGGTTCTGGAAGTCGTTGAACACGAAGATGCTCTGCACCACGACGATTGTGATGATCACCGACTTGAGCAGCGGGAACACCACCTGGAAGAACAGCCGCAGGGGGCCGGCGCCGTCCACGATCGCCGCCTCGTCGATCTCCCGGGGGATGGTCGCGATGAACGCGCGCATGGTGAGGACGGTGAACGACAGGCCGAACGCCACCTCGATCAGGATCAGGCCCACCAGGCTCTTGAAGATGCCCAGGCTCTGCATCACCCAGATCGTCGGCACCACAGCGGGCGGGATGATCAGCCCGGCCAGCACGAAGGTGTTGATCAGCGGGTTGAGCCGCGACTTCCTGCGGTCGAGGACGTAGGCGATCATCGCGCCGAACACCACCATCAGCGTGACGCTGGCGACGGTGAGGATCGTCGAGTTGATGAACGCGATGATCAGCATGTAGTCGCGCGCCTGGAACACCGCGACCACGTTCTCCCACAGCTGGAAGTGCGCGGGCCAGGAGAACTCGAGCAGGGATGCGTCGTTGGCGTCCTTGGCCGCCATCGTGAGGATGAAGGCGAACGGGACGAGGAACAGCACCGTGGTGAGCACCATGCCGCTCAGGCCGACCAGCCAGCGGGTGGTGCTGCGCATGGCGTTCACAGCGCGGTCTCCTTGGAGTTCAGCCAGCGCGAGAGCGGGTAGATGATCGCGGTGACCACGACGAACAGGATCACGTTGCCGGCGGTGGACAGGCCGTAGAACCCGGCCTGGTACTGCTTGTAGATCACCGAAGCCACGACGTCGGAGGCGAAGCCGGGACCGCCCTGGGTGGTGGTCCAGATCAGGTCGAAGGACCGCAGACCGCCGATCAGCGACAGGATGATCACCGTCGAGGTGGCCGGGAAGCTCAGCGGCAGGATGATGTTGCGGAACACCTGCCAGGAGCTGGCGCCGTCCACCCGGGCGGCCTCGAAGTACTCGTTGGGGATCGCCGCGATGCCGGCGATGTAGATCAGCGTCGCCAGGCCGATGCCCTTCCACACGTCGATCCCCACCACGCTCAGCAGGGCGATGTTGGGGTCGGTCAACCAGCCCGGCCCGTCGCCCCCGGTCACCGCGGTGATCGCCTTGTTCACCACGCCGTTGAACGGGTCGAGCAGCACCTGGAAGGTGAGGCCGACACCGACGGCCGAGACCAGGACGGGAAAGAACGTCACCGAGCGCAGGTAGCCGCGGGCGATGATCGGCGCGCTGAGCACCACCGCGAGCAGCATGCCCAGCACGACCTTCAGCCCCGAGGTGAGGAACCCGTACACCAGCGTGTTCCGCAACGAGCCGATCAGGCCCGGCTCGTTGAAGAACAGGACGAAGTTGTCGAAACCGATGAAGGTCGCCTTGAACAACGTCCAGCGGGTGAAGGCGAAGTAGAAGCTGAACACCGTCGGCACGATGAACAGCACCAGATAGATCACGCCTCCGGGGATGTGGAACCACAACGGGTAGGTGCGATCGACGTGCTCTGCGGAGGCGCGGGGCGCTCGGCGCAGGACGACCGGCGTCCCGTCGCGGGACGACGTGGGCGAACTCATGGTGGCGTTTCCTGTCTCATCGGGTGCCCGGCAGGGGCGAGGGAGAGGATTCCTGCCCCTGCCGGGGCGGAGGACGCGGGGCGGCCGGAGCCACCCCGAGGGCATCGATGGATGTAGGTTCAGTGCGGGGAGTGGGGGCCGGCCACTATCCGGCCCCCGCTCGCCGTCACCAGCCCTCGAGGCCCAGCTGCTGGGCCTGCTTCTTCACGTCCTCGTCGTAGCGCTTCGCGCCGTCCGCTGCGGAAGTGATACCCGAGCCGACCTCGACGGTGATCTTCTCCAGGTTCGGGCCCTTGATCGGGGACAGGAACTCCAGCGCCGGACTGTTGTTGCCGTCGTCGATGAACGCCTTCAGGTCGGTCACGGCGGTCGGCAGGCCGTCGGGCAGCGTCGCGCCCTTGATCATGTACGGGCCGGTCGGGGTGATCGCCTTGGACTGGGCATCGCACGCCTCGGGGGTGGCCACCCAGGCGAGGAACTTCTTGGCGGCCGCCAGCTTGTCACCGGTGGTCGTGGTCGGGATGTAGAGCGCACCCGGAGACCAGGCGGTGAGGCCGTAGCTGGCCGCGTCGTCGCCGGGCTGTGCGAAGAAGCCGATGTTCGCCGCGGCGTCGTCCGACATCCCGGTATAGGCCGAGACGGCGAAGGTCAGCATCGGGTACTGCGCTCCGGTGCCCTTGACGAGCTTCTGCAGGCCCTGGGTCAGCTTGGCCGAGGCGAAGTCCTTGTTCAGGTAGCCGGCCTTCTTCACCTCTTCGAGACGCTGGAACCCCTTGATCGCCGGCTCGTCGACGTACTTGGCCTGGTTGGCTGTGTACTTCTCCGCCCAGTCGGGCTGGGCCGCGGTGACGTTGTGGAAGTCGGCCAGCACGAACAGCTGGGACGTCCAGGTCTCGCCGTAGGTCTGGATCACCGGGTCGATGCCGGCGGCCTTGATCTTGGCGTTGTTCGCCATGAACTCCGCCCAGGTCTTGGGAACCTGGAGCCCGAGGTCGGCGAAGACCTTCTTGTTGTACAGGATGCCGCCGCCCATGGCCTGGCCGAACGGCACGCCGTAGACCTGCCCGCCCGCGGTGACCGAGGACTTGAAGGCGTCCTGGACGTTGCCCATCAGGGCCTCGTCGGTGAGCGGGACGATGTTCTTGGCCGGGTCGAGCGCCTGGAACAGCGAACCGGAGTTGTACTGGAACACGTCGGCCATGTCGCCGGTGGCGAGCTTGGTCTTGACGACGTTGTCGCCGTCTGTGCCCTGGGCCCGGGTCTCGAGCTTGACGGTCACGCCGGCGTTCGTGGCGTTGAACGCGTCGATCATCGCCTGTGCCGGCTTGGCGGTCTGGTCGGAGTTGTCCGTCAGCAGCGTGATGGTGACGTTCGCCGCGGCGGACGCCGGGCCGCCGCTGCTGGAACTGGTGCCCAGCGACCCGGCGGTGCAGGCCGAGAGCGCGAGCACGCCGGCGAGGCCGGCGGCCAGGGCCACGGGGACCCTCTTGCGGAATGACACTTCTTTGTACCTCCTGGTTGCTGGCCGCCACACCGTGTGATCGGCCGGGGTTCTGGGGATGGGTCGGTGAGGAGTCCGCTACCCCGCCCGGCCGGACGCCGGTGCGTCCGGCGGCGGGGCACTGGAACGGCGGGCCATGACCTTCGGGGTCAGGACCTCGTGGACGGCCGAGGTGCGCCCGCCGATGCGCCCCAGCAGGAGCCGCATCGCGATCGCCCCCATCTGGGTGCCGGACTGGTTGACGCTGGTCAGCGACATCATCGGGTGGGCGGCGACGTCGGTGTCGTCGTAGCCGACGACGGAGGCCTGGCCGGGGGTGAGTCCGAGCTCGGCGACCGCCTCGAGGACACCGAGGGCGAGTTCGTCGTGGGCGGCGAAGACGCCGACGGGCCCCCCGGCGCGGGACAGCAGGTGCAGGGCGCCGTCCCGCGCCGCCTCCTGGTGGGGTTCGACCCAGACGATCTCGGGGGTGAGGCCGAGGTCGGCCATCGCCCGCTGGTAGCCGATCACGCGCTGCCCGTGCGGCGTCCCGGGCATGGTGTCGGGGCCGTACTCCGCGAGGGTGAGGTGCACGATCCGACGATGCCCCAGCTCGTGGAGGTGCCGCACGGCGAGTTCGGCGCCCATGACGTCGTCACCGACGAGGGTGTCGTAGTGCTCTGAGGCGTGGTGCCGGCCGATCATGACCAGCGGGACGCTGCGTCCCAGGTTCTCCAGCCACTCCTGGGGTACCCGGGAGGAGATCGCCACGATGCCGTCCACCTGGCGGTCGACGAGCACCTGGATGGCCTGCGGGCCCTCGTCGTGGTCCGGGCCGGCGGGGGCGATGATCAGCTGGTAACGGGTGTCGGCCAGGGCGGTCATCGCACCGGTGATGATCTTGGGGAAGAAGTGGTTGTGGATGCTGGGGATCTCGACTCCGAGCGTGTAGGACGAGCCCCGCATGGCCCGGGCCGACGCGCGCGGACGGTAGCCCAGCTCGTCGATGGCCGCCTGGACCCGCTCGCGCATCGCGTCACTGACGCCGTACGCGTCCCGGATCACCTTGGACACGGCGGCACGGGACACCCCGGCGACGCGCGCCACGTCCTCGATCGTGATCGAGTTCCTCGCCTGGATCGTCATCGAACCTCTCCTTGGATGAGCGTGTGTAGATCGCTCTACTCTAGCTCCGTAGAGCAATCTACGCTCTTCATAGAGCGGTCTACAAGAGGAGTGGCGGATCAGGCTCGGTAACGATTGGATAAACCGGCGGCCGGCCCGCCCGTCGGAGCGACCTCAGCCGGCGAGCGCGCGCAACTCCCGGGCGAGCCGGGCGCCGTCGGGATGATCGCGGACGGCCTGCACGGCCGTGAGCCCGCCACGGAGGGCCCGTCCGGCCTGGGCCGGCGTCCACTCGGCCGCAGCGAGAGCCGCGGCCAGCTGTGGCTCGTCCGCGCCCACCCCCGCGGTCAGCCACTGGGCGGTCTCGGCCGGCCCGAAGCCGTGCCCCTGCCAGCCCCAGGCGAGTTCCTCGAGTTGCCGCAGCCCGAACTCCCGCAGCATCCTCTCCAGCTCGCGATACCCGTCAACAACCATGACCAGCTACCCCCCCGAATAGCGAACCAGCTGAGCGTAGCGCGCCGCGGGACGGGCGCGTAGCGGGGCGGGCCTGCCGTCCGCATGTCGGCGCCCGCGTCCATCGCCGGTGATGCGCAGGATCGCCAGCGGACAGCCGGGCCCGGGAATAGCCTGAAGGGGATTCCGGGCTCGCATCGAAGGGGATGGGAAGCATGGCCACGAGTGTCAAGCAGATGATCGAGGCGGCGGACGCGGTGGTGCCGCGGATCACGCCACAGGTGGCGCAGGAGCTGATGATGGCCGGTGACGTCCTCGTCGTCGACGTCCGCGACGCCCCGGAGGTCGCACGGGAGGGGAAGGTCGCCGGGGCGATCAACATCTCCCGCGGCCTGCTCGAGTTCAGGGCCGACCCGGCCAGCGCGTCCCACGACCCGCAGTTCCGCACCGACCGTCCGGTGATCGTCTACTGCGCCTCCGGCGGGCGGTCGGCACTCGGCGGCAAGGCGCTGAAGGAGCTCGGCTTCGAGACGGTGTACAACCTCGGCGGGTTCAAGGCCTGGGCCGAGGCCGGCGGCCCCGTCGACCAGCCGACCGCCTGACGTCCTCACCGTTCGGACCGCCCCCGCGCCGAGGGCCAGCCCACAGCACCGAGGACCAGCCCTCAGGTCGAGGGCCGGCACCGGCGTCCTGGCCCTCGGCGACAACGCTGGCCCTCGGCGACGCGGAGGGATGCCGGGACGCCGGCGTCCGGGGCCCGGACGGCGCGACGCCGGCGGTGACGTGAGCCACCGCCGGCGTCGCAGGGAGGACCGGATGCCCGAAGGCGATCAGGCGAGGACCTCGCCCTCCGCGCTCTTCGCGTGCCGGATCCCGAGGAACGCGAGCACCGCCAGCACGATCGCGCCGACGATGGCCACACCGGCGGCGATCGCGGCCACGGTGGCCATGGTGCCGAAGGCGTAGGCGGTCAGCAGCATGCTGCGCAGGGTGTTGCCCATGAACAGCGTCTGGCGGAGGTCACCCATCTGCTTCACCACGGCCGGGTCGGCATTGGTGTCCTTGCTGAGGGCCATGTACTCGCCGCTGACCTCCTCATAGGTCTTGCCACCGGAGGCGGCGTTCATGTGCGCGAGGATGTAGTGGTCGGCGAACGCCTTGGCCTGGGCTCCGTTCACGAGGGGCTGGCCGGCGAACGGCGCCAGCGCCTCCTGGTCGGCCGGGGCGAGCTTCGCGAAGGCCGGCTGCTCGGGCATGGTGATCTTCTGGGCCGACAGCTGGTCCGACACCTGGTTCGTGATGAACGAGCTGGCGAAGGCCAGCAGGCCACCCGCGAGCAGCAGCACGGCCGCCAGGGCCAGGCCGATCCAGGAGACCAGTCGGTCAAGGGCACTGCGCTTCATATCTCTCCAATCGGGGGATGAGTGGTGGCTGCCGGGACGGCGTCAGGACGCCGGGGGACGGGAGCCAGGGGGACGACCACCGGGAGCGCGGTTCTCGCCAGAGCCGGGGACGCCGGGACGGCCTACCGGGAGGTCTCCGGTCCGCGATGCCCTGAGAGTCACGAGAGGTCCGATCCGCGAGCAGCTAGTGGTCACTAGCTAGTGAACACTAAGACAGCCAAGGTGGCAAATCTACGTAGCTGTTAACATCGTTAACGGAGGTGGGGAATGGCCGTCGGCACCCGGGACCGCATCCTCGATGCGGCAGCGGCCGTCGTCGTGCGCGACGGCTCGAAGGGGCTCACCACCAAGGCGATCGCCGCAGAGGCCGGGCTCACCGAGCCGGCGCTCTACACCTACTTCGACAGCAAGGATGCACTGTGCGTGGCGATCGCGCGCGAGCGCATCCCGTGCCACCGGGAGCTCGCCGCACGGATCACCGCGCAGGTGGGCACGGGCACGGTCCTGGGCAACCTCCGCGCACAGGCCGGCGACGTGCTGCGCTACTTCCTGGCCGCGATCCCCTTCGAGATCATGTTCTGGGCCGACCCCCGGCTCCGCGCAGCAGGCCGGGACTCGACCCGCGCTCCGGACCTGCTCCCGCCGGCGATGGAGCGGTACCTGCGGGGGGAGGAGGCCCTGGGACGCGTCCCCGCGGGGCGCCCGCTGCGCGCCGTGGCCGACGGGATCGTCGGGGCGCTGTTCCAGCGCGCGTTCGCGGTGACCTTCGCCGAGGAGTCCCTCCGCTGCGAGGAGGCCGACCCCCTGCTCACGCAGGTCACGGACCTGGCGGCCGCGGCCCTCGACCTGGACGGAGCCGATCCGTCGCGGCCGGGCTCACCCTCCTGACCTGCCCCGATTTCGGGATGACCATCGCGCGGGTGTAGGAGATATCGGTGAACACCACCGACCACAGCCTGGACACCCTCGTCGCCTCCTTCGCCGCCGACTTCCTCCGTCTCGCAGAGCCCGGCCTGGCCGATCGCCTGCTGGCCGACCCTCTCCTCGTCCTCGGCCCGCAGGGCACCGCCCCGGTTCCTCGCGAGGCCTTCCTGGCAGCGGTCGGCGCCCGAGCGTCGCGGGTCGGCGAGGCCACGGACGCCGAGACGACGCTGGTGGGCGCCAGCGGGCAGGCCCTGGGCGAGCGGATGGTGATCGCCACGCTCCGCTGGGAGTTCCGGCTCGGCACCACCACGGCACCGCTCGTCAGTGACGTCCTGCTCCAGCGCGAGGGCACCGACGGGCTGCGCTGCGTGGCCTACCTGCCCCGGACGAACGTGCTCGACCACCTGCCCTGAGACAGCAGGACGGCCGGACGTCTCCGTCCGGCCGTCAGCTCAGTCCTGGTCCTTCTTGCGCTTCTTGCGCTTCTTGCGGGCCTTCGCCCACGCGAGCACCTTCTTCTCGTCCCACAGCGGCGTCCGGGCGTCGGCCCACAGCTCCTTGGGTGCGTGGAACTCCTTGCCGTTCTTGCGCTCCTTGGACATCGCCGAGCGGAACTGCTCCTTGGGGATGCCCACCAGCTCGGCCGCCTGCGACGTCGTCAACACAGACCGAAGACTACTGTCCCGAGGGCCCCGGCTTCAGAGTTCGGAATGAGGGGACTCGAGGACGTCGAGGATCGTCACCATGTGTTGCGGCGAGTCCCATCGCGACACATCGCCCGTGACGATGTGGAAGAACCCCTTGATTGCGCCGATTGCTGCAGCCATCCCAGCCCCCTTTCGCGTCCTGATCTCGTTGAGGAGCTTCAGCTTAGCATCGCTAGAGATGCCAAACAAGCATCCCTAGCGATGCTAAGCAACCCCCCGCTCCCTGGACGCGTCGCCCCGACACCCCCTCGCCGACCCGGTCTCGACCACCCGGGGCGCCACGGAAAGGTCAGCGATGGCGGCGCTCGAGGCGGAGCGCCGCCACGAGGCCCAGCGCGATGAACGCCGCGGCGACCCACAGCACCGCGCCCACGCACTGGGCGAACGCGATCGACAACTGGTCGGCCACCGCAGGGCCGAGTGCGCCGAAGTAGCCGCCGGTGCCCTTGGCCCGGATCATCGCGATCACCGCGCCGGCTGTCCCGGTCATGTAGTCGACCATGGTCAGCGCGTCGTCGGCACTCACCCCGGGGACCAGCGCGAGCCGCGCCGGCACCGTCACCGCGAAGCCCACCGACAGGGTGGTGCCGGCCAGCGCCGCGCCCAGGGCCGACCCCAGCTGGCGGACGGTGCTCTGGGTGGCGGAGGCCACGCCGGACTGTGCCACCGGCACACCGGCCAGCACGACCGACGTCAGCTGGGCTGCGGCCAGGCCGAGTCCCAGCCCGTAGGCGGCCAGGATGCCGCCGAGCACCCAGGCCGCGGGCTGCGCCGGGACCGCGACGGCCCCCACCACGGCCGCGACGAGTTCGATCGCGAGGCCGAGGGTCACCACGCGAGGCGCGCCGAGCCGCGCGGACAGCGCTCGTGCCCGCGCGCCGGCGAGGAAGGCGCCGATCGCCATCGCGGCGAGAACCCAGCCCGCCTCCAGCACCGACAGGCGCATGGCGTAGACCAGGTAGAGCGGCAACCCCAGGAGGAGGGCGAATTCCCCCACCGCGACCACGCCCGCTGCCAGGTTGCCCCAGGCGAAGGCCGGCACCTGGAACAGCGAGAGGTCGAGGACCACCGCCCGGCCGGCACGGGCGCGGCGCGCCTCGACGGCGAGGAAGCCGGCGGTCGCGGCCAGCCCGGCCAGGAGGGCGGGCAACACCGGGGACACCGGCGCACCGGACGGCCAGGGCAGGCCGAGGACCGTGACCTCGCCCACCGGCCGGACCCAGCCCAGCGACGGTCCCTCGATGAGACCGAACACCACCAGGGCGAGCCCGGACGCGCTCAGCAGCAGCCCCCACCCGTCGAACCCGTCCCCGGCAGCACCGCGCGTCTCCGGCACCGCGATGAGGGCGAGGACCACCACGACCGCGGCCACCGGCAGGTTGACGAGGAAGACCCAGCGCCAGTCGAGCGCGGTCGTCAGCCAGCCACCGAGCAGGGGGCCGACCGCTGCCGCAGCGGCCATCACCGCTCCCCACAGGCCGAAGGCGAGCGCGCGGCTGCGTCCCCGGAACATCGCGTTCAGGTTGGAGACGGTCGCCGGCAGGATCATCGCGCCGCCGACGCCCTGCACGCACCGTGACCAGATCAGCTCCCCGGCGTCCTGCGCGCCTGCCGCGGTCAGGCTGGCCGCGGCGAAGACCACCACGCCGGTCACCAGGAGCAGCCGCCTGCCGTGGCGATCACCGAGGCGGCCGAAGGTCAGCAGGAGCGCGGCGACCACCACCGGGTAGACGCTGTTGATCCACTGCGCGTCGCTGAGCCCCAGGTCGAGGTCGTCGAGGATCGCCGGCAGCGCAACGCCGACGACGGTGCCGTCGAGGACGATCATCGCCAGCGCCGCCGCCAGCGCCGCGAACCCGAGCAACGGACGGGTGGCGCCGGGACCGGCGTCCCCCGCCGGGAGCTCGGCCGGCCGGCCCCCCGCGGGCGCGGGGAGCGCGGGCTCCGGCGAGGGGTCAGCCCAGCGGACCGAGCGCATGTCCGGCCGGGATCGGAGTGCGGAGTCTCATGGCGTCGACGCTACGGACACCGGTGATGGGCACGCCCTAAGCCAGGGTCAAGTCCACCTCAAGCAGGCAGGCCGGTGAACGCGCCGGTGCCGCCCTGCTCGATCACGGCGGCCGCCACCTGCGTGGCGAAGCGGAGCGCGTCCTGCGGTCCGCGTCCCCGCCGCAGGGCGGCCAGCAGGCCCGCCGTGGCGGCGTCCCCCGCACCCACGGTCGTGGCGATGCGCCGCACCGGGGCGGGCGGCAGGGCGAGCCGGACCCCCGCCCATGCCGACAGGTCACCGCCGTAGCGCGCGAGTCGTCCGAGCCGGTCCCGGCCCGCGACGCCCAGCAGCACGCCGTGCTCGCCCGCGCTGAGCATCACGACGCCGGCTCCCCACCCCAGAAGCTCCTCGACCAGTGCCCGACCCCGGGACGGGTCCCAGGACGCATCGAGGCCGAGCGGGCTGGCCAGGTCGTCGTAGCTGGGGGTGAGCACGTCGACCGACGGCAGCGCGGCCCGCAGGAACGCCGGCCAGTCCACCGCCGCCGCCTCCGAGCGCGGGTCGACCCACGCCAGGTCGAGGCTGGTGACCAGCCCCTCGCCCGCGGCGCGGGCCAGGAAGCCGGCCAGGCCCGCGCCCTGGTCGGCGCACACCCCCGGCATCAGGGACGGGTAGCCGAAGTGCACCAGGTCGAGGCCGTCCAGCCCCACCTCGTCCAGGCGCAGCGCGGCGTTGGCCCCGGGGTGGTGCCAGAACGTCCGGTCGGTCGCGGGCGGCTCCACCACGATCGTGTAGCCGGTGGCCCGGTCGCACAGCTGCGGGCGGAACTCGAAGCCGGCCAGGCCCGCGAACCGGTCGATGACGATCCGCCCGAAGTCGTCCCCGCCGATGGCCGCCGTGCCCACGACCGGCACGCCGAGGACGGCGAGCACGCGTCCGGTGTTGCCCACCGCACCGCCGAGCGCGACCGCCGCCGGCCCCACCTGGGCGAGCACACCGGGGCGGAGGACGGGTGGCCCGGGCAGCTGTGGGGTGATGTCGACAGTGAGGTGCCCGACGACGGCCACTCCTGCCATCACACCCCTCCGTTCGGCGGACCCGCTGCGGCGCGGACGCTCAGCCCACGTCCTCCTGCGCCTCCGGCTCGGCCTCCGTCGCCTCGATCGGGTCGGCGGTGACGGGGATCCGTCCCGGCGTCGCCACGGGGGCGGTCAGGTCGATGGTGCGGACGGTGCGGGGGGCGAGGGGCTTGGACACGTAGGTGGGACGGGTGATCGGGATCGGGTCCCACAGCGACGACACGGGGGTCACCGGCACGCTGAGCTCGATCGAGTGCTCGTGCTCGGCCGACTCGGCGGGGCTCAGCGAGATCGCGACCGTCTGCTCGTCGGGGCACTCCCTGATCGCGGCCGCGCGCCGGGCCAGGTCCGCGCGCATCGCGCGGACGCTGAACCGGGCGATGACAAGGAACGTCGCGATCAGCACCGACGGGATCACCGCTGCCCACCAGGCGCCGATGCCGACCGCGGCCAGCACGGCCACGATCAGCTGGACGACCAGCAGGAAGATCAGGACCCGGCGGCGCCGCTGGGCCGCCTCACGGTCACGCAGGTGCAGCTCGCGCAGCTGGGCGCGGCGCGTCAGCGGGGTCGACACGGTCGCCGTCCCGGCATCCGCCTCGGCCAGCGACGTCCCGCTCCGGACGATCGTCACCGCGGGGCTGAAGGGGATCTCACCCACCGCCTCGTCGGCCAGGTCGTCGCCCCGGTGGTGCAGAAAGTAGGGCACGAGGTACATCAGCCAGGCGGCAGCGATCACTGCGAAGATCAGCCCGGTCGTACCCACACCCGAACCGTATTCGGCGCGCGGTCGCATCCGGCCCACCCGGGGCGGAGTGTCGAGGATTAGCCGCGCTCGCGCCGTCCGGCCTCGTACCTGGCGAGCACGCCGCCGGGGTGGTCCTCGGGGCTGAGGACGAACACGTCGTGGTCGCGCCAGGCACCGTCCACGTGCATGTAGCGCTCGCGGCGTCCCTCGTAACGCGCGCCGAGCTTGCGCACCACGGCGAGGCTGTTGGCGTTCTCGGGACGGATCGCGATCTCGATGCGGTGCAGGCAGAGCACGTCGAAGCAGTAGTCCGCGGCCATCGCGACGGCGGTGGGGATGATCCCGCGGCCCGCCCAGCGCGGGTCCACCCAGTAGCCGACGTGCGCCCAGCACGCCGAGCCACGGGTGATGCCGGAGACCGTCACCTGGCCGGCGAACACCGGCTTGCCCCCCTCAGGGGTGTACTCGACGGCCCACGGCAGCATCTGCCCGCGGCGCGCCCTGCGGCCGAACACGGTGACGAGCTGCGCGAAGCTCATGCTGGGCTCGGGCGAGCTGGGCGGCCTGCTGGAGTCCCAGGGACGGAACCAGGACGGCGAGAGCTGCCGGATGCGCGCCCACTCCGCCTCGTCCCTGCGACGCAGCGGACGCAGGGTGACCGGGGGGTGCTCCAGGCGCACCGGCCAGGACGGTCCCGCCATCGACGGCGTCTAGTCCAGCGACCGGCAGGAGACGGCCACGTGCGCCGGCAGGGGCCCCGCGCCGGGCGGGACGACCAGCACCGCGTTCGCTGCGGCCAGTTCGACGGTGCCGGCACCGAGGGCGTCCAGGGGCCGTGCCTCGTCGCCCTCGCGCCGGGCCAGCACGAGGCGGGTGAGGACGGGGTCGGTCGCCACGGGAACGGTGAGCTCCACCGGCTCCTCGGCGAGGGGCGGCCAGTCGGCGCCGGCGAGCCTCTGCACGAGCGGACGCCCGAAGCACACGTACGCGAGCTGGGCGGCGACCGCACCGGGGGGCAGCACGAGGACGGGCGACCTCTCGGCCCCGACGAGGGCGAACAGCAGGCGGCCGGCGAAGCCGTCCACCTCGGCCACGTCGAGGACGTCCTGGGCGCCGAACACGGCCTCGAGGTCGTCGTCCGCGGCCACGAGCAGCAGCAGGTCGGCCCGGACGAGCTGCTCGGAGATCGTGGTGGCCAGCGCCTTCGGCTCCGCGGCGACGATCCCCGCGGCGAACACCTGTGCGCCGTCCGCGCGGGCCGCGGCGGCCAGCATCGTGGTGCAGGCGTCGTAGGTCTGGTCGAGCCGGGTCAGGGGGAGCCCGGGCTCGACGAGGGTGGCGTCGGCGGTGAGTACGACCACGCGCGGACGGGGACGCGCCAGCACCTTGTCGTGGCCGACCTCCGCGATCAGCCCGAGCACGCGCGGGGTGAGCACCGTGCCGGAGGTGACGAGCGGGGTGCCGTCCGCGATCTGCGACCCGGCCGGCCGCAGGTTCTGGCCGAAGGCGGCCTCCGAGGTGAACTGCACCTCGTCGCCCACGGCGAGGCCCTCCCCCAGCGCGACCACGGCGTCCGCGCCCTCGGGGACCGGCGCGCCGGCGGCGACGCGCACGGCCGTGCCCTTGGGCAGGGGTGCGCCCCGGTACGGGCCGGGCCCGATCTCGTCCACCACGGGCAGGATCACCGGCAGGTGGGGGCTCGCCCCCACGAGGTTGGACGCGCGCAGCGCCCACCCGTCCACGGTGGCGGAGGTGAAGGTCGGCAGATCGAGGTCGGCGACGATCGTCTCGCAGATGGCCAGGCCGGCGGCGTCCAGCAGGGCGATGCCGAGCGGGGCCTCGCTGTGCACGTGCCGCAGCAGGAACTCCCGGTGGGCGTCGAGGGTGCGGCGTCCGGAAGGGCCCGCCGCCGGAGCGTCGGGGAACGTGGCCGGCACGGCCGGCACCGGCTCGACCGCGGGCGCGGGCTGCGTGCCGTCCCCGGCTCGGGTGAAGAGGGCCATGCGCCCTACGATAAGTCAGTGACCAGCGACGGCCGCGAAGGCCAGCCGCGAGCCACCCGATCCGGCGAGAAGGCCGAACTGCGCCTCCGGATCGGGGCTGCGCGAGCGTCCCGTCCCTCCGATCCCGCCGGGGACGACGCCCGGACGGCCCGTGCGCTCGCGGCCTGCGCGGGCGTCCCCGTGGTCGCAGCGTACGTCTCCCGTCCCGGCGAGCCGGACACCCTCGCCCTCATCGAGCACCTGCGCCAGGCGGACGTCCGGGTGCTTCTCCCGGTGCTGCGGCGCGCACCGGACTGGGCCTGGTACACCGGTCCCGACGACCTCGCGCCCGGCCCGCTCGGCATCGCCGCCCCCACCGGGCCCCCCCTCGGCCCTGAGGCGCTGGGCACGGCCGGCTGGGTCTGGCTCCCGGGGCTGGCCGGCACCCCGGACGGACGCCGGCTGGGCACCGGCGGCGGGTGGTACGACCGGGCCCTGGCCTGGTCAGCGGCGCACGCCCGGCGCGGATTGCTGCTCTTCGACGAGGAGGTGCTGCCCGACGTGCCGACCGACAGCTGGGACGTTCCCGTCCACCTCGTGGTCACCGAGCGGCGGCGCATCGACGCGGAATAGTGCCGGCGATTTCCTCGTTCCCCAGGGTGCTGGCTACCATTTGACCGTCCCTGTCGATCCTGTAGGAAGTGACATGCCCACCTACCAGTACCGGTGCACCTCGTGCGGCACGGATGTGGAAGTCGTCCAGAAGTTCACCGACGACCCCCTCACCGAGTGCGCGGAGTGCGACGGAACCCTGCGCAAGGTGTTCAACGCCGTCGGCGTCGTGTTCAAGGGATCCGGCTTCTACGCCACTGACAACCGCAGCAAGGGCAAGGCCAACGCCGCGACCCCGGCCAAGCCGGCCCCGGTTGACAGCGCGCCGGCCACGGCGGCGTCATCCACAGGGGCCAGCAGCGCGGCCTGAGCCTGTGGACGCCTGACGCTCCCGGAGCGACGTCGGCCGAAGATCAAGGTATGCGCCTGATCGACCCGCTCCGCCGCGCGTTCCGCTGGCACCGCCGCGGCATCGCCGCGCTCCTCCTCGCCGTCGCCGTCCTCAGCGGGCTGGCCGCCGTCGGCCCCCGTTCGTCCGGGGGCGTGGCGGTGGTCATCGCCGCCCGGACGGTTCCCGGTGGCGCTACGCTCACCCCCTCCGACCTCACCGTCGCCCTCCTGCCGCCGCAGGCCGTGCCGGAGGGGGCGGAGGGCGATCCCGATCAGCTCGTCGGGCGGACGGTGGTCGTCGACGTCCCTGAGCGCCAGGCGCTCACCGCGTCGGTGCTCCTCGACGGGGCCGGCGGTGTCGGGCCGGGGCTGCTCGCGCTGCCGGTCACCTTCGGCACCACCGGCACGGTGGCATTGCTGCGCACGGGCCAGCGGATCGACGTGCTCGGCGCGAGCGCCGCCGGCTCGGGCTTCGGCGTCATCGCCGCGGGTGTGCGGGTGGTCGCCATCGCCCCGTCGGACGCGGGGCCGCTCGGCGGCGCCGACCCCTCGCTGGTCCTGCTGGAGGTCACCTCCGCGCAGGCGGCGGCGGTCACCGCCGCGATGTCGGTCTCTGGCCTGAGCTTCGCCCTTCGCTGAGGCGGCCGGTAGCGTGCGGAGTCCACCGAACCGGAAAGAGGGCAGGCAGATGAAGGGATTCAGGGATTTCCTGATGCGCGGGAACCTGATCGAACTGGCCGTTGCATTCATCATGGCGACCGCATTCACCGCTGTCGTGACCACGTTCACCCAACTGGTGATGGACGTGATCGGGAAACTCGGGGCGCAACCCGATTTCAGCAGCGTCGCGATCGGCGGAGTGAATGTCGGCACCTTCATCACCGCTGTGGTGACCTTCGTGGTGACGGCCGCCATCGTGTACTTCGGGCTTGTCCGGCCCTACGACGCCGTCAAGGAGCGGCTCTCGAGGCCGCAGCCCGACCAGCCCGCCGCACCGACCTCGGAGGAACTGCTCGCCGAGATCCGCGACCTGCTCCGGGCGCGGGCATAGTTGGCGACGGCGGCGCGCTTCAGGCGCCGTGGTGCGGGGGGACCTCCCGCAGCAGCCGGAGCTCGTCTGCGTTCAGCCGCCGGCGCCCCGAGGGCGGGCGTGTCTCGAGGGTGGTGAGGTCGAGGAGCTCCCGCACCCGGCCCATCAGCGCCGCCAGTTGCGCGGCGCCGCAGCCCGCCCGCAGGGTCGCCGGGACGAGGTGCGGCCACCCCTGCTCGGCCTCGAGCACCTGACGGGCATGATCGGCGATCCGCGTCCGCGTCCACCCGAGGGAGGCCAGGTCGTCCACGAGCCCAGCCGGATCGGGCGCCTGCACCTCCGGCAGGTCCAGCTCCTCACCGGTCAGCGCGTACCCGAGCGCGGAGTGCCAGCGTCCGCTCACCGGAAGGAGTGCGGGGTGCCGTCGTCGGGCAGGTCGACCGCGCCCACGACCGCCGCCGGGGCGTCGAAGTGCCACTCCCCGCGCACCCGCAGCGACGTGGCGCCCCGCAGCGACGGCACCACGGTGACGAGCGCGTCGAAGTCGTCGATGAGCCGGTAGTGGCGTCCGTCCAGATCGATCTCCGGGATGCGCTCCACGCGGCTGTGCAGGCGACCGTCCGGCTCGAGCTCGAAGACGTCGGAGCGCAGCAGCAGCAGCTCGTTGGTGGTCTTCACCGGCAGGAAGCGGTCACGCCCGACGGCGATCGCCGTCGCTCCGGGGAACACCTCGATCGCCGCGCCCATCGCGCTCTCCAGCTGGATCACCCTGGGTGAGGTGGGGTCCGCGGGGTCGACGGTCTTCTCGTTGCGGATCAGCGGGAGGCCCAGCACGCCCCCGCGCTCGGCGAGGGTGTCGCGAAGCTGGACCAGGTCGAGCCACAGGTTGTTGGCGTGGAAGTACGGGTGGCGGAACTCGTCGGTGAAGAACTCCATCTCCTCGGGCGCCGTCTGGGCGGTGTCGCGCAGGATCAGCTGTCCGTCGGAGATCCGGATGGCGAGGTGCCCGCCCTTGCGGTCGTTCACCGTCCGCGGACACACCTCGGCCGCGTACGGCGCACCGGACGCGGCGAACCAGCCGGCCAGTCGCGCGTTCGGTGCGGCACCGAGGTTGTCGCCGTTGGCGACCGACGCGTAGCGGAAGCCGGCGTCCACCAGGGCGTCCAGCACCCCGGTGCCCAGCAGCGCCGGGTAGAGGTCGCCGTGACCCGGCGGGCACCACTCCTGGCCGGGATCGGCGGGCCAGGGCACCGGCGCGAGGCTGTCGGCCAGGATCTTGGGCTCTGCGTTCTGCAGGAAGTCCAGCGGGAGCCCGTCGACGGCGAGCCCCGGGTAGCGCTCGAGGTGGGTGAGGGTGTCCTCCCGGGTGCGGAAGCTGTTCATGAACAGCAGTGGCAGGCGGGCTTCGTAGCGCTCGCGGGCGTAGCGCACCTGGTCGACGATGAGGTCGAGGAACGTCCGTCCCTCGAGCACCGGGAGCAGTGTCTTGGCGCGGTCCAGGCCCATCGAGGTGCCCAGCCCGCCGTTGAGCTTGATGATCACCGTCTTCTGCAGGGCATCGCGCGCGGCGGCGTCGTCCACCTCGACCTGGTCGAGCCGGGGCGGGTCGGTCAGGGGACGGATGGTGTCCTCCCGGATCAGGCCGGTCGCGCCCGAGGCGCACAGCTGCCAGTAGTGGGCGAAGTTGTCCATGGCGGCACGGCTGATCCCCGCGGCACGCATCTTGTCCAGGCACTGCTCGAGGGCGGTGGGGCTCATGCGGCGATGCTAGCCGGGACGGGACGGGACGCGCCTCCGCGGCGCCTGCTGAGACCTCGCGGCCACCGGGCCGGCGGGCGTCCGCGCGAGGGACCTGCGGACACAGCGAGAGTGACGCACCGCGAAGGGCTTGAAGCCGTCTACCCACCCCCAGGAGACAACATCGTGTGCGTCACTCTCGATTGAGGACTCTAGCCGAACCGGGCGGCAATTCAAACTCGAATCGCGAATTCCCAGCCCACTCACAGGTTGTTTCACCCCTAGCCAGCCGCGCCGTCACTCGGCCGGGGGACAGTGCCGTCAGGCGGTAGGCTTGTGAAGCCCGCAAGGGCGTCCGGGCCCCATAGCTCAGGGGATAGAGCAGAGGTTTCCTAAACCTTGTGTCGCAAGTTCGAATCTTGCTGGGGTCGCTGTAAACACCGTAGTCAGAGGCTGCTTTTCGGGTTCATCAAGTAGTGAAAACTGTTCGAATAGCCCAAACGTGTCGGTGTGGTGTCGGCGCTCAGACAGATCTGGGTCTCTCCAGGTGGCCTCAGATCGCAGGTGATCTACTCTCATCGCGGCTTTCGTAATTCGTCCCGGAGGGGCACAATATCGAACGCATGTTCGACTACCTGCGGGGAGGGTGCCATGCCTGCTGCCACATCGAGAGCCTCAGAGGAGCCCACAGTCAGCGTCCGCAAGCTGCTGGCCGCAACCAATCGGCCGACAGAGCTGCCCCGCTGGGAAGTCACCTACGGCAGCCAGGCAACCGGCTGGACGGTGATCGGCTGGATCGAGGAACACCGGCTGCGCGGCGCACTAAACCCGTTCTTCTTCGCCGTCGGTGTCCACCCGCAGTCCGGTCGGCACGTCCGGCTCGAAGGCAACATCGACTTCGACGACCGGGTCAACGTGATCGCCGACTTCCACCAGGATCCGATGACCAGCCGCCAGCACCTCGGGCTGAGCGAGTACCGCTGATGTCGTCGCTCATTAACCGGCCTTCACTGGCGACACGCGACCGCGACATGCCCGACGAAGACGGCTCGCCGTATCAGGGTGGAACCCGTGCCGCATCACCGGCCAGCAGGAGGTAGACCGCGATGGACAGCCAGGAACACGAGCAAGCACTGCGGCAGCTGGGGCTCCGCAACGCTGACGGACTCGCCGAGCGGTGGGCCGGGTACGGCATCCGTCCCCAGGAGATGCTGGCGTGGATCTCCGCTGGCATCGCGGTCGACGAACCTCACATCGCAGCCGCGCTCGCGGCCGCAGAGTGGACGCCCGACCAGGCCGGCCGCAATGTGTCCTCCGGCGACCACATCACCCTCGTCCAAGCCGTTCGGGAGCACCCGAACGCCGCGAACTACGCTCGCGAACTCCGAGCTGCTGCCGGGTAGGCAGCGGCCTCGTCAGACACTCAACTCCGCGACGGCGGCTGCAAGCGCATCGAGACGAAGGCGCACTTCAGGCCAGTCGCCGCCGAGGTCGAGGGGATAGCAGTGGAGCTCTTTGCCGCTACCGACCACGTCTATCCGCTTCTGCGGTGCGTCCTCGGCCTGGCAGTACACGAGGATGCCTCGGCGTAGTCGCAGAGCTGTCGCGTACGCAAGGAGTTGGTAGTAGTCGGGATTTCGGGCGAGCCCGGATCCCGTCAGCTTGTACTTCACGTCGCCCACCAGGGCCCAGCCGCGAGCAGTGCGGAACAGCAGATCGGGCTGCATGGAGACGGATGGCCGGCGGCTGAGCGCGACCCACTCTTGCTCGACCACCTGGAGCGTCGGCCACAGCCGTGTCGACAGTTCTGCCCCGATCCACCGCTCGTAAAGCTTGTTCATATCGATCAGGAAGGAGGTACCCTCTGCGGCGCCGGCCGCGTGCGCGAGTCCCAGGCCCTCGAGCACGATGCCGGCAAGAGCGAGGGCGGGCAGGTAATGCTCGTTGAGTGGGCTCTCGCGAATCAGTTCGGCCTCCAGCGAAGGCGTCTCAGAGTCGGACACCTCGTAGAAGCGAGTCGTGAGATCCGCACCCAGCCTGCGGACCTCCGGTGGCACGGACCATCGGCGTATCGCCTTGACTGCTGCGAGGAGCACTCGGTTCTCGGGTACATCTGCAGTGAACTCATCGAAGCGGCAAGGGGCGGGCCAGACCTCCCACGGTCGGGAGACGAGTTCGGACACGAGGAGGCGTCCGCGCAGCACAGATAGGCGGTCCTCGCGAGTCTGGTAGCCGTGGAGCAACCCTCTGCGAGTCGCCTGGTCGACCGCGCGAAGGACCAGTTCGGCGATGCCTTCCACAAGATCTGATTTGGCGAAGTCGGAGATGCGCGGCGACCAGTCAGCGAGCCCGGCGACCGAGGCGAACATCATGAGGACGTTCTGTAGGTTCTCTACTTTCGGGGTGATCCGTACCCGAACTGAGTCCAGGTCCACGGTGCCGACCCAGGAGGACGCCCGCAGGGTGAACCATCCGGGCTCTGTGGTCGGGATGGCCCAGAGGCGATCCCTCGCCACGCCCTCGAGCAGTCGGAGGTCACCCCTGCCCAGCTGCACCGGTGCCGAGGTCTGGTACTCGACGAGCGGGATGGCACTAGCCGCCATCGGAGTCCTGTTCGGCGTCCAGCGCGTCCTGTTCGTCCGCAGCGGTGGCGGATCCCGGGCCATACTTCTTGACTACTGCGTCCCAGGTGAACTCGGCCAGCCGCTCAGGCTTGCCGTAGAGCTGATCCTCGATCATCGGGTAGATGCCGTAGTCCCAGATTCGTCGAAGCCGCTGGTTGTCGAGGACGGTCGCCTTTCCTTTGCCGGCGCCATCCGCCATGAAGTGTGAGTGGCCGATGAGCAGATGGCTGCCGCGCAGTAGACCCTTCAGCTGATCGTTGACCGCATCGACTAGGGAAGCCACCCACGCGGGTTCCTCGTTGGCCTTGAGCCAGTCCCGTAGGACGTCCCTGAGCGGGCCTTCGTTCGGCACGAACGGGATGAAGTGGAAGCGGCGTCGCAGTGCTGCATCGATCATCGCGATCGAGCGATCCGCCGTGTTCATCGTGCCGATGAAGTAGAGGTTTGCGGGCAGCTCGAATGGCTCGTCGGCCCGGTATTGGGTGCGCACCCATTTGCGTCGGTATTCGAGCAGGTAGAGCAGCTCACCAAAGACCCGTGGGAGGTTCGCCCGGTTCAGCTCGTCGATGATCAGGACGTGCGGCTGTCCCGGCGCGGACTCCGCCTTCTCCGCCATCAATGCCAGCGGCCCCTTGCGCAACTCATACGTCATCTGGCCGGCCTCGTCAGTTCGGGGCCGATAGCCCTCGAAGAAGTCCTCGTACGACATCGAGGGGTGGAACTGGACGAGCATCCGCCGGTCCGGATCGGGCTGGATCGCGGCAGCGAACTTGTCCGCGACGTAGGTCTTTCCCGTGCCGGGCGGCCCGTAGAACACCACTTGTCCCTTCTCCAGAAGCAGCTCCCTGATCTCCTCCAGGAATCGCCTCGGCACCAGCAACTCCCCGGCCGCCGTCTCGAGCAGATCAACATCCGGGCTGATCTCATCGAGGTCGTTCTCAAGCAGCCAGTAGCCGAACTGCGCCTGTCCCCACGGGTCATCGGGGAAGAGTTGCTCGAGCCGGTTCCTGAGCGCGTCGTTCGCGACGAGTTGCTGCTCGCCCCGCGAGAGCGTCTGATCCGGCTCGGGGAGGCCCAGCCTGCGAAGCATGGCGATCTTGCCGTGCGGACCGGTGAGCGGGAAGACCGGCAGGAACCGGCCAGGATCCACGATCGCCAGCATCTTCATCAGGACGGATTCGCCAAGGCCCCTGGTTCCCAAGTCGTTCCAGTCCAGGCCGCGGTCGATCCGCTTCGCGACCGGCTCGTCGTCCCACAGGATCTGGTGGAGCTTGTGCGCGAACGAGTCCAGTGTGATCGAATCCATCGAGCTGAGGCTGGCGTTGAGTACTGACTGCGGGCCTGGGCGTCCGTACCGGCCGGTGTTGACAAGCTTGCGGAACACGTCGAGATCGAAGACGACCAGATTGTTGGCGCTGAGCATGTCGGCGAACTTCGCCCGTTCTTCCTGCTGCCAAGCGTCACCGTCATTCGGATATGGCCGGTCGCTGCGGAACTTCTCAGCGAGCCACGCGAGTTCGTCAAGCGCGTCCGGCCCTGGGGTCGCAGGCGTCGGCACGGCCGAAGGCCCGGCGACGAGATCGAGCGCAGGGACGAGTGCCTCGGCGACGTCGAGGACGGCGTCGCCGAGGCCAAGACCGGCGGGCACCTCATCCCAGGGCCACCACCGGCCGACGAAGATCTGCCCGTCCCTGAACACATCAACCGGGACGAGGCGGTCCCCACTCAGGTGGGGCTGGATCCGGAAGAACGTCATCCCGGCTGGAAGTGCGGGCGACATGCGTTCCGAGAGCCGGCCGAGTGTCGTCGGGTCGTCACCGTAGGCGTGAAGGCCCATCGCCAGCCCGGACCGGGTCGCCCACAGCCGCAAGCTCGGCGCATACGCCTCGTCGCTGACCGCCCAGCTGGCGTAGGCGTCAGCACGAAACGCAGCAGTCCTGTCGAAAGCGACCCGCGTGTCGACCTTCTGCGGCTTGAGCTGCCTGCCGGTCCGAGCGCTCAGGCTCTCGACGAGCCCCTCCGCTGCGAAGCTCAACTCGCCCCTGAGTTGGAGCGCCAGCGACTGCGCCCGCTCCGCCGCACCATCATCTTCGTAGCCGTCACCGCGCTTGTACCGGGACATCAGATCGGCCGCTTCGGCACACATACTCGGAAGCTGAGGATTCAGACCAATGAACTTGTGCTCGCTCAAGTACCACAACAGGTTTCCAAACTTGTAGGTCTCGACAGGGAACAGCGAACGAGCGACCTCAACGAAGTCGGGCCAACGATCCAGAGCGGTCGGCGCTCGCAGCCAACCCAGATCACCCATCACCTTGTTAGCGCTGTCCCACATCACTGGCCAGGCCGGAGTGACTGGATCGGTGACCCAGAACAACGACAGCACGTACGGAATCCGGGCAGCCTGCGGGCGCGTTGCGCCGGTCCCGATGTTCTGGGTCGCCGCCACCACCGCGCTCACCTTTTCCACCGACTCCGCCAGCGTGTGGGGGGTCTCCAGCGCCCGCTGGAGCACGCGCGCCGGCTCGCCGTCGCCGTCCGGCGTGTACTTGACCACCTGGTTGAGCCACATCTGTCCGAACCCGCGAAACGCCATGTACGGACCCGGCCTTCGGGTCCACTCGTCCACCGACCGCCGGAACCCCTCGATGTCGCCATCGCTCTGGAACTGGTTGATGAACGCGCGCATCTCGGCATCACGCACAGAGCGCAACTCGTCGAATCCGGCCCACCTATCGAGGACTTCCTCGTCCTGCGACGCCGCTTGCCCGATCTGCTCCAGCTTCGCCTGCCATCGCGGCAGATCGTTCTCGTGAATCACGTGAGTGACCTCCTTGCGAGTAAGGATGCCGCCCAAGGGACAGCCGTGTCATCGAACGGCATCGACCCTTCGCGATTGGTCTGACATCCTTCGGGTGAAAATGTCGGTTGGGTGTAGCCGATTGCGCCGGACCTGTGGCGTGGACCGCGAACGGACCTCAGGGCAGCACCGCTTTGGCGGCCAGGAGTGACACGAGAGCGCTTGCCAGCTGTACAGCGAGATCGTCCCGAGCGGCGTCTCCGGTGTTCTCTGGGAACGTGACGCTGGTGCCGTCGCGGAATGCCACCCGCCACTGCACTCCCACCCAGATCTCACGTGCCCAAGGGAACTGCCGCACTCGATCGCAGGCCACGACCCACGGACTCGATCGCCTGGCCGGCTATGAGGATCGTCCGTGCATCCAGCAGCTCGTGCAGGTTGTCGTCGGCCTCCCGGGCGCACGGCGTCGTCGCTTCGGCAAGAAGAACCATGCCTTCGATGAGCGCAGGGCTGTGCCACCTGCGTAGATCATCCGGGAGATCCTCGGACCATCCGTAGCCGACCTCGACTTCACGCGAACCGACCAGCGCGACGACACGATCCTGCAGCCGCGCGGGCGCTCCAGCAAAGCATGCCCAGAGCCGGTCGTACCCGGCGGTCTCAAGCTTCATGGGTCTCACGCTAGACGTCGCCTCTGACGGTCCTCGGTTCGCCATCGCCCTCCTGGGCGCGCCACGACTGAGTGTCAGACATGCTGCCCATACTGAGCTGAGAGATGGCAGGGACAAGAACACTGAGCAAAGGAGGCGTCCGCAATGTTGGGGGGAGCCAAGACTGGAGACCTACCTGAACGAGCGGACGCAGCGGGCATCCAGCGAACTCGCGAGCCTAGCGCCGGACTATCTCGTGTCTGAGAACGAGGACGTTCTCGTCGAGGCACTCCTGCAGAAGCACCTCCCTGCACCGATCAGGATCGACTGGGACAACTCCGTCATGCACCCGGTGAGCGAGACCACTCTGGATGTCAGGGACCAGTTCGAGCGGGACAGGGTGTACAGAGTTCCGGCCAGTCGGATCGTCATCCGATTTCCCATCGACGGCACCGGCGACATGCTCAAGTACAACGCTCGGACGACGAGCTTGTCCGGAACGGTTGGCGATGTCCGCGGTGGCGAACTCGTGCTCGAGATCACCGAACGCGAACTCAGCCGCGAACTTGTCGAAGCCAGGACGAAGGGGCTGCGGGACTCTGTGAGCCAGCGAGTGGAGTGGGCAAACAACGATCTCGAAGAGTTCAGACGCAACGTCGACCGCGGCCTCCGGAACGAGTACGAAGCGAGGAAGAAGCGCATTCTCGCCGATCGGGCGCTCACCGACTCCCTCGGGATTCCGGCGCGGTCAACTGGCAACCGCCCACCGAGTGTCCCTGCCCAGCGCAAGCAGGTCACTCTCGACACACGCAGGCATCAGTCCGAGTTCGTGCCCGAGCCCGTCTTGGAAGAGGCGATTTACCGCGATGTGGTGCAAGCCACCGTCTCCTGGGCTCGAAGTCTCGAACGCACGCCCAACGCCGGCAACAAGCTAGGCGAGGAGGATCTGCGTGACCTGCTGCTCGGAACCCTCAACTCGTACTGGGAGGGCAAGGCCGGCGGCGAACTCTTCAACGGTGCCGGCAAGACCGACGTCTTGGTACGCCACGAGAACCGCAACGTATTCATCGCTGAGTGCAAGGTCTGGCGCGGCCCGAAGACCATCGCGGCCGCTCTCGACCAGCTCCTGAACTACCTCGTCTGGCGCGACAGCAAGGCGGCACTCCTCGTCTTCATCCGAACCGCCAATCCGGCCGCGACGATCGCCAGCCTGCACACCGCCGTCGAGCAGCACCCGCGACACGTCCTGACGAAGCCGGATGGCCAGCCACACAACGTTGTCGACTACATCCTCACTGCCGACGACGAGGGCCGCAAAGTCGCCCTGGCCGTCATCCCTGTGGTCCTCAAGCACGGTTAGGCCTCCGCTACTCATGGGCAACGTCGCCGATACGTCTGTTGCTCCGATGTGTCGCAACGCCCAAACGGACTCGGGCGGGATCGCATGAAGCTGGTGCCTGCGTAGTCACCCGCGGCAGTTGCGACGGGGTTGGCGGAGCCCCGTTTGCCCAGGGTCGAGGTCTTGCCCGGCGTGCACCAACCGCGCAACGCTTCGGCTGGCTAGCCTTATGCAGGAGAAGCCGAGGGTTCAGGAAGGACGCCGCAGGCGATGTTGAGGCCGGACGGAACCGAGTCTGGCGCTACCGAGAGCGTGGACGAACTGACACTAGACGGTCTCGGGGCGCTGACGCAGCAGAGCGTGCCCACGCCGGTGAAGAATCCTCCGGTTCTCCCACTGTCCAGCATAGATCCCGAGGCATTTGAACGCCTTGTAGCAGAACTGGTTTCGCTTGGCACGAACCAATCGGTGCACTTCTACGGCCGCAGGGGCCAGAAGCAGTACGGGCTGGACATCGTCGAGACACTCATGGACGGCTCAACAGTGCTCTACCAAGTCCGCCGTTACCAGTCCATCACCCCAAAGCAGATCACGGACGCGGTCCACGACTACGCAGGGCCGCCCCGGCTCACGCAGTCTGGCCAGAACGACAGGTTGTTTGCGGCCACGAAGTTCGTCCTAGTCACCGCCGCGCCGGTTGAGGACGACACCCAGAAGGTGAACGCAATCTCCCGCCTCCAAGAGGCATACTCGGGCGATCTCATGATCGACGCGTGGGGTCAGGAGACCGTCTCCCGCAAGCTGCGCGGATCCCCGAACCTGATCGCTGCAATGTTCGGCGACTCTTGGGCGCAGGAGTTCTGCGGCGAGCGCGCACTGCGCGAGGCGCGTCAAGGGGCGGCAGACAGGAAGCGAGCAGAGGATGCACTCGTGGCCGCCGTCGCTGCGCAATACGAGCAGGACGATGGCGTGCAGTTCCGCCAGGTCGACCTCGTCGGCATCAGCGTCGACAGCCTCTTCGTCGACGTGCCTGTCGTCACCTTCGCTGAGAGCCCAGCTGCAACCTGGATGGCAAGGCTAGGACCAGCGACGAAGGGCGAGGACGGGGACGATCTTGAACTCGATAGCACGGACCTCGTTGGGCACGTCGGCGCCGCGCAGGTCCTGCTCCACGCTGACTGGAAGGGCAGCGCCGTGATCGTCGGCGGGCCAGGCCAAGGCAAGACAACGCTCCTGCAGTACCTCTGTCAGTACCACCGCGCGCGACTGCTCGGAAAACCAGAGGCCTACTCGCCATTGGCGGCGGGTCTGACTTCGGTCTCCGAGTGCGTCCGCACCCCGATCCGGATCGAACTCCCGAAGTATGCCGAGTGGAGGCGCAGGTGGCGCCAGTCGAACCATGGCTCACGGCCGGGCTCGAGGAAACCGAGCAAGGCGCACGTGACGACCATCGAGCGATACATCCTTGAGTTGGTCGCCGAGCGAAGTGGCATGCAGTTTGCGCACAAAGCCCTGACGGATGTCCTGGCTGCCCGGCCGCTCCTGCTGGCTCTTGACGGCTTGGACGAGGTTGCCGACCTGACAGAACGAGAGGAGATCGCCAGCGAGATCCGCGACACTCGTGCGCGTTTGGAGAGTCTCGGAAGGGACACGGTTGTACTCGTTGCCACCAGGCCGGGCCGTGTCGGCCGTCCGATCTGGCGAGAGCCGGAGTTCTCCCCACTCTTTCTAGAGAAGCTAACAACTCCCCTCCGGATCCTGTACCTCGAACGGTGGGCCAAGAGCGCGAGGCTCAAGCCCGACCAGATCGACGCATTGAAGGAGACATTCGTCGCAAGCATGGCGCTCGGGCACGTGGCCGAGTTGGCTGGCAACCCGATGCAACTCGCCATTCTGCTTCACCTGATGCAGCGGCGGGCGGTCCTTCCTGAGAGGAGGACCGATCTGTACGCCCGGTACATCGACGTGTTCTGGGACCGCGAGTCCGAACACGCGCTGGTAGCGACCAAGAAGGACCTGGTCCTGCCGTTCCACAAGCTCTTGGCTTGGCATATCCACTCGCGCATCGAACTGCAGCAGTCCGATGGAACGATCTCCAGGTCAGATCTGAAGGACCTGTTGACGGGATACCTAGTGCCGCGCGGGCAGTCGGCGGAGGTGATCGATGAGATCTTCACTTCTGTGACCGGACGTGTCCTCTGCCTTGTCGCAAGAGACGTTGACTCAGACGAGTTCCAGTTTGAAGTCCAGCCATTGCGGGAGTACTTCGCGGCGGAACATATCCACGACATGTCCCCAAACAACTCGAACCAGAACAGCCGCCAGGCCACCCTCAGTGTGCTCATCCGCCGGCCGTACTGGTCAAATGTCATGCGCTTCTTCGCCGGGGAGTTCTCGCCTGGAGAGACCCCATCGATCGTCTACCTGCTGCGTGAGTTGCGGGACGACCCGAGGTTCGGAGTACACCCGATCGGCAAGACCGCCGCGAAGCTGCTGCTCGATGATCGCGTGTTCGCCGGCCAGATGCGGCAAGTCATCGAAGATGCCGCCGAACTCGTGGTCGGCGGGACAGGGCCGACGCTATCCACTGACGGCCTGCTCCAGGGCGACTCGTCCTCAGCCCAGCTCTCCCCCGGGGCCGGTGCAGAGCAAGCGGTCGAGATCCTCTCTCGACGTCTGGCGAAGTGGAATGCCGAGGATGACCGCACATCGATCGTTCTGCTCCTGCGCCAGCTGAACGGGGTCGAGGCGGCTAGCCGGCTGCTCTGGTCGTCTCGGGACGGATTGCCGCCAGAGCAGTGGATACGCAGCCTCTCTGACCTATGCCAACTCCGCCCGCCTGACTCGGGCGCGACCCGCATGCTTGAGGAGGCTGGAGCAGAAGTAACTCCGTCCTACCCGCTCCTCACGACACTGATCGAATCGCGATCAAGGCCCGTTGTGGATTCGCTGGTGGTGCACGCCTTGGGCGAGATCGGCGAAGGCCTGTTCGACCCGCCTGCCGACCTTGACCCACAGGACACCTACGCACGTGTCGCGCGCAGTTGCAGCGCGCTGCCCTTCTACGACCACCTCAAGCAATCGAGTAACCGCTGGTCGGCTACCGCCAACCCAGGGCCAACGACTACGGCTCCGAAGCGACGCACTCGCTCGGCTTCGATTGCGTGGAAGGAGCAGGTGCGACGCATCGAGGCCATCCACGCGAAAGACGCGAACTGGGCACAGAAGGATCCGTGGAAGGAGGCATTCGCGGAACTGGCGACCCTTTGGAGCGGCACCCCGTGGCCGCTGAGAGAGGCACTGCCTCTCGCCCCTCTCGACGTGGTGGACACGAAGCAGTCGTCGATCTCAATCAAGGCTGGAGCGTCCTGGCTCGAAGTGCTGAACTGGCGGTTGGAGGCCGCGCGAAACTGCGCGGATCCCGGCTGGTGGCAGGCGGAGGCAGGCCGAGTCTCGGACGACCTCGCTGCGATGACGTACCTCACATACACGCTGCAAGTGGCGGGCGTCCGTGTCATCGAGAGCACGACAGGCTCCCTGAACCAACTTGCTGAGTCGCTTGACCGTCGAAGGCTGTCGGCCGTCGCGGGTTCATTGACCAGGTACAGAGCGGCCGAACCGAACGTCCGCAGGCTCGTCCTCGACGACTCCCTCCGCCTGAGAAAGGTCTCGCCCAACGCGCACCTGAGCACCCTGTTGTGGACCCTCGCAAGCGACGCGTCTTTGCCCTACCTCGCCCGTGGCGCCAGGGAAGGACTCCCCAACTTCTGGGGTGCAGGCCAAGCTCTCAACTCGATCGTCCGTGTGATGGTGGCACAAAGCAAGCATCGACTGGATGCAGCCCTGTTCAAGGGGGCCCGGCGCGACATTCCGCCCGGCACGCTTACTGCCAGCGCCGTCACCAAGCTGACGATGACACAGGCGCAAGGAATCCTTCGAGCGCCTCACGACTGGCCAAGCGACCTGGTCCGGCTGGCAGTTGAGCGACTCGATGAGCGGCTGGCCCAGCAGACCGCCGTCGCTTCGGAGGCTGCCCAGCGCGACTGGGGTGTCAGCTAGTACCCAGCCCATGTGCCGGTGTGGCAATGGGGTGAACCCAATGTGCGGCAATGGGGTGTACCCCAGAGCAACACGCTCCATGACCGCCTGACTGTGACTTCGTCTGCTGAATGGCGGGGTTCTTCGGTCGCTTCGTGGCGGGGTCAGGTGACACCGATGACCAGGGTGCTCTGTGCGGCTTCGATGACGTCGTTGGTGATGGTGTCGAGTTCGTTGATCTTCAGGACCCGCTGGATCTGGGGGAAGAGGCGTTCGAGGAGCCGGAAGTTGCCGCGGGTGATCCGTGCGATGGCTGCGATGGCTTGGGCGTCGGTGAAGTCGTCGGGGTCGAGGGGCTTGCCGAGGGATCGCCAGTGTCGCTCGAGGACGAACAGCAGTTCGTCTTGTCCCAGGGGCCGGTACTGGTGGGCGAAGCCGACTCGGCTGTAGAACTGGGGGTAGTGGCTGAACTGCTTCTCCAGGCCGGGCATGCCGATCAGGATCAGGGCGATGTCGTCGCGGTCGTAGCGATCGCGCAGCAGTTCCAGCGCGGCGGGACGTAGTCGTTCGGCCTCGTCGACGATGATCAGCTCCACGTAGTTCCTGCCGTGTCGCCATCCCCAGGCCTCGGGAGTGGCCGTGCCGGGAGGTACGAGGTGCTGCTCGATGCACATGTTGGTGCGGTTGATGGCTTGGGTCAGCTCGTCCTTCAGGGTCCGCGGGGTGGTCAGCACGCTGGGGGTGTAGAGCACGGTGCGGCTCCGGTTCAAGGCGGCGTAGATCTTGGCGTCGTTGTCGGAGCGCGGCCCCCAGTAGGTCAGCAGGTCATGAGCCTTCTCGTAGTGTGCGTAGCGGCGTGCGGAGAGTGTCTTTCCTACGCCGGCTGATCCGAAGCACAAACCGATGGTGTGCCCGCGGCGCACGGCGTCGGCGAACTCGGTGAAGCGGCGGTGCTCCTTGGTGACGATGAAGCGCTGGCTCACCTGAGGTCCTCCTTGTAGATCTTCAACGCCGACCTCGGCGCCGGAGTCGGTGCTTCGGTGATCCGTGGTGTCTCGGTAGGTGCGGCCACGAGGGCGATGCGTTCGTTGATGCCGGCTCGCAGCGCCCGGCGGCGGGCGTTGCGCGCGGCCTGGATCTCCTTGAGGCTGACCTTCTGGTCGTGGTGCTCTTGGTTGACGGCCTTGCAGACGAATTCGTCGTGATCGAAGACGCGGATCTCGGTGATGTCGCGGGGGTCGTAGCGGATCACGACCGAGCGTCCGACGTAGCCGGCCAGAGTTGGGGAGACGTAGCGCAGGCCCTGGAAGCGGATGCCATCGCGGCGCACGACGCGGGTCTTGGCGACGGTTAACAGCAGTCCGTCGAGGTCTTCCAGGCTCTCGGGCATTCGGGGCAGCCAGCCGTCGGCGATCCACGCGCTGCGCGGGGAGGTTCCGAGCTCGCTGTGCGTGCGGTCGTTGTAGGTGGCCACGAACGCCTCCAGGGCGCTATCGAGTTCGGCCAGGGACAGTTTCGGTGTCGGCCAGGGGTGCCCTTCGGTGATGTGTCCGGGCAGGGTGGCGAGTAGCTCGGTGTTGATGGTGCCGAAGAACCGCTCGATCTTGCCGCGGCCCTGGGGTCGGGCGACGGTGGAGTGGATCAGTCGGATGTGGAGGTCGACGGCGGTGTGGGCGAGCTGGTCACTGGTGAAGTCGCTGCCGTGGTCGACGTAGAGCACGTCGGGCAGGCCGCACATCGGCCAGGCCGGGTCGGTCTTGTGCCAGATCGCTTGGCGCAGCGCCAGGGCGGTGTTCATCGCCGACGGTGCGCCCAGGAAGGCTGTGTAGCCGCAGACCGCCCGGGAGCAGTCGTCGAGGATCGTTGTCAGCCATGGCCGTGCGGGCTTGCCGTCGGTGCCCACCACCAGGATGTCGAGCATGGTGTGATCGGATTGCCACATCGCGTTGGGCAGCTCTGCTTGCCGGCGGAGCACCAGCTCGTGCTTGTCGCGGTAGGACGCTGCGCCCTCCAGGGCGAGGGTGACCATGCCGGGATCCAGGGTCCGCACGATGTCCCACACCACCGAGTAGGAGGGGACCGGCCACTTCCGGGCGGCGCAGATGCCGGTGACTTTGCGGTGGATGGTGGCGATGGCCGGCCGCGGCTTGCTCAGTGCCAGGCCCTCGATCAGGTGGACGAGGTCGGGCGGAAGGCGGCGGGAGCCGGTGTCCGCTCGCGAGGCTGTCTCCAGTCCGGCGTAGCCGTCGGCGCGGTAGCGGGCGTGCCAGCGCTCCAGGGTCCGCAGCCCTACATCGGTCTCGCGAGCTAAGCGCGCGAGGGGCACCTGGTCCTCGACGTGGAGCCTGAGGATTCGCCACCGCGCTCGAGCGTCCACGACGCACCTACTGCAAGGCGTTCTCGCGCCCGCGCTCGGCGCGCTGAAGGGCGCGGTAGACCGTGGAGCGGCCCACGCTGAACAGCTCGGCCAGCTCGCCCACGGTGTGCTCGTCGGCGGCATGTAGCTGGACGAGGTGAGCTTCTTGCCGGGGGGTGAGTTTCGGTGACTTCCCGCGCAGCCGGCCCTTGGCCTTGGCGACCTTCATCCCCTCGCGGGTGCGGGCACGGATGAGGTCGGCTTCGAATTCGGCGACCATCGCCAGCACGTTGAACAACAGTTTCCCCATCGGGTCGGTCGGGTCGTACACCGATCCGGCGATGCTCAGCTTCACTTCCCGCGCCGCGAGGTCGTCGGCGATCTGGTGGGCATCACGGACTGAACGCGCCAGCCGATCGAGCTTGGTGACCACGAACGTATCGCCGTCCCGACAGGCAGCCAGCGCCTGCCGCAGGCCCTCACGGTCGGCGTTGCGGCCCGTGAGCCCGTGATCGACGTAGATGCGCTTGGGATCGACGCCGAACGCCGCGAGTCCGTCACGCTGCGCGGTCAGGTCCTGCTCGTCGGTGGAGACTCGGGCATAGCCGACCTTCAAGGGGGACATGCTCCCCAGTGTGTCATATAGCCTCCCTTCACCGGACAGTTCACCGGACGGGTCTTACGGGACAGCCCGCCAGGCGTGCCGTCGTTCCTCTCGATAAGTAGCGGCGGTGTCCGGTGAGGGTTCCCCTTACGGGCATGCGATCTGGGCTGACGCCTGTGACCGAGTGTTCAGTGCGCGCTGTA
>Ga0102832_1000559_pt1 | contig 53407 bp, 50 predicted proteins | sample EBPBio282013_DNA_FD_88942 | JGI IMG/M metagenome (GOLD analysis project Ga0102832, IMG submission 88942) | Wastewater treatment Type I Accumulibacter community from EBPR Bioreactor in Madison, WI, USA - Reactor 2_5/28/2013_ DNA (Illumina Assembly) | ecosystem: Engineered > Bioreactor > EBPR >...
ACATCTGGCCCTGCAGTTCGCAGGCGAGGTCCCATGTCGGCTGGCGGCTCATGGTCGCGTCGAGCGCGAGGATCAACCGGCCACCGGCCTGGCCGGCTCTGGCGATAGCACGCGCCTGACGGACAAACGCGTCGACTTCCGATGCGTCCGAACGGCGCTCGGCCGGCGGACGGGTGGCTGACGTAACCGGGGGCTTGTTTGCGTCGCTCATCACACAAGAAGATGTGGCGAGCCGCGTCGGCTTGCAAGCCCGTCCTTGCACGCCATGAGCTGGCCTAAAGCAGGCCAAGCTCCGCCAGCTCCAGACGCAGCTTCGGCGGCATTTCGGCAAGTGCAGCGTTGCCCTGGCCCAGATCCAGCGGCGCGTCGGCAGGCTTGAGGTAGCGCCAGCCCTGGAACGCGCGGCGGTGCGTGGGCTCGACCAGGACGTGCTTGGGGTCGAGCTCGATCAGGCACTCCGGCTTGCCGTCCCGTTTACGCGTGTGCAGCTTCAGGACCTTCTGGCGGACCATGATGTAGCCACCGATGACCCAATAGAGCGAGCCGGTCTCGATCAACTCCTCGGCCTGCTTGGGTGCGTTGCGCGTGCGGCAGCGCGGATTGCCGTTGGCGAGGGCGTAGGTCTTCTGGACTTTGGCGAGATGCTCGACGTCATCGATACCGACGGCGAGTTTGATGATGTGGATGGTCATGGGCGCTAAGAAAGCGCGCCTGCGCGTTTCGATCAAGAGTGACGAACGGCGGGCAGGCTCCGTGACGGCGCGGCGTAAACGACCGGTCATGCTGACCGGTCAGCCGCGTGCACTCACAGGACCTTCCCCTGTGGCCCACCGCTCGCCGGAAAAATTAACGCGCCGGGCCTATCCGAGGTTGCCTTTCAGGCGGGTTGCAAATGCACCGGCCCAATTCCCTTACAGGCGCACAGACGCTGGCGCACGGCGGGCCTGGGATGGATCTCTTCGCCATGCTCGTAGGCGACGATTTCAAGCGCGCCGTCGAAAGCGCGCAAGAGTTCGCCGGGGGCGAGGAGGAAATCCGGATTGCGGGGACGGCCGAGGCGTTCGTTGCCCTGGCCGAAGGTTTCGAAGATCAGGACGCCGCCCGGCGCCAGGCTCGCGATGAGATGCGGAAAGTGCGGGCGGTGGAGATAGTTCGTGACGACGATGGCATCGAAGCTGGCAGGCGCGAAGGGCCAGGTGCCGGTTTCAAGATCGGCGGCAAGGACGTCGAGACCTCCCGCATCCATCAAACCGCTGGTGTCGATGTCGACGGCGACGACCTTGTGACCCATCGCCTGGAGCGCGCGGGCATGGCGGCCATGACCGGCGGCCACGTCCAAAACCCGACCGGCCGGTCGAATCAGATGTGCCCAGCGTAGCACCCAGGCCGAAGGGGCGATGGCGGGGTCGGTGGGGCGATCAAAACTTGCCATTTCTTGAGTATAGACAGCCATTTCCATGCGCGGAGCCCCTACATTTGGACAGAGCTGGCATGACCATGCCCATGTTTGACGTAAGTGGGCTCACCACTTAAGAAAAATGTGATTTGCTGCGTCTGTCCTGGGGAGAACGTGCGTTGGCGAAAGAGACCGGTTCAAGCGATGCGGCGCTGAAACTCGCGGCTGACTTTCCGCCCGCGAGCGATGCGCAGTGGATGAAGCTTCTGGAGAAGGTGCTGGCCGGCGCGCCCTTCGAAAAGAAACTCGTCTCCAAGACCTACGACGGCCTCTCCATCCGTCCCTTGTACACCCGCGCCGACTGGCCGTCGGCGAATGACCCCTCCGGCCTTCCAGGCGGCGCGCCCTTCGTGCGCGGTGGCACGGTGCTGGCAAGCGCGATGAACGGCTGGGATATCCGCCAGGTCCATGGCCATCCCGATCCCGCCACGGCAAACAAAGAAATTCTCCAAGACCTGGAAAACGGCGTGACCTCGATCACGCTACGGCTCTGCCCTGAGGGCAAGAACGGCGTCGCGGTGAACACTTATGCCGATCTCGCCAAGACCCTGGACGGCGTGATGCTCGACCTCGCCCCGGTCAACCTTGAAGGCTATCCGTCGCTGGTGTTCGCGGCCTATCTGATCAAGTTGTTGGAGAAGCGCGGACAGAGCGCGGCCTATGCCGGTAACTTCGGCCTCGATGTGCTATCGGTGTTCGCGGCGAAGGGCCGCATCACGTCCGACCCGGAAACCGCGCGCGCGCGCGTCGCGGATCTCGCGAGCTACGCGGCGAAACATCTGCCGAAGGCGCGCACCTACAATGTGAGTTCGGTGGTCTATCACTCCGCGGGCGCTTCGGAAGCGCAGGAACTGGCCTGCGTACTGGCGAGCGCCGTGGAATACTTGCGCGCGATGACCGACAACGGTCTCGATCTCGAGGCGGCGGTGAAGCAGATCGCCTTCACCATCACCGCCGACGCAGACATGTTCCTGTCCGTCGCCAAGATCCGGGCCCTGCGCAAGATGTGGGCGCGCGTCGCGGAAGCTTCGGGGGCCGAGAACCGCACCACGTTCATCACCGCGGTCACCGCGCCGCGCATGATGAGCCGCCGCGATCCCTGGGTGAATATCCTACGGTCCACCGTCGCCTGCTTCAGTGCGGGCATCGCGGGCGCGGACGCCGTGACCGTGCTGCCGTTCGACAACGCGCTGGGCGTGCCCAGCGATCTCGGGCGCCGCATCGCGCGCAACACTCAGGTCGTGCTGCAGGAGGAATCCGGACTCGGCAAGGTCATCGACCCGGCCGGCGGCGCCTGGATGTTCGAGACACTGACGGACGAACTCGCCGACAAGGCCTGGAGCTTCTTCCAGGAGATCGAGCGCCAGGGCGGCATGATGAAGGCGCTGATGGCTGAATTCATCGCGGCGAAGATCGCCGGTGTCCAGGCGGAGCGCGCGAAAAACCTTGCCAAGCGCAAAGACGCCGTGACGGGCGTGAGTGAGTTTCCGAACGTGCATGAGACGCCGGTCGCGGCGGCAAAGACAAGCACGCCAAAGGCGACCGCGGCGTCCGCCCCCACGCTGACGCTGCCGGAAACGGGGCACGGCAAGCTCACCGAAGCTTTTGTCGCAGCGGCCGAGACAGCGCAAATTTCGAGCTATCTCGCCGCGCTGAAAGGCGGCACGGGCGCATCCATCACCCCCCTGCCGAACCTGCGCCTCGCGCAGGACTTCGAGAAGCTGCGCGATGCGGCCGACTCCTATCCTCAGCGCCCGAAGGTCTATCTCGCGAACATGGGCACGGTGGCGGACTTCACCGCGCGCGCAACCTTCGCCAAGAATTTCTATGAGGCCGGCGGCTTCGAAACGGTCTCGGGCGCGGGCGGGACGGACACGTCGGTCCTCGCAAAGGATTTCAAGGCCAGCGGCGCGCGCTTCGCCGTGATCTGTTCGACCGACGCGGTTTATGCGGAACATGCTGTGAACGCCGTGGAAGCGTTGAAAGACGCAGGCGCGAGCGCCGTCCACCTCGCGGGGCGCGGCGGCGAACTAGAAGCGGCGCTAAAAGCCGCGGGCGCCGACGACTTCATCTTCATCGGCTGCGATGTGTTGGGGGTGCTGAATGCCCTGCACGCGCGCGTGAGCACGTAAGGAGACCGCCATGAACAAAGCGGCCGGCAAAATCCCGAACTTCGCCGATATCGGCCTTTCGTCGACATCCAACTCCGGGCGTCTGACGCTGGAAGAGTGGACCGCACAGGCGGGCGCCGCCGCCGCGCGCGTGGAAACACCCGAGGGCATCCCGGTGAAGCCGCTGTACACCAGCGCGGACCTCGAAGGTCTCGACTTCCTCGATACACGCCCCGGCGTCGCGCCCTTCCTGCGCGGCCCCTACCCCGCGATGTACGTGACCCAGCCGTGGACCGTGCGCCAATACGCCGGCTTCTCGACGGCCGAGGATTCCAACGCCTTCTACCGCCGCAATCTCGCGGCCGGACAAAAGGGCCTTTCCATCGCCTTCGATCTCGCGACCCACCGCGGCTACGACAGCGACCATCCGCGCGTCGTCGGCGACGTCGGCATGGCCGGTGTGGCGGTGGATTCCATCTACGACATGCGCACGCTGTTCGATGGGATTCCCTTGGACCAGATGAGCGTCTCCATGACCATGAACGGCGCGGTTCTGCCGATCCTCGCGCTCTATATCGTCGCGGCGGAAGAACAGGGCGTGCAACCCGCGCAGCTTTCCGGAACCATTCAGAACGACATCCTGAAAGAGTTCATGGTGCGCAACACCTACATATTCCCGCCGGCCCCGAGCATGCGCATCATCTCGGACATCTTCGCGTATACCTCGCAGCATATGCCGAAGTTCAATTCGATCTCGATCTCCGGCTATCACATGCAGGAAGCCGGCGCGACGGCGGACTTGGAGTTGGCGTACACGCTGGCCGACGGCGTGGAATACGCGCGCGCCGGGATGAAAGCCGGACTCGACATCGACGCGTTCGCGCCCCGGCTGTCGTTCTTCTGGGCCATCGGCATGAACTTCTTCATGGAAGTCGCCAAGATGCGCGCGGCGCGCCTGTTGTGGGCGAAGCTTTTGAAGCAGTTCAATCCGAAGAGCGACAAGTCCCTCGCGCTGCGCACGCACTGCCAGACCTCCGGCTGGTCCCTCACCGCCCAGGACGTCTACAACAACGTGGTGCGCACCTGTGTCGAAGCCATGGCCGCGACCCAGGGCCATACCCAGTCGCTGCACACAAATGCCTTCGATGAAGCGCTCGCCCTGCCGACGGATTTTTCGGCGCGCATCGCCCGCAATACGCAGTTGTTTATCCAGCAGGAATCCGGCACGACCCGCAGCGTCGACCCGTGGGGCGGCAGCTACTATGTCGAACGCCTGACCTACGAATTGGCCGAGAAAGCCTGGGCGCATATCCAGGAAGTCGAGAGCCTGGGCGGCATGGCCAAAGCCATCGAAGCCGGCATCCCGAAACTGCGCATCGAAGAAGCCGCGGCGCGCACGCAGGCGCGTATCGACTCCGGCCGTCAAACAGTCGTCGGGGTGAACAAGTACAAGCTCACCGAGAAGGAAGACATCGACGTCCTCAAGGTCGACAACAGCGCCGTGCGCGCCGCGCAGATCGCCAAGCTCAAAAAACTGAGGGCCGAGCGCGATCAGAAGGCCGTGGACGCCGCGTTGAACGCGCTGACCGACGCGGCGAAGACCGGCACCGGCAACCTACTGGGCCTCGCCGTGGCCGCTGGACGCGCGAAAGCGACCGTCGGAGAAATTACCGACGCGCTCGAGAAGGTGTATGGTCGCCATGTGGCCGAGATCCGCTCGATCTCGGGCGTATACCGCAAGGAAGTGGGCGCGAAGAACGTGGATAAGGTTCTGAAAATGGTCGAAGCCTTCGCCGAGAAAGAAGGCCGCCGCCCACGCATCCTCATCGCGAAAATGGGCCAGGACGGCCATGATCGCGGCCAGAAAGTGATCGCCAGCGCCTTCGCCGATCTCGGCTTCGACGTGGACATCGGCCCCCTCTTCCAGACGCCGGCGGAGGCCGCCAAGCAGGCGGTGGAGAACGACGTTCATATCATCGGCGCCTCGTCGCTGGCGGCGGGTCACCTGACATTGGTCCCCGCACTGAAGGCCGAGCTGAAGAAGATGGGCCGCGAAGACATCATGGTGGTCGTGGGAGGCGTGGTCCCGCCGCAGGATTTCGACGCGCTGTATCAAGCCGGTGCGGCGGCGATCTTCCCGCCAGGCACGGTCATCGGCGACGCCGCCGTCGGCCTCCTCGAAAAACTCAACGCGGCCCTCGGCCACTAAAGGATCGCTTCGTGCGCCATTCCACGGCAGCCGCGTATGGTGAGGGCGTCATCTCGGGCGATCGCGCGAAGCTTGCGCAGGCCATCACCCTGATCGAATCGCGCAACGCCGCGCACCAGAAGCTGGCGCAGGAGATGTTGGTGGCGCTGCTGCCACGCACCGGCAAATCCTTGCGCATCGGCATCAGCGGCCTGCCGGGCGCAGGCAAAAGCACCTTCATCGACGCGTTCGGGACGATGCTGACCAGCCGGGGCCACAAGGTGGCGGTGCTGGCGGTGGACCCCACCTCCTCACGCACCGGCGGTTCCATTCTGGGCGACAAGACGCGCATGACCCGCCTGTCGATGGACGAAAATGCCTTTATCCGCCCATCGCCGACAGGCGGGACCCTGGGCGGTGTCGCGCGCGCGACGCGGGAAGCGATTTTGGTCTGCGAGGCCGCAGGCTTCGACATCATCCTCGTTGAAACGGTCGGCGTCGGGCAGAGCGAGATCACCGTTTCAGAAATGGTCGACTTCTTCCTGGTGTTGATGATCGCCGGCGGCGGCGACGAGCTGCAGGGCATCAAGAAGGGTGTGCTCGAGATCGCCGACATGATCGCCATCACCAAGGCGGACGGCGAGAACGTCACGCGCGCCAAGATCACCGCGACCGACTATCAGCACGCCATGCGCATCATCACCCCGATGAACCCCTTGTGGACGCCGCCAGTGGTGACGGTGAGCTCCATTGAGAACAAGGGGCTGGATACGCTGTGGGAGAAGATCGAACACCATCGGAAGACGCTCACAAACGCCGGTGAATTCGAGACCAAGCGCCGGACGCAGCAGATTCGCTGGATGTGGTCGATGATCGACGATCGGCTCATGAGCCGCCTTCGGGCCGACGACAAGATCCGGTCCCTGGTGAGCGAAATGGAGCGCGGGATCGCCGACGGCAAAGTGACTCCGGCCTTGGCTGCGGATAATATCCTCTCGGCATTCTGGAGTTCTTTCGGGGGATAAATTCATGATCCGCTTCGTTTTGGCCGCGGTGATGATTTCCACGCCGGCTTTCGCGCAGTCGCAAGCCGACCTTTACGCCAAGGCGCGCGAAATCCACGAACGGGTCCTGACCATCGACACCCACGTCGATATTCCCTTCGACTTCGCCACGCCCGCCTACGACATGATGAAACCCGGCCCGCGCGGGCAGCAGGTGCATATCCCGACCATGATCGAAGGCGGGCTCGATGCGCCGTTCCTGATCGTCTACATGGGGCAGGGCGAACGCACCGTTGCCGGTTACGCTAAAGCCGCCGCCGACGCCTTCACCAAGTTCTCGGCGATCCACCGCGCCGCCGACGAGCTCTACAAGGACAAGATTGAGCTTGCGTATACGGCGGCCGACGTGCGGCGCATCTACGGCGCCGGCAAGAAGCCGATCATCATCGGCATGGAAAATGGCTATGCGGTCGGCAAGGACCTACGCCTGCTCGATATCTATCACGGCCTGGGCGCGCGCTACCTCGGCCTTCTGCACAACGGCCACAACGATCTCGGCGATTCAGCGCAACCGAATGCAAATGAACCCGCCGCCGAGCACAACGGCTTGTCGCCGCTGGGAAAACAAGTCGTCGAGAAACTGAACGAACTTGGCATCATGGCTGATATTAGCCACGCCTCGATGAAAACCGCGCTCGACATCCTCGCCGTGTCCAAGGCGCCGGTGATCGCCAGCCATTCGGCGGTGAAGGGCGTCTATGACCATCCGCGCAATGTGAGTGACGAGGTGTTGGACGCGATCAAACGCTCCGGTGGCGTGGTGCAGATCGTCGCCTTCGATCCTTACCTGCGCGCGACGCCGCCTGAGAAGACCAAGGCCGTCCAAGCCCTGCAAAAAACCATGGGCATGCGTGGAAACGGCGACATCGACAAGCTGCAGCCGGGCCAACTGCAAGCCTATGAAGCCGAAATGGCCAATATCGAGAACCAGTGGCCCAAGGCGGATGTGACCAATCTGGTCGACCATATGGACTATGCCATCAAACGCATCGGCATCGACCATGTGGGCATTTCGTCGGACTTCAACGGCGGCGGCGGCATCCGGGGCTGGGGAAATGCCGCCGAAACCCTAAATGTCACACTGGAGCTGGTGCGGCGTGGGTATACCGAGGACCAAATCGCCAAGCTTTGGGGCGGTAATCTCCTGCGCGTGATGGAACAGGTCGAGGCCAATGCCAAGCGGCCGCGAAAACGGCGTTAACGTCTTCGACACCAGCGGTCTTCCGCCGCTGGACGATAGCCGTACGCGCCGCTCTCCCCTCACCCTTGCCCAGCATGCCACCGTCATCACCACGCGCCTTGTGTTCGGGGCGCTGTGCGGCGTCATTCGTCTCTTCAGGGGCGAACATCCGAAGGGCTGGCGCACGATCCGCTATGGCCTGCACCGGGAAGAGATCCTCGACCATCATGCGCCGCCCGCCGATAAGCCGCCGCATCGCGCCGTCGTGTTCGTTCACGGCGGCGGCTGGCTCATGGGCACGAAGGACTTCTACGCCCACGATCTGATCTTCCTGTCCGAGGCCGGATATCCGGTGTTCAACGTCGAGTACCCGAAAGCGCCGGAGCACCCCCATCCGAGACCTTTACGTTCGCTGCTGACGGCGCTGGTGTTCATCAAGCGCTCTTTCCCCGAAGCGACGCATGTGCATCTGATGGGCGATTCCGCGGGCGGCAATCTGGCCGTGATGGCGGCGTTGCTGCTATCCGACGTCAGGCTTCTGAAGCAGGTGGATCCGTGGTGCGATCCGAAGAAACTGCCGAAGGTCCTGTCGGTAACCTCGATTTACGGAGTCCTCGATCGCGCCACGATGCTGCGGCCGAACGTACCGGGCGGCGCGGCGCTGCTGGCAGCTTACGCGGGTCAAGACGCCCTCAAGGACGCGGTGGGACCGGAGCATTCCATCACGCCGATGGACTTGAAATTCGAACGCCATCCGCGCTGTTTCATCGCTTGCGGCGGCGACGATCCGATCCTGCCCTCAAGCCAGATCTATGCGGAGCGCCTGCAGAAGGAAGGGCATAAGGTGGTGCTGACGACCTATCCGAAGGCGTTCCACGGCTTCTTCAACTTCCCCGAAGGCGAGCCGAAGCGGAACCTGCGGCGCGACATCCTCACGTTCCTGGACGAGAACTTCCTGGGCGTACAGTCGCGGTGACTAAGTCGCCTGTGCAAGCCAACGCATCAGATTCAAAATGAACTGCTTGTTTCCCTCGGCGCCGGGCGCATTGAAGCCCATGGGCTCGGCAGCGGGCCCGAGTCTCTGAGCACTGAACATCGCCGCTTCACCGAACACGGCGATGCGTCCCTTGCCGACCGCCATCACGGCGCCTTGAAGCAAGCCACCCGCCTCCGTGCGAGGGGTTTCGGGCGTCACGATGCTTGAGTCCGTTCGAAACTCAAGGTGGAACCCCTGCGGCAAGGTCAAGATAGGCCGCGCACCGGAAGGCGCCGTAAATGCCGATCCTGTGAAGGTCACGACTTTTCGCACGACCTCGGCGGACGAACGGCCATGAAGGATCATATCGTCCTTGAGCGTCCCGTCTTCCAGGACAAAGGCGTCCGAACTCGTTTCCTCCTTCGGCATCGCGTAAGCATTGTAAAATTCAAAGCCAAATGCCGAAGCGAGATCGGCCGCATTTCCCGCGAACGGAAAGTGGTCGGCAATCAACAACAATGCCCCGCCGCCACCGACCCACGCCTTCACGGCGGCAATTTCCTCAGCCGTGAACGCTGAGGGCGTCGCGCCACGCCAATTGCCCACGTTTACCTTATTCAACGCATTCGAGATAACGAGGACTTGCGTTTTACTCAAACTATCGGCGGAAAACGGATCGGTAAAAGCACGAAGACGAAACCCGTCATTGCGCAGCAGGTTTCCAAACGTCTCAAACCGGCCGTCAAGTTTATGGAAATTGAAATGCGCGGCATCGAGGGAAACGACAGGCCCCGTGTCGCGGGCAAACGCCGGCGATGCCACACTGATATCGACGTCGCGGTCGGGAACTTGTTGCGCGTCGGCCGGCGAAAGGAAAAGCGCGCCGGCGACCCCTAAGATCAGAGCGCGCATTTTCCGGCCTCGTTTACCGCTCGGTCAGCGCACCGTAAAGTTCCGGACGGCGATCTCTAAAGAATCCGAACGCCGCACGAGCGCGGCGGACTTCATCGAGATCGATGGTCGCGGAGATGACGCCTTCGTCGGTGCGGTTCATCTCGGCGACCTTGTCGCCGCGATGGTTGGCGATGAAGGACGAGCCGTAGAACACCTGGCCATCTTCGGTGCCGACGCGGTTGGCGGCGACCACGGGCACGACGTTGGACACGGCATGGCCGATCATGGCGCGCTGCCAAAGATCCTTGGTGTCGAGCTCGGCATTGTCGGGCTCCGAGCCGATCGCGGTTGGATAAAACAGGATCTCGGCGCCCTGCAGCATCAGCGCGCGCGCGGTTTCCGGAAACCACTGGTCCCAGCAGATTCCGACACCCATGGAACCGAAGCGGGTGCGCCAAGCCTTGAAACCGGTGTTGCCGGGGCGGAAGTAAAACTTCTCCTCGTAGCCCGGGCCATCGGGGATGTGGCTTTTGCGGTAGATACCCATCGTCGCGCCGCCGGCGTCGATCATGGCGAGGCTGTTGTAGAAATGGTTGTGCTCGCGCTCGAAGATCGAGGTCGGGATCACCACATTCAGCTTCTTGGCAAGTTCCGCCATGCGCAGCACCGCCGGGTGGCTGTCGGCCGGATAAGCGGCGTCGAAATGAGTTTCCTTCTCCTCACGGCAGAAGTAGTGGCCCTGAAACAACTCCGGCGGAAGAATGACCTGTGCGCCCTTCTTGGCCGCTTCGGTCACGAAGCCTTCGATCTTCGTAATGTTCTTCTCCATGTCGGTGGAGAAGGCGCACTGGATGGCCGCAACGGTGACTTTGGTCATAGCGTTATCCTTAAGCCGGCTGCTGCTGCGTGATGCAGTGGAAGGAACCGCCGCCGGTTATAACAGAGTTCGCGGACAGGCCCACGGTGCGGCGGCCCGGGAACAGCTTGGCGATGGCCGCCACGGCCGCGTCGTCGGACTTCGCGCCGTAGAGCGGAACCACGACGGTGGTATTGCCGATATAGAAGTTCATCGAGCTGACGGGCATGACGTCGCCGTCCTCGTTCTCCATGCGGCCCGGGGACGGCACGGTCATGACTTCGAGTTTTTTGCCGTTCACATCGCGCGCGGCCTTGAGGTCGGCGATGATGGCCTTCAATGCGTCGGTGTTCGGATCGTCGGACCCGAACGGCTCCATGCACACGACGACACCCGGCGCGATGAAACGCGCGATGTTATCGATATGGCCGTCCGTGTGATCGTTGGCGAGGCCGTCGCCCAGCCAGATCAGATGTTCGATACCGAGACCCGCCTTGAGGCGCGCTTCGATGTCCGTCTGCGCGAGGGACGGATTGCGGTTCTCGTTGAGGAGGCACTGGCGGGTGGTCAGCGCCGTGCCGAGGCCGTCCACGTCGATGGAACCGCCTTCCAGCACCCAATCGTTCAGAATGGCCGGCGTGCCGGCGTGCTGCGCGACAAAGGCCGCGACCTGGTCGTCGCCTTCGAGCACGTACTTACCGCCCCAGCCATTGAACTTGAAGCAAGACGCCTGAAGACCTGCCGGACCCTTCACGAAGATGGGCGCGATGTCGCGGAACCAGATGTCGCCGAACATGCCGGGGATGACTTGCGCATTCACGCCCTTGAGCGCGGCGCGCGCGGAGGCTACAGCCTCCGCGCCATTCGCGACGATCTTCAAGGCTTCGCCCTTGCCGTCATCGGCGATGGCTTTGAACAGCGCGGCGACTTCGGCGCGCGCCGGTTCCAAGTCCTCGAGCCACAGGTCGGCCGCGCTGGGCCAAGCGGACCAGACGGCGCTGTGTTTGTCCCATTCGGCGGGTTGGCGGAGCGGTGTGTTTGTGTTCGGTTTTGTGTCCATGGGACGCTCACATACTGTCTGGAAGTCCCCCATGCAATGCTTGAGAATATGAATCATGTCCTCGGGAAATATCACCGCCGACCGCCGGTATGACTACGCCCAGAGCTTGCGCGCGGAAGGGGACTTTTCGGCCGCGGCGGAGTTGATCGGGCAAGCCCTGGAACTGGCCCCGAAGTGGGCCGAGGGGCGGTTTGCCTTCGCTGAAACCCTGGTGGACGCAGGGCGCGCCGCGGACGCCGTTGCAGCCTACCGCGCCTATCTCGCGGTCGACCCCGCCGACTCCATGGGTGCCGCGGCACGCCTGACGTTGCTGGGCGCGGCGCCGACTCCGGCCAACCTGCCGCCCGCCTATGTCACCCGATTGTTCGATGAATATGCGCCGCGCTTCGACACCGCTCTGACCGAGCGGCTCAACTACCGGGGCCCGGCGCTTTTAAAGGAGGCCGTGACGCGTGTATGGCCCCGCCCTTTTTCGCGTGTATTCGACCTCGGCTGCGGGACCGGACTATCAGGCGCGGCCTTCCGCGATGCGGCCGCGTGGCTGGGCGGAGTCGATCTGTCGCCGGTCATGGTGAAAAAGGCCGACGCGAAGAAGATCTACGATCATCTGGAAGCGGGCGATATGGGCACCGCGGTGGCGAACCTCAAAGAACCGTGTGAGCTCATCCTCGCCGCCGACGTGCTTGTCTATGTGGGCGATCTATCGCCGCTGTTCGCCCTTGTGCGCGATGCGCTCGTCCCCGGCGGTATTTTCGCCTTCACCGTTCAGCGCGCCGAGAGCGGCGACTATGCGCTGGGACGCGAGCAGCGCTATAGCCACAGCCGCGCGTATATCGAACGCCAAGCCGATGCGGCGGACTTCGAGGTGGCGATCCTGGAAGACGTCGTGACCCGTCAGGAAGCCGGCAAGGACGTGCCGGGCCTGCTCGCCGTTCTAGTTTAAATGAAACACCAGCGCCTTCAGATAGGCGCTTTCCGGCAACAACGGATGCACCGGATGATCCGGGCCGGCGCCGGCGGTGCGGATGATCTTGCCCGCACGTTTCGCGTCCTCGAGCCCGCGCGCGACAGCGGCCGTGAATTCATCGAGCGGCGCGTTGTGACTGCAGGAGGCGACGAGGAGACAGCCGCCGGGCGCGGTGACTTCCGCTGAAAGGCGCGCGAGCTTGCGATACCCCTGCAGGCCCGCCTTCAGATCCTTCTTCGATTTCACGAAGGCCGGCGGATCGGCGATGACGACATCCCAGGTCTTGCGCGCGCGCACGGCGTTTTCCAGGAAGGGGAACACTTCCGCCTTCTCGAACGTACACGCGACCTTGTTGGCGGCCGCGGCTTTGGCGGCGAGGTCCAGCGAATGCGCGGAGCGGTCAACGGCGGTGACGTTCTTGGCGCCGCCAAGCGCGCAAGCCATCGCGAAGCCGCCGGTGTGGGTGTAGAGGTCGATGGCGCTCGCACCTTTTGCAAGCTTGCCCATGAAGGCGCGGTTGTCGCGCTGATCGAAGAACCAACCGGTCTTCTGGCCGGAGGTGAGATCGCAGAAGAAGGTGGCGCCGTTTTCCTCGACGGGCACATCACCCTCAAGCGCCCCGTGTACGACGCGCACGTCCTGCTCGAGCCCTTCGAGTCCGCGCGCCGGCGTGTCGGCACGCACAACGACGGCGCGCGGATTCGTAAGCTGCACCAGCGCGTCGAGGATCAGCGGAAGCAGCGCGTCCATGCCGGCGGTGTTCGGCTGGAGCACAAAGACATCACCGAAACGATCGATGATGAGTCCGGGCAGGCCGTCCGCCTCGGCGTGGACGAGCCGGTAGAAAGGACGCGCGAACAGGCGGTCGCGCAGGGATAGCGCGGTCTTGAGCTTGCCCGCGACGAACGCGGCGTCGATGGCGACGTCCGGCGCATGGGCCAGCACCCGGGCGCTGATGAGCGTGCGTGGGTTGAACTGGGCGGTGGCCAGGAGGGTCCCGCCAGCGTCGGCGATGGTTACAATGGCCCCCGCCGGCAAGGCCTTGGTCTCCGGGTCCATTTTCACTTCGTTGGAGAAGATCCAGGGATAGCCCGACTGGAGGCGCCGTTGGGCGCGGGGCTGGAGGATAAGACGCGGATGACGGGTAACAGGCGTGTTCATGGCGGTCCTTTGCCACCGAATTGGCCGAAAACATAGGAAAAAACGCGCACCGGAGGCTATACTCGCCCCTTCCGTCGGACCCTAAAGGGAGGCGTCCCCATGATCACCCTGACCATCAACGAGCAAAAGCACGAGGTGGAGGTCGATCCGTCGACGCCGCTGTTGTGGGTATTGCGCGACAAGCTGGCGATGACCGGCACCAAGTTCGGCTGCGGCATCGCGCAGTGCGGGGCCTGTACCGTGCATATCAACGGCATGGCCGCCAGGGCCTGCGTGACGCCGGTGAGCATGGTGACCGACGCCAAGATCACGACCATCGAGGGGCTTTCGACCGACGGCAGCCATCCGGTGCAGGCGGCCTGGGTGGCCCATGAAGTGCCGCAGTGCGGCTATTGCCAGCCCGGCATGATGATGGCCGCCGCCGCGCTTCTGACCCAGAAACCGAACCCGACGGACGCGGACATCGACGCGGCGATCACCAATATCTGCCGCTGCGGCACGTACCCGCGTGTGCGCGCCGCCATCCATTCCATCGCCAAGACCTGAGGAGAAGCATCATGAACTTCGCCCTCAATCGCCGCCTTTTCCTGCAAGCCTCCACCGTCGCCGGTGGTGGCTTCATGCTTGGCTTCGCGCTGCCGGGCAATGAAGCGGAAGCCGCCGCGGCACCGGAAGTGAACGCCTGGATCGTGATCCAACCGGATGACACCGTCATTGTGCGCGTCGCTCATTCGGAAATGGGTCAGGGCGCCTTCACGGCGCTGCCGATGATGGTCGCGGAAGAACTCAACGCCGACTGGGCGAAGGTAAAACCGGAGTTCATCAACCCGACCGAACATGTGCAGCGCAACCGTGTCTGGGGCGGCACCGCGACTGTGGGCAGCCGCGCCGTGCGCACCAGCCATGAATACTTACGCAAGGCGGGCGCCAGCGCGCGCGAGATGCTGATCGCCGCCGCCGCGCAGCAGTGGAAAGTCCCGGCGAGCGAAGTGCGCGCCGAGAAGAGTGTACTCACGCATACGCCGACGGGCCGCACCTTGAGCTACGGCAAGGTCGCGAGCGCCGCGTCGCGCATGCCGGCGCCGAAAGACGTCGCGCTGAAGCCGCACACGGAATGGACCATCCTGGGCACGCCGAAGAGCCGCGTGGAGATCCCCGACAAGGTGATGGGAAAACCGGTGTTCGCCATCGACGTGCGCCTTCCGGACATGCTGTTCGCGGCCATCGAGCACAGCCCCGCGTTTGGCGGCAAGCTGAAGAGCTTCGATGAAAAAGCGGTCGCCAAAATGCCGGGCGTGCGTGCCGTGGTGGCTCTCGCCGATAGCGCCGTCGCGGTCGTGGCTGACAGCTATTTTGAGGCCTCACGCGCTTAGACAGTGCTGCCGATCGAGTGGGACCGCGGGCCCAACGGCCATGTGAACCATGCGGATGTGCTGGCTTTCGTGAAAAGCGGGCTGACGGCGACCGATCCGCTGGAAGGCGCGAGCGAAGGCGACGTTGTCGCCGCCATCGCCAAGGGCGCGAAGGTGATCGAGGCGGAATATCACGCTCCATTCCTGTCCCACGCCCCGATGGAGCCGCAGAACGCCACGGCGCGCGTGAGCGCCGACCTCGTTGAAATCTGGGCGCCAACACAGAATATCGAAGCGACGCTGAATCTGGCGGCCAAAGCCGCTGGCGTGGACATCGGCAAGGTGAAGGTGCATCCGGTGATGGCGGGCGGCGGTTTCGGCCGGCGCGGCGGGCAACTCGAGTATGTGCCACAGGCGGTGGAACTCTCCATGCGCATGGGCAAACCGGTGCAGGTGATCTGGTCGCGCGAGGAAGATATCCGCCACGACTACTACCGCCCGATTTCCTCGGCGAAGTTCAAGGCCGCGTTCGACGCGCAGAACAATCCCATCGCCTGGGATACACGCATCGCCGGCCAGTCGATCATGTCCACCGTGAACCCCGAGGCTCTCAAGAAGGGCACCGATTTGGGCTTTCTGGTGTGCTTCACAGACAATCCGTACGATGTGCCGAACCGCCGCGTGGATTTCGGCATGCGCAACACCCATGTGCCGGTGGGCTATTGGCGCTCAGTGAACCATTCGCAGAACGGCTATTTCCGCGAATGTTTCGTGGACGAAATGGCCGAAGCCGCCGGCATGGACCCGTATCAGTTCCGCCGCAAGCTCCTGGCCAACTCCCCGAAGCAGCTCGCCTGTATGGACGCCGCCGCCAAGGCGGCCGGTTGGGGCCGTTCACTGCCGCAAGGTGTCTTCCAAGGCATTGCACAAGTCGATGGCTACGGCAGCTACGTGGCGTCCGTCGTCGAAGCCTCCGTGCGTCCTGATGGCCATCCGAAGGTGCATCGTGTCGTCGCGGCTATCGATTGCGGCCATGTGGTGAACCCGGATACGGTGAAGGCGCAAACCGAAGGCGCGGTGGCCTGGGCGCTGTCGGCAGCGCTCTACGGCGAGATCACCATCAAGAACGGCGGCGTGGAGCAAGGCAACTACCACGACTATCCGATGGTGAAGATGGCCGAGATGCCGGTGGTGGAAGTGGTGCTGGTGCCATCCTACGACTTCTGGGGCGGCGTCGGCGAGCCGGGCGCGCCGCCGGTCACCCCGGCCCTGCTCAACGCCATGTACAAGGCGACGGGCCGGCGCATCCGGAACCTACCGATTGTAAAAGACAGCCAACCACGCTCGGCTGACTAGGACTCTTTTTTATTCGGCCGTTTGCGGCCCGTCTAAAACGGCTTCAAGACGACCATGATCACGATGATGATCATGGCGACGGCCGGAAGTTCGTTGACCATGCGGTAGAACTTCGCCGTACGGGTGTTGGCGTCGCGCGCAAAGTCCTTCGTCCAGCGCTCCATGAGTCCGTGCATGAAAACGAGGACGACGACGAAGGCGAGCTTCACATGGATCCAGCCCTGGTGCCAATCCACCGGGCTTTCCGGCAAAACCAACATCAGGATGCCGAATCCCATCGCGGCAGCTGCGGCCGGGCGCATGATGATGCGCAGGAGACGGCCTTCCATGCCCTTCAGCATCTCAGACGCTTCGGAGCCAGGCGCGAGGCCGACGTGGTTCACAAACAGGCGCGGCAGATAAAGCAATCCCGCCATCCATGCGATGACAGCGATAATGTGCAGCGCCTTGATCCAGAAAAAGAGCATGAGGCCCCCTTGCTTCTAAGCCCCTCGCCTTTATGGGGAGGAGGTTGGAGGTGGGGGGATGACCCGCACCGTCGCCGCTTGTAGCCTTACCCCCACCCGCGTTTGCTGTCGCGTGTTTTTCGAGACCGGACAGCGCCCGAAGCGTACGGCGCCGTCCCACACGAGAGGGGGCGTTGGTCTGCTATGGCCACTTTGCCGTGGGCGGCATGCTCATGAGATAGGCGTCGGGGTTCGCGTCGGTGGCGAAGCCGAATTTTGTGCCGCGGTCGTAAACGAGGTTGAACTCCACGTAGCGGCCGCGTTTGATGAGCTGCTTTTCCTTGTCGGCGTCCGTGAAGGCCGTGTCTTTCCGCCGGGCGACAATCTTCGGGATCACAGCGAGGAACGCTTCGCCGACGTCGCGTTGAAAAGCAAAATCCTTCTTGATGTCGCCGCTGTTGAGATCGTCGAAGAAGATGCCGCCGACACCGCGCGGTTCCTTCCGATGCGGTAGATAGAAGTACTTGTCGCACCATTCCTTATATTCGGCGTAAGCGCCCGGACGATAACGGTCACACGCCTCCCTCATCGCCGCGTGGAAGTCCTTGGTGTCTTCGTCGAAAGGAATGGTGGGGGTGAGGTCGGCGCCGCCGCCCAGCCACAGTTTGCTGGTGTGCATGAAACGGAGATTCATATGCACGGTCGGCACGAAAGGGTTGAGCATGTGAGTGACGAGCGAAATGCCGCTGGCGGTGAACTGGCCGTCGGACTCTTTCGCCCCCGGCATCTGGGCCATGCCCTGTTCGGACAACTTACCCCAAACGTGGCTGACATTGACGCCCGCCTTCTCGAACACTTTCCCGCGCAGCACACGCATGCGCCCGCCGCCTTTGAGACGGTGGTCGGGGCCGCGTTCCCATTCGGTCTGCTCGAACTTCACCCCGTCTTCGAAGCTTTCGAAGCTGGCACAGATGCGGTCTTGCAAGTTCTTAAAGAACGCAACGGCGTCGGCAATGAATTCGTCGGAGACTTGAGAGGTCATTTTGCGGTCCGTTCATGCACATAATCGACGAGGCGCTTCACGGCATCGGGGTCGACTTCCGGCCAGATGCCATGGCCGAGATTGAAGATATGGCCGGGCGCGGGGCCCGCGTCGGCGAGGATCTCGTCGATGCGCTTTTCAAGCGCCGCTTTCGGCGCGAACAGCACGGCGGGATCGAGGTTGCCCTGGATCGCCTTGCCCGGAAGCAATTTGCGCGCGCCGGCGAGCGGCACACGCCAATCGAGGCCCACCACATGCACGGGAAGCTCGGAGATGATGTCGAGCATCGTGCCGCAGTTGTTGGCGAAGTAGATGAGCGGAACGTCGAGGTCCTTGAGTCCCTCGAAGATGCGCTTCACCGGCGGGAGAGCGACGTTGCGGAAGTCGTGTGGGCCAAGGAGGCCGCCCCAGGATTCAAACAACATCAGCGCCTGCGCGCCCGCGGCGGCCTGAGCACGCAGGTAAACGATCATCGCGTCGGCGAGACGCTCAAGGAGACGCGCCGTCACCTCGGGCTGCGCATGAACGAAAGAGCGCGGCACGGAGAATTCCTTCGAGGGCTTGCCGGCAACGAGATAGGCAAAGAGCGTGAACGGCGAGCCGGCGAAACCGATGAGCGGCACATGAGCCGGAAGACCGGCGCGGGTGAGCTTGATCGCTTCCATGACGAACGGCACATCGCGCTCCGGGACCAGCGGGCGAATCGCTTCGACCTGCTTCAGGGTGCGGATCGGATCGGCGATCACGGGTCCCGGCGCGTAGTCGAGATCGATCCCCATGCCTTCGAGCGGCACCATGATGTCGGAGAAGATGATGGAGGCGTCGAAGGCGAAGCGGCGGATCGGCTGTAGGGTGACTTCGGCGGCGAGTTCAGGCGTACGCGTGAGTTCGGCGAAACCGACCTTGGCCCGCACTTCGCGGTACTCGGGAAGATAGCGCCCGGCCTGGCGCATGACCCAGATCGGCGTGTGCGACGTCGGTTGACGGCGGCAGGCAGCGAGGAACGGAGGCAGCGCGGTCGAATCGGTCACGGGACTTCTCTTTGCTGGTGAATTTCTAACATGTGTCAGGCTTGGCCCGGATTGATCGCAGTCAGCCGGCGGGCATTGGCCTGCGCAAGCACGGCGTCGCCGCCCTTCGAAATAAACGCGGATGCAGCGGCGTTACCCAATGCGGCGGCATTGGAAACATGGCCCGTTTGCGTGACGGAGACGAAATCGCGCCCATCGAGATTGCAGGCCGCGGCGTAGAGGGAAACGTCGTTGCCATTGACGGTCGCCAGCGCCCCGAGCGGCACCTGGCAACCGCCTTCAAGACGTCCGAGCATGGCGCGCTCGGCGTCGACGGCCACACGGGTCGGCGCGTGATCCAGCGGGTGAAGCCAGCGCAGGGTTTCGCCATCGCCCGCGCGTGCGCAAATGGCGATGGCGCCCTGGGCGGCGGCATTGGGAAATATATCCGTCGGCAGGAGTTGCGTGATCCGTTCAGCCAAACCCAAGCGCTTCAAACCCGCCGCCGCAAGGATGATGGCGTCGTATTCGCCGTCATCAAGCTTGCGCAGACGCGTGGGCACGTTGCCGCGTAGTTCCACCTGCTTCAGGTCGGGCCGCGCCTTGGCGAGGAAGGCCTTGCGGCGCAGGCTCGACGTGCCGATGCGCGCGCCGGAAGGAAGATTCGCGAAATCGAGACCACCGCGCGAGACCAGTGCGTCGTGCGGATCCTCGCGCTCCAGCACCGCCGCCAGCGTGGTGCCGGCGGTCATGGCGGTGGCGAGATCCTTCAAACTATGAACGAGGAGGTCGACTTCATTGTCGAGCAAGGCCCGGTCGAGCTCGGCGGTGAAGAAACCTTTGCCGTCCGTGGACCAAAGCGGGATATCGGTCTGCAGATCGCCGCGCGTCTTGATGACGACGAGTTCAACCGCCGGCGCGCCGGGGATGAGGCCGATCAGACGTTTCACTTCTTCCGACTGCCAAAGCGCCAAGGCGGAACCGCGAGTACCAATACGCAAAGTCACGACACTTCTCCTTCAGGGAGGAAACGGTAGCCGACGCCGCGCACCGTCAGGAAATGTTTAGGCTCGTGCGGCGTGCGCTCGAAAATCTTGCGCAGGCGCAGGATGAAGTTGTCGACGGTGCGGGTCGAGGGAAACACTTCGTAACCCCAGACTTTCTCCAAGAGGTCGTCGCGCGTGACGACCGCGTCCGGCTGTTCGGACAGGACCTTCATGATCATCGCTTCTTTTTCCGTGAGATCATGGAAGGAGCCGTCCCAGGATTTAGCGCGGAAGGTGCGGAAGTTCACTTCGTTGCCGGCGAAGCGCAGCACGCCGTCGGAGGCCGGTTTGGCCATGGACTGTTTGTACCAGTCCCAGCGGCGCAGGATCGCCTTTACGCGCAGGAGGAATTCGTCGAGATGGAAGGGTTTGGTGAGATAATCGTCGCCGCCGGCTTCAAGCCCGCGTACACGGTCCTGCGGGTCGCCGCGCGCCGTGAGAAATAAAACCGGTGTGTTCTTGCCCTGGGCACGCAACTCGCGGCACAGCGCGAAGCCGTCCATCTTGGGCATCATCACGTCCAGGATCAGAAGATCGTAGTCGCTGGCCAAAGCCTGCGCGAGACCGGCGCCGCCATCATGAGCGGTATCGGCGGCATATCCCTCGGCGCGCATGTTCTCGGCCATGCCCTCGGCAAGATGCAGGTCGTCCTCGACGACCAGGATACGGTGCATGACCTCGTTCATGGGGCGTCCAGGGTGACGGCGGCGGGCCATGTCACGGTGAAGGTTGCTCCTTTGCCGGGGCCGTCACTGTGCGCTTTTGCCTCGCCGTTCTCGAAATGCATGAAGCGCCGCACTATGTGGAGACCAAGACCCGTGCCGGCGGCATCGCGTCCTCCGGAGGTATCAAGACGCACGAATTTCTCAAAAAGGCGTTCCGCGTCGCCGGGCTCGAAACCAATCCCGCTATCTTTTACCGCGATCTCAAGAGCGCCGCCGTGGCGACGGCCGGAAATGGCGATGGCGCCGCCTTTCATGGGCGCGACGGCCGCGATGGCGTTGTCGATGAGGTTACGCAGGACGCCATCGGTCGCGACGGGATCGGCATAGAGATCCAGATCGGCCGGAATATCGACGCTGAAACTGACGTTCTCGCGCTTGGCGATATCCTCGACATTGGCGAGAACATGACGCACCGCTTCGGCCACACTGATGCGCTCGCGGTTGAGCTGCACCCGGCCGCGATCCAGGCGCGCGCTGTCGAGGATCTTGGCGACCATGTTCTCCATCCGCCTCAGATCATCAAGCATCCGGTGCGAAAGCTGCTGGAAGCGTTCGGGCGACAGCTGGCGGCGGAGCATCGTCTCAAGGGAAAGTTGAAGACTGGCCAATGGCGTCTTGAACTGATGCGACACCATCGCCAGGAAATTGTCCTGCTTGCGGCGCACTTCGGCTTCGCCCGACAAGCCGCGCCAAAGCACCGCGATGCCGGCGGCGAGCACCAGAAGGAAGAAGCCGCTTTCCCAGGTATATTGGTTGACGCGCGCGCGCTGAGCGTCGTCCAGCGCGCGCGCGGCCTCGGGTTTCAAGCCGACCGTCTCACCCGACACTTGCAGATGCGGAAAGATGGCCGTGATCTCGGCGCCGTTCACGCCGGCGGCTTCCAAGCGCAAGCCCGCGGCGACGTCGTATGTATAGAGCGTACGGATCTGATGTGTGTGTTCAGCTGCGACCATGCGCTGATCGATCAACCACCACAGGACCTGCGCTACCGCGAACACCTGCAAACCGATCATGACGATGTGCAGGAAGCGGATGGGGTCGGAGCGGAGTGTCATGGCCATGGCGGATGGTCCGTTGTTGCTTATCGCGGCGGCGCCGCTTCTTAATTAGCGCGGCAACGCCGCAACCGTCTCGGCAAGGCCCGCGACGAGGGTGCCGATGTCCGCCTCGGTATGGGCGGCGGACAGGAACCCGACCTCGTAGGCCGACGGTGCAATGTAGATACCTTTGTCGAGAAGCGCTTGAAAGAGCGGCGCAAAACGGGCGCCGGCGCCCGCATCAATGGCTTCGGCCGACCGAGGCGGCTCGCCGGGCTGGAACGACAGCCAAAAGATGGAACCGAGACGCGCGAAACCGACCTCGCGGCCGGTGGCCTTCAACGCCGCGGTGGCCTTGGCTTCAAGAACGGCCCCCATGTCATCGAGCTTGGCGATGACGTTGTCGCGCTCGAGGATACGCAAGGTCGCGAGGCCGGCCGCCATCGCCACGGGATTCCCGGAAAGCGTGCCGGCCTGATAGACCGGCCCCTCCGGGGCGATATGGGACATGAGATGGCGCGAACCGCCGTAAGCGCCGACCGGCAATCCGCCACCGATCACCTTGCCGAACGTCACGAGGTCCGGGGTGATGCCGTAATGCGCCGCGGCGCTGCCCTTGGGGACGCGAAAGCCGGAGATGACTTCGTCGAAAATAAGCAGCGCGCCGTGTTCCTTGGTCAGCGCGCGGAGCTTTTGGAGGAAAGCCGGGCGCTGCAGCAAGAGGCCGTTGTTGGCGGGCACCGGTTCAATGATGACGGCGGCGATCTTTTTACCTTCGGCGGCAAACAACGCGTCGAGCTTGGCGTCGTCGTCGAGCGGCAACACGCGCGTGAGCGCGGCGAAATCCTTGGGCACACCTGCGGACGATGGCTGACCGGCGGTGACCAGGCCCGAACCGGCGGCGACGAGAAGATGATCGGCATGGCCGTGATAGCAGCCGGAGAATTTCACCACGAGATCGCGGCCCGTCGCACCACGCGCGAGCCGGATGGCGCTCATGGTCGCTTCGGTGCCTGACGAGACGAAGCGTACCTGCTCGAGGCCCGGATAAGCGGCGACGACTTTCTCGGCGAGATCGACCTCACCGCGACACGGCGCGCCATAGGTGGTGCCGAGCGAAGCGGCTTTCTGAACGGCGCTTACCACTTCCTGCGGCGCGTGACCGAGGATGAGCGGTCCCCAAGACCCGACAAAATCGAGATAGCGTTTGCCTTCCTCGTCAGTGACGTAGGCGCCCTCGGCCTTGGCGATAAAACGCGGCGTGCCGCCGACGGACTTGAACGCGCGGACCGGCGAGTTGACGCCGCCCGGGATGAACCGGCGGGCGCGTTCGTAGAGAGCGGCATTGGTCTCGGTCACTGACTCTTCTCCTTATTGAGCGGATGGCGCGCGGTTTCGCCGTGAAGGGCGTCCTGCACGCCGCGCAAGTAAGCCTGCACGGCGGCGGGACCGGATTCGGTCGCGAGCGCGCGCAGCCCCTTGAGCGGCGCGTGCGCGAGGCGGCGCGCGAAACCTTCGGCCCACTGCTTGAGGCCTTCTTCGCTGGTTTGCGACTTGGGCAGACGGCGCAGGCTTTCGACGGCCGCGCGCTGATACTGCATGGTGAGATCCTGGATGAGCGAGGAGGCTTCGCGGATGGCGTATTCGCCGCGCAGGCGTTCCAGATGCTCGTCGATCACGATGCGCGCGGAGGCGAGCTCGCGCAACCGCTCGGTACGACCCAGGGCGGCGTCGGCGATCACCGCGTCCATACCAAGACGTGTGAGGCCGGTCATGAGACCCGCCGCGGGATCGACGTTCGGCGGCACACCCAGATCAACGATGAGAGTTCCACGCGTGGGCGCGGCGGCGGCGATGCGCGCCGCGACCGTGAGATCGATGAGCGGCTCGGCGCCGCCGACGGCGCTGATGATGACATCGATGGGGCCGGGATTGGCAAGAAACTGATCCAATGGACAAGCTTCACCGTTCAATTCGATCGCCAGTTCCTCGGCGGTTTCGTAGGTGCGGTTGACGACGGTAATCGGCAAACCCCGCGCCGCGAGCATACGGCCGGCGTGGCGCGTCATCGGTGAAATGCCGACCAGCGCCACACGACCGCGCGCGCCGTCCACATGCGCGAGCGCACGTTTCACCGCATAATCGGCAAGCGATTCGACGTTCGCGGTGCCGGCGATTTCCTTGTGCACATCCTGCGCGGCGCGTAACGCTTCGGCAAAGAGATAGTCGAGCTGCGGCCCGCATGTGCCCGCCGCCTTGGCCGCGCTCCAGGACTGGCGGACCTGATTGTAGATCTCGCGTTCGCCGGCCTGGGCTGAATCGAGACCGGAGGCGACGAGGAACAGGTGCTCGGCCGCCCCCTCGCCCACCCAGGCGCGGAACACATGACGGACGTCGTCGCCGGCCAGCACGTCGGAAAAGACATCGCCCAGGGCGTCGCGGCAGTCCTGCGCGGTCAAGGACTCGTCGCCGGCGACGATGAACTCGATTCTGTTACAAGTGCCGATGTAAGCAAGTTCAGGCACGCCAAGACGCGCGGCAAGTTCCCGCAGGCGGTCCTCGATCTCGGTCTTCGGCCAGGCGAGGCGCCCGATCCGGTCGACCCCTGCCGATTTATAAGAAGCGCCGATGAGCGCAAACTGGTCCATAGCCGGGGGGATAGCATGCCCCCGAAGCCTCTATGTCATGGCTGTGTCACGGCGTCTTAATTGATTGATATAACAGATATAATGAACCTCTCATGTTTGGGGAAACCGCCATGCGCCACATCTATCTGGCCCTTACGGCGAGCGTATTGGCCGGTTGTGGTCCTGCTTCGCGGTTGGACTACGCTCAGCGCGCCCTGATCCAGTGCATGGAAACAGGACGGGATGGCGGGCGCTGCACGCAAGGGGTCATGGAGAGCTGGAGCAGGTTGGCCGGCGCGTGCGGTGTGCGGAACAACGTAAAGCGCGTTTGCGACGGCGAGTTCGAGCGGCGTTACTTCTGCAATGTCTCCACGCGGGAAGAAAAGACCACCAACGAAAAAGGCAACGTGACCATAAAGAACGTGGAGAAACGCGAGGGCCCCGGGTGTGGCCTGGAAGGCGCGCGACGCTATGAACTCCGCGCCGCTTATATGGCCGAATGCGAACGGCACAGCGACGTTCCGAATACGTCCCCCCGGGAAGGCGCCTCCTGTTACTGCGGGGACACGTACTGCTCGTTCGCCTATCCGGACGTTTCGAACGAGACCGCGGTACGCTATTTTCCGGAACTGGCCGACAAATAGATAACCGGACACGCCCACGGCACCGGCAATGTCACGCGCGGACGACGCGTTCGACCGCTTGTTTTACCCGCGCCGCCGACGGTGTGGTGAAACAAAAGAACCAATCCGCGAGTTCGCCGTCGGGGCCGATCAGATATTTCGTGAAGTTCCACAACGGCCGCCCCAGCGGGCCGGCTTCGTGCGCGAGCCACTGGAACAACGGATCGGCCGCGCGGCCACGGATATGGCGTTTTTCCGACAACGGGAATGTGACCTTGAAGGTTCCTTCGCAGAACGCCGAGATCTCCTCGGCCGTGCCGGGCTCCTGGCCGCCGAAGTCGTTGCACGGCACGCCCACCACGACCAGCCCGCGGCCTTTGTATTCATCCCACAAGGATTGAAGCCCGGCGTACTGCGGGGTGAAGCCGCATTGCGAGGCCGTATTGACGATCAGCAGGGGCCGCCCCCTGAAGGCGGCAAGGTCCAGCGGCGCGCCCGTCAGGGCCCGGAGGGGAAAATCGTAGGCGGTGGTCATTCGGCGGAAAGCCGCGCGGCGTCGTCGCGGAATCCGCCGGACTGGCGCTTCCAGAGGCGCGCGTAAGTCCCGTTCGCGGCCAGGAGCGCGGCGTGGGTGCCGGTTTCGACAATGCGGCCCTTATCCATGACGATGAGGCGGTCCATCTGCGCGATGGTCGATAGTCGGTGCGCGATGGCGATGACCGTACGCCCTTCCATGAGTGAAGAGAGCTGTTCCTGAATGGCGGCCTCGACGTCGGAATCAAGCGCGGAGGTCGCTTCGTCGAGCACCAGGATCGGGGCGTTCTTGAGAATGACGCGCGCGAGGGCGATACGCTGGCGCTGGCCGCCGGAGAGTTTGACGCCGCGCTCACCCACCTGAGCGTCGAAGCCCTTGCGACCCTGCCAATCTTCGAGGGTTTCGATGAATTCGCGCGCATGAGCGCGTTCGACGGCGTCGCGGATCTCGGCGTCCGTCGCGTCTGGGCGGCCATAACGAATGTTCTCGCGGATGGAACGGTGCAGGAGCGACGTATCCTGGGTGACCATGGCGATATTCGCCCGCAGCGTCTCCTGCGTCACATCGGCGATATCCTGGCCATCGATCAAGATGCGCCCGGAATCCACGTCGAAGAATCGCAGGAGCAGGTTGACCATGGTGGACTTGCCGGCGCCGGACGCGCCGACGAGGCCGATGCGTTCGCCCGGCCGGATCGCGAGATCAATGCCGTGCAAGACACCGCGCGCGGTCCCATATCCGAAATGCACATTCTCGAATGTGATCGCGCCCTTGCCGACATGAAGCGGTTGCGCGCCCTCGCGGTCGCGCATGGTGCGCGGCGTAGCGATAGACTTGATGCCATCCTGAACGGTGCCGACCTGCTCGAAGATGGCGGTGATACTGCCCGCGACCCAGCCGGACATGGAGACGAGCTGCCACGCGAGCGGCAACGCCATCGCGACCACCCCGACCTCGAGCGTGCCGCGGGCCCACAGTCCGATCGCAAGGCCGGCCACGCTGATCACCATCATCGCATTGAGCGCGGTGAGAAGCGTGCTGAAGCCCGTCATGAGACGTAAGAGACGGTGATAGATGACGGTGTGTTCGTCCATGCTCGCGCGCACGAAGGCGTCCTCGTCGCGCGGTTTGGCGAAGAGTTTCACCGTCAGAATATTGGTGTAGCTGTCGACAACCTTGCCGGTGATCGTCGAACGCAGCTCGGACACCGCGCGCGACCGGTCGCGCATGCGCGGCACGAAGTATCTGAGCAGCGCCACATAAACCGCAAACCAGGCGACGATCGGCAGCGTCAGGCGCCAATCGGAGCGGGCGAGCACGATGATGGCGCTGGTGCCATAAACGAGGATGTACCAAACGGCGTTGAATGAGGCGACCACGCTTTCCCGCAACGACGGGCCCGTCTGCATGATGCGGTTGGCGATGCGGCCGGCGAAGTCATTCTGGAAAAAGGCCCAGCCCTGACGCACCACATGCCAGTGCGCCTGCCAGCGGACGAGATTCTGAAAGTTCGCGGCCAACCCCTGGTTCGTCACCAATCCTTGCAGAAGCACGGCCGCCGGGCGGGCGAACATCTGCACGGCGGCCATGCCGGCAAGAATCCGCCAGTGGTCGCGGAAGATCTCCTCCGGCGTATGTTGCGAGACGAGTTCTACGATTTTCCCGATAAAGATCGGTATGAGCAGATCGAGGAACGCGACAATCGAGCCCATCACGAACAAAGCAACGAGCAGTCCGCGCGTCTGGCGCACGAAATGCCAATAGAACGCCACGAGGCCCGGCGGGGGCGGCTCGCCCGCGATGTCCTCGGTGGGTTTCAGGAAGCGTTCGAAGAGCTTAAACACAGCGTCCGTTCGGATTGCGAAATGGACCAAAATATCGCACAAGCAGTTGTCGCCGGTCCCTGACGTTATAGGGGCCGTCCTATCAAGACGCCAGATATCGGAAGGCGCCGGCCAGGCGCGTGCGGAAGCCGTTATACCGCGGGCCCAATTTCGAGCCGCCGCAACGCTTTTTATGTCCGCATATCGTGCCGTGCGGATCCTTATCGCCGCAGGCGCGCTCATTTAGAGGGATTTCGGCCTCTTTCCGGAACGTAACGGCGCCGCGGCCGAGCGGCGGCACCCGAACGTGGGCGGCCTCTTGAGAAAAAGCGACCGCAACACGGCGCTCGAAAGAACGGGTGCGACCCGCGAAGCCGAAACCATACACGGCCCCGCACGCAGGCTTCAGCGATCGTCAGTGGCCGATCACCCGGCGCAACCCCTGCTCGAACTCCGCCACCGTCAAAGGCTTTTGCAGGACCTCATGCGCGGCCCAGCGGCCGTGCACGCCATCGCGACCGTAGCCGGTGATAAAGACGAATGGAATCCCGCTCGTTTCCAATTTCTCAGCGATCGGAAACGCGGTCTCGCCGCCGATGTTCACGTCCAGAATGGCCAGCGCGGGAAGCTTGGCCGCAACGAGCGCAAGGCCGGCGTCGAGGCGCGCCGCGTGACGCACGCTGGCCGCGCCGAGTTGCTCCAGCATCTCCTCGATCAGGAAGGAGACCATGGTTTCATCCTCGATCAGCAGGATATCCAAACCTGCTAGGAGATTGGAGCGTGGCATCTCGCGAGCCTTCCCTAAAGAGCGATCTCTATAACACACCGGAACCCCTCCGGCGGGAAAGATGGCATATAATCGCCGCGAAGCTCATCGACCACGGCGCGCTCTATAAATCTTGTCCCATAACCGGTCTGCGCCGGCGGCTGCACGGCAGGCCCGCCGGTTTCCTCCCAGGTCAGACGCAGACGCTCCGCCCCAAGACGCAGCCAGACAAGACTTACCACACCATTCGGGGCGGAAAGCGCGCCGTACTTCACCGCGTTGGTGGCAAGTTCGTTCAAGATCATCGCCAGGGCAATCGCGACATGAGGCCGGAGCGCGACACTGGGGCCATCAATGATGGCGCGCGCCGCGCGTTGCCCCGTGTAAGGCGCGATGATCGATCGCACGACCTCTTCGAGATACGCGCCCTCCCAATGCTTGCTGCTGAGCACATTGTGAACGCTGGATAAGGCCTGGAGGCGCGCTTCGATGGCCTGATGCACCTCCGGCGCTGCGCCTGAGTTGCGTAATCCGCGCCAGACGATCGCTTGAACGGAGGCGAGCGTATTCTTGACACGGTGATTGAGCTCGTTGATGAGCAGCTCGCGATGGCGCTCGGCGCCCACAAGTTGACGCGCGATGCGAACCGCGAAATAGCCGCCGAAAAGAATCAGCACGGCCCCGATACTGAAAGTCGTGGCGAACGAACGAAGTGTCGGCGCCTGATACTGGCCGATGGGCACGCCCACGGCGACCACCCATCCTGTTTCGACCGAAAGGGTAAAGGCGGTAAGCACGCGCGTTCCTTCAACGGAGGTTGTTTCCGTCAACCGCTCACCGCCCGCTTCCAATTGAGCGCGCAAAGAGTCCGAGGCCGACGTGATGGCCCTGTCGGAAAGCACCGGCCGCCGCGCGACGTGGTGCGCCACCCGGTCGAAAACCGAGAGGACCCAGCCCTCGCGCAAGTCGGGACGCCGCAGGATGTCGGTGAAACTCGCACGCGGGGGATTGAAAGCGAGCGCGTACAAGACTTTGCCTTCGTGCATCACCGGGACAACGACTGTGAATGTCACCTCGCCGGCGCGCCGGCTGAGATAGACGTTGGAGACCTGAGGCCCCTGCCCCGCGAAAACCGCGGCAACGGCTTCCAGGACTTCGGGGCGTGCAAGCGTGGGCGATGCGCTTTCGAATGTATTGAACAGCTGCACGCCGTTCGGATCGGCGACCGAAATCCCCGTGCCTTCCGGAAAGCGCGTGAGGAAGCGCTCGGCATCGGCGCCGAAGTTCGACAGATCCTCGGCCCGGAGACTCGGCGACAGCGCTAACACCTCAAGAGCGGCGATCTGGTTGCGCAATTCGCGGTCGACCGCGATCATGGTACTGCGCGTGAGTTGCAGCACTTGCTCGGCAGCCGCATCCTTCGCCCGCTCGTAACTCTGGAAAACGACCACCCCGCTCAGCACCAGCATCGGCACCAACGTGCCGGCAATGAGAACAAGCAGCCTGATCTGCAAGGGGAGGGGCTTGGGCGAAAACAACGCCTCAGACGGCGCCAACGCGCCGTCCCGCGGCTTATTTTCCGACACCGTATCCCGATAGGTATCCACAATCCCTCCGCGGCCTTCGGCGGGTTACAAGGCAGTTTTCGACGTTTGGGCGCGGGTGTCCAGACACTCCCCCTACCCCGCATCTCCCCGCGCCGGCCCCTCGCCTTGAATCAATTCGGGGGTGGCGCGGATTTGCCAGGCTGCGCGGCGTTCCGCCGCCAGTCGCTGAGCGCGGACAGGGCCTCGCCCGCCATGGCTTCGACTTCGGCCAGGAGGGGCTCGATATTTTCTCCCCGCTTCGCGGTTTGTTCGGTCCACGCCGCAGCGGCGGCGAGGCGCAGCGCGCCGAATTGGGATGCAAGACCTTTCAGAGAATGAGCCGCCCGGTGCACCACATCGGTTTCACCGCGGATCGCCGCTTGGCGCAAAAGGTCGACGTAGCGGTTCGCCTCGCGCCCCATGTTGTCGATCAGCGGGCCCAATTCCACGCCGAGGCCTTCCTGCATTTCCTCGAGCAGCGCGAGATCCAGAACGGGCCTCGGCCCGTTTGCCGCGGGAGTTTCCGTCAACGCGGGGGCGCCTTCCTTGCCGCGCGTCAAGCGATCCATTTCGGCGGCGAGCAACGACCAGTCAACCGGCTTCGTCAGGATCAAGTCGGCGCCCGCGTCGAGATATTCGCGGTGATGTTCGCGCATCGCATCGGCGGTCAGCGCGATGATCGGAACGTGCGCCGGTGGGCGTTCCTGTCCACGAATGATACGCATGGCGTCCGGACCATCCATGACAGGCATTTGCATATCCATCAGCACGACATCGAATGCCGCGCGGCCGAACTCGGCCACGGCAACAGCCCCGTTTTCCGCGGCGGTCACGGCATGCCCCATCTTCGACAGCAATCGAATCGCCAGCATGCGGTTAGTTTCGTTATCTTCCGCGACGAGCACGCGCAGCGGCCGTGATACCTTCGCCGCCGCACCACCCCGCGCGGCTTCGGCGGTGCTCACGACCTTCGCAGGATCGCCGGCGCGCAGAACGACGGTAAAGCTGAAAGCCGACCCGACGCCAAGCTCGGAGTCCAACCAGATGCGCCCGCCCATGAGTTCGGCCAGGGTCTTGCTAATCGCGAGGCCCAAGCCCGTCCCGCCGTATTTGCGTGATGTCGACGTATCTTCCTGCACGAAGGGCTGGAACAAACGGTCGCGGTTGTCCGCCGCAATACCGACGCCGGTGTCGGTGACGGTGGTCTCGACGAGAACTTGCCTGCCCTCGATCGGCAAGGCCTTCACCTCGATGACAATCCTGCCTTTTTTGGTGAACTTATTGGCATTGCCGACGAGATTCATGATGATCTGCCGGTAGCGCTTCGCGTCCCCGCGCTGGGCCGGCGTAAGGGACTCGTGGACTTTCGTCTCGATGATATTGCCTTTCTCCGAAGCAAGCGACGTCAGCACCTCGCGTACGTCGTCGATCACCTGGCGAATGGAAAAATCCACGTCCTCAAGATCGACGCGGCCCGCCTCGATCTTCGCGAAATCGAGGATGTCGTTGAGTAAGTCGAGCAGCGTGCGCGCAGACCCCATCAACGTCGTCATCAGACGCTGCTGTTCGGCCTTCAGGTCCGTACCCAGCAGGAGTTCGCCCATGCCGAGAACACCGGACATTGGCGTACGCAGTTCATGACTCATAATCGCGAGGAACCGCCCTTTCGCGGCATTGGCGGATTCCGCCGCCGCCTTCGCGTGCATCAGTTCTTCGGTGCGTTCGACCACCTGACGCTCAAGCTGCGCATTGAAGTCGGCCATACGCACGGCAATCACGTATTTGCGCCGCCGGCTGACGCTTTCCGCGCCGGCGAGCGCGGCAAGGAGCAGGCTGGCCAGCACGCCGATAATCGCGACGGAACGCGGGCGCGTGAGATTGAGTCCCCGGATGAAGGCCGGATGCGCGGCGACCTCGATGATCCACTGGCGACCGAACACGGTGCGCTCGAGCCGCTGCGTGAATTCGCCTACCTGGCCACCGTCGTGGCTACTCTCGTAGATGACGCCCTCGGCGTCCGGACGGGTCACGTCACGCAAGACAAGGTGCAGCTGACTTTGGTCCAACCGCAAGTGAGCCATCACATCGTTCATCGACAGAGCGACGTAAGTCCAGCCAAAGGTATTTGCTTCACGTTCCTCCGGCGTGCGTGTGGGCGTCCCCGGCCGATAGATCGGGATCATCAAAAGGAAGGATTTTTGCGTCTTATCGGGGTTCTGCAGGAGGGTGATGGGCGCCGAGATGGCGGTCTGCCCCGTACGCATGGAGACTTCGGCGGCCTCGCGGCGATTGGGGTCGGAGAAGAGGTCGAGCCCGAGGGCGGCGGCATTGCGGCTAAACGGCGCGATGTATTCGGTAACGAAGCGTTCGCGCGCGGAAGGCGCAAGCTGGATAATGTGGAAGTCGGGCCGGCCATCGGCGCGGATACGCATGACGTAGGCCGCTTCGTCGGCAACGGAGACGCGCCGCACGAACCCGAAGCCGCGCGCGCCGGGAAACTCCATATCAACATCGCGCGAAGCTGAATAGCGCTCGAGCACCGCGAAGGTCGCGCCAGTTTCGCCGGCCGTCAGAATAACGCCGCGCAAACCGCGCATCCCGTACTGATAGAGAAACAAGCGCTCGGTGACGTCGGCGGCGACGCCTTCGGCCGCCGCACGCACAGCCGCATCGGTTGCATGGCGGTTTTCCCGCACCTGCCGCCATGTGGCGGCGGCGGTGATGGATAAGCCGGCGGCAAGTGCCACCGCGATCCACACCGTTGTGTTCGAAGCTGTCGTCTGCATCCGGCCCGTCGAATTCCCCAAATTCGGACATGAGCCTAGCACATAAGAAGCGGGGCCGGCCTACGAGGCCGGCCCCATACGTAATATTCCTTATGTCGCCCGGGTTATTTGGCCTTCGCTTTGGCCTTGGCCGCGGGTTCCGGCACACCGATATCCCGGCGCAGTTCCGCAAGGGTCACCCGGCGGCCATGGATCGGGGCGACGGTGGCCACATCCAGACCCAGCCGCTCGATGTTTTCATAGAGATTGACGTTGTACGGGTTCGGCGTGGCCGGCGGCGGCGCATCGGCCGCCATCGGCGACCAGGCATCCGCTTCGGTGAGGATCTTCTCGTTGGGGAGATAGACCATCAGGAAACCGTCGGCATGGCCGCTGCCCTGGAGGGCATAGATCTCGATCGGACGCTTGCCGTCGGTGAGGACGAGCTTGTCGGCGACGGTTTCGAACACGGCCGCCTTGCCGCTCTTGCTCATGGCGTCGGGGTTCAGGGTGCGCGGATTGGCCCAGGCCGCTTCGTAGAACGGACGCGCGGCCTCGGCGGTCACAACGGTCGCGCCTTCGGCCACGAACGGGCGCAAACCACCCGAATGGTCAAAATGCACATGCGTGTTGATGACATAACGGATGGGTTTGTTCGGGACGAGTTCCTTGGCCTTATTGATGACGGCCTGACCCCGCGCTTCGCTCTGCGGACCTTCGACAATCACGAGGTGATCCATCTGGTCGATGAGCAGGCTGTGGTGACTGCCGCCGCGCAGATAGTAGACGCCGTCGGCAAGATTCTCGACCTCGACGTTGATCGGCGGCGCGGTGAAGTTTTTCACCTCGTCGGGGATCGTGAAAGCGGCCGGCGCATTCTTAACGACCGAAGCCACGTCGATTTCGAGGACCGGAAAACCCGCCTGGACGCGCACGATGCGGCTCGGAAAGCGCACGCCGCCGAAGTCCTTATAGCCGGAGTAAGTGAACTCGACCGGCGTATCGCCGGTAACGGGATTGTCGAAAGCGGCGGCAACACGCGTGACTTCGTTCTGGGCGTTGATGGAGCCGCTGAATTTCAGATTGCCCACGGAGAAGGACACTTCGGAACCGCCGTTGGCGGCTGTGACCGTCGCCTCGTGCGCAGCGGCCGCACGCAGGAAGCCGTGCGGGGTCGCCCAGATCTCAACGGTACGTTCTTCGACCGCGCCCGGCTGCGCCACGACGGCGCCTCCGGGAGGTGCATTCCACGCCAGCGTGCCAACCATATACTGGTCGACTTTCTGTTCGACCGGCGCGGGACGCGCACGGTTCGGATCGACCACCTGCAGACGCGTCATCTCCACACGCGCCGCCGGCGGATCGGCGTAGGAAACGGTTTGCGTGTAAGCGGAGATATCGAAGGCCGGCCACGCCTGGTTCGGCACCGGCGCCTGGCCGAACTGATACCACTTGCCGGTCCCGGTGAAGCTGATGGATGCGGTGTTCGGCGCATCGAGCGCCTTGGATGCGGCGGGCAACGTTCCGGCCGGCTCCGAACAGGCGGCCAGCGTCATCGCCAGACCGACACTCAAAAATCCCAATTTCTTGAAGTGCATGGGGGCTCCTCCCTAGGCAGAAAAATACGCAGCGAGCGTGCAACAAAATCAGGGGACCCGGCAACGGCAACTGCGTGACACCAAGCTCCTGTTTTGTAACAACCTTACGCTTCCTCAACGGCTTCTTCGAACGTCTCCAATCGCGAAGTCTGCGGCGAGTCAATCAATGCGGGTAGATCGCTGATCGCCCCGGCCTGGCGGTCGAAGAGACGACGATAGAGACCGGTCCCATTGGCGAGCAAGGATTGATGATCGCCGTCCTCGATGATGCGGCCGTGCTCGAACACGAGAATGCGGTCGAGCGCACGGACCGTCGACAGGCGGTGTGCGATGACGATGGCCGTGCGTCCCTTCATCAGGCGGCCGATCGCTTCCTGGATCAACGCCTCGGACTCGGAATCGAGACTCGAGGTCGCTTCATCCAGGATCAGGATCGGCGCGTCGGCAAGGAAGGCGCGCGCCAATGCAACCCGCTGGCGTTCGCCGCCGGACAGCTTCACGCCGCGTTCGCCCACGAGGGTTTCGTAGCCCTTGGGAAGGCGCGCGATGAACCCGTGCGCGTTTGCCAGACGCGCGGCCTGTTCGATCTCCGCCCGCGACGCGCCGGGACGCGCGTAGGAGATGTTCTCGGCCAGGCTGCGATGGAACAGCACCGGTTCCTGCTGAACGATGGCGATTTGCGCGCGTAGCGACTGCTGGGTCGCTGCGCGCACATCCTGCCCGTCCATCAGCACGCGGCCATCCGTCACGTCGTACAGGCGCTGGATCAACTTCACGAAAGTGGTCTTGCCGGACCCCGAGTGACCAACAAGACCCACCCGTTCGCCGCCCCGGATAAGCACGGATAGATCCTCGAACAACGCCGTATCATGACCGCCGTAACGGAAGGTGACATGATCGAATTTCACCTCGCCTGCCGTGAGACGCGCGGGCCTCGCATCCGGGCGGTCCTCGATCCCGAGCGATTGGTCGTACATGGCGACCATTTCCTCCATATCGTTGACCGAACGCTGGAGATGCTGAACGTGCTGACCGATGTCGCGCAGGTAGCCGTGCATAATGAAATAGCTGGTGAGCACATAAGCGACATCGCCGGGCGTCGCTTCGCCGCGCATCCAGAGGTAGAGCGCCGTGCCGATGAGGCCGAGACGCACCAGCCACAACAGCGCGATCTGGGTGGTGCCCGACCAGGTGCCCCGGCTCCAGGTGCGGTCGGTGCGGCTCTTCCACTTGGCGAGCACCCGGGCGAGCCCCGCATCCTCGCGCGTTTCCGCGCCGAAGGCCTTCACCACCGCATTGCTGCTGATGGTATCGGCGAGAAAACCGCTCATGCGGGTATCCCGCGGGAAGCCAGGCCGCGGCAAGGCCCGAAAAAGCACATGCCATCACGGCGCGCCGTAGCCGGCGCCCGGAAGGTGCGCGGTCAATCTTCGTAAACAGCGATACTACCATATCCGCATCTGTTGTCTTATGAGGAGGCCCGAACGTCAAGTAAATGCAGGCGTTCCAGGCCATTACGTGTCCGCAAGGCGCGGCCCCCCTGAGTTCTTGTGGCCGGAGGTGTCTGTGATAATGTCCGGCCTCATTCCGGACGGTAACAGCCGTCTTCCCTCTAGGAGCTTTAAGATGTTCCGCGGTTCCATCACGGCCCTCATTACCCCCTTCAAGAAGGGTGCCGTCGACGAGAAGGCCTATCAGGACTTCATCGAATGGCAGATCAAAGAGGGCAGCCATGGGTTCGTGCCGTGCGGGACGACCGGGGAATCTCCGACCCTGTCGCACGAGGAACATAACCGCGTGATCGAGCTTTGCGTCGAAGTCGCCAAGGGCCGCGTTCCGGTCATCGCCGGCACCGGCTCCAACTCGACCGAAGAAGCGATCCAGTTGACCAAGCATGCCCAGAAGGTCGGCGCGGACGCCGCCCTGGTGGTCACGCCGTACTATAATAAACCGACGCAGGAAGGGCTGTATCAGCATTTCATGGCGATTGCGGACGCCGTGGACCTGCCGATCATCATCTACAACATCCCCGGCCGCAGCGTCATCGATATGTCGATCGAGACCATGGCGAGGTTGGCCGGCCATAAGAATATCGTTGGCGTGAAAGATGCGACCAACGACCTGATGCGTCCGATCCGCTCGCGTTTGGAGTTCGGCGAGGATTTTTGCCACCTGTCGGGTGAGGATGGGACTTCGGTTGCATTCCTCGCGCATGGCGGGCAGGGCTGCATCTCGGTGACCGCGAACATCGCGCCGCGCCTGTGCGCGCAGTTGCAGGACGCCTGGCATCTCGGCGCCTATGAGGACGTGTTCCGTATCCGGGATGTATTGGCGCCGGTGCATGACGCCATGTTCGTCGAAACCAACCCCACCCCGGTCAAGTTCGCCGCCAGTCTGCTGGGCAAGTGCGCGCCGGACGTCCGTCTGCCGCTGGTGCCGCTGTCGATGAAGGCCAAGGCCCGGGTGGAAGAGGCGATGCGCCAGGCGGGACTTCTCAACTAGGGTTTTTGTGGGCGGCTTTGACCAATCGCCCTTTCGCTCCTACATATAAGTCATGGCGAAAGAACTGATCTCCCACGGCGGCGTTGCGCAGAACCGCAAGGCGCGCCGCGACTATTCCATCGAGGACACCATCGATGCCGGCATCGTCCTGACCGGTAGCGAGGTGAAGTCGTTGCGTCATGGACGCTGTACGCTGACCGAAGCCTTCGCCCAGGTCTACGACGGCGAGATCTTCCTCGTGAACTGCCACATCCCGGCCTACGAGGGCGCCAGCCATTTCCAGCATGAAGAGAAGCGGAAACGCAAACTCCTGGTGAAGCGCAAGGAAGTCGACCAGATCATGGCGGCCATCGGCCGCAAAGGCATGACGGTCGTGCCGCTCGGGCTGTATTTCAACGATCGTGGTCTGGCGAAAGTCCAGCTCGGCCTCGCCAAGGGCAAGAACCACCTCGACCGCCGCGACGATATCAAAAAACGTGAGTGGGAGCGCGAGCAGTCGCGCATCATGCGCGCGAAAGGCTGACAGCCATGAGCGACACGAACGATGACGGGCCTGATCCGCGAGGCGTCAAAGAAAAGCTGATCCGCACCAAGGAACAGTGGGCCAAGGCCGGTCGCGGCCTCACCGGCACAACCGGATCCCCGCAGGAACGCCGGCCGCCGGGCCAACGTGTCACCGAAGACTTTCCCGTCCTCGATCTCGGCATCCAGCCCAACCTCAGTCAGGCGGACTGGAGCTTGACGGTGGGCGGGCGCGTGACCAATGCCGTGAAATGGGACTGGGCCGCGCTCATGGCGCAGCCGCAGGTCACGCTGACCAACGACATCCACTGCGTCACGACCTGGTCGCGTTACGACAACCAGTGGAAGGGCGTTGCGATGCGCACGCTTCTTGAACAGGTGAAGCCTCTGCCGAGCGCGAAGTTCCTGATGCTCAAGAGTTTCGACGGCTACTCGACGAACGTGCCGCTGGCCGATATCGACCGTGATGAGGTGCTGATCGCGCATACATGGCAAGGCAAGCCGCTGGCCCGGGAGCACGGCGGCCCGGTGCGCCTCGTGGTGCCGCATCTTTATTTCTGGAAAAGCGCCAAATGGTTGCGCCACATCACATTTATGGACCAAGATCAGCCTGGATATTGGGAAGCTCGCGGCTATCATATGCGTGGCGATCCATGGGAGGAGCAACGTTATGGCTAAGATGCTGAAAACGTTCTTCGCCGCGGCTTTTGCGGCGGCTGTGATGGGAGGCCCCGCGATGGCGGAGACCGCGCACGACTTCGTCTTCGAGAAACTCGAAGGCGGCAAGCTCGACATGTCGCAGTACAAAGGCAAGGCCGTGCTGGTGGTCAACACCGCGTCGTTCTGCGGTTACACGCCACAATACGAAGGCCTGCAAAGCTTGTGGGAAGACTACAAGGACAAAGGGCTCGTGGTGCTCGGAGTGCCCGCCAATAACTTCGGCGCGCAGGAGCCCGGCTCCGCGGCCGAGATCAAGAATTTTTGCGAATCAAACTACAGCGTCGATTTCCCGATGACGGAAAAGGTCGATGTGGTCGGCGGCGACGCGCACCCGTTCTATAAGTGGGCGAAGGCGACGCTCGGCGATGGCAGCGTGCCGAAGTGGAATTTCCACAAGTATCTCGTGAATACGAGGGGCGAACTCGTCGCTGCGTTCCCAAGCGCGGTGAAGCCCGAGAGTGCCGAGATCAAGGCCGCCGTCGACAAGGCGCTCGCGAAATAATTTCCCGATAAGATTAGCGGTACGCCGCGATGCGGGCGGCCGGCTTGAAGCCGAGCCGTTCGTACGCGGCGCGCCCGGCTTCCGGCGTTTGCAGGCTGGCGAGCCGCAAGCCTGCTTTCTTTGCATCTTTCAACGCGGCGATCATAAGTCCGGCCGTATAGCCTTTGCCGCGAAACGCGGCCGGCGAACCCATCGTGTAGAAATTCAAGATGCCGTGGGCGCTGAAAGCTTCCAGCACGGCAGCGGGTTCATTGCCGACGTACCCGATATACAGGCGCAATGGTGAGGCCGGCGCGATGACCGCTTCCTTGGCGTCCGTGTAGAATGTCTTGATGGTTTCATCGCCGGCGGTGGCGGTTGTGAGCGCGTCGGCGAACTGCTCGACCTGTGCCGTGCTTGCGACGCGCTTTACGTCGAGGCCGCCGGGAATTGTGCCGGGGATGTTCACGGTGTCGAGCGACATCGCCATCACCCATTCATCGCCGGGACTGTTGAGGCCGAAGCTCTTCAGGGTCGGTTCCATCGCGCCGTGCCCCGAGAGCGGCCCGATGATCCAGGTGAAGGGCGCTTTTTTACTCTGGAAGTGTTTGATCGCGGCTTCGACGCGGTCCGCACCGAAGCGCGGATGAAGCGTGCATTTACCGATGGTGTTGAAGGAGGCGTTGGCGAGGCCGGAGTCGACCAGCAAGAGGTCCGAAGTTTCCTCGACGACCGCGTCCTTGCGCGCCTTCGGCAGAAAAGCGGCGCGGTCCCAGAGGTTGGCTTCGAATGCTTTTAAAATAGCCCCGCGGTCCATAACGTACTTTTACCGTTTCAATCCATGGTGCGTCGGGCCTTGAATACACCGCGACTCTTAATCACACCCTAAGCCGTTCCATTAATTGCGTTTATGGCTTGATTCAATGCGCCATGAAACATGGATTCGGTTAATACCCCTGTGTTCACGTTGTAGCGGGAACAGTGATAGGAGTCTGTCATAAATAGTTTCCCATCGAAACTATGTACGACGCCATGGCCAAACGGGTAGGCGGCTTTACGCAGACCCAAAGTGGATAGGACGGCGTCATGGGCGATGCGTCCCAGCACCAAAATCGACGTGAGACGGGGCATGGAGGCGATTTCGGAGACCAAAAACCGCCGGCACGTCTTTTGTTCGAGAGGCGTCGGCTTGTTTTCGGGCGGAACGCAGCGGACCGCGTTGGTGATGCGGGTGTCGACCAGTTTCAAGCCGTCATCCACCGCGGCTCCATACGCGCCCTTGGCCCGGCCAAACTTAAGAAGGCTCGGGTAGAGGAGTTCTCCGGCATAGTCGCCGGTGAATGGGCGGCCGGTGCGGTTGGCGCCACGTAGGCCGGGCGCGAGACCGACGACCAACAGCCGGGCGTCCAGGTCGCCGAGGGCGGGAACCGGGTTATTATGCCAGTCCGGAAAGGCGGCACGGTTAGTTTGGCGGAATTCAGCCAGTCTTGGGCAGAGCTGGCAGTCCTTGGGCGGGGTATCGAGCGGCATGGACCGCTGTTAAGCCACCTGCACGGCGGGCGCAACCCTCGCGATACTGCCTTGAAGTTCCATCAGATCGATGAAGTTGTCGGCCTGACGGCGCAGCTCGTCGGAAATCATAGCGGGCTGGGTTTTTATGCTGGATACGACCGAGACGCGGACGCCGCGCCGCTGGATGCTTTCCACGAGGCGGCGGAAGTCGCCATCGCCCGACAAAAGGACAATGTGATCCACCCGGTCGGCGATCTCGAGCATGTCGATCGCGACCTCGATGTCCATGTTGCCTTTGATCCGCCGGCGGCCGGCGTGATCGGTGAATTCCTTGGCTGGTTTCGTTACGACCGTGAAGCCGTTGTAGTCCAGCCAATCGACCAGCGGACGCAGCGGGGAATACTCCTGATCTTCCATCAGGGCGGTGTAATAGAACGCGCGCAGCAGCCTGCCTTTGGCCGCGAACAGGGCAAGCAGGCGGCGGTAATCGATGTCAAATCCAAGCGCCTTGGCGGTGGCATAGAGATTGGCGCCATCGATGAATATGGCCAACCGCTCTTCAGGATAAAAAATCAAACCAAGTCTCCAAAATTTAAATAAAACAATGTATTAAATCTCGAAGTTCATAAAATGATGTAACTGTCGAAAGGAGCTTGCATTGATGAATTCAACAAGCCTATTCACCTTTAAGATGGAGAGGGGGGCCGCGAACCCCCTGGGATAGTCCGCGGAAAATTTTGGTCCTTTCGATGATCCTTATCGGTGTTGGCGCCAACCTTCCGAGTGACGCCGGTTCCCCCCTTCAGACCTGTGAGGCCGCTTTAGTTCACCTTGGCCGGCTAGGGGTGGTCGTTGCGGCACGGTCGCCATGGTACGAAACGGCCCCGGTCCCGGTTTCGGATCAACCCTGGTTCGTGAACGCGGTGGTGCGGGCTGAGACGGCGCTGTCCCCCGCCGGTCTGTTGGCGGCCTTGCACCTCACCGAAGCGGCCTTTGGCCGCCTGCGGACGGTCACGAACGCGGCGCGGACCCTGGATTTGGACCTTCTGGCCTATGGAGACGTGATTCGGACCGGCGAGGCGCCGCTTCTGCCCCACCCGCGGCTCCATGAACGCGCCTTTGTCCTGTTTCCCTTACGGGATCTGGCCCCCGGCTGGCGCCACCCCGTGTTGGGGGAAACCGCCGAAAATCTCGCGGCAAGGCTTCCGGAACAGGGCATTAGGCGGGCAGGAGCCTGAGCCCGAGGCGGGTAAACCCCTTGAGCCCAGCCCCCATACCGCGTACATAAGCCCGCTTTCCAAGGTGCGCTCACGTTCCTATATCGGGGAATGGAGGGGGACGGCGTTGACCCGTTCCTTATTTGCGCGCACCTTAAACAATCTTAAGCGAGGACGACGATGGCCCGCGTTACGGTCGAAGACTGCGTTGAGAAAGTGCCCAATCGGTTTGAGTTGGTGATGGTCGCCGCGCAACGGTCGCGCGAGATCTCTGCCGGAGCCGAGCCGCGCCTCGACCGTGACAACGACAAGAACCCGGTCGTCGCGCTGCGCGAGATCGCCGACGAGAAGGTGAGCCCGGAAGAACTTCACAATTCGCTGGTCCAGAGTCTGCAGCGCCATGTTGAAGTGGACGAACCGGAAGAAGACGGTTTCGATGCCATGGCGTCGAACCCCGAGTTCGCCGGCATCGCCGGTCAGATGAGCGAGCAGATGGCCGCCGCGGCCGGCATGGGCGTGGAAGGCGAGGACGAAGAAGAGGAAGCGTCGCCGAAGCAGACGGGCGCGCATCCGCGGGTGTCTTTCGAGGATGTCGACGCCGATATGGACGACAGCAAGGGGTGATGGGTAGACGCGCGCACGCACAGATCTCAGTTCTCGCGAGCGCAGCATCATACCCTCTGCCGCGCCAGGCTCTTAGCTCGGCCTCAATTCACCGTCGCGGTGCGTCGTCATGATGCGCCAATTCGAACTTGTCGAACGCGTAAAGTCCTACGATCCCGAAGCGGACGAGGACCTGCTGAACCGCGCCTATGTGTACGCCATGATGATGCATGGCACGCAGAAGCGCGCGTCGGGCGATCCGTACTTCTCTCATCCGATCGAAGTTGCCGGCATCCTGACCAGCTATAAGCTGGATACGGCGTCGATCGTCACGGCGCTTTTGCATGACATCGTCGAGGACACGAAGGCGACGCTGGACGACGTGCGCGGCCTGTTCGGCGACGAAGTGGCGCGCCTGGTCGACGGCGTGACCAAACTCGCGCGCATCCAGATCCAGAATATCGAGACGAAGCAGGCCGAGAACTTCCGCAAGTTCGTGCTTGCGATGTCGGAAGACATCCGCGTCTTGTTGGTGAAGCTCGCCGACCGTCTTCACAATATGCGCACGCTGCGGTTCATCTCGGATCCGGCGAAGCGAAAGTCCATCGCCATGGAGACGATGGAAATCTATGCGCCGCTGGCCGAACGCATCGGCATGCAGGAGATCAAGACCGAACTCGAGGACTTGGCGTTCTCCGAGTTGCATTCGGAAGCGCGCACGTCGATCATGACGCGCTTGAAGTTCCTGGAGTTGCATGGCGGCGACCTCGTCGTGAAGATCATGGACGAGCTCGATCAGGTGATGCAGGACGCCGGCGTCGAGGGTTACATCTCGGGCCGTGAAAAGACGCCATATTCGATCTGGCGCAAGATGCAGATCAAGGACGTGAGTTTCGAACAACTCTCGGACATCATGGCCTTCCGTATCATGGTCGAGAGCATCGCCGATTGTTACCGCGTGCTCGGCATCATCCATACGCACTATCCGACGGTGCCCGGCCGTTTCAAGGATTACATCTCGACCCCGAAGCGCAACGGTTATCGCTCGATCCACACGTCTGTGATCGGCCCGGAACGCCACCGCATCGAGATTCAGATCCGCACCCATAAAATGCATGAGGTCGCGGAACTCGGTGTCGCCAGTCACTGGCGCTACAAGTCCCAAGATCTGTTCGGCTCCACCACCAAGCCCGTGGAAGGCCGCCAGTATTCGTGGCTGCGCGAGTTGCTCGATATCCTCGAGCACGCGCAGTCACCGCAAGAATTCCTCGAGCACACCAAGCTCGAAATGTTCCACGATCAAGTCTTCTGCTTTACGCCGAAGGGCGATTTGATTGCGTTGCCGCGCGGCGCGAGCCCGGTGGACTTCGCTTATGCGGTGCATACGGAGGTCGGAAATACCTGCGTCGGCGCCAAGGTCAATGGACGCATCGTGCCGCTGCGCACGCGCCTCCAGAACGGCGATCAGGTCGAGGTCGTGATGTCGACCGCCCAGAAGCCGTCTCCCGAATGGGAAGGGTTCGTCGTGACCGGCAAAGCGCGCGCCCATATCCGGCGCCGCTTCCGCGCCGAAGCGCGTGCCGAGTACATCAAGCTGGGGCGCGATATCCTCGAGCAAAGCTTCAACAAGGAAGGTCTCAGTCTCACGGATAAGGGCTTGAACGGCACGCTCGAAAAGTTTGCCGTCGAGAGTATCGACGATCTCTACGCCAAGGTTGGCGAGGGGCGCCTGATGGGCCGCGAGGTGCTCGTGGCTGTGTATCCCGGCGCGCGCATCGGCGCGGCGGAAGACAACATCGTCAACCTGTCTCAGGCGCGTATGAAGCATGCCGCCGATGCGGGCGATGCGATCGCCATCAGAGGCCTGACCCCGGGCATGTCCGTCCATTTGGCCGAATGTTGTCACCCGTTGCCCGGCGACCGGATTGTCGGAATTTCCGGCGGCGGTCATGGCATCGACGTTCACGCCATCGATTGCGAACAACTGGAGAAAGTCGCCGATCAGCCGGAGCGCTGGATCGACCTCGCATGGGATCCGGACCGCGACAAGGAAGTACACATCGGGCGCATCAATCTCGTCGTGGCGAACGAGGCCGGGAGCCTGGGCGCGCTGTCGACCGTGATCGCGCGTAACTTCGGCAATATTTCAAATCTGAAGATCGCCAAGCGGTCGAAAGACTTCTTCGAGATGACGCTGGACATCGAGGTGAGGGGCGTGAAGCATTTGACCAATATCATCGCCGCTCTGCGTGCGACGCCGGCCATCAATTCAGTCGAGCGCGCGCGCGGATAACTTTCCCTCCTTCCCAGGCCTTCCTAATGTTCCGCCGCCGTCAAAAGCTGAGCCTGTGCGCGAAGGTTGGCGGCATTTTTTGGCCGCGGATCGGCTGGAAACGGGCCTGGCTCTACTACTGGTATCGCCTGCACCGGATGGAAGGCACTTCGCGTAGCATCGCGTCGGGCCTGGCTTTCGGCGTGGCGGCCGCGATGACGCCGTTCTATGGGCTTCATACCATCGTCGCGCTCGTGATCGCCTGGATCTTTGGCGCCAACCTGGTTGGTGCCGCGGTCGGAACCTTCGCCAACAACCCGTGGACCGCGCCGCCGATTTGGTTCGGCACCTATTACGCGGGCGCATGGCTCTTGGGCGGGCGGACCTCGTCAAACCCGAATTTCATCAATATGTTTAAGCACCTCACGGAAGCGATGATGAGCCTCGATATGGAACTGTTCGTCGAAAGCATCTGGCCGGTCCTGAAGCCGATGGCGGTCGGCAGCATACCGCTCGCGTTTGTCGTGGGCTTCGCGACCTATTTCGTGCTCGAGCCTTTGATTCGCACCATGCATCTTGAGCGCGCGGTGCGCTTCAAGAAAGCGCCGCATCACCCCAAGGAATGACGATGACTTCACGTACCGAGGACCGGCTTCGTTTGGGTGTGAATGTCGATCACGTCGCCACGGTCCGCAATGCACGCGGCGGCGTTCATCCCGATCCGGTCCGCGCCGCCTTGCTTGCGGCCGAAGCGGGCGCCGACGGGATCACGGCGCATTTGCGCGAAGACCGGCGGCATATCTCCGACGCCGACATCGAGGCTTTGATGCGCGATCTCACGGTGCCTCTGAACCTTGAAATGGCGGCGACCGCGGAAATGCTCGCGATCGCGCTGAAACATAAGCCGCACGCGGTATGCCTGGTGCCGGAGAAGCGCCAGGAGCGGACGACCGAAGGCGGGTTGGATGCGGCGGGGGGGCATCATCATCTCACGCCGTTCGTGCGCAAGCTGTCGGACGCCGGGATCCGTGTCTCTTTGTTCATCGAGGCCGATCCGCGTCAGCTCGATGCGGCGCGATCGATGGGCGCCCCTGTGGTCGAACTGCATACTGGTTCTTACTGCGATGCCGCAGGCGCCGCGCGTGGCGCTTTGTTGAAGCGTATCCAGGACGCGGCGGCCTACGCCCACAAAATCGGTCTGGAGTGCCATGCCGGACACGGCCTGAGCTACGACACGGTCGGTCCGGTCGCGGCGATTCCGACGATGGCGGAACTCAACATCGGTCATTTCCTGGTGGGCGAGGCGATCTTCACCGGGTTCGCCGCCTCCATCCGGCGCATGCGCGCGGCCATGGATACGGCGAGATCCTCATGATCATCGGCATCGGTAACGATCTGATCGACATCCGCCGTATCGAGCGGACCCTCGCGCGGTTCGGCGATCGGTTCGTCAACCGGATCTATACGGACGCCGAAAAACGAAAAGCCGAGCGGCGCAAAGGCGCGGGCGGGGCCTACGCCGCCACGCTGGCCAAGCGTTACGCGGCCAAGGAGGCGGCCGCCAAAGCGCTCGGGACCGGGTTTCGGGCGGGGGTCTTCTGGCGCGATCTCGGCGTTGTGAATGAACCTTCCGGAAAGCCGACGATTGTCATGACCGGCGGCGCCGCACAGCGCCTACAGTCGCTGATCCCGGCCGGCATGCGCCCCCAGATCGCGCTGACGATCACGGACGAATATCCCATGGCGGAGGCCCTGGTGATCATTTCGGCCGTTCCGGACGTTAAGTAATTCAATCCAGACGCATATTTCGAGATTGTTACCCGTGACCCATTCCCTTGACTTTAGGGGCTCCCGCTGGCTTCATCCGGCCCTTCCGCGCCCCGGTCACGGCCGAGGGCGAGATTTCCAACACTCATGACGAGATCCGGTATCAGCAGTATGAGCGCGAAAAAGCAGGAAGGTCTTGGCGAGACCTTGCTCACGGTTGTGTACGCGGTGCTGATCGCCCTGGTGATCCGGACCTTCGCGTTCGAGCCTTTCAACATCCCGTCGGGTTCGATGATCCCGACGCTCCTGGTCGGCGACTATCTGTTCGTCTCCAAATACTCCTACGGCTACAGCAAGCACTCCTTCCCTTTGAGCGCTGCGCCGTTCTCCGGCCGCATTCTGGAATCCGTGCCGCAGCGGGGTGACGTTGTCGTGTTCAAGACCCCGGCCGATGATAAGACCGATTTCATCAAACGCGTCATCGGCCTTCCGGGGGACACCGTCCGCATGCAGGATGGCCGCTTGTTCATCAACGGCCAGCTTGTCGAACGCCAGCGCGTCGACGAGTACACGTACCGCGACACCTACGGCAGCGTCGTGCGTTTCACGCGCTATACCGAGACGCTTCCGGGCGGCAAGCAACACCCGATCCTGGAAGACGGCGACCACGCGCACTACGACAATACGCCCGAATATAAAGTCCCCGAGGGGCACTACTTCATGATGGGCGACAATCGCGACAACTCGCTCGACAGCCGCGCCGACGTCGGCTTCGTGCCGGCGCAAAACCTCGTGGGCCGCGCCGAATTCATCTTTTTCTCGACCGATGGTAGCGCACGCTTGTGGGAAATCTGGCGCTGGCCGTTCGCGATGCGCTTCGAGCGCTTCTTCAACGGCATCCATTAGGGCCGTGTCCACGCGTAATCACCCGCTGGAGGAGGTCCTGGGGCACAGGTTCCAGGACCCGAGCCTGCTTACGCTCGCCCTGACTCATCGCGGCGCACTCGGGTCGGGCCGCAGCAAATCCAACACCATCGGCAACGAACGGCTGGAATTCCTGGGTGACCGGGTGCTGGGGCTCGTCATCGCGGAAGCGTTGTTGCAGAAATTCCCGGATGAGAACGAGGGCGCGCTCGCGGCACGGCTGGCGGCTCTGGTCAGCGCGGTGGAGCTGACGCGCGTGGCGGAGGCGATCAGCCTGTCGGGTTATCTTAAAATCGCGCCGACACAGAAGTTGGACCCCGCGGCGACGGCGGTCCTCGCCGACGCTTGCGAGGCGATCATCGGTGCGTTGTATTTGGACGGCGGGCTTGAGAGGGCCGCGGCGTTCATCACCAAACACTGGGCGGCGGCCATGGATACCAAGGCCGGTCCGCCCAAGGACCCCAAAATGGCGCTCCAGGAATGGGCGCAGGGCCGTGGCCTGCCGCTTCCGGCGTATAAGGATGTCGAGGCATCCGGGCCCGCGCACGCGCCGTCGTTTACAATGAGCGTAACCGTGGAAGGTTATCCGGAAGCCATCGGGAAAGGGCGCACGAAGCGTCTTGCCACCCAGGCCGCCGCGACCGCCTTGCTCGCGCAGTTGATCGAGAAGAAGACATGACGGAAGACTCCGAAAGCGAATTTGAATCGACGCGGTGCGGTTTCGTGGCCGTGGTCGGCGCGCCGAATGCCGGCAAATCCACGCTTGTGAATGCGTTGGTCGGCGCGAAGGTGAGCATCGTTTCGCCGCGCGTCCAGACGACGCGCACCCTGGTGCGCGGGATCGCGATGTTCGGCGCCGCGCAGGTGGTGTTCGTCGATACGCCCGGGATTTTCCAGCCGAAGAAACGTTTCGAGCGCGCCATGGTCGCCGCCGCGTGGGCCGGGGCCGCGGACGCGGAAATCGTGCTCCTGGTCGTCGACGCGGTGAAAGCGTCTAAACCAGGGGGTGAAGAAGATACCGACCGCATTGTCGCGGATCTCAAGGCGTCGAACCGCAAAGCATTGCTCGCGCTCAACAAGGTCGACCTCGCCGACAAGGGCAAGCTGCTCGAACTCGCCCAACGCCTGAACGCGACCGGCGTCTTCACCGAGATCTTCATGGTCTCTGCCCTCACAGGTGACGGGCTTGAACGCATCCGCGAAGCGTTGGCGGGGATGGTTCCGTCCGGCCCATGGCTGTTCCCAGATGACGAAGTGACGGACATGCCCTCGCGCCTTTTGGCGGCCGAAGTCACGCGGGAAAAGCTGTTCCTGAACCTTAAGCAGGAATTGCCCTATTCCTGTGCCGTGGAGACCGAGCGCTGGGAAGAAAAGCAGGATGGCAGCCTGAGAGTCGAACAGGTGATTTACGTCACCCGTGAGAGCCACCGCCCGATCGTCCTCGGCAACGGCGGGCAGCGCATCAAGACCATCGGCGCTTCGGCGCGCCGGGAACTTGAGGAGATGTTCGACCGCCGCGTTCATCTGTTCCTGCATGTGAAAGTGAACGAGCGTTGGAACGAAGATCGTTCCCTCTATGCGGCTTGGGGGCTCGACTTCAACGCCTAAGTCCGCTTTGATGCGATGAGGGGAGCGGTCGGCGCGCGGAGATACGAGAGTGGCTGTTTTTGGGGTGTTGGCGTTTGTCGTGGGGGTCGTGGCCCTTGCGCTTCTTGTGATCCGGCGCGGGCAGAACTTGCCGCAGCGCGGACTTGATCATCTTCTGATGTTTCTCGGCACGGCCGGTGTCATCGTGGGCATCGGCGTGATCTTCATGCGCTTTACTTAAAACCGTCGGCTGGCGCGTCCTGCGCGGCGCCTTTAAAATCCCCATATGGCCATCAGTTGGGAAGATCACGGCATTGTGCTCGCCGTTCGCCGTTTGGGCGAACACGATGCCATCGTCAGCCTGCTGACCGAGGCCCAAGGCCGGCATGCGGGCGTCGTCAAGGGCGGTAGCGGTAAGGCGGCGCGGGCGCTCTTGCAGCCGGGCAATGTCGTCAAAGCGAGTTGGCGTGGACGCCTGGATACCCACATCGGAACTTATTCTTTGGAGCCCGTGCACAGTTTCGCGGCCGGCGCATTGTCGTCGTCGGCGTCGTTGGCCGGCCTCAGCGCCCTGTGCGCCATGGTTGAGATGGCTTTACCCGAGCGTGAACCTCATGGCGCGGTCTATCGTCACACGCTCAGCCTTCTTGAGCATCTCGGTGCGCCCGGTTGGGAAGCCGAGTATGTGCTGTGGGAAATGGAATTGTTGCGCGACATGGGCTATGGCCTCGATCTGCGCAGTTGCGCGGCGACCGGCACGACGGAAGACCTGGTGTATGTTTCCCCGCGCAGCGGCCGGGCGGTCTCGCGGGGCGCGGGCGCCCCGTATGTGGATAAACTTTTCGTGCTGCCGCCGTTCCTGAAAAGCGAGCAGGCGGACGTCGGAGATGCGGACATCGTGCGTGGGCTGGCGCTGACGGGCTATTTCTTCGAGGCTCATGTCTTTGGCCCGCACCGCCAGAAAATGCCCGCTTCACGCGTGAGATTCGCCGAGAGATTCAAAATCTAAACGCTGATATGGCTTTTTTGATCGGGATCGCTATTCTCTCGCCCCCATGGCAAAAAAACCGACCGCTTCCGCCCCCATCATTGAAGACATCCGTCCGACGCCACTGGCCGAGGCCTTAGGCGAGCGTTATCTCGCTTACGCGCTGTCGACCATCGTTTCCCGTTCGCTGCCCGACGTGCGCGACGGTTTGAAACCCGTCCACCGGCGCATCCTTTACGCCATGCGCCAGTTGCGTCTGGACCCGAGCGGCGGCTTCAAGAAGTGCGCCCGTGTCGTCGGCGATGTGATCGGTAAATATCACCCGCACGGCGACGTGGCGGTTTACGACGCGCTCGTGCGCCTCGCGCAGGAATTCGCGGTGCGCTATCCGCTGGTCGAAGGGCAGGGGAACTTCGGGAACGTCGACGGCGATAACGCCGCCGCCATGCGATACACCGAAGCGAAATTGACGCCCTATGCGCAGGCCCTCATGGAAGGCCTGGACGAGGACGCGGTCGACCTTCGCCCGACGTACGACGGCGAGGAGAGCGAGCCCGTCGTGATGCCGGCAGCGGTGCCGAACTTGCTGGCGAACGGCTCCGCCGGGATCGCGGTCGGCATGGCCACCAATATCCCGCCGCATAACCTCGGTGAAATCTGTGACGCGCTCCTGCATCTGATCAAGACCCCGAAGGCGCAGATCGCGACGCTGGTCGATTTGATGCCGGGCCCGGATTTCCCGACGGGCGGCATTCTCACCGAGAGCCGTGAGACCATTGTCGAGGCTTATCGCACCGGCCGAGGCTCTTTGCGCGTGCGCGCCCGCTGGCAGGAAGAGAAACTCGATCGCGGCCAGTATCAGATCGTGATCACCGAAATCCCGTATCAGGTTCAGAAGGCGAAGCTGATCGAGCGCGTGGCCGCGCTGATGGAAGAAAAGAAACTTCCGTTCCTGGCCGACATCCGCGACGAGTCCACGGAAGAAGTGCGTATCGTCCTGGAGCCGAAATCCCGCACGGTCGAGGCCGAGCAGCTCATGGAGCAGCTCTTCCGCCAGACGGACCTCGAGATCCGCTTCGGGCTGAACATGAACGTGCTTGGCGCGGACGGCATTCCGCGCGTCATGGACCTGCGTGAAGTGCTGCAGTCGTACCTCGACCATCGTCAGGTCGTGCTGGTGCGCCGCTCCAAGCATCGCCTGGCCGAGATCGAGCGCCGCCTCGAGATCCTCGAAGGCTATCTTATCGCCTATCTGAACCTCGACGCGGTGATCAAGATCATCCGCACCGAGGACGAGCCGAAGTCGGTCCTGATGAAGCGCTTCAAGCTCACCGACACACAGGCCGAAGCCATCCTCAACATGCGTCTGCGCTCTTTGCGCAAGCTTGAGGAAATGGAGATCAAGTCCGAGCACAAGTCATTGTCGGACGAGCGCAAGGAAATCAACGCGCTCCTGAAGGACGAAGACAAGCAGTGGCAGACGATCGCCTGGCAGATCAAGGAAACCAAGAAACAGTTCGGCCAGAGCACACCGCTCGGCAAGCGCCGCACGGTATTGGGCGAAGCGCCGAGCGCCGTGATCGTGCCGATCGAAGCGCTGGTCGAGAAGGAGCCGGTCACGGTCGTCCTGTCGGCCAAGGGCTGGATCCGCGCGATGAAGGGGCATAAGGACGAAGTGCTGGCAAGCGGCGGCGATCTCAAGTTCAAGGAAGGCGACGCCTTCCAGGCCGCGGTGAAAGCACAGTCCACGGATAAGATATTGTTCTTCGGCTCCGATGGGCGCTTCTACACGGTGGCGGCCGACCGCTTGCCGCTCGGCCGCGGCTTCGGTGAACCGATCCGCCTCCTGGTCGATCTGCCGAACGACGCCGAGATTCTCGCGATGCGCGTTTATAACCGTGAGGAAAAATTCCTGGTCGTCTCCTCGGAGGGCCGCGGCTTCATCGTGCCGGCCGAACAGGTTTTCGCGCAGACGAAAAACGGCAAGCAGTGCTTGAACCTCGCCGAAGGCGAGAGGGGCCGTGTCTGCGCGGTGCTGCCGGGGACGTCCGGCGGCGGCGGCGATCTCCTCGGCAAACCCGGGGACTCCGTTGCGATCATCGGCGAGAACCGCAAGCTCTTGATCTTCCCGCTCAGCGAAGTGCCGGAGATGGCGCGTGGACGCGGCGTGATCCTGCAAAAGTACAAGGATGGGGGCTGCGCCGACGCGAAAGTGTTCAACTATAAAGAAGGTCTCTCGTGGAAATCCGGCGACCGCGAGCGCGTCGAGACCGACCTCAAGGATTGGCGCGGCGAACGCGCGCAGGCGGGCCGATTGCCGCCGAAGGGCTTCTCGCGGGACGAACGTCCGTTCAGCGGTTGATTCCCCGCGCTTGGCGCGCGCGCTTTAAAAATTCCCGGCTTTTGGGCGCCGCGCAGGCAACTGCGCGGCCACTCTTTTCAAATCTGCGCACAGACCCCGCATCGCCATCCTGCCAGGCAACAGCGCCCAGGCGCGCCCATGCGGGACAGGTCAATTTTATCCGACGGATATTTGGGCTCATCGCTCATTCGGCGCGCAGCACACGCCTCTGGCGAGGGAAATTCGCCGTCCCGTTGACGTCACTGCTTCATGACACGGGTATTCTTAACATTGGCGCGATGCGGCAGACATTAACCTACGACAATGTTCGCCTTTCGCCCTTGAGCTAGTTTTTTAGCTTGGGCTTAGGGAATTCACTAGGCGGCGTACAGCTCACCGAGCACGGCGGCGTGTCCTATTCCCTTTGATTGTTGATAGGCACGTAATGTCGAATGCATTTGTTCGTAGGCTTGAGGGCGTAGAACGGCTTTCTAAAATTGAACGGCAAGCGATCGTTGAGATCACTAAAAGTGTTCAGAAAGCCGGCGCGCGGCGTCCTATTCTGGGCGAGGGACAGCGTAGCGTCGGCGCGCATGTCATCCTTTCCGGCCTGGCCTGCCGCTATCGGATTCTTGAAGACGGCAGCCGTCAGATCACGGATTTTCTCGTGCCCGGCGATCTCTGCGAATGCGAGCACATCGTCGGCGCCGATAGTGGATACAGCATCGCGACTTTGTCCCCGTGCTCATACACTCATATCGATCATCCGTCCCTCGCGGCTCTGACGGAAAAATACCCACGCATCGGCCGCGCGCTATGGTCGCTCACGCTGATCAACGAAGGTGTTCTGCGCGAGTGGCTGGCCAATGTCGGCCGCCGCCCGGCCGTGCGGCGCGTTGCTTATCTGATGTCGGAGCTGTGCTTCCGTCTGCAGAACGCGGAAACGCTACGTCCGAGTAGCTGTGCGTTGCCGCTCACGCAGATCGATCTCGCCGATGCGACGGCGCTTTCGTCCGTGCATATCAACCGTGTCCTCGGCCGCCTGCGTGAAAAGCGGTTGGTGAGCCTGCAACGCCGCTCGATCATCGTGAAGGATACCGAAGGGCTGATGTCCTTTGCCGAGTTCTCGGGCAATTATATCCAGCGGTCGCATGGCGGCTGAGCCGCTACGTCACAACCTTGGATCGCCGGATCGTCCGCGAACGCTGTTTTTGGTGGCCGCGCGAAAGCGGCTAGGTTGGCGGGCTCAACTGCTGCCAGCCATCCGGCCCGAGGCACTCCAGCGGCTGGAAGCGCGCTTTGTAGGCCATCTTCGCGCTGTTGACGATCCAATAGCCGAGATAGGCATAAGGTAAATCCAGTTTGCGCGCCTGTTCGATCATCCACAGCACAACGTAATTGCCCAGGCCGTCGCGCGCGCCGTTCGCCTCGAAGAAGCTGTACACCGCCGAAAGCCCATCGGTTGTACGGTCCGTCAGGCACACGGCGATCAGGATGCCGGTACGGTCGCGGAACTCGACCATGAACGTGTCGATCGGGCTATCCTCGATCATCGCGCTGTATTCGTAGAAGCCCATCAAGGCCATGTCGCTGCCGGCGTGGCGCGATTGCTGATAGCGAGCGAAGAGTTCGTATTGCTCGGTCGTCGCGCGTGGAGGGACGCGTGTGGCGATCAGGTCGGAATTCTCGCGCCATTGGCGGGCGAGGGAACGTTTGCGGCT
>Ga0102832_1000560_pt1 | contig 53085 bp, 49 predicted proteins | sample EBPBio282013_DNA_FD_88942 | JGI IMG/M metagenome (GOLD analysis project Ga0102832, IMG submission 88942) | Wastewater treatment Type I Accumulibacter community from EBPR Bioreactor in Madison, WI, USA - Reactor 2_5/28/2013_ DNA (Illumina Assembly) | ecosystem: Engineered > Bioreactor > EBPR >...
GTAGGGGTTCAGCGCGGGCTCCATGTAGCAAAGTGTACGCCTGTATAAGGTCACCACTTATTCAGGGTTACAGAACCCTACACGTGCTCTGGCATCATGGAGACGTAGCCAGCCCACCGCGGTGAGTGCTTGGAAGCGGACCCACGCCTGCCGGACAACAGGGCCCGGGTTTCGCGCCCCTTGGGGAAGATCAGTCGACGGGCCAACTGGGCGTGATCCGATGATCCCGCCGTCGTGACCAGCCCGCGGTCCCCGGTTGCGCCGCCGGCTGCGTGCTCAGTTGCGGAGCAGGCCTTCGACAGCTGGGAGATCATGCTGAGGGTTCCTGCGGAGCCTCCCTCGTGGGGTGGCGTCGAGATCTGCGGGTGTGATGATGATCAGTCGGATGCCGTGCGCGGGGATGAGCTGGTGTCTGCGGTCGTCGTAGAGGGCTCGTTGGACGCCGCGATCGACACCGCTGATGGTCAGCCGATCGGGCTTGTCGAAGTGGGCGATCAGTTGGTCGTGTTGTCGTTCGCGGTACTCGACGACGAGGTTCGCCTGCGTCCAGTAGCTGTCGACGGGCAATCGGGCCCGCCGGCCGGTCTTCCCGGGATCTCCGAGGAGCCAGTCGAACCGATGCTGACGTTGGCCTCTCTCGCCTAGCGCCCGGTCGCAGAGGTCGAGGACGTAGGCCTCGTCGCTGGCGTCTCTTCCCATGTGCCGAGGTGTGCGGTGAAAGAGTGATCTCCGACGAGGCTCGCTTAGCCCGCGTCCGAAGTGTGCCTATGGTCCTGCCGGGGCGAGGAGCCTGGGTCCAATAGCATCGGTGGCGCCGCATGCATCGTCCATGCGTTTGTGGGTTGGGCCGCTTGCCGGCTGTGTAGCGGTTGGCGGGCTATTGGGAGGGGCAAGAGTGGCTGATCGCGATCCCAGTAGCCGGGGATGACGCCCGGTGCATCCCCAACCGTTGGCGCTGTTCCCGAGCTGATGCCGGACGCCACTGATCCTCCGGCACTATCCGTCGTCGCCAGACGTCTTCGAACCCAAACCACCAGCCATGAGGAGGCTCCGCAGCCGGGCGCGGTACACGCCGACAGTCTCGTAGTCCAACGAAAGCGGCGCGTCGGGCTCGAACTCGGTGCAGCCAGCGGTCAGAAGACGCTGATGGCTCTTGGGGTCGAGCCTGTCCGAGCCGTGCACGATTAGGTTGCGGATCACTCCGACCTCCACAGCGCCTGCGAGCCCGCCCTCAACCTGGTTCCAGGTTGCGCCGGCCAGTTTGAGGAGTCTGGTTCCCCAGTCCTCGATTCCTGCGACGCGCCGGGACTCGACGCCCAGGTGGTCCGTCGCGGCGGACTCCGCAACCGAGTATGACAACACCAAAGCCGCTGCCACCAAGGTGCCTTCGTCTTCCAGGGCTCGCGCGTGGTCAACGAGCCGGATCGTGAATGCGCCGCCACGTGCCCGAGCCTTGATCTTCAGATTGGATCGGTTCGTGAAGTTCAGGCTCTCCCAGAACGACCGCTCCCTCTCGATAGCGATGCGCGTGCTGATGAGCGAGCGGGTCAGCGCACCCCAACGAGACCACAGCCCTGATGTCGGCGCCGCACTCGGGGAGACATTCATGGCAGGGAGTCTGGCACTTCGTGACCCCTCCGCCGGTCTGAATGGGAACACATGGTGACCTACCCCAAGGGAGAGGCTGGCCATCGGACGGTCGACTCGAGCGCATCTATAGGCCGACCTTGACATCGCGGACGGGAGTTGGCGGCAGGTTCACGCCGAGCCGGTTGTGGTCAGAGTCCGATGCTGTGGGTCTGTGGTTCGGCGGGCGCGATGGCCGCGAGCAGCGCCCGCTCCTGAGCTGCGCGGAGCGGATCGAGGACTACCTGCACGGTCTCCCACGGGCCCTCGTCGTCGATCGGGTTGGGCTGCGTCGCGGGGGCTGTCAGAGCTTCGATGGTCAGTGGTGTCGCGCGCACGAGACGGTCGATCGCTTCTGCAGAGGCGGGGACGAGGGCTTCGCCGGAGTGGAAGCGGGCCGGGTCGGGGAGCCACTCGTAGCGGCCGCTGTCCAAGGCCCGCTGTACCGGGCCCGGCCTGGGGGTGTGGCTGGCGTCCAGCCAGACGCGGCTCGCTCCATGGGTCAGGTCGTCGAATGCTGCGGCGACCTGGTGCCCGACGCGGATGGCTGACTGGAGGCCGGAGTGCAGCACCGCGACCAGCTGCTCGGCCGTGACCTCGGCGAACATGTCGTCGGGGCGCTTCCAGTCGCCCCGGGTTCGCAGGGTGCCGTCGAGGTGGTGGCGTAGGTCGGCGGAGGCCTGACGAAGCTCGGACGCGCGTCCGCCAAGACGCAACTCGGCGGGCCAGCGGGTGGCTTCGCGCCATGCTCGTCCGGCGCTGTCCAGGGCTTCGCATACTGCGGAGGAATCGGAAAGCGCACCGGCATCGGCGCCGTTCCGCATCACGGCGCTCGCGGATGCGCACACCAACGCGATGTCTGCGGCGGCAAGTTGGAGCGCGAGTTGGGTGACGAGGCGAGGGCTGGTGATCGTTTCGGTCGCTGCCCGCTCCCAGCGGGAGAGGGCGCCGTCGATGCCGGGATCGGTCGGCCCGATGATCCGCCACGTCTGCAGTGCTGGCGATCGGTGGGGGTCTGTGTCGCTGCCGGCAAGCCGGGCAACCTCGGGCTCCGACTCCGCGCCGGCGTTCAGGAAGCCGCGCTGGGTCCAGCGGGCGACCCGCGCAAGCCCGGCCTCCAGGTTGGTGCGGATCGCTTCGCCTGCCTGCTCGCGGGCTGTGGGGCTGGCGACGGCCGGGACGCGCATGACCTCGGCGGTGCAGCCGATGGTCGCCGTGATGGCCATCAGCCCGGTACCGGGTGCGGGCAGCGGGTAGTCGCCGGGCGCAGCGGCCAGGGAGTTGAGCAGGGCTTCGAGTCGCCGAGCGCTGTCGTTGGGGTGGCGCGGACGGGCCTGAAGGAGTTGCAGGCTTGCCCGTGCCAGGGCACCCCATTCCTGGCGGACGCGCGGGATCGAGCCCGGCAACATCGTGGTGGCCTCGAGGTCGGCCAGCCGGGTATCGAGGGCGATCAGCAGATCGAGGGCGGAAGTGGCCATCTCAGCCCACCGCCCGGGAGAGCCGACGCAACTGTTGGGCGAGGGCGTCCAACTCGGCGCCGCCATCCAGGCTGAGTAAGTCCGCGGCCAGGGCGAGGGCGTCGCTCGGCGGTACGACGGCCACAGCCGGGACACCTTCGGGTCCGAGTTCGCTGACCTGGCTCTGGATCTCCAGGCACTCGACGCCGGCGAACAGCGCGACCGGCGACGCCTGCTCGGCAGCGAGCAGCTGGTCGACGGCCAGGCTCAAGTAGCTGAGCGCCAGGCCGAGATGGTGCGTCTGCGGCATTCGGGATCCGTTCTCGGTGCTACTTCCTTAAGCCGCCGGGAGGGCCCGTTCCGGACAGGTTCTCTCCTTGTTCCGTGGATCGGGTTCGGAACCGGGTCCCGGGTGGACACGGTCGGTCGTCGCTGCCGGTGGAGTCGCTTGACGAGCGAGCTAGAACAGGTGTTCGAATTGTCGCCGTGGAGATGGACGACTCGAAGCGGCTGCTGCGAGCACCTTTGAACGCGGTCGGCGCACCGCCGGGCAAGGACCGGAAGCTGGGTCGGCCTGGTGCGGGGCGGCTGGTCCTCGCCCGGCTGGTGTGGGAGAACCGAACCTCGATCGTCCCCGCGGTAGCGGTGTGGTTCGGCTCCGACCGGACCTGCGTGGAGTGGCGGAGCCATCCCGGCTCGCCGACCCGGATGACCTGGCTGCCCCGATCGGACGTCCGGCCGCACCTGCTCTACCCCAACCGCTACTAGCGACTCGGCGTCCGCCCGTCCGGGGGACGTCTGTCCAGCGGCGACATAGTGAACATAGTGAACGTGGGTTTGGCAAGGACGTTCACTACATCTGTGGATAACGAAATAGTCGTTGTCCACAGATGTTGGTTACACCGTTGGTGACATCGCTTTGGTGAGGTTCCGTGGTCTCAGGACCCACGGAAGGAACCCCATGACCGTCGCGGAATCCTTCGGCCTCACCGCCGACAAGATCAACGACCTGATCGATATTCATTGGCCCGAATGGGTCGCCGAGGCGCCGGATCTCGAACTGGTGCCGGCCAACGAGAAGCTGTGCGACTGGCTCCGAAAGGCACCTCCTGAGGAAGCCGACCTGGTGCTGCATGAGCTGGCCAGACTGGCGCACGAGGGTGCCGGCTCGTCCCCGGACGCGGCGTCGGTGCTGGCGTGGGTGATGATGCCCTCGGCGACGGTGCTGGCCCACCAGTTGCGGACGTTGAGCGACGACATCGACTGTCACGTGGCCGCCCAGTTGTGGATCTCTGTGCGCACCTTCCCGTGGCGGACGACCGGCCGGGTCGCGGCGAACCTGAACCGGAACCTGCGCAAGAAGGTGCTGCAGGACCTTGTCCCGACGTCAAGCCCGTTCCCTCCCGACGGCGACGATGTCGTCCAGGACGAGCCGCAGCCGGATGCGATCGAGGAGCTGATCGAGATCCTCGGCGACGGACTCAAGGCGGAGGTGATCGGCCAGGACGATGTCGACCTGCTGCTGGCCGTGATGGACGCTGCCGCGCAACTCGTGCCGCCGTCCGGGCCTGGAGTCGGGATCATCGGCGACCGGGTCTCGGCCCGGATCGGGGAGTTGCACGGGTGCTCGCCGCGGACGATCCGGCGTCGGATCAAGCGCTCGACGGATGCGCTGAGCCAGCTCGCCCAAGAGCAGCAGAGCGCGTGATGGCTTCGCGAATCCGGGATGTCGGGAGCCTAACAGTTACGTATCGCGAGGCTCTGGTCAGCGGCGGAGGGCCGATTTACCCTCGAATCACCCCCCAGGATGTGCCGCAGCAAAGAAATCCACCGATTCAGTGTCCGAATCCACCCATCTCGAAGGCTTAAGGGGGTGGAAGGAGATGCGAACGTGGTCCTGAACCGATTCCCGCTGCCCGCCATCGCGCTGGCCCTGGCCGCCCTGGGGCTGGCCGCCTGCACGACCGCAACACCTACGACGCTGCCGAGCGCAACGGCGACCTCAGTCGCCCAGACAGCCTCCGCCACCCCGACGGGGGCGCCGTCACCGAGCCCGACGATGGACGCCGATCAGGCGGCTGCCATCGAGGTGGTCGAGCAGTACTCGGAGGTCATGGCGACGATCCGAGCCGACCCCGCGAAGTACGACCAGTACAAAATGATCGAACTCCTGAAGCCACTCGCGTACGACGACATGATCCAGGCCAATCTCAACGGCATCCGGACTTGGCGCAACAACGGCTGGCGCGACGAAGGAACCGTCCACACGATCTCCACGTCTGCCGGTGAAGCCACCGAGATCGCCGGCGGATCGACGCGGGTCGTCATCACGATGTGCAAGGACCAGCGCGAGGTTGAGGTAGTAGACGCGAAGGGCAAGAAGGTCACGGCCAAAGCCGCCCAGTTCCCTGACTTCCTCCAGAACACCTATGAGATGAGGAAGCAGGCGTCTGGGACATTCAAGCTCTGGGAGCTTGCCGGCAAGGCGGTCGAGGGGTGTGCGTCGTGAGGCGCTTCATCGCTGTCCTAGTCGGTGCAGTCCTCTGCGCGGTGTGGAACGTCGTCCCGGCTTGGGCGGATCTCTGCCCGCCGGGTTGTGGGACGTCCGAGAGGGGAGGAGTGACCTGCCGGGTCTGCGACCACAAGCCTGGGAAGCCCTCGCCTGGCAAGCCGGACAAGCCGGGGAAGCCAGCTCTGCCGGCGTGCCCGCCGTCGAAGGATGCGATTCCGGAGGGCTCGGGCGCGGATGTTCCCAAGGGGTGGGTCCTGGTGCGCTGCATGGAGGGCAGCCTCGTCCTGCTGTTCTGGGTGGAGCCTGGTGTGAACCCGGGCCAGCTCGCGCGTTCGTTGCTGGACGAGATGAACCTGACCCCGATCGACATCGGGATCACGCCAAAGGGTCCGGACGCGTTGGCGCTGGTGGGTCTGCCGGTCTGGTTATGGGTGGACGAGCCCTCGAGCACCTCGTGGGGTCCGAAAACGATCTCGGCGGGCGGGGTGACGATGACCGCCAAGGCTCACAAGGTTGTCTGGGACACCGGCGACGGCGACAAGGTGTCGTGCGGCAAGGGCACCGAGTGGCGCTACGGCGTGGGTGAGGAGCCGTCGCCGACGTGTGGTCACACCTACACCGAGCAGGGCCGGTACACGGTCGAGGCGACCTCCTATTGGACGGCGGACTGGTCGGGTTACGGCCAGTCGGGGTCGTTCGCGTTCGAGTTGACCCGGTCGCAGCGGCTGGATGTCGGTGAGTTGCAGGTGATCGTGACGAGCGGCAGGTAGCCGCGGGAACCAGATCGGAGAGACGGCCATGACAGCAGTGTCCGAGAAGCACGTCGATACCGGCGTCACCGCGGTCGAGAACGGCCCGGTTCCGCGATCCCCGAAGTTGTCCCGCCGCCCGTTCCTGGTCGTGCTGGCCGCGGTGCTGGTGGTGGCCGGGGCGATGGCCGGCGGCCTGTTGTGGGCGTCGGCGACGAAGGCCGGCGAGGTGGTGGTGGTCCGGCAGGACGTGGCCCGCGGCACGGTGATCACCGCTCAGGATCTGGGCACGATCCGGGTGGGCGTCGACCCGTCCCTGTCCACGGTCCCCGCCGACCAACTCAGCGCCCTGGTCGGACGCCGCGCTTCGGCCGATCTGACTGCGGGGACGCTGCTGGCCGCCTCGCAGGTGTCGGAGACGGTGGTGCCGGGCCCGGGTGAGTCGGTGGTCGGGGTGCCGATCAGTCCGGGGCTGATGCCGGTGGAGCCGTTGGCGTCCGGCGACGCGGTCCGCCTGGTCCACTCCGGCGAGCTGCCGTCGGACTCCACCCCGACCGACCCGGTGACAGCGAAGGTGTTGCGGGTGACGCCGGGCGATACCCAGACCGTGGTGGACGTGATCGTCGGTGCCGACAAGGCGGTGCAGCTGGCGGAATGGGCGGGGTCGGGCAAGATCGCGCTGGTCCTGGACTCGCGGGCCCGGTGAGACTGCCATGGCCCTGATCTGTGCGGTGTCGGCGTCGGGTTCGCCGGGGGTGACCTCGACGGTTCTGGGGATGGCGTTGTGCTGGCCGCGTCCGGTGCTGCTGGTGGAGGCCGATCCGACGGCCGGGTCGGCGATCCTGGCCGGGCGGTTCCGCGGCCTGCAGAGCCATTCCGGGCTGATCGACCTGGTGATGGCAAACCGCAGCGGCGTCCTGGCCGAGGCGCTGCCCCGCGTGGTGATGGACGTGCCCGACACGACGGTGTCGATCCTGACCGGCTCCCGCACCCACGCCCAGGCGGCCGGCCTGTCCCGGATCTGGGAGCCGCTGCTAGGCGTGCTGCGCGGGATGACGTCGACGGGTGAGGACGTGCTGGTGGATGCCGGCCGGCTCGGTCTGGACGGCTCCCCGACCCCGTTGATCGCCGACGCCGACCTCACCCTGCTGGTGCTGCGCAGCAACCTGCGTGCTCTCGCGGCGGCGAAGTCGTGGGCCGACAGCCTCGGCGCCGACGCGGTGCCGGGCCACAGCGTCCAGGCGGTGGTCGTCGGCGAGAACCGTCCCTACCGGGCCGCGGACGTGGCCCGCACCCTCGGCCTTCCCGTCCTCGGCACGGTCGCGTGGGATCCGCGTCGGGCCGAGGTGTTCGCCGACGGCGCCGACAAACCCACACCCCGGTTCGGCGGCGCGACCGCGGCGGATCGCGCGTTCGAGGCGTCCGGCTACCTGCGCAGCATCCGCGCCCTGGGTGAGGCCGCACGCAAGGCAGCCACGAGCGCCGGCGAGGGCTCGTTGCTGCGGGAAATGATCGCCGCCCGGATAGGAGAGGAGGCCCGTCGATGAGCACCGACCCGCTGGATCTGCCGATCTTCACCGACATCGACGCCGACACCAAGACCGCGGCGTCTGCTGGACGGGAGGAGGGACGCGTCCGTTCGACGTTCCGCTACCCCGTACCCGCCGCGGCGCCGGCCGCGCCGCCGCCGCTGCGTCTCCTGCGTCCGGACCCGGTGCAGCTGCCGGTGCCCGTGGGCAGCCGGGTCGTGGGCCTGGTGGCGATCCCGGACGTGGACTGGAAGTTGGTGGCGCGGATGCGCACCGAGGTGGCCCGTCGGCTGGCCGAGCAGATCGGCGAGTCCCGTCCGGACAGGGAGGCGGAGGAGGCCGAGGGCTCGGCGATCATCCGCCAGGTGTTGGAGGAGGACACCGCCGAGGAGATCGTCCGGGTCGGGCAGGCCCGGTCGCTGGCCGAGCAGGAGGTACTCGCCAAGGCGGTGTTCGACGCCATGTTCGGGCTGGGCCGGATCCAGCCGCTGGTCGACGACGACCGGGTGGAGAACATCATGATCGCCGGCCACAACCGGGTGCTCGTCGAACTCGCCGACGGCACCCTGTGGGAGATCCCGGCCATCGCCGAGAGCGACGACGAACTGGCCGAGTTGCTGGAGCGGCTCGCCAGCCGGTCGGAGAACCCGCGCTCATTCACCCCAGCCAGCCCCTCGCTCCACCTGGTCCTGCCCGGAGGGGAACGGCTGGCCGGCGCCCGGGACACCGCCCGGCTGTCGGTGGTGATCCGCCGCCACCGCATCCGCAAGGTCTCCCTCGACGACCTCGTCGCCTGGGGCACGATCTCGCCCACCCTGGCCGGCTTCCTCGCCGCCGCGGTGAAAGCCCGACTGTGCATCGTCGTCTCCGGCGAACAGGGCGCAGGCAAGACCACGACGCTGCGGGCGCTGTGCGCCCAGATTCCCCGGCTGGAACCGGTGGGCACCTTCGAGTCAGAATACGAACTGTTCCTGCACGAGCTTCCCGACCAGCACGCGATCGTTCACGCCTGGGAGTCCCGCGAGGGGTCGGGGGAGCGACTGCCGGACGGCCGGCTCGCCGGGTCGCGGACGACGGCGCAGCAGATCATCGACAGCTTCCGGTTCAACCTGGGCCGCCAGATCCTCGGCGAGATCCGCGGCGAAGAGGTGTGGAGCATGGTCAAGCTCATGGAGTCCGGCTCCGGGTCGATCTCCACCACCCACGCCGGCTCGGCCGAACAGACGATCCGCAAGCTCGTCACCTGCGCCATGGAGGCCGGCCCCCAAGTCTCCCAAGACCTGGCCTCGACCAAGCTCGGCGAGACCGTCGACCTGGTCGTCCACATCGCCTGCGACGTCGTCCCCGGCCCCGACGGCTCAGCCGGACGCAAACACCGCTACGTCGCCGAAGTCCTCGCCGTCTCCCCCGGAGAGCGGCCCCGCGGCTACGCCACCACCACCGTGTTCGCACGGGTACCGGGCGGCTGCGCCGTCCCCCACACCATCCCCGAGGAGCTGCGCGACAAGCTCGCCGCCGTCCGCTTCGACTTGGCCGGCTTCGAGGCCGAAGCAGCCGACAGCAGGCTGCCATGACCACGCTCCTTGCCGCGCTGGCCGGGGCGATGATCGTCGGCGGCATCCTGCTCGGCATCTACGGGATGATCCCCCGGCCCGTCCCACCACCACGCCCGAAGCGTCCGCCCCGATCGGATCGGCTGGTCCGCTGGTGGCGCGGACTGCCGCCATGGCAGCGCTGGGCGAGCATCGCCGCCCTCCTGGCCGGCATCGTGATCATGGTCGCCACCGGCTGGGTGATCGCCGTCCCGATCCTGCCGGCCGCCGTGCTGGGCCTGCCGGCGTTGCTGATGGTGACCAGCGCGGATCGGCAGATCGCCCGGATGGACGCGATCGCCGAATGGACCCGCAACCTCGCCGGGGTGCTGACCGCCGGGCAGGGCATCGAGGCGGCGATCCAGGCCAGCCTGCGCTCCGCGCCGGACGCGATCCGTCCCGAGGTCGGCCGGCTGGTCGGACGGATGCGGTCACGCTGGTCCACCGAACAGGCTCTACGCGCGTACGCCGACGACCTCGACGACGCCACCGGCGACCTCGTCTGCGCGGCCCTGATCCTGGGTGCGGCCAGGCGGGGGGACGGGCTGGCCCGGGTGCTGCACGACCTGGCCGAGTCGGTGTCGGCCGACGTCCGCGGCCGGCGCATGATCGAAGCCGACCGTGCCAAACCCCGCGCCTCGGCCCGCATGGTCACCCTGCTGTCCATCGGCGCCCTCGTCTTCTTCGGTCTCGGCGGACGCTTCTTCGCCCCCTACTCCACCCCACTCGGCCAACTCATCCTGCTCGCCTTCCTCGGCTGCTACGGACTGCTGCTCTGGTGGCTCAGACGCATGGCCGAGATCCAGCCCGCCTCCCGCTTCCTCGGAAGCCACGCCAACCGGGAAGTGGGCCGGCCGTGAGCACCCTGCAGTTGTGGATGGTGGCCGGCGGCCTGGTCGGCGCCGGCCTGGCCTGCCTGGTGTGGTGGCTCGTCCCTGCCCATCCCGAACCTGTCCAGGCCCTCGAACGACTCTCCTCACCCGTCCGACGCACACCCGTCCCGGCGCCGGTGCCTGGACGCAGCGGGTTGGAGGAGCGGCTCGGCCTGTGGGCGATGCGACGCCTGCCCGCCCGGCTGTGGGCGAACGCACCGCGCCGTGACCTCGCCCTGATGGGTAAACCGCTGCACGTGTTCTACGGCGAGAAGGTCGTCTTCGTCGCCACCGCCGCCGTCTCGGTGCCGCTGCTGTCCGCGGTCTTCTCCCGCACCCTGCCGATGCCGGTCGCTGTCCCGGCCGGCGCGACCCTGCTGGGCATGTTCCTGGCGTGGTTCCTGCCCGACGGCAACCTGTCCGACGCCACGAAGAAGGCCCGCGTCGAGTTCCGGCGGGCACTCGGCTCCTACGTCGACCTGGTCGCCCTCGAACGCAACGCCGGCGGCTCCGGCACCCGCCAAGCCCTCGAGAACGCCGCCCGCGTCGGAGACTCCTGGCCCTTCGCCCGCATCGGCGACGCCCTCGCCCGTAGCCGCTACTCCGGCGACACCGCCTGGGACGCGCTCCACGACCTCGCCGCCGAGCAGGGCTTGGCGGATCTGGACGATCTGGCCGACATCATGCGGCTCGCGGGAGAAGAAGGCTCCCAGGTCGTCGACACCCTCCGGAGCCGGTCGGCCGAGCTGCGGCACGCGATCCTCGCCGAGGACCAGGCGAGCGCCAACATCGTCGGCGAACGCATGGTCATCCCCTCGATCCTGATGGCGTTCACCTTCGTCGCCATCCTCCTCGTCCCCGCCCTGCTCCGACTCGGAGCCGGCTGACCCACCCCGAAGTGAAGAAGATGGAAGGAACTGAAATGACCGAGCTGAACCAGACCAGCGCCTGGCTCCATGCCGTCCTGTCGAAAGCCCGTGACGAGCGCGGGTTCTCGGTGTCCAGCGAGCAGCTGTGGTGGCTCGTCGGGATCGTCGCCATCGTCGGCATCGTGGTCGCAGCCCTCAACGGCTACATCGAAGGCCTCCTCGCCAAGCTCTGAACCGAGCCAAGGAACAGGGATGCGTCCGGAGATGGACGGGTCAAGGGAGCGGGGCTCGGTCTCGGTCCAGATGGTGCTGCTCATGCCCACGCTGCTGCTCGTGGTGTGGATCGCGCTCGGCGCAGCCATGTACTTCTACGGCCGCACCACCGCGCTCGCCGCCGCCCAGGCAGGAGCCACCGCCGGCGCCGCCGAACACGGCACCACCGACGACTGCGTCCGCACCGCCACCGACCTCGCTGTCCGGGCCGGCGACTCCCTGGCCGGACTCCAGGTCACCTGCCAGGTCGGCGCCCAGACGGTCACCGCGACCGTCACGGGCAGCACGCTGAGCCTCGTGCCGGGCTGGGAACCGGCCACCACCCAGACCGCAACCGTGCCACGAGAGGAGATCTCATGACGCCGAACTGGCGGGATGAGCGGGGCTCTGCGGCGGTGGAGATCACCATGGTCGCCCCCGTGCTGGCGCTGTTCATCCTGGTCATCATCTTCGGCGGACGCCTTGCCCTGGCCCGCCAAGCCGTTCAGTCCGCCGCGTTCGACGCCGCCCGGGCCGCCAGCCTCGCCCGCACCCAGACCGATGCCCGCACCGCCGCCGCCAAGACCGCCGCCGCGACCCTCGCCAACCAGAAGCTGCCCTGCACTACCACCCAGCTCGACCTCGACACCACCGGGTTCGCCAAGCCCGTCGGAACCCCGGCCACCGTCACCGTCCGGCTGACCTGCGACGTCGCGACCGGCGACCTCGGCCTGCCCGGTATCGCGGCGACCGTCCCGGTGGACGCCGAGGCGACCTCCCCGCTCGACTCGTTCCGCGAGAGGAAATGAGATGCATCAGCGGCTGAGGGATGAACGCGGTGCCGCCGTCACCGTGTGGACGGTGATGGTCATGGCCGCGCTCACCCTGATCGTCGGGCTGGCTGTCGACCTGTCCGGCCAAGTCAACCGGATGCGACTGGCCAGCGACGTCGCCGCCCAGGCCGCCCGCACCGCCGGCCAGCAGCTCGACGCCGACACCTACACCGCCACCGGCGGAGACGTCGAAGTTGCCGCCGCGCGCGCCAAGACCGCCGCCATCAATTACGCCAAAGCCTCCGGCATGAACGCCACCGCCCACATCGAATCGGGCACCGACCTCGTCGTGGACGTCACCACTGACTACGAACCCGTCTTCCTGTCCGCTTTTGGCATCGGCACTCAACAGGTCACCGCCACCGCCCGAGTCCGGGTCGTCAAGGCACTCGAAGGGAAGGAACACCGATGACCGGACTCCGCGCACTCGCCGCCCTGCTCGGCCTCGCCGCGATCGTCATCGGCATGCCCGCCCTCCTCATCGCGGCCGCACCGATCGGCGCGGTCAGCATCACCTGGACCCCGGACGGCATCTGGCAGGCACTCACCACCCCCGACAACGGCACCATCGCCCTCGCCCTGTTCAAGCTGGTCGGCTGGATCGCCTGGGCCATCCTCACCGCCGCCGTCCTCGTCGAACTCGCCGCGCTCGTCCGCCACACCCCCGTCCCGAAGCTGCCCGGCCTCGCCGTCCCGCAGCTGGTCGCACGCCGGCTCGTCGCCACCGCTGCAGTGCTGTTCATCGCCACCTCAACCGCCTCGGTCGGAGACCTGACCACCGCCCCGGTCGCGCAGGCCGCCGGCGTCCCGCAACAGCCCGTGCCCGCCCACGCACTCCCCGCCCATCCCCAGCCGGCCGACGCCCACCAGCAGGCTGGCAAGGCGCGCAGCTACACCGTGAAGAAGGGCGACACCCTCTCGGAGATCGCGCTCGAGCAGACCGGCCAGGCCCGCAACTACCCCAAGCTGTTCCGTGCCTCCACCCACACCGTCCAACCCGGAGGTCGACGGCTCACCGACCCCGACGAGATCGACATCGGCTGGAAGATCACCATCCCAGCCCAGCACACCAAGCACGTCAGGCCGGTGAAGGACGGCCCGACTACGGCGGCGGAAACCCCCGTGTCCAAGCAGGCGCCGGAACCTGCCCAGGATGGCCGGCCGGGTAGCCCGGATTCCCAGCCGAGCGCACCGGTGGGCACGCAGGCGGCGCCGTCTCCGGCGTCACAGCCGGAGAAGTCGGTCGAAGCGCCCTCCACGGCGTACGTGTCGGCGACCTCGGATGCTCCGGCGTGGCTGCTGACCGGACTGGCCGGTGCCGGGGCGCTGCTGGCCGGCGGGCTGTGGCTGGTGCTTGCCCGACGCCGCGAGGCCCAGTTCCGCAGCCGACGACCCGGACGGATGATCGCCCCGCCACCTGCGGCCACCATCCCTGTCGAGAAGACTTTGATCCGGGAAGGGTCTGTCACCGGCGCCACCGTGCTGTTCATCGACGAAGTACTGCGCCGAACCACCGCCTCCCTCACCATCGCCGGGCAGCACGTGCCCGTCCTGATGGGTGTCGACGCCCACGCCGACCACCTCACGCTCCACCTCGCGGGACCCGCCGACCTACCTGCGGCCTGGACCTGCATGGACGGCGACGCTCGCCAGATCTGGCGCATCCGGGCCGACGCGGACCTCGAGCAGGCCGGGCCGCTCAACCCAGACGGCGCCCCACCGTGGCCGCAGCTCGTCACCCTCGGACGCGACAAGGATGGGTGGCGGCTGGTCAACCTCGAAGCGGTGGGGGTTGCGAGCCTCACCGGCAACGCCGGGAACTGCGTCGACCTGGCCCGCTACCTGGTCAGCGAACTCGCCATCTCCCCGTGGGCTCGTGACGTCCAGATCGACTGCCTCGCGGTGTGCCCCGAGATGCCCGACCTGGCACCCGACCGCGTCCACTACCAAGACAATCCCACCGTCATCCCCGAACGGGTCAGCACCGCAGTCGCCACCGCCGACCGGCTCGCCCGCGTCCACCCGAAAACCCTCGAAACCGCACGCGTCACCCACGCCGACGAAGACCTGTGGCACAGCCGACTCCTCCTCAGCGCCACGGCTGACGCCGAACACCTCGACGTCCTCACCCGACTCGTCGCCGACCAGAAGGGACGAACCGGCACCGCCGTCCTCCTCCTCAGCGCCGACCGCCCGCCCGCCGGTATGGAGATCCGGCTCACCGACAAGGGGCGCGTCCAGGTGCCGGCCCTCGGCCTGGATCTGGTCGCCAACGGTCTCACCGAGGACGAAGCCCGCGGCTGCATCGCCCTCATCAACGCCGGACGCAACCTCGACGACATCGAGATGCCCGTATCAGACGACCCCGACGGCGAGGAATGGGAGCAGTTCTGCAACCAGGCCGGAGCCATCCGCGCCGACAAGACCGTCGCACGCGACAGCGACGAGCCGGAGGCGACCTCCGTGCTGCCCGAACCCGACCGGGTCTATGTCACCGAGACCGCAAACACCGCCGAGGACCTGGCCGGACTCGCCCCGAAGGTGACCGTCGAGGTCGCCGAGCAGATCGAGGCCGCCGACCCCACCCTCGACGCCGACCTCACCGACTGGTGGGCCGACTCCTGCATCCGGCCACGCCTACGCGTACTCGGCCCGATCAAGGTCCGCATCGGCGTCGGCGGCTCCGCCAAGGCCGCGACCAACCGCAAACCAGCCTGCAACAACGCCGTCACCTACCTGTCCACCCGACCCCGGGGTGCTACCACTCAGGAAGTTGCCGACGCACTCAGCATCACGGACGACCGCGTCCGCCAGGACATGTCGATCGTGCGGGCCTGGCTCGGCGACAACCCCAGAACCGGCAGGAAGTTCCTGCCCGGCGCGACCGAACACCCGCTCGCCGTCGAACGCGGGGTCGGGCTGTACCTCATAGAGGATCTACTTTGCGACGCCGACCTGTACAAACGGCTCCGCCTGCGAGGAGAATCCCGCGGACCCGACGGCATCAACGACCTGAGAACCGCCCTACGGCTCGTCAACGGCGCCCCCTACGACGAACTCCGCACCCGCGGCACCGTCTGGCTCGCCGACAACCCCGTCGACCACGACCTGCTGTGCAGCATCATCGACACCGCCCACATCGTCTCCACCATCGCCATCCAGACCGGCGACCTCCAAGGCGCCCGCGCAGCCGCCGAACTGGCCGCCCTTATCGCCCCAAGAGATGCCAACCTGCAGATGGACCTCGCCAAGATCGCGGAACGGACCGGTGACGAGGCCAGTGCTGCGGCCATCGCCAGAAGCGTCCTTGGCTGGCGCGACGCCGTCGGCGATCAGGTTGATCTGTCAAGGCGCAACGACGCAATCCTGCGAACCCACCGGTTGCTGGAGCGAGCGCTGCGAGCGGGTTGATTGATCTGGTGACAGCGCCCCTCGTTAGGGCGTCACCAAGCTGGCCTTGTTTACTCGGCTCGGGGCGCCTCCGCGCGCGAGCCGCCACAAAAGGATGTCCAGTCTGGCGTCAGCCACGAGGCGTGGCGCGGATGGTTCTCGGCGAGCCATGAGGAAATCGTGCCACCGAGAGGAGACGTAACGGACCGTCGCGCCGCGGAGCCTCGCTGTCTGCGTACCCCCACCACGAGTTGCCGCATGGCTGGCCTTTGCCCAATTGAGTCCCAACGATCGCCGCGAGCACGCACTCCCGTGAGCCGCCAAAGAGTTTCTCTTCGCTTTCGACTGTCCGGAACGGCCCCCTTCGTTGGCTTAAGGGTGTGAACCCGAGAAGGCGGTGGAGAGATGAGTGTGGATCGCGACGGTGTCGCCCGGCTGTTCGACCAGATCGCCAGTGAGCAGGACGTCATCGACCAGCTGGTTGCGAATGCCCTGCGGCTGCAGGCGATTCAGCAGGCGAAGCGGGAGTTGGCGTCTTTGGACGCGGCGACGCTCAGGCGGGCCGTGGCCCGACGGCACGCGGCGCTGGCGGTCAGCGCATGAACGGCGTCTTCGCGGTTGACGAACTCACTCGCGCCTACCGCGCCGTGACGCTCGGCGAGTTCCGTTCCGGTAGTCGTCGCATCGGCCGGTCCCCCGAGGTCGACTCTGGGTGGAGCCCTGCCGACGACGAGGATGTCGTGCCCGTTGTCAGCTGCCTTGGCGGCGCGGGTGCATCGACGGTCGCGCTCGGACTCGCGTCAGCCGCTGAGGATGCCCGTGTCGTCGAGTGCTGCACGGTCGCGGCGTCCGGGTTGGCGGCTGCGAGTTCGGCTGAGCTGGGGGTCTCCCCCGACGGGTGGGTGCAGGCATCGCGCGGGCCGGTCCTGGTGGAGCGGCGCGGGGAGCGGGTGGCATCCCCGGCCCACTGTCCGGCTCCGAGGGTGACGACCCGAACCCTCACGGTTCTGGACTGTGCCTGGGAGGTCGATCTCCTGGTCGGCGACGACGGCTGGCTGGGTGCGACGATCCGCAACGCCCCGGCGGCTGTGATGGTCACCCGTCCGACCGTGCCGGGGATGCGGCGGCTGGAGGCCGCGGTCGGTCTGCTCGGCCTGGATCGAGTCTGCGGGGTCGTGGTCGGTGTGGAGAAGCGCTGGCCGCGTCCGGTCGAGCAGGCGCTGGGCACGTCCGGGCGGGCGCTGCGCGCGGAGGGTCGGCTGATTGGTCTGCCTCACGATCCCATCCTGGCGATGGAAGGTCTGACCCCCGAACCGCTGCCTGCCCCGATTCTCGCTAGCTGTTCGGCCGTGCTCACCATGCTGGAAGGAAACCTCCGATGACCTCGCTCCCTGTTGTCGCATCCCACCTGGTCGGGGCGGTCGTCCCGCTGGTGATTCCGCTGGAGGTGTGCCCGAAGGCACCGCCGGGGGCTCAGAAGTACGCCGACGACGTGATGGGTTACGTGCTGTGGGGTGTGGGGATCGTGTTCTTCCTCGGCCTGGTGATCGCAATCGCCGCGCTGGTCGCGGGGCGGATCGTGAACATGCCGCACGCCACCAAGATGGGCATCGTCGGCATCGTCATGGTGATCGTCGCCGCGATCGCCTACGTCGTCGCGCCGGGCATCGTCGACGGCATCCTCGGCAACGGCTGCATCTGAGACGGCCATGTTCCGGACCCGAAGCCGAATTGCGCGAGCCGCGCCCGAGACCGCGCAGTGGAGCCGCACCCGGCTCCTGGCGATGCTCGGCGGACTCGTCGCGGCACTCGTCCTCACTGTGGTGGGTGGCGGCCTGGCGATCTGGCACTCCACCATGGGAGGCCATCCCGCTGTCGTCGCGACCGACGAACCGGCAACAGTGCCGGTGGACGCCCGCCCGAGCCGGGACGAGATCGCCGCCGCTGCGATGCCCTCGGTCGATCCGCAGGCGGCCTTCCACCCGGACCCCGCAACGGTGCCCGGCGGCTCGATTCTGGTGCCGCAGCCCACGGTTCTGGACGGGCCAGCGGGCGTTCCGGCCGGCTTCTCCCACACCTACGAGGGTGCGGTTGGGCAGTGGGCTGCGATCGTCCAGACCGTCCTGGAGTCGATGAGCCTGCCCCACACCCGCGAGATCCACGCCGCCTGGGTCCGGCCAGGCGGGCCCACCTTCGAGCAGTGGACGCTCACCCGCAACGTCACCTCGTTCCTCACTTCCGCCCGGCAGGGCGGGGACGAGAAGGACCTCACCACAGTGGTGTCGGCCACCCCGGCGGCCGGGCTGGTCAAGGGCGGCGACGGGCCGGACTGGACGGTCGTGTGCGTGCTGCTGGACGTTCAGGCCTGGATCAAGACCGAGTCCCGGATGGGCTACGGGCTGTGCTCGCGGATGGAGTGGAGCGACGGACGCTGGCAGATCGCCGCCGGCAGCGAACCCGCCCCGGCGCCGTCGGCGTGGCCGGCCTCGAACGCCGCCGTGGCGGTGGGCTGGCTGGCGTGGCGTGAGGGCGAGGTTCGCTGATGCCGTGGGATCCGTTCAGCCAGCTGGGGTCGGTCGCCGCCCAGATTGTCACCGACGCCTGGACCGCCGCCTGGTTGAGTGTGTGGAACGCCGGGTTGTGGGTGCTTCGGCTGGTGCTGTCGTGGATGGACGCCTGGCTCACCCCGGACCTGTCCGCGGACGGGCCGGCGCACGACCTGTACCAGGTCACGTTCTGGATGGCCGGGGTGATGGTGCTGGTCATGTTCATGGTCCAGCTCGGGGTCGCTGCCGGCCGCCACGACGGCAAGGGGCTGGCCCGGGCGGGGATCGGGATGGGTCAATTCCTGGTCGTGACCGGCGGCTGGATCGCCTACACCGTCGCCGTCACCACCGCTGCGGGCGGGCTGACCCGGGCGGTGATGGAGCAGGTGATGGGCGTCACCACCTGGAACTCGTGGGAACCCTGGACGACGTTCGACGTCAAGCAGGTCACCGACGCTGGCCTGGCCACCGTGCTGGGCCTGATGGGGCTGCTGATGTGGATCGCCGCGATCGGGCACCTGCTGGTGATCCTCGCCCGGGACGCGGCGTTGATGGTGCTGGTCGCGACTGGCCCGATCACTGCGGCCGGGTTGGTGAACGAGGGCAGCCGTGCCTGGTTCTGGAAGGCGTTCCGCTGGTTCCATGTGGCCGCGTTCACGCCGCTGCTGGTAGTGATCGTGACGGGGGTCGGGATGAAGTTCGCCGCCGGCGCCGCCTCAGGCAAGGCCGGGTCAATGGAATCCTCCGTCGGTACGGCATTGCCGGCGATCATCCTGATCTGCATCGCCGTGGTGTGCCCGGTCGCCCTGTTCAAGCTGCTCGCCTTCGTCGACCCGGGTACGGCGTCCGGGGCGTCGATGAGGGCCGGGCTGGCCGCGATGGGCGGCGTTCAGGGGCTGTTGCGCGGCAACCCGACCGCCGGAGCGGACGGCACTGCCACCCAGACCGCAGGCAGCCAGTCCGCCGGCGAGGCGAGCGCGGACGCCGCCACCACCGCGCGGGTCACCAGCACGGTCCAGCAGGGAGCTGGCTTCCTCGGCCCGGTCGGGGCCGGACTGGCGGCGGGCATCGGGGCGATCACCACCGTCGGGATTGCCGGCACCTCGGTATTCACCGATCTGACCAACCAGGAAGGCGTCGGCCACAACACCTACCAGCCCGACTACCAGGGCGGCAGGGGCGACGGCGCGGCCCGCGCCAACCGCGAAGCCAACGCCACCGACGACCAGCCACCCGACACCGAACCCACGCCCACCGGCGGCGAGCCGATCAACGGTGTTCCCGCCGGCGGCGGGACTGGCCCGGCGCTCGCGGCCCGAGCCGGAACGCCCGAAGCAGCGGGGGGCGGGGCTGGTGCGGAGGCGTCCGAGATCGCCGTGGTGGCGCTGTAGCTGCGGAAGGGAGACGATCGTGGCAACGGTGTATGCCGACTACACGCGGGACCGCAACGGCCTGTTCTTCGGGCTGTCCGGCGGCCAACTGATCACCCTCGTCGTTGCCGGCGCGCCCGCCTTGTGGGCCTTCCAGCGGCAGGAGTGGGCGGCGGTCGCTGGGCTCGTCCTGACCTGGCTGGTCGTGCTCGGGCTGGTCGCAGTCCCAGTCCGGGGACGCTCGGCGACCGGTTGGCTGGCCGCCTCCGCCGCTCATCTGGTAGGGACGACGCTGCGCTGGTCCCGCTGGCGCTCCAAAGCCGGGACCGGACGTGGCGAGGAGCTGGCTGAGCCGGACCTGCCCGGGGTGGTCGCCGGGATCAGCATCCACGACGGGCCGCCGCAGGGTCCGACGAACACCCGGGTTGCGATCATCCAGGACCACGCCAACGGGCTATGGGCGGCCACCGCGGCGATCACCCACCCCGGTCTGGCGCTGGCCGACAGCACCGAGCGCGACGCCCAGGCCCGCGGCCTCACCACCCTGCTCAATGCGTGCGCCCGCACCGAACTCATCAGCGAAGTGCTGTTCCTGGTCCGCTCGGTTCCCGAGGACGGCGCCGAACGCGCCCAGTGGCTCACCCGCCATCAACCCGCCACCGCGCCCGCCCTGGCCAAGGCGGTGAACGAGCAGTTGGCCGCGACGTTGTCGCAGGCGTCGGTGCGGACGGAGGCGTTCTGCATCATCGTGGTGCCGGAGGACAGGCTCGCGAAGGAGGCCAAGGAGTTCGGCCGGGGCGTGGACTCGCGGGCGCGGGCGATGGCGATGCTGATGGCCGAGGTCGAGGCCCAGTTGCGCACCGGGATGCGGATCGGCACGGTCAGTTGGCTCACGTCACCGCAGCTCGCCGTGGCGGTCCGGACCGGGTTCGCGCCGGGGGATCGGGCCGGGATCGTGGACGCGCTCGCCGCCCGCGACGCCGGTGTGGACGTGAACGCCGAGGTGCCGTGGTCGCAGGCAGGCCCGTCCGGGGCGGACCTGGCTGTGCGGCATTACAGCCACGACGCGTGGCATTCGATCTCGGCGACGTTGAAGTTGCCGGCGAAGGGTGCGGTGTTGGGGGCTTTGGCGCCGGTGCTGGTGCCGACCGAGCCGGGGGAGCGGCGCTCGATGGTGGTCGTGTTCCCGATCCTGGCCCAGTCGGTGGCGGACCGGCAGACCCAGAACGCCGAATGGTCGGCCGATATGGCCGAGACTCTGCGCAGCCGGGCCGGGGTGAAGACCCGAGCCAAGGACCAGGCGGTGATCGCCCGCACCCGCGGCCTGGACGCCAAGCTCGCCACCGGCAACGCCCTCGTCCGCCCCTACGCCGTCGCCTGCGTCACCGTCCCCCGCACCCTGCGGATCGCCGAGTTCGGACGCCGCCTCGACGCCTCCATCCGCCGAGCCGGGTTCGCCCCGCTCCGGTTGGACGTGGCCCAGGACGCCGGTTTCGCCGCAGCGAACCTGCCGCTCGGTATTGGGCTGGACCGGAAGACCGTCCAGTGACTCGCCGCCAGACCGCACCGGCCGGACGCGGGGTCGGCCGGCTGCTCGCCGACTTCGGCCACGACCTGCCCACCATCCCCACCCCCGAACCGCGCGTCCGGGAGGCTCGGCTCTTCCTGCCGGTGCCGCGCCGCGGGCATCGGCAGCCCGATCGGGGTTGGTCGCCGGCGTCCGCGCCGGTGTCGGTGTGGCGGATGGCCTCGGATCAGGCGCCGGTGTTGTGGCCGTTCGTGACCAGTCCGGGGCTGCCGCCGCGCGGCGCGCAGATGGGGATCGACTTCTTCTCCCGCGCCAGCTTCTACGCCGACCCGAACGGCTGGGTCCTCGACCCGGCCGTGCCGGTCAGCAACCCGAACATGTTCACCTTCGGCAAACCAGGCATGGGCAAGTCCGCGACCGCGAAGGCGTTCGTGCTGCGGATGCTCGGCTTCGGCTACAAGGCGTTCATTCTGGGCGACCCCAAGGACGAGTACGAAACCCTGTGCCGCAGCCTCGGCGTGCAGCCGATCGCCATCGGACAGGGTCTCACCGCCCGGATCAACCCCCTCGAGTTCGGCCCGCTCGGCCACGGCTGGGACCAGCTCGACGCTGCGGAGGTGCAGCGGCGCTCAGCGATCGTGTTCGCGCGCTGGCTCACCCTCATCCGTGGCCTGGTCGGCTCGGCCAAGATCGGCCAAGCCCCGGTGCCGTTCGGCCCGTCGGAGGAGACCGCCGTCGACGCAGCCCTCAAACTCCTCACCGGGCAGGCCGCCGGGAACACCCGGCTGGTCGAAACCACCATCCCGGCGCTGTGGCACCTGCTCGACGAACCACCCGACCAGCTGGTGGCCACCTGCCGCTACGCCTCCACCCGCCACTTCCTCGACTCGACCCGGCTGCTACGTGACGCGCTCGGCCAACTGGTCGGCGGCAGCCTCAAAGGCCTGTTCGACGACCACACCACCATCGCGCTGGACTGGACGGCTCCCATCCAGTCGCTGTCGCTGTCCCGGCTGGAGGCGCTCGGCGACGAGGCGGTCGGCATGGCGCTGCTGTGCTTGAACAGCTGGGGACGCGCGATGCGCGAGACCGCCGCTGCCGGGGACCTGCGGATCGTGGTCCGCGACGAGTCGTGGAAGCAGCTGCGGCTAGGCGTCGACGCGGTGAAGAGCTTCGACGCGGACCTGCGGCTGTCCCGCCGCGACGGGGACATCCAGTTCGCCTTGGCGCACAAGCCGTCCGACCTGGTCAGCGTCGGGGACGCCGGCTCCCAGGCCGCGGCGATCGCCAAGGACATGCTGCACCTTGCCGACACCAAGATCCTTCACGGCCAAGACCAAGCGGTCGCCGAGGAACTCCGAGGTCTGCTCGGCCTGACCGACATCGCCGTCGACATCGTCACCGACTGGTGCCGCCAAGCCCCCGGACGCGCCCTGTGGATCGTCGGCGAGCAACTGTTCAAAGTGGTCACCGTGCTGGCGCCGGTGGAGCGACGGCTGGTCTGGACGAACTCCGCTCTGGAAGCGGCTCAGTCATGAGGTGGGGACTCGGCCTGCTGGTGCTCATCCTGGTCGTGTTCGGCGCGGTCCCGATCGGCATCCTCACCATGGCCACGGTCGTCGTCGCGCCCGCGGTCGCCGAACAGATCCGGCGCGACCCGTGCAGCGCCTACGACACCGACACCACCACCACGCTCGCCGCGGCCACCGGGCAGTTCACCCTGCCGAAGTGGGGGACACCCCGCCACCAATCACTGACCAGCCCCGCCCAGACCATCCCCGCACCGATCAAAGCCCTGTACGCGGCGGCGGGGAACCGGTACCGGGTGCCGTGGGAGCTATTGGCCGGGATCGGGATGGCAGAGACCCGCCACGGCCGCAACAACCACACCAGCACGGCGGGGGCGCAGGGGCTGATGCAGTTCATGCCCGTTACCTTCGCCGCCTACGGGGTGGACGGGGACGGCGACGGGCACCGCGACATTCACTCCGCTGCAGATTCCATCTACTCCGCGGCGAACTACCTCGTCCGCTCCGGCGTCCGTACCGGGCAGGCCGGCGCGATCCGGGCCCTGTGGGCCTACAACCGCAGCGTCTCCTACCGCAACGACGTCCTGTTCTATGCCTGGAGCTACGCCGGCAAAGCCGGGGCGGTCGTCAAGGCGGGCGATCCGTCCGACTGCTTCGGGCTCGGCGGCGACCTGCCCGGCTACGACGACACCTGCCCACCCTCGGGCTCTGGCGCCGAACACGGCCTGCGCGCCACCGCGCTGCACGGGCTGCGGTGCATCAAGGAGGCGTTCGCGGCGATCACCTCCATCGGCGGACGCCGAGCCGCCTCGTCGCCGACGTGCAGCTTCTCCGACCACTGCACCGGTCTCGCGGTCGACTTCATGATCCCCAAATGGTCCAGCCGCGCCGGCAACGCGTACGGCTGGCGGGTCGCCCACTGGGTCCAGGCCCACGCCAAGGCGCTGCGAGTGAAGTACATCATCTGGGACGTCCGCAAGTGGAACCCGTCGGCCAGCGACAGCTGGCGGCCCTACCGACACCCGTACGGCAACTCCAACCCCACCCTCGCACACAAGAACCACGTCCACGTCAGCTTCTACGCAACCGGAGGAGACCTCCGATGACCAACGCCCAAGCCGACCGCCGCCGCGACCCCTACCCGTTCACCTGGGAGATCCCCGTCGGCATCCTCACCGGCTGGGTGCTGCTCGCCAGCCTCGGCATCCACGCGGCACGCGCCGTCGCCAACTGGACTGCCGGCGCCGGCTGGACCTGGCCCGAAGGTAAGAATCTGTTCACGAGCCTGCCCCGAGTGCTGGCCGGCGACCCCGCCGCCGGCCTCACCCTCCACGACCCCGCCGCAGGGACGGCCGCCCTGTACGGCTGGATCGTCACCGTCCAGGTCGTCCTGCTCGCCGCGACCATCACCGCCACCATCTGGGGACTGCGCCGGTGGGGGCCCGGACGGATGCACGGCATGGCCAGCGCCGCCGAGGCCGAACAGCTCCTCGGGATCAGCCGGTTGCGCCGGGTCGCCCCGATCATCCGCCCCGACCTCACCCCCGCCGCCACAAAGGACGGACGCCACGATGGCTACCACCCCACACCCTGACCGGCGCCCGAACCCCGCGGACCGGACGACGCCACCGTCCCTGCCGGAGGAGGAGGTGTGGGAGACCGTCCGGCCGATCCACCCCAGCTCCCGGTTTCAAGCGATTCGGCTGGCGGCTGTCCCGCCGCTGGCCCGGCATCTGACCCCCACCCCCACCCCGTGAAGGAGAACCGACGATGAGCGAGAACGACATTCCGCGCCTGCAGATGCACCACCCCGGCGAGGTCGCCGAACTGATCCCCTACCTGGTCGGGTTCACCCCCGACGAGTCCCTGGTCGTCATCGTCACCCGCAACAACCGCGTCGAGGTCACCGCCCGCGTCGACCTCGACGACATCGGTGCCCCGGGCGCCGCCGAAGACCTCCTCGACCGGATCTGGAACCGGTTCCCCGACGCCGACGCGTTCCTGGTCGCCTACACCGAAGACCACCCCGCCGGCTGGGACATGCTCCACCGGGCTGATGCCCACCTGTCCGACCACGCCGACCGGCAGACCATGCTCGTCGACGCCGACACCTGGGAACTCGCCGACGGCGAAACCGGCACCATCGACCCGACTGGCGAGATCGCCACCCAGGCCGCCAATTACGGCCTCACCCTGCGGCCCAACCGGCACGACCTGCAGGTCGCGTTCGCCAGCGCCCCGGACAGCGACCAGCTCGCCACCCGCATCGGCGCCGTCCTCGACACCCTGCCCAGACCCCGCGACACCGAAGCCATCCTTGCCCGCACCGCCGAGTTGATCGGCCGCAACCTGCCCGACCAGCCCGCCGACGTCACTCAGCCCGTCCAGGCGCACGTCCCGCTCGATGACGCGATCGCGCTGGCCGTCCTGGCCCAGAACCCGTCCGCGCAGAGCCTCGCCGTGCTGTCGATCACCCGCGAGAACGCCCCCGAGCACCTCGCCCTGTGGCGCGACGTCGTCAACCAGGTGCCCGCCTACGGCGCCGAAGCGCCGCTGTACCTGGCCGGCATGGCCGCCTGGGTCAGCGGCGACGGGGCCAGCGCCGTCGTCGCCCTCGACCGGTCCACCGACCTCAACCCCGACGGACGCCCCACCGGCCAAGTGCAGCTGCTCAGCCAGCTCATCGACCAGGTCGTCCCACCCTCGGCGTGGGAGTACATCCGCGACGACGTGCTCGCCGACGCCGACCCCCGCGTCCGCACCGCCCTCCACACCCCGGCCGAACCCGAAGTGTGGGAAACCGTCACGCCGAAACCCATCCGGAACCCCGACTCGCTCGACGTCTCGCCGCCCGCCCCCGGAATCGCCATCTGACCATGCCCCTCACGAGACGACGTTTCGACCCGGCCCAGGTCGGGTGGCGGATCGGAACGGCCCAAGAGCCCCGCGGCGGCGAGCTGTGGTGCCCGTGGGACCGGACCGCCGGCGTCATCGGCCCCCAGGGCTCGGGCAAGACGCTGGACCTGCTCACCCCGGCCCTGCTCGCCGCACCCGGGGCGGCGCTGGTCACCCTCACCAAGGCCGACGACCTGCTGCTGACCTACACCGCCCGCCGCAGCAACGACCGTCCCGCCGTGGTGCTCGACCCGTTCGCCCAGGCCGCCGGACTGGACGAACTCGTCTGGGACCCGATCGCCGGCTGCATCGACCCATTCGTCGCGGAACGCCGCGCCAAGGCGTTCACCGCCGGCACCATCAAAGCCAGCACCACCAGCGGCTCCGGGGACGCCGCCGCCCGGTTCTATGCCGCCCAGTCAGCGAAGGTGCTGCAGTGCTACTTCCACGCCGCCGCTCTCGCCGGCCACAGCCTCGACCGGCTCCTGGAATGGGTCGCCCGACCGCAGGCCACCCACGAACCCGAAGAGATCCTGCTCAACCACCCCGGCTCCGCCCACTTCTGGCACGGCCTGCTGCGGGGAGCGCTCACCGGCGACGACCGCACCACCGGCAACACCATCACCACCGTCCAACAGGCCATGAGCCTGTTCTTCCAACCCGACATCCGCGCTCGCTGCGTTCCCCGACCAGGCCGCCAGGCCACCGATTTCGCTGCCATCATCCGCGCCCGGGGCACGTTCTATCTGCTCGGACGCGAAGACCCGTACGCCTCCGCGTCCCCGCTGATGACCGCGCTGGCCGAACACGTCCTCGACACCGCCCTGCAACTCGCGAACGCCAGCCCGTGGGGACGGCTGTGCCCACCCATGCTCGCCTGCCTGGACGAACTGCCGTCCACCGCACCCCTGCCGACGCTGCGCACGAGGATGGCGAACGAGCGGGCGCTGGGGATCTCGTTCATCTACGCCGCCCAGACCTGGCGGCAACTCGCCTCAATCTTCGGCGACACCGACGCCCGCGCCCTGTTCGGCCTCACCAATGTCCTGATCATGTTCGGCGGCTCCAAAGACGTCGCATTCAACAAGGAACTCTCCGACCTCGTCGGCACCACCCGCGTCACCCGCACCACCTGGCAACTCGGACAAACCGGCGGACGCTCCGCCCACGGCGACGACATGCTTATCCTCCGCCCAGAAGAAGTCCGCCAACTCCCCGAGAAACACGCCCTCGTCGTCGCCGAGAACAGTAAACCCATCATCGCCCGACTCACCCGCTGCATCGACGGCAAGACCGGCCGAGAGTTGCTCGCCCAGCAGCGCGACAAGCGACAAGAGCTTCAGGCCAGACGGGATCGGGCGATCTCCAACGAAGCCCGAGCCGTGGCGACGCTCACCGGCCAGCGGGACGGCCAGCCGTGAGCGTCCCGCTTGTCCTGCCGTTCCCGACCCCAAACAGCAAGGAACTCCGCAAGGCCTACAACGACTTGTACCTTGCGGTGAACGGCGACGAGGCAGCCAAGAAGCGAGTCGGCAACCCGACGAAGCTGCCGCGACCGTGGGACCCGCCGACCTGCACCAAGCCGGAACTGCGTCGCGAGCTGTGGGCTTGGTTGGAGGAGTTCGTGATCTGGTTCAACCACGAATACGTCTGGGACCACAACGTCGGCATGATCCCGGCGTGCTGGCCCCAACACCCGCACCTGGTGCACGAGATCGCCGTCGTGGCCGACCAGCGCCGCCGCGCCGGCCTCGACCCCACCAGCAGCGCCCTCGAAGAGTGGCACCGCTTCGGCGTCCCAGGCTTCCTCGAACGCCTCCGGACGCGCACCAAGAACGGCTGTGACGAGCACCACGCTGCCTGGCCAGCAACCGCACGCTACGTCCGGAGCACCGGCGTCCGTTCCACCGACCTCCGCTCGAAGCTCTTCGCGCTCGACGTCGCAACCCTCCAACCCCCCGATCCGGCGCCGACGACGAAGCCACCCGCGCTCCATCTGGTTCGCCAGCCGAGCGGTGACCTCCTCGACCCGGTGACCGGACAGATCTTCAGCTGAGGCGAGCGCGGATCTTCACCGTCGAAGCTCACGTGCGAGGTTGGCCGCCATCTCGACCATGGGCAGGAGTGGCGTGTCGGCGTCCGCGCGCAGGCTCTCGTACCGCTGAGCACGTAATCGCGGGCGAGTGGTACAGCCATGCTCAAGTGGCCGCGCTTCGGCGCATACACGTCGCCCTCGGCGATCAGTTCTTCGCGGATCCAGGAGACCTCTCGTTGCTCGCGCCCGAGAGCTCGCGAGATCTGCGCCGCCAATGCTTGTCCTGCGAGCAGGGCGAGGGCCGCCATGAACTCCATTTGGGGATCGCTGATGCGGTCCCAGCGCGGCCCGAGGGTGCGGCGCTCGATTTGCCGTGCGGCTGATGGGATCGCAGCGTCCACCTCTGTCACGGTGACCTGTGCAGGGCCCGGGTGCGGCGCGCCAGACGGCGTCGGCGAACAGTTGCAGGTCCGCGGGGCAGCCGTTGGTGACGGTCACGATCTCTTCGGCGGCTTCGGGCTCCCACAGGACTCCGGCCTGACGGGCGGGCTCGACGATCGCGTAGCGCGCATCTTCATGCTCCAGTGCCAGGAGGATCGGTTCGACGGCGAAGAGCCGGTCCGGATGGGTCACTCCGGCGGCGCGGAGCGCCTGCGGGGTGTGAGGAAGGCCCGTGCCTGAAAAGCACAACGGCGGCCTTCGGGTGGTCGACGTTGAGCCGGTGGAGGACAGTCGCGAGCAGAGGGGTCGGGCCGGGTCGCTGCCCTGCATCTCGGAGACCGTGATCAGGACGCCGCCGAGCGGGCCATCCCTGCGGATCTCGACGGCCAGCGCGTCGAGGGCGGCTGCGAGGGTGCCGGCGTCGGTCGGTCCTGTCGTCGTCTCGCGATCCCGTAGCGAGAGTCCCGCCCCGACGCCAGCCACGCTGAGGTCCACGCCGGCGATCCGGTCGAAGAAGGCTTTCGTGCGTCGCCACGCAACTGCGTCCTCGGCCAGCCGGGTTCGAGCTTGGGCGAGAAGGACTGCACCAGACCGGCCTGCCCGGTCACCGCCTGCAGGTTGATCACCTCGAACCCCTGATCGCGTGACAGCGCGGCGAACGCGGATACGGTCGCCGTCTTCCCGACCGCGCAGGCCCACCAGGACAGTGTCGAGCGCCGCACCCGGCCCGAGGCGGCAACGTCGCTGAGCATCAGATGCCAGTCACGCATCGGTACGTCCCGGCCGGCAAGAACCCTGGGGCTGTGTCCGGCGCCCGGTGTGTAGACGCTGCCTTCCACGGATACCACCTAGATCGGTCGAGAATGGGGCTGTTTTCTAGATGGGTCTAGACCGTGCTGGGCGTCCGCGTCAGAACGCGCAGCACGGCGTGCGGACGGCTACCAGCGCTGCGATCCAGGCGACACACAAGAGCCATGGGCCGTACGCGATGGGGGGCCATCTTGCGTGCGGTCTTGCCACGGTGAGTGCGGCCACGAATCCGCCGAGAACGCTAAGCCAGACCGCGCCTGCGCGTGTCTGGACGAGTTGCCCTCCACCGCGCCGCTGCCAACGCTGCGTACTCGGATGGCGAACGAGAAGGCGCGGCATCTGTTCATCCACGCCGCCCAGGCCTGCGGGCAGCTCGCCTCGATCATCGGCGAGACCGACGCCCGTGCGCTGTTCGGGAGCGCCAACGTCCTGATCATGTTCGGCGGCTCGATGGATGTCGCGTTCAACAAGGGGGGCTCCGACCTCGTCGGCACGACGCGCGTGACCAGAGCCCGATCGCTGGGGGTTCCCCAGGTGGGCTGCGTCCGAGTCGGGGCGTGTCTGATGTGCCGAGGCTGGGTGGCCTTGATCAGTTGATGGCTGACGAGGTGCTGCTGCTCTGGCCGCGGGCATGACGCAGGCGACTTGAGGGTGCTGTCGATGACCAAGGGCCTGGCCGCAGGCCGGGGTGTTCGCGCGATCAGGGAACCGAGCACCGCAGAGGTGAGGAGTTCGATGACCACGTCGACACTCGGCCATGGGATCCGACGGGGCCCCGCACGACCGGAGACCGCGCCCCCAGTGAGGTAGTCACGCGTGCAGGTTGATGAATGCCCCCAGTAGGAGCGTCTTCGACATCTCGGGGAAACTGAGTAACCGGATACTTGACATGCGCGGTGGGCTCGGGAGAGTATGTACCAGATGCTTTCGGGTGCTCGTGTCACAGGCGAACAGGAGTGGCCGTCTGGCTCACAACTTGCGCCGCGGGGTGCCTTTGGTCAATCCCCGAAGGTGGCTGGGCTGGTGTGCGATCAAGTCGCACCGGTAAACACTGGAGTTCGCCATGAAATGGAGTTGCCATGATTAGATTGCGCGCATTCGCAATCGCCGCCGCCGTAGCCTTGAGCACGGCATCATTGGCTGGCTGTGCCAGCGGGAACAGTAGCGGAAGTTCCTCCTCCGCCGAGGACGGCCGTGGGCCGATCACCTTCGCGTCCGGCAAGGACTTCACCAAGGAGATGGGCACGCTCCTGGACAAGTGGAACGCCGCCCACCCCGCCGAGAAGGTCACGCTGCTGGAGCTGGCGGCCTCGCCGGACGACCAGCGGACGGCATTCGTGCAGAACTTCCAGGCGAAGAGCAGCGCGTACGACGTCCTGTGGTCCGACGTGGTGTGGACCTCGGAGTTCGCCTCACACGGTTGGCTGGAGGAACTCGATCCCACGGTGTTCGCGTCCTCCGACATCATGCCGGCGGCTGTGAAGTCGGCCACCTACGACGGCAAGACGTGGGGCGCGCCGTTCATGACGAACGCCGGTCTGCTGTTCTACCGCTCGGACCTCGTCAAGACTCCCCCGACAACCTGGGCAGACCTGTTCAAGAGCTGCGAGGGCCGCCCGTCGGGCATGGACTGCTACGCGGGGCAGTTCGCTCAGTACGAGGGCCTCACGGTGAACGCCGCCGAGGCGATCAATGACGCCGGCGGGGCGTTCCTGGCGGCAGACGGCAAGACTGTCACCGTCGACACCCCTGAGGCGCGTGCAGGCCTGAGCGTCCTGGCGGACGCCTTCAAGAACGGCATGATCAACAAGGAGGCGATCACCTACAAGGAGGAGGAGAGCCGGCGGGCGTTCGTCGAGGGTCGTCTGATGTACCTGCGGAACTGGCCTTACGTCTACACCAGTGCCAGCGCGACCGACTCGGCGATCAAGGGCAAGTTCGGAATCGCTCCTCTTCCGGGAGTCAGTGGGCCGGGCGTTTCGTCCCTGGGTGGCATTGACCTTGTGGTCTCGAAGTTCTCCAGGTACAAGGCGACCGCGAAGGACTTCCTCGCCTTCATGCAGTCGGAGGAGACGCAGAAGTTCGTGGTCTCGGCGATGAACCAGGCCTCCGTGCGGACCGCCCTCTATGACGACCCCGACCTGATCAAGGTCTCGCCGTACCTTCCGGAGCTCAAGAAGTCGCTGCTGAACGCGAATCCCCGTCCCGTCACTCCCAACTACAACGCGGTGAGCCTGGCGATCCAGAAGAACGTCTACCCCGCGTTGCAAGGCTCGGTGACCGTCGATCAGGCGATCACGCAGATGGCAGCCGACCTCGCCAACGCTGTCGGCTGAGCCGGGCCCGGTACTCAGAAGGCGAGCCGTCATGACCTCACCCGCACTCCTCCCGACCCGGGACCGCCCGCGTCGAACGCCTGCTTCGCGAGCGGGGGAGAAGCTGCACCCGGTGAATGAAGGGCGGCTCGCCTTCTGGCTGATCATTCCCTCGATCCTCCTGCTCACCCTGGTGATCGGCTATCCGGTCGTGCAGGGGATCTGGCGCTCCTTCTTCGCCGACTCGATCGACGGGCCGCTGGAGTTCGTCGGCTTCGGCAACTACGCCCAAGCCTTGTGGGGCCGATACAGCAAGGAGTTCTGGGCCGCTTTCAACGTGACCTGGTTCTTCACGATCACCACCGTTGTGCTGGAGACCCTGATCGGCATGGCGATGGCCTTGTTCATGAACCGGGCCTTTCGGGGCCGTGGACTCATGCGGGCAAGCGTTCTGGTTCCGTGGGCAATCCCCACAGCAGTCGCTGCGGTCATGTGGCGTTGGGCATTCGACCCGCGCGGGATCGTCAACCACGTCCTCGGCACCACGATCACCTGGACGGGCATGGAATGGTCGTCCAAGGTCGCCATCATCGTGGCGGACACCTGGAAGACGGCACCCTTCGTCGCCCTGCTGATTCTTGCCGGGCTCCAGATCATCCCGGATGAGGTCTACGAGGCGGCGGCGATGGACGGGGCCGGCCCCTGGAAGCGGTTCTGGCACATCACGTTGCCGATGGTGCGGCCGTCGCTGCTGGTGGCCGTACTGTTTCGGATGCTCGACGCCCTGCGCATGTACGACCTCCCGGCGATCTTCACCAACGGGGCCAATGACACCACCACGCTCTCGATCCTGGTCGTTCGTGCCAGCCTGGGCAACCTGCAGCCGGGCTACGGCGGTGCTCTGTCCACGATCACCTTCGCCGTGATCTTCCTCGCTGCTTTTCTCTTCGTCCGCCTGCTGGGCGCAAATGTCGTGCCGAAGGAACGGTCCTGAGATGACCATGACCACCGCCCCCGTTCGGGACTCCCGACCGGCAATGACGGCGCACCGTTGGGCCGGGCAAATCCAATTCTGGGTCGGCTTGGTCCTGATCGCATTCTTCTGCTTGGCGCCGTTCTACTGGATGGCGGTTTCCAGCCTCAAATCTCCGGAGACGATCTTCGACAACAGACTCCTGCCTCAAGACCCCTCGGCCACCAATTACCTCGCGGTCTTCGGAGCGGACAACGATTTCTCGCTGGCGCTCCGCAACAGCCTCATCGTCGCCGGTTCGGTGACGGTGTTGTCACTGATCGTCGGAGTCATCGCCTCGTACGCCCTCGCCCGGCTCAAGTTCCGACTCAAGAGCGTCGTGCTCGGGCTGTTCCTGGCTACGTCCATGTTCCCCGGGGTCGCGATCCTCTCGCCCATGTTCCAACTGTTCGCCGACTGGGGATGGATCAACACCTATCAGGCGATGATCATCCCCGACGTCAGCTTCACACTGCCCCTCGGCGTGTGGATCCTCACGGGCTTCTTCGTCGCCATGCCCTGGGAACTCGAGGAGGCTGCCCGGGTGGACGGCTGCACTGCGGGCGAGGCCTTCCGCAAGGTGTTGCTCCCGCTCGCGGTTCCCGGCGTCTTCACCACGGCGATCCTGGTCTTCATCGCCGCCTGGAACGAGTTCATGATCGCGAACTCGATGACCCAGACGCCGAGCGCCCAGCCTGTGACGGTCGCGATCGCGAAGTTCACTGGCGTTTCTCAGTTCGACCAACCGTTCGGGACTCAGATGGCCGCGGGAGTGGTCGTGACGGTTCCCCTCGTGATCATCGTCCTCATCTTCCAGCGCCGCATCATCAGCGGCCTCACCTCCGGGAGTTCCAGATGAACCAGCCGACTGATTCGAACCTCGCCCTCGCTCCGGACGAAGGGCTCTCAGTCCTCATCCTTGGAGGCTCCGGCATCATCAGCAACGCCGTCGCCCGCCAGGCGGCTGCCGCCGGTCACCGCCTCACCCTGCTGAACAGGGGGCGGACGCGGTCCACGGGACGCCCTCCCGCTCCCTCTGGGGCGCGACAGCTCCTGGTCGACGTACGAGACCGCGGAGCCGTCCTCGAGGCACTGGCCGGCGAGTCCTTCGACGTCGTGGTGACCTTCCTCGGCTTCGTTCCCGAGCACGTCCAACAGGACATCGAGATCTTCGCCGGAAGGACGCAGCAGTACATCTTCATCAGCTCGGCATCCGCATACCAGACGCCGCCGGCGCGCCTTCCGGTCACCGAGTCGACGCCGCTGCGCAACCCCTACTGGCAGTACTCCCGGGACAAGATCGCCTGCGAGGACCTGCTCACCGCGACCTACCGCAACAGCGGCTTTCCGATCACGATCGTTCGACCGTCCCACACCTACGACCCGACGATGGTGCCCTTCGACGGTGGCTGGACGGTTGTCGACAGGATGCTCAGGCAGCTGCCGGTCATCGTGCCCGGGGACGGCACCTCGCTGTGGACGATCACCCACCACACCGATGTCGCCCGGGCCCTGGTCGGTCTCTTCGGGCAGACCCGCGCACTGGGTGAGGCCTTCCACATCACCTCAGACGAGGCGCCCACATGGAACGAGCTCTACCGCACCATCGGTCGCGCGGCCGGCGTCGAGCCCAACCTGCTCCACGTCCCCTCCGAAAGCATCGCGGGGATGGACGCGGATCTCGGCGCAGCGCTGCTCGGCGACAAAGCCAACTCGATGATCTTCGACAACAGCAAGATCCGCGCGCTGGTCCCCGGCTGGCACGCTGAGGTGCCCTTCGCCCAGGGCGCGCGGGAAATCGTCGCCTGGCATCGGGCCGACCCCTCGCGCCAGCGGATCGACCCGCAGATGAATGCCCTGTTCGACCGCATCGCCGCCCGCTACGCGTCCCTCTGACTTCCGCTTCGTCCGCTTGTGCGGACTGGTTCCATCGACCCACAGGAGAGAAATGCACTACCGCACGCTTGGCCGCACCGGTTGCGTCGTGTCCACGCTGGCGCTCGGCACGATGACCTTCGGCACCGAAACTGCTCGGGATGAGGCCTTCGCACAGCTCGACACCTTCGTTGAAGCCGGTGGCACGCTCGTCGACACCGCTGACGTCTACGGTGCGGGCCGGGCCGAGGCGATACTGGGCGAGTGGTTCGCCCGCCGCCCCGCCGACGTCGTGGATCGGATCGTGCTGGTCACCAAGGGGCGCTTCCCTTACACCCCCGTGCTCGGCGCAGAGGGCGCCAGTCGTCGGCACCTCCGGCGCGCGCTCGACAACTCCTTGCGACGCCTGGGACGCGACCACGTCGACATGTACATGGTGCACTCCTGGGATCCCCTGACGCCGCTGGAGGAGACTCTCGGCTTCCTCGATGACGCCGTACACTCTGGAAAGATCAGCTATCCCGGGGTATCGAACTACCTGGGTTGGCAGGTTCAGAAGGCCTGCGATCTGGCGGACGCGCGCGGCTGGACGCCACCGGCCGCTCTTCAGCCGAGCTACAGCCTGCTGGTGCGGGAGATCGAATGGGAGATCGTGCCGTCGGTGCAGGCCAACGGAATGGGCATGATCGTCTGGTCGCCGTTGGGCGGCGGATGGCTCACCGGCAAGTACACCCGAGCCGGACGCCCCACCGGAGCTACCCGGCTCGGCGAGGATCCGCACCGGGGCATCGAAGCCTACGGAAAGCGAGCAGGCCGCCCGCAGACCTGGGCGATCCTCGAGGAGCTCGCGCGGATCGCAGGCGATCGCTCCGCAAGCCTCGCGCAGATCGCCCTCGCCTGGGTGGCGCAGCGTCCGGCGGTCAGCAGCGTCCTGCTCGGCGCCAGAACCTCAGCTCAGCTCGCGGACAACCTCGCAGCGGCCTCCATCCACCTGAGTGACGACGAAATGCGCCTGCTCGACGTGGTATCGGCACCCGAGTGTGGGGACTACCCCTACGGTCCCGACGGCGTCGAGCAGCGCAGCCGGGACCTGCCCGGCGCAGAACCGTCGGAATAGAGGGACTCAGCGGTGGGGTTGCGCCACGATAGATCCACCGGCGAAGGGTGGCAAAGATGAGCAGCGTCGGCATTCGGGACATCGCCAAGGCGGCCGGGGTCTCCACCGCGACGGTGTCGCGCGCACTTCGCGGATTCGCGACCGTCGATCCCGAACTGCGCGACCATGTTCTCGCCGTTGCCGACAGCCTCAATTACGTCGGGTCACCGGCCGCAGCGGCGCTCTCGACCGGGAAGATGAACGCCATCGGGATCATCACACCGCACCTGTCGCGGTGGTCGTCGATGCGGATGGTGGGTGGCATCGAGCGCGAGTTGCGCGGCAGCGGACTCGACCTGGTGCTCTATTCGATGGGCGACCCGAATGATCCGCACCCGCGTCCCCCCATTCAGCGTCTCCGCACCCGGGTGGACGCCTTCATCGCGATGTCGGTCGCTGCGGAGAGCCCCGACCTGGAGGCTCTGCTTGCCCTGGACGTCCCCGTCTGCCTGATCGGCACCGAGTCGGATCTCGTCTCCTGTGTCCTCATCGACGACACCGAGGGTGCCAGGACGGCGACCAGCCACCTGGTGGCGCTGGGACACGCACGCATCGGACTGATCTTCGGCCGCCAGATCCGAGACCCGCTCGTCCTGGAGCACACCCGCTACCTCGGGTACGTGGCCGGACTCAACGATGCCGGCCTCGAGCCGCAGCCTGAACTCGAGGTCGCCGGCGGCTTCACCATCGACGGCGGCGAACAGGCGATGCACCGTCTCCTGGACCTCCCTGAACCGCCCACCGCCGTTTTCGCGATGTCCGACGAGATGGCCTTCGGTGCACTCCGCGCCTTGGCAGCACGCGGGCTCAGAGCCGGTCGCGACCTTGCCCTGGTGGGATTCGACGGTCACGACATGGCCGACTACCTCGGCCTCAGCACGATCGCCCAACCGTTGGAGCAGATCGGCGGTGCCGCGGCCACAGAGATCCTCGCCTCCCTCGAGGAAGGGGATCGCCCTGCGACCAAGACCGTGCTGGGCACCCGGCTTGTAGTGCGACAGTCCAGCCGGCCCCGGATCTGATCGAGCCGCCGGTCGGCTGCAGGTCTGACCGCTACTGAACCCGACACCGGCCCTTATCGGTACCGCTGGGGTGGGGTAGGTGCTCAGACCGGCCAACGCTGGAGGATCCGAGCGTTGGCGTTCGTCCCAGAGGCTGCGCGTCCCCGCCGAGTTTGCGGCCGACTGGCCCGTTGAGGAGCCGGGGCTATCGGACACTAGGTGCTTGGCTCGGTGTTTGCCGAAGCCGCCATCGTCGGCGTCCTTGCCTCCGCTGCCGGGGCCGGACTCGGCATCGTGGCCACCTTCGGCCTCGACCCCACACGCCTGCTGCTCGCCCCTGAGGTCCGAGCGGTCGCTGACCGTCGTCGGAGGTATCGGACTCGCACGGCGCGCCGCCGGCCTTGCTGCCGCGATCCCAAGCCTGTCCTTGCCGACACCGCGAGATCTAGTCGGATGGGAAGGGGGAACCTAGCTAGACCGTCGTCGCCCGCCGAATCCAGGGAATCGTCTGTGCCGCGGGTGGGCTCGCGTCAAGGTGTGAGGGCGTTAGTCAAGGCGGCGATCCAGGCGCCACACAGGAGCCATGGGCCGTACGCGATGGGGGCCATCCTGCGTGCGGTCTTGGCCCACATGAGTGCGGCAACTGATCCGCTGAGAACGCTCAGCCAGACCGCCCCTGAGCCGAGCGGCCCGACGGCAAGGCCGATCGTTGCCGCGAGCTTCCCGTCGCCGAACCCCACGCCGCCCTTGGTGGCGAAGTGGATGGAGGCGAACACGCATCCCGCCACCAAGCACGACGCCATCGGCACCATCAACCCCCGCCAGTCATGCGCTACCGCTGCTACGCCCGCCGCAGCGAGCAACGTGGCCGCGACAGTTGGAGCCAGTGCGCGATCCGGGATGCGGAGCACATCGAAGTCGACTGCGGCGAGCCACGGGCCTGCGATCGCCAAGGGAAGAAGCGGCAGGTATGGCAAGGAGTTCCCGCTCAAGGAGGCGACTGCGGCTAGACTGCCGAGTGTGACGATGCTGGTCCACGTGACCCACCGGCGAGCACCGGGTTGAGGTAGTGCCAACTCGTCGCCCTTGCGGTAACGAAGCGTCGCTAGGTCACGGCGAAGCCACAGACCCACCGGCACGCCGGCTGCAGTGGCGAGCGCAATCAGAACGGCGGGGTGCACGGCATCTCCCCTCGGGGGCTAGACCTATTGTCCGCTTCCGGATCGGAGACTCACCAGGAAACTCCTGGCTGGCCCGGCGGTTCCAGAGGGGGGAGGGGTTCGACGGAGCCGCGTCGTGCCAACGGCTCGACTCGTTCGACCACCTCGACATGGTCGTGTTCGAGCTGCGTCGCGCCAGACCGTTCCTTCGCCGCTGCTACCCGCGCCAAGGCGTCCTCCGTGGCTCGGCGTGGGTCGGCGTTGCGAGCGCTGACCATGGATGCGAGGGCGGAGCGGACGAGAGTCGAGGGGATTCCGGTGCGTTCGGCGAGATGCTCCGCGCCGGCGGCCCACTGTGCGGCGGGCTGCGCAGCAAGAACTTGGACGGCGCCGAGCACGGCCTCTGCGCCATCAAGGTCGTCGAGGAGCGCGTCAATGAGCGAGTCGGCGAGAGGGCGGGCGTGGGCGATCGCGGCGGCGAGACCCGGGGTGTTCCCCGTCGCGACGAGGTCGGCGGGGTCGGTGTCGTCCGGAAGGATTGCCTGGTTGGGATCCAGGTTGTAGAGGGTGAGGAGCCAGTAGTCGCGTTCGGCGGCGAGTTGCCCGGCGAGGTCGGCGTCGGTGGCCACGACCGGGGTGCGTCCGTGCTGATGGAGTTGGGCGACCTGGGCTTCGGTGAGGCTGGTGCCGAGCGGGGCGACACCGATGTGCCGGCCGCTCCCGGCGAGGGTGACGGCGATGGCGTCGAGTGGTCCTTCGACCAGGACGGGCGTGGCGTCGGTCGTGAGTTCGCCCGCGATGTAGAGCTGGTCGCCTTTGGTGAACAGGGGCGTGGCGGCGGTGTTGAGGTACTTCGGGCCGCGTCCGTCGTCGTCGCCGAACTGGGGGTTGCGGCGGGCGACGAAGCCCAGCACCTGGTGGTCGTGGACGATGGGGACGACGAGCCGGTCGCGGAAGCGGTCGATGAGCCGCCCGGTGGAGGCGGTGGTGGCGACGCCGGCGGTGAGCATCTCTTCGTCGGTGACGCCGATCCGGCGCAGGTGCGTGATCAGGCCGGTCCAGCTGTCGGGGGCGTAGCCGAGCCGCAGGGGTTCGAGCGTGGCGGGATCGCAATGCAGTCGCTGGTCGAGGTACGGGGTGGCCCAGCTGTTCGCGAGGCATGCCTGGTAGTAGGCCGTCGTGAGTTCGTTGATGCGGGCGAGCCGGTCGACCGGGACGCGGCTGGCGGTGATCTGGTCGCGGCGCTCCAGCTGGTGGCGGATCTGCGCCTCGGTCGGTTCGGGGGCTCCCATGCCGGCGCGGATCAGTCCTTCGATGTGGAGGATCTGGTCGTCGTCCAGGTCAACGAACTCGTCATCGACGGGCTCGCGGACGGCGTCCGTGTGGGTGCTCGTCCGTCCGGCGGGTCGGGTGGGTGCCCAGTCGTGGGTGAGATCGTCGGGTGGTTCGTCGGCGGGGTCGTAGCGGTCCTCGTCGGCGAGGTCGTGGGCGTCGGTGAGGAGCGAGAGCCGCCACACCCAGGCTTGGCACGGATCGGCGCGGCCGTCGTTGTCACTGAGTCCGCGGGTCTCATCGAGCAGTTGATCGAGTGTCCAGCCGCGCTGGAGTCCGTGTTCGATGGTGGTGACCAGCGCGGGCCACCAGGGGCTGTCCTGCAGGTCGTGGGCGGTGTCGCCGAGGCGTTCGGCGAAGGTCGGCAGCCATTGGGTGGCGAGGTGGTGGTCGGTGTCGACCGCTTCCGCGACTGCGGGTGTGAGATGCCCGGAGAGGCGCCACCACAGTGCGGCTGCGGCGTGGTCGTCGGGCAGCGGTCCCTGTGCGCCGGCGGCCCGCAGCAAGCAGGGCACGTTGATCCCCGCTGAGGATAGCTGGGACAGCCGTGCGGCCAGGGTCGGGGCGAAGTCGTCGGTGAGGGCGAGCGGCGAAACCTGCTCGAGGAGGGGTCGCCATTCGTCCATCGCCGCGGTGGCGGTGGACGCGAGCCGCCGGTCGAGGTGTGCCTGCCAGCGAGGTTCGGCCAGCCCGCCGCGGTGATCTCCGGTGGGACGGGTGTCGCCGGGTTCGACGGCGTGCGCGGCCCGCCACACCTCGATGTCTGCGACCAGTTCGGGCGCGGCGCGTCCGGTTCCGGCGAGCCACGCCGGCCGGGCCTCGGCCACCAGAGCGTCCTCGCGGACCTGTCCTGCTAGATCGCGGACAAGCTGGTGGCGGGCGTTCAGGTAGTCACCCCAGAGGGAGCTTCGCGTGAGCGCCGCAGGGATGCGGGGCAGCCAGGGAAGGGGCCCGCCGCGGTAGTGGCGTCCGGTGTCGGCGACGCATCCCGCCAGCGTCGAGCAGGGATCCTGAGCGTCGGTCAACGGGATGATCCGAGCCCGGGCGAGTGCCTGGATCGGGTCACGGTCGTCGGCCTCGACGGTCAGCAGTTGCGCCCGCAGAGCCGGCCAGGTCGGGCTGTCGGTGAGCCCGGGTGCGGCCTCCTCGACATCCCGTTCGAGCGCGCGGATGCCGTCCTCTCCGACCAGCTGGGTGGTGGCGAAGGTGACGGCGTCGGTGTACCGGGCGGTCGCTTCGCCGAGTTGCCGGGCGGGGTTGGCGGCGTCGCGGAGGGCGGTGGTGGCTGAGACGGGCGACTCGTCGCGGGCGAGGATGCGTTCGAGGATGTCGGTCGGAGTGAGCGGGTTGATTGTCTCGGGGTGGATCAGGGTGTGCGGGTCGCCGTCGCCGACGACGACCAGGTAGGCGTGGTTGGCTTCGCGTCCGCGGGTGAGCATCGTGTAGGCCTGCTGGCGTGATTCGTTGCCGGCGAGCATGCCGTGCATCGTGTCGGCGGTGACACCCTGGGCGGTGTGGGTGGTGGTCGCGTAGCCCAGCTCGACCGACTCGGCGACGTAGTCGACGGGCAGCTGGACGTGGCGTCCGGACTGGGTGTGGCGGACGTGCAGACCACGCTGCGAGTCGACGTCGACGATCGTCCAGCGGTCGCCGTTCTTCACCCAGTCGGTCGGGCTGACGCGGAGCTTTCGGTTGTTCGTACGGGTGATGATCGTGTCTCCGGCCGAGGCGAGGTTGCCGTCGGCGAGTTCGATCTCGCGTCCCGGATCGGTGTCGGCGAGTCGTTGGGTGCGGGCCCGCTGGTTGAGGTCGGCGACGAGGTCGCGGGTGGGTGCGAGCATGATCGAGTCGAGTCCGCCGGCCCGGTCGGCGGTCCAGGAGTCGAACAGGTCGTCGGCCATGGTGGTGGCGTCGCCGACGTGGATGCGGCGCTGGTCGAGGTAGAACCCGAGCGCCGAGGTGTGGCCGTCGCGCAGCGCGAGGCTGGCTGATCCTTCGGCCCGATCGGTGAACCGGACGAGCTCGGTGAGCCGCAGTGCGCCGTGGTTGGCCTGGATGTCGCGGAGCACTCCGCCGGCTCCGATGGAGGCGAGTTGTTGGTCGTCGCCGATCAGCCGGACGCTGCCGCCGCGGGTCAGGACGTGCTGCACGACCGTGTCCAACGACAGGGTGTCCGCCATGCCGGCCTCGTCGATGATGACCAGGGTTCGGGGTCCGATCTGGTCGGCCCAGTCGGGGGTCTCGCCGCTGCGCAGCGACCAGACAAGCTTGGCCAGGGTGTCGCTGCAACCGTCGATGTTCTCGCCCAAAGCGGCCGCCGCGGCGGCGGACGGGGCGAGCCCGATCGCGGTCCCGCCGGCCTGCGTCCAGGCCCGGGACAGTGCGTTCATCGCGGTCGTCTTGCCCGACCCGGCCGGCGCGATCGCCAGCTGGACCCGGGCTCCGGAGGTCGCCATTTCGCGGACCATGAGCACCTGTCCAGGGTTGAGTTCGACGCCGTTGGCGCGGGATTCGAGGAGCGCCTTGTCGAGTGCGGGGGTGGGCACGACCCAGCCGTCGCGGCCTCCGGCGGAGGCGACGAGGCGGGCTTCGGCGGCGAGGATCGCATTTGACGTATACAGCTGCGACCCGGCGACGGTGTACACGCTGGCGCCGTCGCGGCGGCGCAGCGGGGCGGGCTCTTGAGGTTCTCCGGGGACGGGCCGGGTGAGCGCAACGCAAGAGGTGAGGGCCTGGTCGAGGAGCAGATTGACGACGGTGTGAACGTGCTTGGAGGGGACTTCGACGGCCCGGACGCTGCGCAGTGCTTCGGAGCGCAGGTGCCAGGTCTGCCAGGTGGAGCGGTCCCGCTGGACGATCGCGACCACGCGGCGGGCTTCGTGTTCGAGCCACGCCTGGTTGGGGATGTGACGCTCACCGGGGGCGGGGTGCAGGGCGGCGTGGATCATCGTCTGGATGCCGTTCTCGCCGCCGAGAACCTCCCGGGCCTGCCGCCACCAGGTCGTCCGCTGCTCGGCTAGGGAGCGGGGTTCGTGCTTGGCTTCGCGGGTCTCAAGAGTGGCCTGCTGGGCCAGTGCGATCGCCTCCACCGGGGTCGGTGGACGGCCGTGATCGGCCTGGAACGCGACGGCCAGGACGCGCCGGCGGGCTTCGATCGACTGCCGGCGGGTCGACCAGCGCTGGTTCAGGGCGGCGTCCATTCCGACGATCTCCCGGATCGGACGCTTGCGCGGATCGGTGTCCTCGCGGGCCTCGAACCGCACCCCGATCGCCTCGGCCAGGTGCCGTTCCAGAGCGGTGTTGAAGGTCTCCGAGGCGGCCACGACCGCCTTGTGCAGCACCCGGGAATCGATCGACAACCACCGCCCGTCGCTGAGGGTTTGGACCTTGTTCGCGACCGCCACATGGGTGTGCAGATCGGGGTCGCCGGCCCGGCTGTCGCGGTGGGTGAACGCGGTCCCGATCAGGCCGCGGACGTCGACCTGTCGCACCCCGTCGGTGCCGGTGCGGGTGAACAGGGCGTGCTGCTCGATGAACTCCAGAGCGTCCGCGACGGCCTGTCGGTGGCACCGCTCGATCTTCGCTGCCAGCCCGGGTTCGGCCAACGCCCACAGCGCCGAAACCGACTTCACCGGTGAGAACGTGAGATCGAACCCGGCGACCGCAGTGGTCTGCTGCCGCGACAGCCGGGCCACGTGGCCGGCGAGTTCACGCTCGTTCAGCGGGTCGCGTCCGAACTCGGCACGGAACATCTCCAGCGCGACCTGGGAGCGGATGCGGGCCCGGTCCTCGATCGCGGTGGCAGCCTTCTGAGGCAGACCACGCTCCTTGTTCAGCGCCTCCAGACGGCGGGCGACCTCGACCCGGAACGGGCTGATGTCACCGACATAGACCCGGTACGGCTCACCCAGCCGGGTGATCTCCACATAATCCTTCTCGGTCAGCCCTGGCCCGGCCAGATCGCGCTGGCGCTGGGCCGCGAGCGGGTGGTGGCCGGATCCGAACAGGGCCAGCATCTGCTCGGCGGTGACCAGATCACCCGCGTCCAGGCCCTCGATACCGGTCATCCCGGAGCCGACCCAGCGTCCGGGAACCTCGCCCTTCTCGGTGTAGTAGGACGCCAGCCCGGTGTGCCCCTTCTCGGTGGAATCCATGGCCGCGACTTGGCGGGTCAGGTAGTCGTACCCCGTCCCGGCCGTGATCCGGTGCAAGCTCATGGTCACACCCCCTTAAGCCTCGGAAACCGTCGGTTCCGGACACCACAGAGCGACGGCTTCTTCGCCGTGCTTTCCGCACAGTCGAGCAATATGGCTCTGACTAGGGGCGATAGTGCATGCCAAAGGTGTGTGATGCTCGAAAACGTCTGCAATCAGGGGTTTCGAGGCTGACTGGTTACATGGTCTCGGCACGTTGTTGTGGTCGGGCACCTCGGGTGGGTTCGTCGAGATTCGTCGGCTGTCGGGTGTCCGGAACGGCCGGGTCGGCGGGCTTAAGGGAGTGAGTACACCCCGAACGAGGAGCCCACGATGGTCAGGCAGGGATTCAAACAGGACGCGCGACGGCGCGTTACCGAGGCGCTTTCGGCCCAACGCAAGGAACGCCTCGAGCAGGAACGCCGCCTCGCCGATCTCGCCGTCGCATTCCTGGCCGCGATCGCCGAACGCGACGAAGCCGTCCAAGCCGCCGAACAGCAGGCAACGGACGCCGTCCGCGCACTGCTCGCCGAGCACCTCAGCATCGCCGAGATCGGCGACCTGTGTGGAGGCCAGGTCGACATCAAGGAACTCACCAGGCTGTCACGGATCCCGCGTGTTCTTGCGGACGTGTCTGGGGTGAAGTCGTGAACAGGTGGCACGGCGCCTGGGCCGCAGCACAGATCACCGGCGTGATCTTCAGCAGCCTGGTGTGGATCGTCGTCTGCGGGCTCTCGCTCCCGGCGCTGGTTGTGGCGGGGGGCATCGGCGTCGCTCTGGTGATCACCCGCAACACCCGGCCGATGCTGTGGTGGCGGTTCGGAGCCACGCCGGCGAACGACTTCCAGCGGGACACGCTGCTCACCGCGATCGTCCCGATCCCATCACTTCGCGGACGCCACCAGCCGTCGGTCTGGATCGGCCGGCGGATCATCGGCGGCCAGGTCGTCATGCCATCGAGCAGCATCATGGTGGTCAGCCCGCGGTTCGTCGCCCAGGTCGCCAACGGCCAGATGACGGATCGGGAGGCCAGCGCGATTATCAGCCAGGCACTCGGAGTCGTCGAGGTAGTCGGCTCGACCCCGGTCAACGTGCTCGAGGTTTATTGCATGCCCTGGCGGATGGTGCAGGTCCTCATCGCCATGGTCAGCCAGTTCGCCGCCCGCCACCGAACCCTCCGGATCTCCTGGAGCATCCGCTGGATCGTCTTCGGCGTCGCCATCGCCGACAACTACCTCGATGCCCGATGGCCAGCCTTCGTCGGCGTGACCCTGATCGCGGGGCTGTCCTGGACGACGGGCTTCCTCCAGAAACGATGGGACGGCCGGCTCCAGGACCTGGGCGACCAACGCACTATCTCCGAAGGCCTCGGCCCCGACCTCGCCGGCCTCATCCAGCGCAGCGGCCGCTCCCTCGCCACCGGCGAGCGAGCCGACCGACTCCGCTGCTCTCCCGGCGGAACGATCGGAGCCGGCGACCGTGGGGGGCCCTGTCACTCAGCGGCCTTCTCACGTGCCCAAAGCCTTCCACCGTGCCTGGGCACGTAGAGGCATCTCGAGCCCGGACCTCGTTCGAGAGTCTGAATGGCTAGTCTCTAGCTGTGGCTCTGCCAGATAGTGCTCTTCTCAAGCTCGCGGCTGAGTTTCGTGCGGACAACGGCGATCCGCTCTCGCCACTCCGATCGGTTCACACGCTGCCCATCCGTCGAGATCGGTGGAATGCGTACGCCGAGTCCTTTGACGACCTAATTCAGGAGTTTGCCTCGGCAGTCGCTGATCGCGAATGGCGCATCGGCGAGTTCGCCGCGATCCGTTCCTGGCTCGCCCGGGTGACGGAACTCAGGCGCCAGATCTCGTCCGTCCTGTGGGCACTGACACCTTTCGAGTACTTCGACGAGGAACTGGCTGCCCAGTTGATGAACTGGGTTGACGCGGCCGTTCTGGAGGTTGCAGGGGCTGTTCGGGAGCGGCGCGACTGCGACATACGTCCCCTCGACGCTGATGGAGTCGGCGGCACATGGACCTTGCGAGATAGCGAGCCCGACGACTTTCGGATCGGACCCGCGTTCGGTCTGGACTTCGAACCGTTGAACCAGGAGCTCGAGTTCCAGGCGGCGGACGTCTTCAGCGCTTTCGCTTATCGGAATACGGAGCTGGTCGATCAGGTCCTGCCCCACCTCGAATCGCTCGGGGTCTCTGCTGAGGCCATGGCCAACGACATGCTCGTAGGAGTGAGCGTCGTGGGGTGGATCATCACGTCGCAGGATCCAATCGTGGCGGCCGTCGCGCTTGATCAACTCCTCGCCTCGTTGCTTCATCCGGCCTCACCTGAGGTGTCGGAGCCGGTCCTTGGGTTGTTCACCGATCGGGAGAACGTCACACTCCAGGTGCGGCGGAAGGTCGCTGCGGCACTGATTGTGATTTCCCAGGCGCACGACCTGGAGCGGCGGGCGCTTGCACTCGCGGACGCCTACAAGATCCTGGCGGAAGGGCCGATCCGACACTTCGGATGGGCGCTTGCCTGTCTCCAGACGGGCTCATGGTCGCGCGTCCCAATGCTCGCGCAAGTTCGAGATCGCCTCGTGGCGAGCGGTGGATTTGCGGCCAGCATTGGTGACACGTGCATCATCACGAACTTGCGAAACGGGCAGGCGCACGAGACGCTCGAGTGGGACGGAGTTGAGGCGTGCTACTTGGCAAACGGTGACGCAATCCCCCTCGTCACGGTGCTCAAGGCGGTTGCGGTGGGGTCCTCCTTCGACAAGGGGTGTGAGGCTGCATTGGCCTGTTACCGAGCCTTGAACGTAACTCCGGAGCTGAAGGTGGTAGCGGGCGACACCCTTCGCATGCCGTCGCGGGAGAGGGCACTCGCCCACTTCGGTACCAACGGCCTGGAAGTCCTGTGGGCCGACTTCAACTCGGCTGCCGCGCGCGTCCACCTGAGCTGCCTCACCCAGGAGAACATCAACCCCTGCTTCCAGGCCTTGATCGTGGCGCGGCAACTCTTGCCTCGGGTGACGCGGTTCGAGGTCTCGGTCGAAGGCCAAGGAACGGCCATTGCGGTCGATGCAGAGGCGCTCGACAGCACTCTTCGGGTGTGGTCGGAAGCCAGGGGATCGTTTAGGAAGATGCCCTTCGCGGCGTTCCTCCCGGCGAACCTGGCCGCTCGATCGCTTGTTGAGGCCCAGCCTTTGGCAGTTCGGTCGATCTCGTGGATCGCCGTTGACGATCTACTTTCGGCTGTCGACGGGGCCGTCGCAATTCTTGACGCGGGCGCGATTGAACTCATGTCGAAGCGGGTGCATCTTGTCGAGACCGCGCTGCTGGAGTGCATGCCCAACGTTCCGGATGGCCTTCGGACGCGACCGCGAGCTGCCCTTGATGCAGCCCGCGAACTTCAACGGGCGCTGGCGCTTCTCTCGCCACCAACTCCGCTGTCTCAGCTGGACCGGCTGGACAGCGTTAGTCATCTGCGGCGCTTCTGGACCCGATGGGGCCCGGTACCTAGACTCCCAACTGTGGCTGAACCGTCGGAGACGTCGACAGAGTATGAAGAGCAGCCGGAGCTCCTGAATCTGCCGAATCATCCTTACTGGCAGACTCTGTAACCTCCCAGTGTCGGCGACGATCGGTCTCGAGGGTCGTGCCGCTTCGGAGATCGTGATCGAACGCCATGGTCAGTCCTCTTCAGGCATCCGTTCGGTCATGGGCCGACTTGGGCGTCGTGACTCGCCTTCACGAGCGTGAGTTGAGCCCTCCTCGCTCGGAATGCGAGGCGGCGAGACGTCTTGACGTCAGCGAGTCGAGGGTTGGGCAGGATGTACTCTGTCCGCAGCAGAGTAGCCTCCCACCGACCGTCAGTGCCCACCACTATCGTGAGCAACATCGTCTGATCGGAGGAGTTGAGCGTGCCTGAGGAGACGCCAGCCTTCCGCTTCATCGACCTGTTTGCTGGCCTCGGAGGCTTCCACGTTGCGCTAGAGGCGCTTGGCGGCGAGGGTGTTTTTGCCGCCGAGTGGGAGCCGACGCTCAACGCGCTCTACAAGGACAACTTCGGGCTAGACGCGTGGTCGGACGTCAACGATCTGGACTCCGACGAGAAGATCACGCGCGAGGTGCCGGATCACGATGTCCTGGCTGCGGGATTTCCTTGCCAGCCGTTCTCGAAGGCTGGCGAGCAGTTGGGCTTCGAGCACACACTGCAGGGTCGCCTCTTCTTCAAGGTGTTCGACATCCTCCGGGTGAAGCGCCCCCGTCGGTTTATCCTGGAGAACGTGCCGAACATCCTTCGGCACCGAGGGGGCAAGACCGCTGACACGATCGTCGAGACGCTCGAAGACCTCGGTTACCAGGTCGATGTCGAACGCTTTTCCCCTCACCAGTTCGGGATCCCCCAGGTCCGCGAACGCGCCTACTTCGTCGGCTCGCTTGACGGCCTCGGCCGGTTTGAGTGGCCGTCTGAGCACAAGGAGCAGACCAGCATCAGATCGGCGCTTCGCAGCGACATGTCGGGCTTACGGGCGATCCCTGATCAGACACTCCGTGCCATCGACATGTGGGGCGACTTTCTGAGGCGCTCCGGGTCGGTCAGGCTGCCGTCGTTCCCGCTGTGGGGTATGGAGTTTGGCGCCACCTACCCCTATGAGGACAACACGCCGCCGGCGATCTGGAGAAGGCGCAGGCCGCGTGAACTGGATCCGTACCAGGGCAACTTCGGCGCACGCCTTGACGGCCTCACGATGAAACAGCAGTACGAGCAACTCCCAAGTCACGCTCGACGCGATGGCGATCTCGAGTTCCCGCGGTGGAAGCAGACCTTCATTCGGCAGAACCGTGAGTTCTTTGATGAGAACCGCAGTTGGATCCTGCCGTGGTTGGACGAATGGGAGCCCTGGAGCTTCCCTTCGAGCTTCCAGAAGTTCGAGTGGAACGCTCAGGGCGAAGTTCGTGACATCGACGCCCATGTCCTGCAGGTCCGTGCTTCGGGTATCCGCGTGAAACGCGACACCTCAGCGCCCGCTCTGATCGCGATGACCCAGACTCAGGTGCCCATCCTTGGAGCCCATATCGCAGGCACCCGCAGGTACATGGCTCCCGAAGAATGCGCGGAGTTGCAGAGCTTAGGGGACATCAAGCTGCCCGCCAGCGACCTCGATGCCTACAAGGCCCTCGGCAACGCCGTGAATGCGAAGGTCGTCAAGGTAATCGCCGAACCACTTCTCGCGGGTCTGCGCGTACCCAGCTCGAGCACCGCCGCTGCCTGAACCCATCCCACAACGGAAGTACAAGTACATGACTGAGAGCTACGAAGAAGTCGGTGCCGACTTCCCGGATGATGCCGCCGACGACGAGGATCCCCGAGTCCAACTCCGGGAGAGTCTTGCAGCGGTTCTCTCGAGCCTCTCCGAGGCGGTGGACCTCCCAACCGGCCTGAGCCACTCAGCGTCCTTGTTCGCCGCCGGAGACGTGAGCTTCGACGGCGGCTCGTGGATCAGCAGGCTCGCAGATGTCCAAGGTTGGCTGCACTTCGACAGCGATCTACCGACCACGAGCGTTGGCGGATTCTTGGCGGCCTTGGCCAGCGAACTCGGGCTGGGCCCCAACGAGGTAGCGGACCCAAACGGCGAACTCACCGTCGTGGCGCTGGAACGCCTCGCCGAGCGTGCCGAACTCGCATACCGGCTGCAGTTGGTATTCGCTCAGGACCTCGCGGATGGCGCGAGCCGCGCGTCGGCAACCGAAAGATGGGCCGAGGCGTGGGCGGACGAAGATGGCAGCGCCGAGGCTGTTAGCCCCGAACCCGTCACAGCGAAGGCGGAAGTGTTTCCGATCTCGCAGCTCACGGGAATGAAGTTGAACCTGACGCCGTCGTACCAACGAGGCGACGTCTGGAGGACTGGTGATCGCCAGGCGCTCATCGAGTCGATCCTGCGAGGCATCCCTCTGCCCTCCGTGATCCTCCTGCGCACTGGTCCGTCCACTCCCCACGATGTCGTCGACGGGAAGCAGCGGCTCACGGCCATTCTGCGGTTCGTCGGCAGGCATCCTGTCGCAGTCGAACGGGTCAAGGAAGCGGATCGCCGGTATCCGGAGGCCAAACTGAAGGCGTTGTTCAACACGGACTACCCGAGGTTCCGGCGGGCGTGGAAGCAGGCCATGGGCGAGCCGCTCACGGCGAAGATGGAGGACGAGTACTACTTCCCCTTCAAACTCCGAACTGACGGTAAGGGCGGATTGATAGGGGACCACCTCGAGAAGTTGAGGGGCAAGTACTTCACCCAGATCATCGACAACGTGATCGAGGTTGCCGATGAGGAGGTGTCCGTCCAGTCCCTGTTCGGTGAGGTGGTCAGCTACAAAGTGCCGGTCATCGTCTACACCAGGGCCAGCCAGCGCCAGATTCACGAGGTGTTCAAGCTCTACAACAAGCAGGGCATGCACCTGAACGCGGAGGAGATCCGAAACGCCATCTATCACGAGGTGGAACTCACGCGGGCGACACTTGTGGCCGCTGGCGATGCTGATCCACGCAGCGACCTTGCAGCGATTGCGCCGTCGATCGCGGGAGTCGCTGGGGTCAGCAGCCTGGGGAGCACCCTGAAGGGGTACGGGTTCGGCGACGCTCGCTACCGGCGCACCAAGGTTCTAGCCTGGGTGCTGTCCGTGCTTCTCAACGACACGCAGGACAAGAGCGACGGTACGTTCAAGGACTTGGCCTCGACGGCTCGCCACATTGACCAACTCCTCGGACAGGTTCAGGAGTGGCCGCCCGATCCGCCCCGCGATCCGGGACACCCGCTGCACGACCACGCGAGGCTCGCAGACCTATTCGGCTGGATCTCGGAGGCGGCCGATCTGCATGCCGCACACGACGAACTCTGGGCCGACAAGTTCAAGGACGGCGACAAGGGAGCCAAGTGGCAGGAACTGCAACTCGTTGGGACGCTCGCCGGTATGGCGATCGCCCTTGCGGGCGCTCCTGATGACATTGAGCAGCGGATCGCTGACGCGGCCGACACCATTCGGGCTGCCACGCTCACGCCCGCATGGACCCGCCCGCTGAAGACTCAGACCAGAACTCAGTGGGACTACATCGCGCGGCTGGCCAAAGGCGTCCCAGAGTTGCTCGGGATTGACATCGCGTCGGCGTCCGGCAACATCCGGGCCCGATTCGGCTCCTCAGGGGTCGAGTCGCTGTTGCGCATGATCACCCTGCCTGCCAGTTGAGGCACGCGCAGTGAACGAGAACGCGATGTCGGAGCGGGTCTTCTTCGATCCGCCTGCGCGGCCCAGCGAGGCTGAGTCCTGGTGGGGCCGCTACTCGTCGGCTCTCGTTAGGCTCACTTCTACTTCTCGGACTGCGGTGGAAGTGGATAGCCGCTACATCGTGGATCGCGGAATCTTCGGCGAAGGCGTGCCTGGCGCCCAAGACGGACCGACGAAGAGGGTCCGAACTGGACTGGTCATGGGGTCGGTCCAGTCCGGCAAGACAGCGTCGATGCTCGGCGTGACGGCCAAGGCGCTCGACCGAGGCGCCGACATCGTGGTGGTCCTCGCAGGCACCCGACTTTCGCTGTGGCGCCAGACGTACGAACGGCTCGTCGACCAGCTCGACCCAGGAGACGAGACCGCCGCCAAGGTCGCCAGACGTCTGCTGTGCCCGCCCCCTGGGGTGGCGCTTGCCGAGACGGCAACTCCGCTCGAAGCGACCTACCGAATGAACCCTGCCCAGGTGCGGTTGAAGCTGAAGAACCGCCAGCCAATCATCGTGGTCGCCATGAAGCAGACCAACCACCTCTATGCGCTCGGCGCTTCGCTCCGAAGTAGCCTCTTCAGCGCGGTCAGCGCGCTCGATCGCGCAGTCCACATGCTCGTCATTGACGATGAGGCCGATGACGGCTCAGTACTGGACGCGGTTGTCGAGGCGGGTCAGCATCCTCTGTTCGGAAACCTGAAGCAGATCCCTCGTGCGATCGCTGACCTTTGGGAACCCCGCGGCGGTCAAGTCCCCCAGAACCTGTTCGCGACGTACGTCGGATACACGGCAACGCCACAGGCCAACCTGCTGCAGGAAGATCAGAACCCGCTTGCACCCAAGGACTTCCTCGCCACACTGCGAACACCACTCGACGTCGGTCAACCTGTCGTCGTGGGGAGCAGCGGGATCCCGCGATCATCGACCTACCCAGAGCCTGCTGGACTCAGAGGCTTCTACACAGGCGGCGAGATCTACTACAACCGCAGCCAGCGCACTGGGTTGTGCATGGAGACCACTGGCCAGCCAGTCCATGATCTTGGTGAAGCCGTTCGGGCGTTCCTGGTTGCGAACGCCATTCGACTGCACCGTTCCGGCAGGCTAGGCCCGCACTCGGCGGCCCAGACCGACTTCGCGACGGCCAGCGATGCTAGCGAGTTGGTCGCACCACCGACGTCGATGCTGTACCACCCGTCAGCGAACGTCGTGGACCACTTCAGTGGAGCTGAGGAGATCCTTGTCTGGGCCGGAGTAACCGATCAGTCTGCTGCTCGCTCCATGATCGAGTCCGGCGACGCACGACTCCCGCAGAGCCTTGTCGACCAGCTGCTCTCCGATGACGCCCCATGGTCGGTCTGGGTCGACCGCTATCGGCAGTCCGCGCACGCCGTCCATCTCGAGTTCAACACGATGGACCCGAACCCTGTCCCCGACTGGCCCGTCGTGAAGGACCTTCTGATCAGGGAGGTGATTCCAGGAACCCGGGTTGCTGTCGTCAACAGTGACCCGAACGCCGACGACCGGCCCATTTACCAACCCCGACCCGACGAAGCCTCAGGCAGGTGGCTCGCCGCTCGCGATCTCTCGACAATCTTCGTGTCGGGCAACGTCATGGCACGCGGACTGACGCTTGAGGGGATGACTACCGCTCTGTTCCTCCGCGCGTCGAGCACTCCCTTCGCGGACACACAGATGCAGATGCAGCGATGGTTCGGATACCGGGGTGATCACATCGAACTGTGCCGCCTCTTCGCGACAAAGGGTCAACTGAGTCTATTCAGGGCGTACCACGACATCGACGAAGCTGTGCGCTCAGCTATTGCAGAGAAGATGGCCGACGGCGCGGCCCCCGATCCGGTCGTCCTTCAGGGGCTGGGATTTCTGGCGACAGGCAAGATCGCCAACCTGGGCCAGAAGTCACTGTGCCCGGGCGCTAAGCCATTCGTACGGCTAGTCAGCAATAACTCCATGCCCGATCCGAACGTCGACGTCGTCGCCGATCTGTTCACAAGCAATCTGTCACAGGATGTACGCGTGGGTAACACCACACGCGGCCGCATCCTCGCTTCTCCCCTGAGCCTGAGGCAGGCAGCGGCCGTTCTGGAACGCTTCGTGTTCGGCACCTACCGTCCCGGTTCGGCTACCCAGCTTGGGGAACTGTGGTCAGGGGTGCAGGCACGTGTCGCCGCGACCCTGCCTCTCCCGGATGCGCAACCCTTCTACCGGCCGCCCGAGCCAACCGGAGACCCATCGCCGGCGCGCCGGAACTGTCCCTACACCATCGCCGCCTACCTCCGTCTCTGGGACTCCTGCCTCTCTCGGGCAGTACGCGGGCTGTTCGTGAACGGATCACCCGGCGACCTTTGGGCACTGGCAAACCTGGCGGGCAAGGCCGCCACCCAGCCGAGGTTCTGGGTCGGGATCCGTTTCGGCGGCGGCAGCACCATCACCGGTTCGCCCTTGGCTGACCTCAGCTTCTCGATACCGTCCACCACCCGAAACGTCGAGGCTGGCGAACTCGCCAATGACTGGGGAACCAACAACCCGAACGCCGGCCCCAACGACTACCGAGGCGACGAGTTCTTCGACTATTACCACCGCCGCGATCGGATCCCTGCCATGGACAGTGGCTGGCGACCGGCGGGCTCTGACGGCCAGATCCTGTTCTACATCAACAAGCGTGCGGAAGACGCCTACCCGACAGTCGCTGTCGGCGTGTGCATTCCGGCGGGCGGCCCGGAGCAGTTCGCCGCGATCCGTGCGGGTGCTGTGGGCGACTAGGAAGGCAGGCCCCGGTGACAAACTACGAGTCCATTCTCATGACGATCGCGTCCACGCCGAGCAGCGAAGCAGCTACCGAGCGTGACATCAAGTGGGCTCTTCACACTTGGGGTGGGGGCTGGTCGAGTCCTCCGGCGATCAGGAGCATGCGTAGCCGGTAGTTCTCTCGGT